>Ga0172368_10006586_pt1 | contig 12443 bp, 8 predicted proteins | sample Lak11m_FD_114540 | JGI IMG/M metagenome (GOLD analysis project Ga0172368, IMG submission 114540) | Freshwater microbial communities from Kabuno Bay, South-Kivu, Congo - kab_022012_11m | ecosystem: Environmental > Aquatic > Freshwater > Lake | place: Democratic Republic of the Congo: South-Kivu...
CCCCTCGCGTTTCGGACGCTCTTGTTTTTGTCCGAAACGAGAGGGGGGAGGGGGGGAGAGCAGTTCCGGGCGACAAGCAGCGCGCCTCGCCGCGCCCCGCGGCATGGCGCGCCGCGTCATTGCGCGACGGCGGGCGCTGCCGGTAGAAGGGTCGGACTTCGAAAGGAGTTCCGATGCCCATTCCGCAGCGTACACGCCGGAGCCCGGCTCTCCGGTGGGCGCTCGCCGTCGCGATCCTTCCCGTTTCCGCCCTCGCCGCCGGCTACGACATTCCCGAGGACGGCGCGCTGCCCTTGGGCCAGGGCGGCACCGTGACCGGCCTGCTGGACACCGCCTACGCGCTGCAGTTCAACCCTGCCGGACTCGCGCTGGGCACGGGTCTGGACGTGCGGGCGGACCTCCGGGTCATCGACCACGGCATCTCGTTCGCGCGCGACCCGCGCGTGCTGCCCAACGGCAACGAGATCGACTACGCGAAGGTCTCGAACACGGGCGGCCTGTATCCCGCGCCGCGCGCGTCGGCCTCGTTCCGGCTGCCCGGGAAGCTCGACTTCCTCGGCGTCGGGCTGGGCGGCTGGGGACCGCCGGGCGTCGGCAGGTATCGCTGGCCGGACCCGGCGAAGCTGGCCGCACAAGGCATGGAGGGCGAGGAACTGGAAGCGGCCACGTCCAGCCGCTACTCGCTCATTTCCAGCGACATCATCATCGCGATGCTGAGCGCGGGTGCCGGCGCGAGCCTGTTGGGCGGAAAGCTCGCCTTCGGGGCGGTGTTCGAGGCGGTCTACGCGGACGTCGCCTTCTCCCAGTCGCTCGTCGCGCTGCCGTCGGCGGACATCGACGCGCGCATCGACCTGACGGCGACCGACGTCTTCACGCCCGCGGGGCTCTTCGGAGCGGCGTGGCGGCCGGTCGAGGGGCTGACGTTCGCGGCCTCGTACCGCACGATCATTCCGGTGGACGCGCCGGGGACCGTCGGCGTGCAGCTTCCGGAAATCGCCAAGAACATCGCGCACGTGGAGGGGAACAAGGCGACGCTGCAGCAGAACCTGCCGTTCCTGGGCCGCGCGGGCGTGTCGTACGCGCGCGGCCGTTTCGCGGGGTCGCTGGAGGGAATATGGGAAGGTTGGAGCGCGGTGGACCGGCTGGTCGTGACGCCGCACGACATCTTCATCGTGGACACGGCGGGCAAGAAGACGAAGATCGAGCCGATCATCGTCGAGAAGCACTGGGTCGACGCGTTCGGGGCGAGGCTGGGCGGGTCGGCGCGCGTGCTGGACGAGGGCACGCTGCCCGGGCTGACGGTGCTCGCCGGCGGACTGTACGAGGGCAACGCGATTCCGCCGCAGTACCAGGGCGTGGACTTCGTCACCGGTTCGAGAATCGGCGTTTCCGCGGGGCTGAGCGGGGCTTGGAAGGGGTTCTCGCTCACGCTCAGCGGCATGTGGTTCACGCCGTCGACGGTGAAGGTGACGGACAGCAGGATGCCGCGCGTGGCGGCGACACCCGAGCCGGAGCCGCAGATCATCGGCAACGGCACGTACGAGACGTCGGCGTGGGTGCTGGCCGCCGGGCTCTCGTGGACCGGGTACGCGCCGGAGGCGCCGGCGGTGCAGTAGCGGGCATGCATCTTCCGATTCCAGGGAGACGCACCGTCGCTGCGCTCCGGGCTCCTTCCCTCCCTTCCGTGGCTATTCGACAGAATCTGTGGGTGCCGAAGCACGAATAGGTAGGGTGGGCCGACCGACCCGCGCCTCCTGTGTCCGAAAATGCCCGTGCGATCCGGCGCGGGTCGGCGGCCCGCCCGGCACCGGCTGCAGGTCCGGCGAACCCGGCACCGTCGCCAGCGGCGGGCGGACAGCCGGCCGCGCCGATCATGGTTGCACTTTCGAGGCATTGTCAGCGCGGCCGGTCTGCCCACCCTACCGGCCCCTGCCGTGCGCAGCGCTATCCGAGACATCCACGGATTCTGTTGGAGAGCCCCCTCCGTCGGGCCTCGTTGGGTTGCGGATCGGACGGTGGAAGGAGCCCCGAGCGCAGCGAGGGAAAGAGCCCGGAGCGCAGCGACCGGGGCGTGACGTCAGATGAAAGCTGCTTGCACTTCCCCGGATTCGACGACGCGCCTACACTCCGGTCGATGGGCGTACACGGACACTGGCGGACGGACAGGCGCAACCTGGCGCTGCACGAGGCGGCGCTGCGCAAGCTCCGCGCCGACCCCGGACTCGCCGAGGCGTGTCGGGCGCTGCTCGACCGATGGCTCCGCTCGCCGGAGCTGAGCGCGTCCCGCCCCTACCTGGCGCGCTGGCGCGAGCTGCTCGCCGGATCACTCGACGAGCTTTCGGCGGTCGTGCCCGACGAGGAGCGCGGCCAGGCACTGCGGCAGTGTTCGCCGCTGGGACCCGTGTTCACTGCACGCGAGCGCTGGAAGATTCTCGCCGGGGTGAACCGCGAACTCTCGGAGCGGGGAACGCGATGAGCCGCGAGCAACGGGCGGGCGGAACGGCTCGTCGTCGTCGAGAACCCGAACACCGACGCGTCCGCGGGCTGTGTCTGGAGCCCGCCGACCTCGCGGTGAGCAAGTTCGTGGCAGGACGCGAGAAGGACGTCGCGTTCCTTCGGGTGCTGCTGCGCGAGCGCATGGTGTCGATCGACGAATTGCGGCGGCGGATCGGCAAGCTGCCTCTGCCGTGGTCCCGCGAGGCGCCGCGGATGCTCGCGACCGTCGAGACGATCGTGCGCTGAGAGCGTCCGCTGCGTCATCCTGCCCGCGACCCCGGCCGCACGGCGGATACGCAACGCCTCGTGCGCGCCCGTGCTAGCCTCCCCGGGCGATGCACGTCGTGCGCGAGTCCGTGGAGCTGCCTGTGCCCGCGGCGGAGGTGTTCGCCTTCGTCGCGGAACCGGCCAACTATCCCCGCTACGTCGCGGCGTGGCGCGGCGGCGATCCGTTGCAGGGCGAGGCGGGCCGGGTCGGGGCGTCGTTCCGCTGGCGCACCCGATGGCCGGGACTGGCGGCCGAGGAGACGATCGTCGAACGGTGCGAGGGCGAGCGCATCCGCTTCCGCGGCCGCATGGCCGGCACGCCCTTCGAGTCGTGCATCGAGACCCGTTCCTGCACGGCCGGCACCCGGCTCACAATAACAATAGAGTACAGTCTGTCCCGGACCGCGTCTCCGCTCGGGGGCTGGGTGCGCCGCCGGGTGGAGCGCGACGTTCTCGCCGCGCTGGAGCGGCTCCAGTCGGTCTTCGCGGGCGGCGGGCCGGCGGAGCTGCGCCGAACGGGAGCTGTCTACCGTGCATGGGGACGTCACCCGGCGCTCTACGCGGCGCAGGACGCGGTCACCTTCGCGGGCCGGCCCCGGCAGGTGCGCCGGCGGGCCGTCGCGGCGCTCGGGCCGGTCCGCGGTGCATGCGTCCTGGAGGTCGCCTGCGGCACGGGGCGCGACTTTCCGGCCCTGCGCGAGGCGATCGGACCCGAAGGAACGCTGGTCGGGTTCGACTACAGTCTTTCCATGCTGGAGGCGGCGCGCGCCCTCGTGCGCAGGCGGGGCTGGCGCAACGTGGAGCTGTTGCAGGGCGATGCCGCGCTGCTCGACGTGGGCGCGCGCCGGTTCGACGGCGTGCTGTGCGTGCTCGGGATGAGTGCCATTCCCCGCCACGTGCAGGCGCTGGAGCGCTGCCGCGAGGTGTTGCGACCCGGAGCAAGGGCCAGCGTCTGCGACGCGCGGCCGGTGCAGGGCCGTCCGGGTGCGATCGCCGCACTGCTGCGCGCCGTCTACGGGCGCCTCGCGGCGTGGGACGCCGACCGCGACGTCGCCGGCGACTTCGGCCGCGTCTTCGAGGGCGCCAGCGTCGAGGACGTCAACTTCGGCACCCTCTTCATCGCGGCCGCGACGAAGCGCTGAGGCCGTGCGCGTGCGGGCGGCAGGCGTCCGCGTCGTGGCCGCTGCCGACCGTGTCTGCACGAAACACACTGTATTCCGGGCGATTTCTCGTCCGCCTGACGGATTCGTCCGCCGGCGCGCGGGCCTCACACTGCCGCCCCGCCGAAGCCGCAGGTGGCCGAGGCGCCGGCTCATCCGGAGTCCCGCGGCGGCGACGAAGCCGGCGCGCGGACGCCCACCCGTTCCGGGTCCGGAGGACGCGGCCGCCATCCTGCGTCGGAACCGGAGACCCCGTGAGCCACGCCATCCGTCCCGTCGTGCCCTTCCTCTTCGCCGCCGCCGCGCTGGCGGCGCGACCCGCCCTCGCTCAGGCCTGCCACAACGGCCAGACCTGCGAGGACGCCTCCGGCGGGGGCGACTACGCCTGCCTCGACCCGAACACCTCCAACGGCGTCCCGACCGACGCGACGACGTGCAGCGCCTCCCAGCCGTGCCCCGCCGGCCACTCGTGCTGGTCGCTGTCGCAGGGGGCGGCGACCGGCGTCTGTCTCATGGACTGCACGGGCAGCGGCGGAGGCGGCACCGGCGGCGGCTCCGGAGACGGCGGCCACAACCACGGCGACGCAGGCGGCGGAGGAGGAGGGACGCCCGGCACGTGCAGCAACAGCGCGTTCCAGTGCGTGGACGCATCGGGGCGCGGCAACTTCGCGTGCCTCGACCCGGGCACGTCGAACCGGATTCCCGTCGGCGCCCCCGCCTGCAGCGCGTCGCAGGCGTGCGCGGCCGGCTTCGACTGCTGGTCGTTGTCGCAAGGGGCGACGAGCGGCGTGTGTCTGGAGAACTGCACGGCGGGCGGGGGCACGGGTGGAGGCTCCGGCGGGGGTTCCGGCGACGGCGGCCATAACCACGGCACCGACAGCGGGCCCGGCTCCTGCAGCAACAGCGCGCGCCAGTGCGTGGACGCCTCGGGCAGCGGCGGCTACGCGTGCGTCGATCCGAGCACCTCGGACATGATCCCGACCGACGCGCCCTCCTGCAGCGCGTCGCAGGCATGCCCCGCCGGCTCCGACTGCTGGTCGGTGTCGCAGGGCTCGTCGGCCGGCGTGTGCCTCGAAGCCTGCACCACCGGCGGTGACGGGTCGACGGACGGCTCGGGCGGAGGAGACGGGACGGGTGGCGCGACGGAGCCGCCGCGCGCGGTGGGCTCCGCCTGCCAGACCTCGGCGCAATGCGAGATCGGACTGACCTGCGCGGCCAGCGGCGGCCAGAAAAACTGCCGCACCCGGTGCGCGCTCAGCACCGACTGCACGGGCGGTGCCGCGTGCATCACGAGCGGCGGTGTGGGCGCCTGCATTCCGGCATCGACCTCGGGCGCCGGGAGCGAGACGCGAACTTCCGGCGGATGCGCGAGCGCGGGAGCCGCAGGTGCCGCCGCGACGCTCGGCTGTGCGCTGGCGCGACGCCGCCGGCCGCGCACATAGGACGCCGTCGTCAGGAGGCCGCGCCGGCGAAGGTGCCCGTTCCACTGCGCTACGGAACGATGTCCACCTTCACGGGCGCGGCCCAGGTCTTGTGCTCGTCGGTGTAGTAGAGGTACGCGCTCGACGCGGGTCCCGAGTACGTGCCCGGCACGGCGGCCACGAGGTCCAGCGGCACCGTGCGCCTCTCGGACGGCTGCATCTCGCGCAGGTAGACGATGACCTCGCGCGGGCGGGTCTCCCAGAACGAGACCGTCCCTTTCTCCCGCAGTTCCTTGAGTTGCCAGGTCTGGAACGCCAGCCCGCCCGGGATGCCGACGCGCGCGATGGTCATCGGCTGGCCCGTCCGGGTCAGGTTGGCGATGGTGGCGTTGAGCCGCACGGTCTCGCCCATCTTCACGGCGGATCGCTCCAGCGCCGTCTCCACGCCGATGGCGGCCTTCGGGCTGGACGCCGGCAGGAGCGATCGGTACTCGACCGCGACGCTGAACGGCATCGGCTGGCCTTTGTGCTCCACGACCAGCGTGTTGCGGCCGGGCGCGAAGAGCGCGCCGAACCCCGCGATGCGCACCGCGTCGCGACGCCCCGCGTCGTAGGCGATTTCGCCTGCGCGCTTCCCGTTCACCTTCACTTCCAGAATGCCTCCGGTCTGCGTCTGCCGGCTGGAGTTCGCGTAGGCGGTCATCGCCTTGAGTGCCAGCACCGTGGCCTGTGTCGCGCCCCACTGGCCGAAGCCGCCGCGGTGCGAGTTCATCCACTCGACGGCCTTGCGCACTGGCATCTCGTGCCCGCCCGCCTCCAGCAGCGCCAGCGACGCCAGCGCCGTCGTCTCGATCTGCAGGTTCTCGCCGCCCGAACGCGTGATGCTGTGATCCGCCTTCGTCCACGCTCCGGACGCGTCCTGCATCGCGGCCAGCCGCTTCGCCGCCGCGCGCCCCTCGTCGCGCCGCGCGGGCACCGCCAGCAGCGTGCCCGTCGAAAGCGCCAGCAGATACGCGTCGTCGGTCGATCGCGCCAGAGCCGCCTGCACCTCGACCTCGGCGTCGATTCCGCCGGTGCGGGCGCGCGCCAGGGCCCACGTGATGTAGGCGTCGGTCACCGTCGGCGAGGCGCGCCCGAACGAGTCGAGCGCCTTGGCGTCGCGCAGGTAGCCGCCCTTGCCGTCGCGCCGGCCCTTGAGCCAGTTGGCCGTGCGCACCATCATCGAGTCGTCCACGCCGCCCCAGACCTGCTTCATGTCCGCGAACTCCATGAGGCCGTAGGCCGTGAGCGCCTCGTGCGCCGGCGCGCCGCCGAACCACTCGTAGCCCTTCTGCGGCGTCTCGTAGCCGACCAGACGGCGGTATCCCGTGTTCAGGAGCTTCCCGCTGCGCGCCAGCAGCGCCGCGTCCTGCACGTCGTTCTCGCGCAGGTACTGCATGATCATCACGTTGGGATAATTGCTGCTCGATGTCTGCTCGAAGCAGCCGCCTGGCTCGCGCAGAAGCCCTTCGAGTCCCTGCACCATGGACGCCACGGGGCCGGGGTACAGCGTCACGGTCGCGTCGACGGAGCCCGGGATCGGTTCGCCGATGTCGATCTCGCGTTTCCACGAACCCGACGCCGTTCCGCTCGCCTGGAAGGTCTGCGGAAAGCCGGGCGGCGACACGGTCAGCGTGCGCGCGAACTCGTCCGAGAGGCCGCCGGCGGAGGCGCGCAGGCGGACCTCGCTCGCGCCGGAGACGCCCGTGACGTCGAGGCCGAAGTAGAGGCTCCGGCGAGTGCCCGCCGCGAGCGCGCCGCCGCGGCCGGGGTCCGAGGTCTGCTTCAGGAGCGCGCCGAACGACGCATCGACGCTCACGTCCAGGGCGCGATCGCGCTCGTTGGACAGCGTGACGGGTACGAGCAGCCGATCGCCGGAGGAGACTTCCACGGGCAGCTTCACGGAAAGGCTGAATTGCAAGCTCGACTTGAACACCGCCTCGCCGCGTCCGACGGCGCCCGCACCCGCGCCCTCGGCCAGCACGCGGAACGACGTGACCGCGTCGGAGGCCGGGAACGACACCGACGCGCGCCCGTCCTTTCCCGTCGTCACCGAGGGATTCCAGTAGATGGTCTCGCGGAAATCCGTGCGCGGGCCCTTGTCGTCCGGCGACCACGAAGGCACCGGGAAGACGCGCACGGGAATCTCTTCCGCGAGGCGCAGCATACGCTTCCTTTCCGCCAATCCGCGGCGTCCGATGTCCTTGTCCATTCGGTCCCGAGGCGGCATTTCCAGCGCCATCGGCTGGGCCATCGGCATCGCCTTCGCACCGGCCGGAGGCGGCGGCTTCATCGGCATCGGCGGCGGCTCGGCGGGCCGGGGCATCGGCGCGGCAGCCATCGGCCGCGGGATGCGCCGGAACGCACCGCCGCCGCCGCCCTCGTCTGCCGGCCCGTCCATCATCGCGAGGTCGTCGAATTCGAACGCGCGGAGCCGTTCCATGCGGCGCTCCTGCGCCAGGCGACGCTCTTCGGCCTCTCGGCGGAGCTGCGCGCGCCTGGCCGGATCCGGCTCCACCGCCATCACGGGCGCCCACTCGAACGTGCGATACCCGCGCGTGCCGGCGAGCAGATCCAGTGCGAGCGCCGACTTCTCCTCCGACAGGTCGAGATAGAAGTTCGGTTCCTCTATCTTTCCGGGCAGTTCCGATTCGAGCAGCATCCGGGAGAGCAGGTGCGCGTTCTTGTCGTCGGCGAAGCTCAGCACGGTGTCGTCGACCACCGAGAGCGCGACGTCTGCGGACACAGGCTGACCTGCGGCGTCGGAGGTGCGGACGTTCAGCGTCACTTTCTCCCTCGGGACGTAGCCGGCCCGATCCGGCGCGACGTCGACGCGGAGCCCCGAGCGCCGGTTGCGGAACACCAGCCTCTCGGCGAGGGGAGTGAGCGAATGGTCGAAGAGCGTGATGCGCGCCAGCCCCGTCGCCCTCGCGACCGCCGGCTGCGGCGGCTTCAGGTAGACGATCGCCGGCGCGCCCTCGGGAACCGAAACTTCTGCCGCCCCGAGCGGCATTTCGCGCAGCATGGCGGACACGACGACGCGCCGCGCCTCCGTACACCGCACCGCAGCGCGCAGCTCCTGGAGCTGTCCGTCCAGGTCGTCGTAGGCGCGCAGCACGCATCCGTGCTTCTGCGCCAGCGGGAGCGCGTAGTGCTCGCTCACGCCCGCCGGCCGAGTGATCTCGGCATGGTAGGTGCGTCCCGTTGCCGGCGTGAACGTCGCGCGCCCCAGGCCGTTCTTGTACGTCTCGAACTCGGCCACGGCGTTCCCCACGTCGTCCACGATGCGCCCCGCGGTGTCGGCGGGCTTGTCGAGCATGTTCTTTGCTTCGAAATAAAGTCGCGACGGGAGGCTCTCCACGAGCCGGCCGCCCTCGGGGAAGAAGGCGAGCTGCAGCCGGCGCAGGACGATGGGAATCGAGCGGGAGATCGACTCGGTGACGCCGCCGTCCTCGACGAGCACCGTGAGCAGTCCGTCGCCCGCGCGGATGGTCTTCGGAAGCGCGAATCGCACGACGGCGCCGCCGGCGGCGTCGGTGGTCGTCTGCACGCGCGGCAGATCCTCGCCGTCCAGGCGCACGACGGCCGCGACGGGATGGTTGCGCAGAGGCTCGCCGGTGGGGCGCTTCAGCTCCAGCGTCGCGGCGACCTCGTCGCCCTCGCCGTACGCTTTCCTGAGGAATTCCAAGCACTTCTTGAGCCTCGGCGGCTCGTAGGTGCTCACGACGACCGGCCGCTCGCCCGTAGCACCGCCCGCGCCGACGGCTTTCAGGACGTACTCGCCGCCTTCGAGTCCGTCGGGCAGGTCGAACTGCGCGTGGACCGAGCCGGGGCCGGCGCTCATGCCGCGCTCCAGGACGACCGAGCCGCGCGGGCCTACGAGCTGCACGCGGAGCTGCGCGGCGGCGCTCGCGGCGAAATCGCGCGCGTGCAGATCCCGGACGCGGAACCAGATGGTCTCGCCGGGCTGGTAGTGCGGCTTGTCCACCTGCACGTGGATGGCCCGGCCGACGTGGTCCTCGAAATAGCCGCGGATCCGGGCGCCCAGCAGTTCGGCGCCGCCCGCCAGAGGCAGCGAGGGCGACGGGGGCGGCGCGGGCTCGGGCGCCACGGGCGGCCGCGGCGGCTTCACGCCCGGCGCGCTGTCGGCGGTCGTCGAAGCGGGCGCCGGGGAGGGAGGCGACGACTGCGGCTGCGCCACCGAACGGCAGCAGGAAGGCGTGCAGGCCATCAGCGCGAGAACGGAGACCAGCAGGCGACGCATGGGATTCCCCGATGCCCGGACGCGGGCACCTCTGCGACGCATGGACCGCGGGAACGATCCGTCGGTTCCCCGCCCGTCGCTGCGCTCGGGGTTCCGTCCCGTCGCTGCGCTCGGGGTTCTGATTGGGCGTCGCCGCACCGGTTTCGGAACCCCGACCGAAGAAAGGGGCCGGAACCCCGAATACAACGAGGGGCGCGAGCCCCGCCCGATGCGGGTCCGGCTACTTGTTCTCGATGAGATAGAAGCGGATCCGGTGGTACTTCGCGAGGAAGAGCTCGTCCTTGTCGGCAAGCTCGTGCCGTTCGGTCATGAGCGTGCCGTCGCCGAAGAACGTCCCGTGCTCGGAGCCGAGATCCTGCGCGAAGTAGCGGCTTCCCTCGCGGGTGATCTGCAGGTGCCGCGTCTCGATCTGAGGTCCGTTCACCCACAGATCGCACTTGGGCGAGCTGCCGATGACGTACGCGTCCTCGATCATCTCGATGGGGGGCCGCCCGGCGCCGTGGACGTAGATGCGCATGGACGGCGCGAGCGGCGGGCCTTCCGGTCCGTTGCCGTCGGACGGCCGGGAAGGGGCCGTCTTCGGCGGCCCGGCGGCGGGCTCCGCCGCTGCCGCGGCCTTCGCGGCCTTGGGGGCGCGCGCGGGGGCCGGAGCGGCTGCAGGCGGGGCTTCGGCCGGCACCTGGACGCCCATGGCCGCGGCGAAGGCACGCAGCGCGCGCAGCCGCACGACCTCCCCTCCGATGCCGAGAGCCGCGCCGATGGCGCTTTCCAGCCGTTCGGCCTCGCCCGCGCCCGCAGGGACGGCGGCAACACTCCGGATTCTGGTGCCCTTGGTGGTCGCGGCCTTGCCGCGGGGCGCGCGTGCCGCAGGCCGGGCGGCCTTCCTGCCGGGACTCCTCGCGCTCGCGGGGCTCTTCGACGTCTTCGTGCTCTTGGGGCTCGCGGGGGCGGCCTTGGGGCTCTTCGGGGCGGTCTTCTTCGATCCGGAACGGCCGTGCAGCGGCTTTTTCGCCATGGAGGCTCCAGAAATGACGCGGCGCGTCAAAACCGGCATCCCCCGGCCGCGCGGGGGAGCAGGCGTCAGGGGCGCGCCGGCCGCGGCGATGCCGTGGCGCGGAACTGGCGGAAACGCTCGACGATCGCCGTCTCGACCTCGCCCACGTCGGCATCCTCGGGCATCTCGAGGTCCAGCCAGATGGCGCCGCACGCCTCGCAGAAGGAGTACCCGAGCCGGCCCTTGTCGGGGCTGTCGATGACGAGAAAGTCCACCTGGTCGCGCGGGCAGCGGTCGGCCAGTTCGTCGGGGTTGGCCCGGCCCCCCATCGACTCGAGCCCCGGGAGGTTGTGGTGCAGCAGCAGCCCCTTGAGGTCCGCGCCCTCGATCCACACCCCGCCGCAGGTCTCGCAGAGCTGCAGGGCGCTGTCGTCCCGCCCCGTGATTTCCTTCATTTCCACCATGTCCCGCGGGCATTCCATGGAACGGGGTCCTCTCCTGGGGCGGCGGCCGCCCGGCGTGCGGGTGCGGAAGCTTCCGGCGCGGGGCAGCACCGGCTGCCGGATGGCGGGGTCGCCCGGAAGCTCCGGTCGGCCCATCGTAGCGGGGCGGGGAGATGCACTGCAAGCGCGAAAAACCGGCTCTCGGCTTTCGGCGTCCGGGTTTCGGGAAAAGCCCTGAAAACCGGCTTCCGGGAAGGAAGCCGTCCGGGTGTCAGGATTCCGGCTTCGTGGGTGGGCACGCAGATCCGGCCCCGGGGCTCGTCCGAAAGCCGAAAGCCGAACGCCGAAAGCCGATCAAAGCCGTTTCGTGTCCGCCCCCAGCGCGGCCAGCTTGCGCTCCAGGTGCTCGTAGCCCCGGTCCAGGTGGTAGACGCGCTGCACCACCGTCGTGCCCTCGGCCCGCAGCCCCGCCAGCACCAGCGACGCGCTCGCCCGCAGGTCCGTGGCCATCACCGGCGCCCCGCTCAGCCGGGCGCCCCCCCGCACGAATGCGCTGTGGCCGTCCACCCGGATCTCTGCTCCCATGCGCGCCAGTTCCAGCACGTGCATGAATCGGTTCTCGAAAACTGTCTCCTGGACGACACTCGGGCCGTCGGCGACCGTCATCAGTGCCATCCACTGCGCCTGCATGTCCGTCGGGAAGCCGGGGTACGGAGCCGTCTTGAGATCCACCGCCCGCGGCGCCGCCGGGCCCGCCACCCGCATCCCGTCCGGCAACGGCTCCACGTGCGCCCCGGCCTCACGCAGTTTCTGCACCAGCGCGTCCAGGTGGCCCGGCTCGCACCCGCGCAGCCGCACGTCGCCGCCCGTGATCGCCGCCGCCACCGCCAGCGTCCCCGCCTCGATGCGGTCTGGCATCGTCGCGTGCGCCATCGGCTGCAGCGCCTCGACGCCTTCCACCTCGACGCGCGTCGTGCCCGCCCCCTCGATTCGAGCCCCCATCGCCGACAGCGCCCGGGCCAGATCCGAAACCTCGGGCTCCAGCGCGGCGTTTTCCAGCACCGTGTGCCCGCGCGCGAGCACCGCGGCCATGAGCAGATTCTCCGTGCCCGTCACCGTGGGCACGTCGAACACGACGGTCGCGCCGCGCAGGCCGCGCGGACAGGTTGCTTCGACGTATCCGTGCTCGATCCGGAGGTCGGCCCCGAGCGCCGCGAGCCCCTTGAGGTGCTGGTCGATGGGCCTGGCGCCGATGGCGCATCCGCCGGGCAGCGACACGCGCGCCCGCCCCGCGCGGGCCGCGAGGGGGCCCAGCACGAGCACGCTGGCGCGCATGGTCTTCACGAGCTCGTAGGGCGC
>Ga0172368_10006587_pt1 | contig 12442 bp, 10 predicted proteins | sample Lak11m_FD_114540 | JGI IMG/M metagenome (GOLD analysis project Ga0172368, IMG submission 114540) | Freshwater microbial communities from Kabuno Bay, South-Kivu, Congo - kab_022012_11m | ecosystem: Environmental > Aquatic > Freshwater > Lake | place: Democratic Republic of the Congo: South-Kivu...
ATTCCTGCCAGGCGCAATAAAGTAGTAGCTATCGGGTAGGATTGTAGAGTTAAGAAATTAAGAAATTGTTTCAATGTTAGGTTGGCATGGTTTTAAGAGAAATGTGGAGCATTTAGACCATTTTTTAGCTAAAAAATTGGTTAAAGTGGTTTATATATTAACATAATATGGCTTAGGTAGAATAGATAAGGCAGATTTAGTATATACAATACCTACCCTATTATTAGCTTAGGCTTATGGGATAAAGGCGTAACTAAGGTTTCTAATATTAATGAGGCTGTAAAGAAATTAGGCGAATTTTCAAAATAGGAGAGGTCAGTCCATGAAGGCAATCTTAGTTTTAGAGGATGGTAAAAGCTTTAACGCAAGCAGTGATTTAAACGCAGAATGCTTCGGGGAAATAATTTTGAATACTGCGGTAGTGGGTTATCAGGAAATGATTACTGATCCGGCCAATGCCGGAAAAATCCTTGTATTGACCTACCCGCTTATAGGTAATTACGGGGTTGCTCCGAAATTTAATGAGTCAAATAAGATTTGGGTAAGCGCCCTGGTAGTTAAAGAAAAAAGCCGGATTTATTCTAATTTTCAGGCAAAATCAAGCCTGGATGACTTCCTGAAAGAAAAGAACGCATCGGCAATTTATAATCTGGATACGCGTACCCTGGCCGTACATTTAAGAGAGAAAGGCCCGTTGTTTGGAATAATTTCTACCAAAGAATTTGATACTAAAAAATTAACGGAAAAGATAAATCAGATTAAGAAACAGCCTGTGCAAACTCTTCTACCGGAAATATCGGTTGCCCGGCCGAAGATTTTAGGAAAAGGCAGGAAGCTGGCGATTTTAGACCTGGGGGTAACTAATAGCCTTTTAAAACAATTAGAGGCATTAGGTTTTTCTCTAAACATTTTTCCTTATAATACCACTGCAAAACAAATTTTATCAATTAACCACCAGGGGGTAGTTATCTCAAGTGGGCTTGAAAATGATCCGGGTCTAAGCCAGGTAGCGCAAAACATAAGGCCGCTTATTGGTAAACTACCTATATTGGGGGTCGCTACGGGCTGTCAGGTTTTAGCAGCGGCTTTAGGTGCGGGGCTAACCCGGTTAAAATTAGGGCACCGGGGAGCAAACTATCCATTAGCCAGGCCAGGTTCATTCAAGGGGGAGATTACCGTCCAGAATCATGGCTATGTTATTGACCAGGATGCATTACGCAAGGTTAAGGGGCTAAAGGTTACTGCTTATAACCTAAATGACCATACGCCGGAAGAGATTGAAAACAAGAGATTAAAACTGATAGGTGTGCAATATAATCCCGTATCTTTCGGTTTTGGTCAGGTGAATTCAGTATTAATTAAATTCAGTAAACTGTTAGGGAGATAAATATGCCAAGGCGTAAAGATATAAAGAAAGTTTTGATGATCGGATCAGGGCCGATAATTATCGGCCAGGCATGTGAATTTGATTATTCCGGTTCCCAGGCCTGCAAGGCTTTAAGGGAGGAAGGATACCGCACTATTTTAGTAAATTCTAATCCGGCAACAATCATGACGGATCCGGGAATGGCCGATGTTACTTATATTGAGCCATTGACTGTGGATGTGCTTACGAAAATAATTGCTAAAGAAAGACCAGACGCTATATTGCCCACCCTCGGGGGCCAAACCGGGTTAAACCTGGCCTTCTTTTTAATGAAACAGGGCGTACTCAAGAAATATGGAGTTGAATCAATAGGCTCTTCTGTAGAGGCTATCTCTTGCGCTGAGGACAGGGATCTTTTTAAAAAGGCAATGCAGGAAATCGGAGTGGATATTCCTAAAAGCGGGATCGCTACAACCGTTAAGGAAGGAATGAAGATAGGTTTAGATATAGGGTTTCCCTTGATCCTGCGCCCCGCATATTGTCTGGGTGGCAGCGGGGGGGCCATAGCTTATAATAAAGAAGAATTAGAAGCTTTTCTGGCCAAAGGTATTGAGGCAAGCCCGGTGCATCAGATTTTAGTGGAACAGTCGGTTTTAGGCTGGAAAGAGATTGAATTTGAAGTGATGCGGGATTGCGCGGACAACGTAATTATGATTACTTCAATGGAAAACGTTGATCCTATGGGCGTGCATACAGGAGACAGTATTGTTGTTGCTCCTGCCCAAACCCTGACTCCCGAGGAGTATACCAACTTCGTTAATCTTTGTAAAAAGATCATTCGTAAGATAGGTATCTCAGGGGCGGGGGCGAATATCCAGTTTGGCCAGAATCCGGATAATGGCAAAATTGTGATTATTGAAGTTAACCCCAGGCTTTCCCGTTCTTCGGCTTTGGCATCAAAGGCCACAGGGGTTCCTATCGCCAGGATCGCTACAAAACTGGCAATAGGCCTGACCCTGCCAGAAGTAATGAACCAGGTTACCAGTAAAACTACCTCCTTTTTTGAGCCGACAGTGGATTACTGTGTATTTAAAATCTGCCGGTTTACTTTTGAGAAATTCCCATATGCGGAAAGGGTACTGAATACTTCCATGAAGGCCGTAGGAGAGGCAATGTCTATAGGCAGGAACTTTAAAGAGGCCCTGCAAAAAGGTATGCGCTCAATTGAAATAAAACGATATGGCTTTGGCGCCGATGGCAAGGATAAAATTAACGATGAAATGCTTAAAAATGCAGACAGCATTTTGCTTAAACAGATTAAGGATAAAGTTTCTATTCCTAACGACGAGAGGCTTTTTTATATACGTTACGCGTTAAAGGCCGGCTTAAGCATAGACGAAATTTACGCCTTAAGCCGCATTGACCGCTGGTTTATTGATAATATGAAACAGCTGGTGGAGAGGGAGGAAGAAATCAAGCGATATAAAAACAAAAAAACAGAAGATGAACCCAATATCCCGCAGGAGTTATTGGCGCAGGCAAAGACTGACGGGTTTTCCGATATCCAGCTTGCCTTTCTGCTTAATGCCAAGGAGGAAAAGGTGAGACAATTACGCAAAAAGAATAATTCAAAACCGGTTTATAAATTAGTAGATACCTGTGCCGGAGAGTTTAACGCCAAGCAGCCGTATTTTTATTCTACCCAGGAAACTAAGGATGAGGCAAGGCCAAGCAGGAACAAAAAGGTGGTAATCTTGGGCGGTGGCCCAAACAGGATTGGCCAGGGCATTGAGTTTGATTATTGTTGCTGTCATGCTGCCTACGCGCTTAAGGAGGAGGGCGTAGATAGCATTATGGTTAACTGTAACCCGGAGACGGTATCTACTGATTATGATACCTCTGACCGTCTATATTTTGAGCCGCTTACATTCGAAGATATCATGAGCATAATTGAGTTGGAGAAACCGATAGGCGTAATTGTGCAGTTCGGCGGTCAGACCCCGATTAATCTGGCAGTGGCTTTACGAGAAGCGGGGGTAAATATTTTGGGAACCAGTTCTGAAAGCATTGATATCGCCGAGGATCGCAAACGCTTTAAACATATGATTGATAAATTAGGCCTGTTACAGCCGAACAGCGGCACGGTATTTACTTTTGAAGAGGCCCAGAAGGTAGCCGGCAATATCGGTTATCCCGTATTAGTCAGGCCGTCATATGTATTGGGCGGAAGGGCCATGGAGATTGTTTATGACGCGGAGCTATTGGAAAGATTCATTAAAGAGGCGGCCGAGGTTTCAGGTGAACACCCAATTTTGATAGATAAATTCCTGGAGGATGCCATCGAAGTGGACGTGGATTTAATCGGAGACGGAGAAACTTTTGTTATCGGCGGGATCCTGGAGCATATTGAACAAGCAGGGGTGCATTCAGGAGATGCGGCAATGTCTCTGCCTACTTACACATTATCTCCGGATATTTTAAAAAAGATAAGAGAGGCCACTTGCCGCTTAGCCAAAGAATTAAACATTGTTGGCTTAATGAATGTGCAGTATGCGGTTAAGGATGCCAGGGTATATATCTTAGAGGTTAATCCCCGCGCATCACGCACCGTGCCCTTAGTTTCTAAGGTTATCGGAGTTCCTCTGGCAAAATTGGCAACCAAGGTTATGCTGGGTAAAAAGCTAAAAGACCTGGGTTTTACCGAAGAGTTGATCCCCAGGCATGTGGCAGTTAAGGAATCGGTTTTTCCTTTTAACCGTTTTCCCGGGGTAGATGTAATGCTGGGACCGGAGATGAAATCTACCGGCGAGGTTATGGGCATTGATATGGATTTTTCCAGAGCTTATATCAAGAGCCAGATTGCTGCGGGGCAAAAGATCCCCAAGAAGGGCAACGTCTTTATCTCCGTGCATGACCGGGATAAAAGAGATATGATTGCGATTGCCAAAAAATTAAAAGATTTAGGTTTTAACATTTTTGCCTCCAGCGGTACAGCCTCGGTTTTAGAAAAGAACAATATCCCGGCCAAGGTGTTGCCTAAAATCACCGAGGGCAGGCCGAACATCCTGGACTTAATGAAGGACGGCAAGATCCAGATGGTTATCAATACGCCCTCAGGCAGGATACCCCGTCAGGATGAGGTCAAGATCCGCTCGCAGGTAATTCTTTACAACATACCTTATACCACCACGATTTTTGGAGCCCAGGCAACGGTAAACGGGATCGAGATGTTCATGAAGAAAGATTTAAGCGTGAAATCATTGCAGGAGTATCATAAGGTCAAGGGGAAGAAAATTAAATAGGTAAGGGTATGCCGGAGCTGCCGGAAGTAGAGACAATTAGAAGGGATTTACAAAAGGTGATCCTGGGCAAAAAAATTACCAGGGTCTGCGTGCATAATCCCATGGTTATACGGGAGCCTTCGCCGGCTGTATTTGAAAAGAGCCTCAAAGGGCTGATTATAAAAAAGATATTACGCAGAGGAAAACTATTGATTTTAGAGCTATCGAACGGCTCTTCTTTGACCATACACTTAAAAATGACCGGGCAGCTGGTTTTCCCAGGTGGTTCTAAGAGCAGTCGTGTGGCCTTTTATCTTTCCGGAGGCAAGATCCTGGATTTTAATGATCAGCGCCTATTCGGGGAATTACGTTTAGTTGAGGACTGGAGAAAAATAAAATTTGTCCAAGGGCTTGGACCTGAACCATTTGATTTGACTTATGGCGATTTTAAGGATATGCTCTCTGAGAAGAAAACCAAGATCAAGCCTTTGCTTATGGACCAGTCGTTTATCTCCGGTATTGGCAATCTTTATGCTTCCGAAATCCTGTTCCGGGCTAAGATTGACCCATGGAGATCCGCGCAAAGTTTAAGCAAAGAAGAAATAAAAGCGCTCTATAATGAAATCAGGGAGGTTTTAAGCAGTGCGATTACGCACGGCGGATCTTCCATTGATGATTATGTACGGCTTTCGGGTAAACAAGGAAGTTATGTTAAGTTTCATCGTGTTTATGGCAGGGAGGACAAACCTTGTTTTATTTGTAAGAGCCCAATTAAAAGAATCGCTCAGGGGGGCAGGGGCACATATTTTTGCCCTAAGTGCCAGAGATAAGTTTTATAATAATTCTACCAAGGATGGATCATGAAAAAACGACTTAAGATCAACGGAATTATTATGACCTGCGCGGCAGTTATGGTTGTATTTTTCCCCAGGTTTTTCTTCCGTAACAATATTAATGCCGGGATAGGGGAATATATAGAACTTTTGGGTTTTGCCCTTATCCTCTTAGGTCAGATAATCCGCGTTTCTGCCCGTGGTTACAAGGCAGAGCATTCTTGCGAGAGCCAGGCATTAATACAGGGCGGGCCCTACCAGGTTGTGCGCAATCCCATGTATCTGGGTATATTTTTAATCGGCCTGGGAGTGGTGTTGGCGGTGTTTAAGTGGTGGGCAGCGGGGATTTTTATTACAGTTTTTATCATCCGGTATATAATGCTCATATATAAAGAAGAAAAAAAACTTTTAGCTGCCTTTCCAGAATCATACAAAGATTATTGCAAGAAAGTGCCACGTATACTGCCGTCATTATTTACGATAACCAAATTGGATATAAGCGAGTACTTGCCTATAAAACTATCCTGGTTTAAAAAAGAGATCGGCTCAATTTTAACGCTTCTTCTATTGACCTTATTAGTAGAATCCTGGGAGGATATAGCCCGGGAAGGGTTTAAGGCCTATATCCGCCAATCCATATGGTTATTTTTAACCTTCGTTCTATTTATAGTTTTCGTATTTTTGCTCAGCAGGTGGACAAATAAAAAAAATGGAAACGGCGCAGATAAAAACTAAAATACTCTTCAATAAAAAACTCAAAAACAATTATTGGCACTTGGAATTTGAGTCCAGCGTAATTGCCAAAACTGCCATGCCGGGGCAATTTGTAGAGATTAAGGTCAGCGATGGAACGGATCCATTATTAAGAAGGCCAATCAGTATCCACGGCGTAAGCAAGCAGGGGGTCAGGCTTATTTATGAAGTTATCGGTTCAGGCACGCAGCTTTTATCTGAAAGAAATGCGGGTGATTTTCTGGATGTTATCGGTCCTTTGGGTAATGGGTTTAAATATGATAAGCGAGAAAATATTTTAGTTGCCGGAGGCATGGGTGTGGCGCCTTTAGTTTTCCTGGCAGAGAAGATCAAGCTTGACAGGCCGATAGTTTTGGTCGGGGCAAGGAAGAAGGAGCAGGTGCTTTGTTCGCAGGAGTTTAAAACCTTAGGTTGTAAGTTGATGCTCGCTACTGATGACGGTTCCCTGGGCTTTAAGGGAAAAGTCACAGATCTCTTGAAAGAAATATTGTTAAAGAAATCTCAAGCCGATAAACCTGTAAGCATATATGCCTGCGGCCCTCAGCCAATGTTAAAAGCTGTTGCCTTGCTCTCCTGCGCAAATAATATTGTCAGCCAGCTTTCGCTGGAAAGGCATATGGCTTGCGGGTTCGGCGCCTGTTTAGGCTGCGTTGTATCTACTAAAACAGGGTATAAAAGGGTTTGTAAGGATGGCCCGGTTTTTTCAGGCGAGGAGTTGACTTGGTGAAGAAGGCTAAACCAGACCTAAGCGTCAATATTGGTAATCTTGATTTGAATAATCCCGTAATGGTGGCTTCCGGAACTTTTGGTTATGCCGAGGAGTTTAAGGGTATGGTGGATTTAAGGAAGCTGGGAGCTATCGTTACTAAGACCATTACTGTAAAGGCCCGGACCGGGAATCTTCCTCCGCGAACATGCGAAACCCCTTCGGGTATGCTTAATTCTATCGGATTGGAAAACCCCGGAATCGATATGTTCATAAAGGAAAAACTGCCATTTTTAAAGAAGCTGGGTATTCCGGTTATTGTAAGTATTGCCGCTGAAGATAATCCCGAAGAATTTTCTGTTCTGGTTGGACATCTGGATAAAATAAGCGCGGTTTCGGCGATTGAACTGAATATCTCCTGCCCCAATCTACAAAAGAATAAATTAATCTCCCAGGATGCCGGGGAAACCTTTGCGTTGGTCAGCGCGGTGCGCAAACTTACCAATAAATGCTTAATTACCAAGTTGTCCCCTAATGTTACTTCAATTTCAGGGATTGCTTTAGCTGCACAGGAAGCAGGCAGCGATGCCGTAGCTTTAATTAACACGCTCACAGGTATGAGTATAGATGTATATAAGCGCGCTCCCAGAATTGGATCCTGGGTGGGCGGCTTAAGCGGCCCGGCGATCAGGCCGGTAGCGGTAAGGATGGTTTGGGAGGTTTATAATAAGATTAAGATTCCCATTATTGGCATGGGTGGTATAATGGATGCGCAGAGCGCCCTTGAATTTCTTATTGCCGGCGCCACAGCTGTTAGTGTGGGGACCGCAAATTTTATTAATCCAGGAGTAAGCCTTGAAATTATTTCCGGATTAAGGCAATATATGGCGGATAATAGTATTCCGGATTTGAGTAATATTATCGGAAAATTAAAAGCATGCACAGATTAACAGGTTCCAAAGCTATACTTGCCTTGGATGTAGATACGATTGAAGAAGCCAGGAAATTTGTAGATAAACTTTACCCGAAGATAGATATTTTTAAAGTAGGCAGCCACCTTTTTACTGCTTATGGGCCTGAAGTTGTTGAAATGTTGCATGAAAAAGGCGCCCAGGTTTTCTTGGACCTTAAGTATTTTGATATTCCCAATACCGTGGCTAAGGCAGTGGCTGCGGCAACGCGCCTCAAGGTTAAAATGCTCACTTTGCATATTTCCGGAGGCAGGGAGATGCTGGAAGCTGCTGTGGTTTCGGCAAGGGAACAGGCGAAGACTTATAAACTACCCAAGCCGTTACTAATTGGAGTTACAGTTTTAACCAGCAAGAAAGCAAAAGCGCAGGAGGTGCTGGCGCTGGCAAAGATGGGGGTTAGCTGCGGATTAGATGGCGTAGTTTGCTCTGTTAACGAAGCAGCGCTTCTGCGCAGTAAGATAAAAAAAGATTTTGTAATTGTCACTCCCGGAATCAGGCTAAATGATTCTATCAAAGATGATCAGAGGAGGGTGGCTACCGTAAGCCAGGCAGCGGAGGCGGGCAGCGATTTTTTAGTAATAGGCAGGCCAATTTTAAGGGCAAGAGATCCGTTATTAACAGCGGAAGAACTTTTAGGAGATTTATCCCGTCTTCGCAGATGACTATAAAAAACCTGCTTGACGGGATGTCATTAAATAAGAATTCCAGGGGGTGTTCCATATGGCGCAGGAAATTAAAGATTTAATTACAAGAATCCAACAGGAAGGTGTAGCTGAAGGCCAAAAGCAGGCTGCGCAAATAAAAGCCGAAGCGGATTCCAGGGCCGGAGATATAATTTCCGAGGCAAAGGCGCAGGCGGAGAAGATTATTGAGCAGGCTAATTCCGAGGCGAAAAAACTGGCTGAATCAACCAACTCTTCCTTAAAACAGGCCGGCCGGGATTTATTAATCAGCTTGAGAAAAGAGATTAATTCTATGTTGAATAAACTGGTTGAGGAAAATGTACGCCAGGCCATGACTATAGAGGAGTTAACCGGAATTATAAGTGATTTAATTAAAGCCGCTCCGCTTTCTTTGGGCAGCCAGGTCATTATTTCTCTCGCCCGGCAAGACAAGGATAGATTAGAAAAAGGATTTCTAAAGCAACTGGCAGAAGAAACAAAAAAACAGATAACTTTAAAATCCGCTGATGAAATTGACAGTGGTTTTGTAATCAGTTTTGATTCCGGTAGATCAACATTTGATTTTAGTGCAAAGGCCTTAACAGAATACATAACTAATACTTTAAGGCCTGAGCTAAACGAGATTTTAAAGCCCGATTAAATGGAAGCTTATTATACATATCTGATCTCCAGCCTGCCAATGCTGAATTTTTCTTCCCGGCCCCCCTTCGGCCCGGACGAATTTCTTGTTAAATGCAAGGGCTTAATACCGGAAGCAGAGGTTGAACTTTTGCATAATATTTGCTATAAAGAGTCAGCTTATTCAGGTTTCTCGGCAACGGGAATATTAGGAAAATGGGCTGGTTTTGAAATAATCCTAAGAAATGAACTTGCCCGCGCCCGCGCCCGGCGCAAAAAAGTAGACGCCTCAAGATTTATCCATCTTCCTGATGATTTTGAGGCGCATATCAGCCACATGGCTATGGCTGCTTATAGAAGTGCCTCTATATTGGAAGCGGAAAAGATCCTGGATCAGGCAAGATGGGATTTCCTGGAGTCTTTAAGCATTGGCCATTATTTTGATTTTGATTTTCTCGCAGTCTATCTCTTAAAGCTGAAGATTTTAGAGCGTTGGGATAAAATACAAAAAGCGGATAAAGAGCGCCTGTTCAATCAAGCAGTTGCAAACTAATATGGAAAAGAAAAGAGTCGGGCATATCGTAAAAGTTAACGCCAACATGGTTGTCGCAGAGGTTGATGGCCATATTATCCAGAATGAAGTTGCCTATATCCTGAATGGGCTTGAGCGTTTAAAGGCAGAGGTAATTCGCGTAAGCGCAAATCGTGCTGAAATGCAGGTTTATGAAAATACCGCTGGTTTAAGGGTTGGCCAGGAGGTCGAATTTAGTGATGAATTGCTTTCTGTTGAGCTGGGTCCTGGGCTATTAGGCCAGATTTTTGATGGCCTGCAGAATCCCCTTCCGGCTTTAGCGGAAAAATGCGGATTTTTTCTTAAACGCGGGGTGTATCTTGAGGCCCTCCCTGATACAGCGGAGTGGGATTTTACCCCCCTGGCAAAACCAGGCGATAAAATTTTAGCTGGAAGTTGGCTGGGTTTTGTGCCGGAGAAAATCTTTAAACATTATATTATGGTTCCTTTTGCTCTAAGCGGCAGCCTTGAGGTGATAAGCATAGCCGGAGCGGGAAAATATAATTTAAAACATCCGATTGCCCAAGTCAGGAACGCTGCCGGGAAAATACATGATGTATTTTTGCAGCAGATCTGGCCGGTTAAAATACCCATTCATGCCTATGCTGAAAAACTGCGGCCGTTTGAGCCATTAGTAACAAAAATGCGCCTGATTGATTCATTTTTTCCAGTTAGCCTGGGAGGGACATATTGTATCCCCGGCCCGTTTGGCGCCGGGAAAACCGTTTTACAGCAATTAACCAGCCGGCACGCAGAGGTGGACATAGTGATTATCGCTGCCTGCGGAGAGCGCGCCGGAGAGGTGGTTGAAACCCTTAAAACATTCCCTGAGTTAGTTGACCCGCGCACCAATAAACCGCTTATTGACCGCACTATGATTATTTGTAATACCAGTTCTATGCCTGTTGCCGCCAGGGAATCGAGCGTTTATACTGCGGCAACTATCGCCGAATATTATCGTCAGATGGGGCTAAATGTTTTATTGCTTGCTGATTCTACTTCGCGTTGGGCTCAAGCCATGCGCGAGATGTCCGGAAGGCTGGAGGAGATTCCCGGAGAAGAAGCATTCCCTGCTTATCTTGAATCACGCATAGCTTCTTTTTATGAAAGGGCGGGGTTGGTCCGCCTGCATAATGGCATAACCGGCTCGGTTACTATCGGAGGTACAATAAGCCCTGCAGGCGGTAATTTTGAGGAGCCGGTTACTCAGGCTACGCTCAAAGTAGTGGGAGCTTTTCACGGGCTTTCCCGGGAACGCTCTGATGCGCGCAGGTATCCGGCGATTGACCCTTTAATCAGCTGGAGTAAATATAAAGGGTTTGTTGATCATAAAAAAGAGGATTTTGGCCATGATATCCTGCGTAGAAGCAATGAGATCTTTCAGATGATGAAGGTTATCGGAGAAGAAGGGACATCGCTTAAGGACTACATTGAATACTTAAAAGGGGAGTTCTTTGATTTTGTTTATCTGCAGCAGAATGCCTTCGATGCAGTGGATGAAGCCAATTCAAAGCAGAGGCAGATCTATATATATGATTTTATTTATGATATCCTGCTTGGCGAGTTTAAATTAGAAGATAAACAAGGGGCGCTGCATTTTTTTCAGAAGTTAAGGCAGCTGTTGCGTACCTGGAATTCCGCCGCCTGGGATAGCGAAGAATTTAAAAAAATTGAAGAAGAAATAGAAATCTTCCTTGAAGAATATAAAAGCAAAAAGGCAGAGTAAAGATGCAAAAAGTCTATACTAATATTATTCAGATAGCCGGCGATGTTATCACTGTAGAGGCAGAAGGGGTGGGGTATTTGGATATTGCTGAAATTACCACCCGCCGCGGTGTGTCTTTAGCCCAGGTTATCCGCATTGATTCGAAAAAGATATTTTTACAGGTTTTTGCCGGTAGCCGAGGCATATCTACAGAGGACAAGGTGAGGTTTTTAGGTCATCCCATGCGCGTTGCTGCGGGAGAGAATCTATTGGGCCGTATCTTTAATGGAAGCGGCCTGCCCCTGGACCGTGGCCCTGTTTTGTCAGAGGAGCTGATTGATATTGGCGGAGCGCCAGTTAATCCGGTAAAAAGAATAATCCCTAATAAAATGATCCGCACCGGCATACCCATGATTGATGTCTTTAACTCTTTGGTAGAATCTCAGAAATTGCCCATTTTCTCAATCGCCGGCGAGCCGTACAATGAACTTTTATCCCGCATTGCTATCCAGGCTGAAATTGATATTATTATCCTTGGCGGCATGGGTTTAAAGTACGATGACTATCTATTTTTTAAAGAGACATTAAATAAACACGGTGCTTTAAGCCGTTCTATATTCTTTATGCATACAGCGGCGGACCCGGTGGTAGAGTGTTTGCTTGTCCCGGACATATCCCTGGCTGTTGCCGAAGATTTTGCTTTAAAGGGAAAACGCGTATTAGTATTGCTTAGCGACATGACAAATTTTGCCGATGCCCTTAAGGAAATCTCCATAACCATGGAGCAGGTTCCTTCTAACCGCGGTTATCCCGGGGATCTTTACAGCCAGTTAGCCAGCCGTTATGAAAAGGCGGTTGATTTTCAGGGGGCAGGTTCCATTACAATCCTTGCGGTAACTACTATGCCCGGGGATGATGTAACGCATCCTGTTCCGGATAACACAGGCTATATTAC
>Ga0172368_10006589_pt1 | contig 12439 bp, 10 predicted proteins | sample Lak11m_FD_114540 | JGI IMG/M metagenome (GOLD analysis project Ga0172368, IMG submission 114540) | Freshwater microbial communities from Kabuno Bay, South-Kivu, Congo - kab_022012_11m | ecosystem: Environmental > Aquatic > Freshwater > Lake | place: Democratic Republic of the Congo: South-Kivu...
AAGAGGATCAGGCATTTGGAAAAATTGCTGGAACAATTAAAAAAGGTTGCGTAATGAACAATTCCAAACGCAATATAATCAACCAGTTAAAAACAAGTTATATAGTAGACACAAAGTCTCAAAAATTCACTAAGAATAAACTATTGATATCTAATGCTTTGTGCAATTTTGTGCCTTTGTGCCATTGTGGCATTTTGTCTATGGATCACCTGTTTGCCCAATTGTTCAGTTTCCGTACCTTTGCATTGCTTACATCATCTGATAACTTTCGTCATCGGTATTATACAATTAATTTTTTATGAAGTCAAAAACCCTGCTTTTGTTCGTCGTGATGGTATTAAATGGCTTGCTTTCGGAGGCGGCCTATTTCCGGTTTCTTCCATATACTGTAAAACAGCCTGATGGCATTGTCATCAATTGTTTTGTTTCCGGTGATGAATACTTTAACTGGCTGCACGACCAGGATGGCTACACCATCATCCAGGGTGACGACGGATATTTTTATTATGCCAAAACCAGTGGGGATAAGGTTGTTCCCACGACCTGGCTGGCCGGGAAGACCAATCCATCGCGGGTCGGATTGACGAAATGGGCAAAAATTCCGTTATCGGAATATAATCAGCGCAAGGCGTTTTATTCCGCCAATACCGATCAGTCTGTCAGGGCCCCGCATACCGGGATCCTGAATAACATGGTCGTCTATATCCGTTTCAATGACGACACGGAGTTTACCACGACCCGTCAGGTCTATGACAATAAATTTAACCTGACTACCGGAACATCATTGAAATCCTATTATACCGAAGTTTCTTACTCCGCCCTGACGATCAGCAGCACTCACTATCCCGAATGTGCCCTGACGACCAACTTCTCTTACCAGGATACGCATGACAGGAGTTATTTCGAACCCTACAATGCTGTTTCCAATCCAAATGGATATAACGGCGGTACAGAGCGGACGGAAAGGGAGCACACTTTATTGAAAGATGCGATTACCTGGATCAATGCCAATTCACCGGTACCGGCCGGATTAAATATTGATGGCGATGAGGACGGGAATGTCGATAATGTATGCTTTATCATCAGGGGTGGAAATGGCGCCTGGGCGGAATTATTATGGGCGCACCGGTGGTCGCTTTTTTCCTATGATGTCTTTGTCAACGGGAAGAGGGTGTATGACTATACTTTTCAGCCGGAGAGCCAGGTTGATGTCACGACCCTTTGCCATGAAATGTTCCATGCACTCGGGGCTCCCGACCTGTACCATTATACCGACAACGGGATGGCCCCGGTCGGTCCGTGGGATCTGATGGAAAGCGGCAGTGGCCATATGGGCGCTTACATGAAATGGAAATACACCGGGAATTCATGGATTGCCTCGATCCCTGCCATAACCATCTCGGGCACGTACACGTTGCACCCGTTATCCTCTTCCGAAAACAACTGTTATTCGATCGCCTCTCCCAATTCTCCCGATCAGCATTTTGTCGTTGAATACCGTAAAAAGGAGGGTACGTATGAAGGATCGCTTCCGGGTTCAGGCCTGATCGTCACCCGCGTTGATCCTACCGTATACGGTAATGCCAGCGGACCTCCGGATGAAGTTTACATCTACAGGCCCGGGGGAACCACGACGGCCAACGGGACAACCAGCCTTGCCTATTTTTCCGCGGGATCTCACCGGACGAAGATCAATGATAATACCAACCCAAGTTCGTTTCTCCAGGACGGCTCACCGGGCGGATTGGATATTTCAAATGTAACTGAAGCTGACTCAACGATATCATTCACGGTGAACGTCATCTATCTTGACGATCCTGCCGCATTTGCCGCCATATCGGTCAGTACTTCCGGCATGTTGCTGACCTGGCAAAAAAATCCGACCGGCGACAACGTCCTGATCGCTTACGATACCATCAATCAGTTTGGAACTCCCGTGAACGGCCAGACCTATTCTGCCGGTGCGTCCATCGCCGGAGGTGGTCACGTGATCTATCATGGCGCTGAAACAACCTTCAGCCAGACCGGACTTCAGTCCAATACACGGTATTTTTACAAAGCATGGTCGGTATTATCCGGAAACACTTACTCACCGGGAGTGATACGGAATGCGGTAACTTTATGCGAGAGCATTGCCACCCTGCCGTTTACCGAAGGATTTGAAGACAGTTCTGATCGGCCCGGTTGCTGGTTTGAAGACAACAACGACCCCGCATGGGGATTTTTCGCCGGCAATGGTCTGGGAAGTCCTTACGGCTATCCGGCCACCGCCCATACCGGTACGCGAAATGCCAGCCTGGTCGATGCCACAACGACCCCCGATTATAATACACTCATCACCCCGGTTCTTAATTTATCAGGATACGCCGATGTACAACTGAAATTCTGGTTATTCATGCAAAAATGGGGTTCAAGGCAGGATGAATTAATGATTTATTACCGTACCAACCCGGATCAGCCCTGGATCCTCATGCAAAGTTATACACAATCGATTTCCGCATGGACAGAACAAATCATTCCGTTGCCTGCTGGTTTGACTGAAGTTCAACTTGGGTTTAACGGGAATGCCAAATGGGGATTAGGGATCTGTATCGATGATATTGAAATTTCCGGAACCCCTGTGACCACATTGACTGTTTTCCCGGCAAACCAGAATGTGACGATGTCGCCGGGCACAACCAATTTCACCGTAACCTGTCCCATAGAATGGACCGCAAGCAGCGATGCTCCATCCTGGTGTACGGTCACACCCACCGGTACCGGTAATGGAACTATTACAGCAACTTATACGGAGAACGCCTTGTACAGCAAAAGGACCGCTAACATTACCGTATTAGCAGCAGGCATACTTACCCAAACGGTGACCGTAACCCAGGATGCTTCCAATATTTCGGTGGATGAACTTACTTCTGGAGGTATCCGGATCTATCCAAACCCTTCAAAGGGTTTTATTAAAATTACCGATGAACAGGGGAAGAACGGGCTCAGGGAAATAATCCTGACTGATTATACAGGTAAGATTTTGATATCCAGGAAAGTGAATGCGGAAAACCTGCTTGAATTTGATCTCTCATCATTGGCACAGGGAACTTACACGATCAAACTCAAAGGTGACCATTCATTAATGGTCCGTAAACTCATCATCATCAGGTAATTTGCGTGAGGACTTCTTCCACCTCACGAAAAAGAGCCTCTTTGGATGCATCGTTGTTGAATAAAAAATCGGCCTGACCGATACAGACTTTCAGATTCTGTTTATTTGGATCGGAGGCATTCATTTCACGCGTTTCATTTTCCATAAACGTGATGAACGATATTTTATCGGTTTCCGACGATCGTTCCACGATTCGCTGATACCTCAATGCAGGGTCCGCATCCACGGCAAACAGAAAGAATTTTCCCTTTTCCCGTAATGAATTGATCTCGCCTGGGGTACGGATGCTTTCTATGACACAGTTTTTTCCGATCAGTGAAGCTTCATTGAACAATTGATCCGTTACATACGATGGCCCATACTGTGCGCGCAATTCATTCGCGACCGCCACCATGCTGTCGCGGTTTTCAGGCATACCGCGCCGGTTGATCTCTTTCAGCAGGAACGACCGGACCGAATAGTGGTCAAAGCCTTTTTTCTCAACAAGATACTCAACCACAGTACCTTTGCCTGCCCCAAGCGTTCCGGTAATACCAATAATCAGCATATTAAATTTTCCCGACTTTCAAGCGTTCGATCCACTTCTCCGCCGTAACCGGCTGATAATTCTCCAGGTCGTACAACAGTTGTACGAAATCATCTCCGCTCATCAGCATATTCCGGTGCTCGGGTCGGAGGAACTTTTCGTCAACTGCATGGTCGAGCATTGCCATTAATGGATTAAAAAAACCGTCCAGGTTCAGCAATCCGACAGGTTTGTTTATGATCCCTAACTGATTCCAGGTAAGCACTTCGAAAAGTTCATCCAGTGTTCCATAAGCGCCGGGAAGGGCGATGAATGCATCGGAAAGACCCGCCATCAGAGCTTTGCGTTCCTGCATCCCCTGAACGATATGCATTTCTGTGAGACCATCGTGAGCTACTTCACGTTCAACAAGCGATTTGGGCATGACCCCGATCACCTTCCCGCCTCCGGCTAACATCGTGTCGGCAAGTACGCCCATCAATCCGACATTTGCTCCCCCGTAAACGAGGGTGATCTTTTCAGCGAGGAGATGTTCAGCGAATTCAGCAGCCCGGTTGGCATAAAGCATCTGCCGGCCAAGGCTTGATCCGCAGAAAACACAAAGGGCCTTGATCATTAAATTCTGTATTTTTGTCCGGAATTATGATTCAAAGTTAACAAAATCGTAATTCGTAATTCATAATTCATAATTCATAATTCATAATTCAATATACGTGCTTTATCCATTAAAATTCAAACCAGTCTTCAAAGATAAGATCTGGGGTGGTAAAAAGATCAAAACCAGCCTTGGACTTGACTTTTCCCCACTTCCCAATTGCGGCGAAGCCTGGGTACTGTCGGGGGTTACCGGTAATGAAACTATTGTCGCCAATGGATTCCTGGAAGGCAATGAACTGAACGAGATCCTGGAAATATACATGGATGAGTTGGTTGGTGAAAAGGTTTTTGAAAAACATCCCGGGGAGTTCCCGATCCTGGTGAAATTTATCGATGCCAATGACTGGCTTTCCGTTCAGGTCCATCCTGATGATGCGCTGGCAACTCGGCGCAATGCAGGGAGCGGGAAGAGCGAGATGTGGTACATCATGGATGCCGATCCCGGGGCTGAACTGATCTCAGGCTTCAACAGGAATATGAATCCGGCATTATACCAGCATTTTTTCAGGCAAAAACAGCTCAAAGAAATACTCAATTTTGAAAAAGTACAAAAGGGCGATGCCTTTTTTATCCCATCGGGCAGGATACACGCCCTTGGACCCGGCATCCTGCTGGCCGAAATCCAGCAAACATCCGATACCACTTACCGGATATATGACTGGGACCGGGTGGACGGTAATGGCAAATCACGGGAATTGCATTCCGAACTTGCCCTGGATGCCATTGATTTCAGCCGGGTCGATTCTTACCGGGCAAATTACAAAAACGTGATCAATAAACCATCCACCCTGGTTGACTGCCCCTGGTTTACAACCAATCTTCTTGAACTCAACCGGGAAACCGCGAAGGATTACAGCTCACAGGATTCCTTTGTGATCTGTATCTGCGTGGAAGGCACGGCTGAGATCAGGTCAGACGGCGATCGTGTTTCCCTTACAACGGGGGAGGTCGTACTTCTGCCTGCCACTATAACTGCGATTACCGTTTTTCCTAACCCTTACATCAAAATTTTGGAGGTCTACATTCCATAATTTACCTACTTTTGTGAATTGAAAAACGATGCATAATGAAACATCTCCAAATCCTGTTGCTTTTTGCTTTTATTACCACCTGTACTTTTGCCCAGGAAGGCGTATTCAAATATAAAAAACTCCCTTCCGTCAAACTCAAAACGGTTAAAGGACTGCCTTCCTCATCCGACAGTATTACCAACAACGGCAAACCCATCATCATCAGTTTCTGGGCCACCTGGTGCAAACCATGCGTGAGGGAATTAACCACCATCGCCGATGTTTACGACGATTGGGTAACTGAAACAGGAGTGGAACTTTATGCCATTTCGGTTGACGACTCACGTTCCATGACACTGGTTGCACCCATGGTCAACGGGAAAGGCTGGGATTTCAAGGTACTGCTTGATCCCAACAGCGACTTTAAACGCGCAATGAATGTAGGGCCGATCCCGCATACATTCCTGCTGAATGGAAATGGCCAGGTGGTTTACCAGCATACCTCTTTTGCCGAAGGCGATGAACTGAACCTGATCGAAATGGTTCGCAGGCTTAATCGCGGTGAGGAGGTCAAATAGTCTGAAAATCAGTGAGATTTATCACTTAATACATCATGAAATTTGAATAAACTGATCTACTGTCTACCGGGAGCAATAAGTTTATTGTTCCTCTGTCCTGTTCTTGTAAAGTCGCAGGATGTACTGAAAGGAAGTGAAATTCATGGCAGCATGCAGTCCGATGCAATTTATTATCTGACGGATCCCAAGACTGGAATTACCGATTCCACCCTTGACGGTAAACTGATCCGTATGAATGCCTTCACGGAAGTTAACTATTCGCTGGGTAATTTCACTGCCGGGATGCGTTTCGAGGCCTACCTGCCACCGCTGATCGGATACGACGCCCAAAACAACGGGGTTGGTGTGCCATATTGGTATGTTAATTACAAGAACGATTATATCGATATCACCGGTGGAAATTTTTATGAACAATTCGGTTATGGAATGATGCTTCGAACTTACCAGGAATGGACTTTGGGATTCGACAACTCGTTGCGCGGACTGCGGGTCAAGGTAATGCCCGCCAAGGGGATCACCTTCAAAGGAGTGTATGGGGTTCAGCGGTACTATTGGGAACCGTATAAAGATTACAACCGTGGAATTGTGAAGGCATTCGATGCCGATTTTTACCTGAACGACATGTTCACCGGTCTGAATGATGCCCGGGTCAAATTAACCCTCGGAGGATCATTTGTCAGCAACTACCAGCAGGGCACTACAAAGGACATTGCCTACAACGACCAGATCCTTGAATTGAAGCTGCCGGAGAACGTTTCAAGTTACGGTGGCAGGTTCAATCTGAACATTGGCGATTTCAACTGGTTCACCGAGTATGCCCATAAAATCAACGACCCGAATGCAAGGAATAACTACATATATAAGAATGGTAATGGCGTTTTCACCAATTTGTCATTTTCAAAGCCGGGACTTGGTATCTCGGTGATGTCAAAGTGGATCGATAACATGAGTTATAAGTCAGACCGATCAGTGGTTAACAACATGGTTAGTATCAACTATCTGCCATCAATTACCAAGGAACATTCCTATGCCCTGTCAAGCATGTACCCTTATTCCACGCAGCCCGACGGAGAGGTGGGGATTTCCGGTACGGCCACCCTGCACTTTCCGAAGAATTCCACCCTGGGAGGTAAAACCGGATTATCAATCGCTGCTAATTTTTCACAGGTGAACGGCATCAAAAGATCGCCGGTTAATGATACGACCTTTATCGGGCAGATCGGGACCCTGGGATACACATCGACCTTTTATGGGGTGGGAGACCAGGTTTACTACCAGGATGCCAATGTGGAAGTCACCAAAAAGTTCAGTAAGAAATGGAAGGGGATATTCACTTATCTCTATCAGACCTATAACAAAGATGTGATTGAAGCGCATGCTCCCGGCCAGTATGGAACGATCTATTCGCAGATCGGTATCGCCGACATCGCATGGAGCATCACCAAAAAGCACTCGCTGCGCTGGGAATTGCAGGGTTTATGGACAAAGCAGGATAAGGGGAACTGGGCTGCCAGCCTGATTGAATTTACCATCTCACCGTCATGGTTTATTTCAGTCATGGATCAGTACAATTATGGTAATTCCGACGTTGCCCTGCAATTGAATTATTATACCCTGAGTGCGGGTTATACCAATCATTCCACCCGGATTTCCTTCTCCTATGGCAGGCAGCGGGAAGGTATTATCTGTGTCGGAGGCGTGTGTCGTTATGTTCCGGCAACGAATGGACTGACTCTTACGGTAACCAGTAGTTTCTGAAGATTAACCGGGGAAAAAAATGACAATCCGAATGAAAAAAGCTGAACGTGAAATGAGAACAATTTTCCAGATAACCATCTCCCTGATCGCGGGCGCCATGCTGAACCAGTCATGCACCAAGGTCAGTGAACCCTTTTATACCGTCAAATCATCGGTGGAGGTTGATACGAACTATCGTTCCGTATTACTTGAGGATTATACCGGTCACCAGTGTGTAAATTGTGCTCCTGCCTCAAAAATGGCCAATTCGATCCAGGACCTTTACCATGGGCAGGTGTACGCGGTAGCTGTTCACGCCGGTCCGTTTGCCAGGCCCGATCCGGTAAGTTACAAACCCTATCTGGAGGCAGATTTCAGGTGTCCTACAGGTAACGACTGGAACGGTTACAGTGGTTTTAACATTGATGTCTATCCAAAGGGGATGGTCAACAGGCGCCCTTTTAATGGTGCTACCTCCTTTGGCACCTCCAACTGGAACGAGGCGGTAAAACTTGCGGTAGGATTGCCCAAGGTAGCCGTCATGACCGTGAACAACACCTTCAATGATCAGACGAACCTGCTGAATTCAAAGGTAGAGGCCAAATTTCTGGTTGCCTATACAGGTACGGTGAATCTGACGGTTTGTCTCCTTGAAGACAGCATATATGGGGGACAACTTAACAATGTTGCAGGTGATTCAATCCCGATCATAAAAAATTTCAGGTTCATGCATATGCTCCGGGGTTCGCTCAACGGGAGCTGGGGGGAGGAAATTGCCATCAATCCCGCGTCCGGTATGCTGATCTCCAAACCATTTACATTTGACTTCACTCCAACATCATGGGTTCCGGGACATTGCAGCGTGATAGCCTTTATCACGGATGCCGGTACCAAAGAGGTACTTCATGTGGCTAAATCAACCATTACTCCCCCTCTCCGGGCGGAGAGGGGGTTGGGGGGTGAGGTATCCTCTCAAGGCGGAGAGGGTGTTGGGGGAGTGAGGTAATTTCGTGATTACCTTCTGATGACCAGTTTTTTTGTGGTCATCCATTCTTTACCGGAAATTTTCAGAAAGTAGATCCCGTCAGGCAGTGTTGTCAGGTTGACGGCTTTGTTGAGTTGGTTAGTGACGTGAATGTTATTTTCAGAATAAACCCGGGCGCCGATCATGTCATATAAGGTAAGTTCAAGCACTTCTGCCTGTGCCGATTTCACGATCAGGTTGAAGTTCCCGTTATTGGGGTTGGGATGTACCATGCATCTGAACGATTCGGTTTTGTTTCCTGCAGAGGCCGGGAAATCAACAACAATATATCCGGCACTCACGACGCTGTCGGTGGAAAACCCATCTCCTACGATCAACTTGACATCAAAGATCCCGATCGATTCGTACATGATCACGGGATTTTGTTCAAAAGACACAGATGGTGTTCCTCCCGGGAATTCCCATTGCCATGAATTCGTATTCCCGATGGAGGTATCAGCGAAAGCAACGGAATTACCGGGGATAACCCTGTCGGGAATCCCGACGAAACCAGCAACGACGGGCAATGGAACGTCATATACCGTAAGGTCATCCTGGTATGGGAGCATGTTGTAAGCCGTCACAACAAGATGGATGGTGTCGGGAGCGATGGTAAGCGCGGGAAAATTAAGGATGACCGTTTCATTTTCGACCAGGCCGGTGGCAAGGATCGTACCATCAAGCGTCGCCGTTACCCTGGCGCCATTGACATTGCAATAAACCGGCAGGGTTGAGTCACTGACGAAAAGCATGGAATCGCACTGCGCGGTAATAATTTGAGGGATTGCAGTTCTGACCATGATGGTCGGATCTCCGAAAATTGTCCAGGTATCAGCCATGTCCTGACCGTCGCCTCCATAGCTGTCGATCATTTTCATACAACCGTTAATAGACAGTCCGGCGAAGGTATGTTTGATGTTTGTCGAATCCGATTCTCTCAGGATATTGGTCATCGCATCCTGGCCTTCCATGGGAGGGTTCCAGCTTTGGTTGATGGTCGCACCCAGAAAGGCGATCGCCCCGGTGGGCTGGCCGCCCTGTGATGCCCGCAACCATGCTTCGGCAAAGCAGGGACCGCCGCTCATAAATTCACCATTTACACAAGCTACAGACCAGACGAACGGTAACATACCTGCATTGGTGAGCTGGTTTACGTTTGAATTACTGAAACCTGAAGTTCCCCAGGAAGTTTTACTTCCATGCCCGGTGTAAAGAATAAGGCTGGCGCCATTGTTAATTTCCGTTGCAACCATGGGAGGTGAAGGATTTCCATTGGCATCATTGCCTCCCTGCGAACCGTCAAATAATTCGGGATTCCAGGTATAATTATAATCAAGCAATTGGGCCTGTTGATTCCTGACATGCTGGTAATCCATTTCGCCATCATCGCCGGGTCCCTGGTTTGAAGCAATACCGATTACGGTGGTGTACCAATCATCCGTGAGGAATTGTGGATTTTGCTCATAATCAAGGGTTCGTTGTACCTGCGTCTGGACCTGGGCTTCATTTTCGGCAGAAAACCTTCCGACAAAGACTTCGGAATAGTGATCGTTCCCTACAATATAACCATAGGCATTATCGGAAGGGCCTCCCAGGCCGCCGCCCGTGTTGGTAGGTATCTGCGGACCGTCGCCTACAAGCAGTACGTGGGTAAGTCCGTTGGTATTATAATAATTTGCAATAAATGATTTTATTTGTGCAGCAGTTGTACCCACAGAATCTTTGTCGATCATTTCAGTCTGATATCCTTCGGCACGCTTCCAGTCTACATAGGGTTGCATGGCGCTCATGAACGGCCCGTAAGATATCACCAGGAGATTTCCATATTCATCCAACGGAGTGTAGGTAACTGCATCAAAATTCAGGAACTGACTTTGCAAAACCGGTTGAAAATCCCGGGATATTTTTTTCCCGGTACCCGTCTGCACAAGTGGATTGTCGCCTGTTTCACTTGTTTTATAGAGTTCAATGGTCAGATCGTAATAAACGCGCAGGACTTTTGTAACCGGGTTGTACTGGAAAGGATAAGCGATCAGGGTCTGACCGCGAACATCACGGATGATATAAGGTTCGCGGGTACCGGTCATTGTTCCGGGGTAAAATGAGTCCCGGGTATAGACAGATCCGAACACGTATGGAACCGTTGACGGGTCAATATCCCTCATGAGCAGCCCTTTCGAAGGTGCGATCAGCAGGTTGGGATAATCTTTATAAGCGGACGAAATTATCCTGACACTCATACCCGCCTGATCAGGTATGACCAGTGCTGCCGTTAACTTTGGAAGATCGGGTGCGCCGGACTCCAGGATAGGTGTCGAATTTTTAAGGTTAACCGAATATGCAATTCCCTGTGAGGTTAATACCTCATTCAGGTAAAATCCGGGCATGGAAAAACTGATTACGGACCGTTCAATGGTGGAAGAGACCACCTGTACGATTCCCGGTTCGGGGACCTGGCTGGAAATACCGGTCCAGTGCTGTGAAAAGCCGGTCAGACCAGCGACAATGATTAGCAAAGATATCAGGGATCTTTTCATGATAGAATTATTTGGTGATGATTAGTTTTTTAACTGATTTTGTTTTCTCTGTTTGTATAATGCAATAATAAATGCCTGTTGATAAATGACTTACATTCATATCGAATGAATTCGTCATGTTCTGTGGATCTGCCTGTTGACTCCGGTGAACCAGTTCCCTGCCTGTTGCGTCACAGATGGAAACATGGATCCGGGATGTTCCGGCATCAGAAACCGTGATCCTGATCAGTTCACGGGCAGGATTCGGATAGATCCGGAACAGGTCATCATTGGATGTTCCTCTTGTCCCCGTGATGAGCCAGTTGATGATGTTGGACGAAAGTGATTCACAACCATCGGGAAGTGTTGACACTGTCGCGGTATAATTGCCGGAGGTGGTTGGAGTATAATATTGGGCGGTTGCATTGGGAATGAGGTTCCCGTTGATGTACCATTGATTACCCGTTGGCACGCTGGAAACGATCTGTAAACCGTTCTGAGAAATAACCGGGGAAGCAGGAAGCGGTTGTACAATGAGTGAAACCGGTCCGGAGGTAAGCGAGTTGGTGCCATCATGGATGGTCACGGTATAAGTGATGTTGTCCAGTGGTGTGGCAATGGGTGTGGCGCTGGCCGGATCATCCAGGTAAGTTGATGGCGACCATTGGTAGGTATAATTACCACTACCTCCGTTAACAATGGCGACAAGCTGACTGGAGCCTCCCAGGCAAACATCGGCGGGAAATGAATTTGCTAAAAGTGAAAGCGCACCACCCATACATTTTAATGTTGCTGCCCACCCGGGAAAGTTGTTCTGGTAGTCAGAATGAAACTGAAAAGTAAGGGAGCCGACGCTGCTGGTGGATGTGACGGCGCCGGGTAATGTGGTACCGCAGAAAGTTCCGATAAGCGGATCCATCAGTGACGGGCCATCATAGATTTTAAGGTAGTCATAAGCGCAGTTTGGTTGTGGCTCCACATCGAATTCGGTAAATACAGCCCTGAGTTTGGCGCCCGGGCTACCGGCATGAATGGTTGTGATCAGATCCTGGTTGTTCGGATAATTCCCGGCCGGACCTCCCGGATCATAGAAGGCGCCGCTGCAGGTGGTGTACGTGTGTGCCCTGCATGAGCATCATGCAGCGCACACTTGTTGTAAGCTGTTGAAAAAGTGCAATAATACAAATTTATCTGAACGACAGCACAACAAGTGTGAAGTTTTCCAGAGGGTGAAAGT
>Ga0172368_10006591_pt1 | contig 12438 bp, 13 predicted proteins | sample Lak11m_FD_114540 | JGI IMG/M metagenome (GOLD analysis project Ga0172368, IMG submission 114540) | Freshwater microbial communities from Kabuno Bay, South-Kivu, Congo - kab_022012_11m | ecosystem: Environmental > Aquatic > Freshwater > Lake | place: Democratic Republic of the Congo: South-Kivu...
CACCCTCGGAGCAGTCACCCCGGTCATCGTCCACGCTGAAGAAGCGGAAAAATATCTCGCGAAGAAAAAACTCAACGATAAGAACATCCTCCGCGCCGCAGAACTTGCCATGCAAGCCGCCCGCCCCATTGACGATGTGCGCGGTTCCGCCGCCTATCGCAGCGAAATGGCGCGCGTCATCACCAAACGCGGACTGACCGCCATTCGCGATGGTAACGAACAGGACGGAATGCCAAAGAGGCCGATCCTGCTAGCGGGTAAAAAGACCACAGACCGTGGACGACAGACCGTCCATCGTCCACCATCCACCGTCAATGCCATTGAAACCGTCATCAACGGAAAAAAATATTCCTTCACCAGCGGGCATGACAAAACATTGCTGCGGCTGCTCCGCGAAGAAGGCATGTTAACCGGCACAAAGGAAGGCTGCGCCGAAGGCGAATGTGGCGCATGCACCGTCTTCCTCGACGGCAAAGCCGTGATGGCTTGCCTTGTCCCTGCGCCACGCGCGCATGGCGCTGAGATCGTCACAGTCGAAGGGCTTTCGAATGGCAGGAAACTTCACCCCGTGCAAAGCGCATTCATCAGCCACGGCGCCGTCCAATGCGGATATTGCACGCCGGGCTTCATCATGTCCGGCGTAAAGCTGCTGGAAGAAAAAGCCCGCCCGACGCACAACGAAATAGAGCAAGCCATGACCGGTAATCTATGCCGCTGCACCGGCTATTACAAGATCGTAAAGGCAATCGAAAGCGCGAGCAAATAAATTCTTAAAGGGTACCTCATGGGCAAATATTCAAGTTCCTCAAGAAAGCCTCCGCCAAAACCCAAAAACCGCGGACCGCACGCAGTCTGGCGAGGAATCGGTTGTCTGATGATGCTGATCATCCCGATCATTTCCATTGCCTCCGGCTACGGGACGATAAATTACGCAATCGAAAAAAGATGGTTCATACCCTACGAACTGCTTGGCACCCCGCGTTTTCCGTCCCTCTTTTATAAATCCAGCGGCTTAATGACAGTCCTTGGGCCGTTGACCCACATTCCAAATTTTTATGCTTATGTGGTCGCCAGCATAATTTTCATCGTGCTGATCGGCGGAATCGTCTCATTAATTTACGCCATTGTTTATCGGTTTGTCGGCCCGTCACGCTACGGTCCCACCGACGCCCCTCCCCCCAACATCAAAACCAAACGCTACACACGATAGGAAACTATGTTACAAAATTCTGTCGGCAAGTCACTGCCGCGCATTGACGCGCAAGGCAAAGTCACCGGGAAAACGCTTTATTCCGGCGACCTGCAAAAGCCCGGCATGTTGCACATGAAGATCCTTTTTGCCGAGCGTTCCCATGCGCGCGTAAAAAATATTTTCACCGCAAACGCGGAAAGCTTGGCAGGCGTCCTCGCTGTTTACACGGCCAAGGATGTACCAGTCAACGAATACGGATTGCAAATTTCCGACCAGCCTGTTCTCTGCGGACCCGGCTCAAGCAAGCCCTACGCCGACATCGTCCGCTTCGTAGGCGATCAGATTGCTGTCGTGGTAGCCAGGACCGAGGTCGAGGCCGAAACGGCTGTTAAATTAATCAAAGTGGATTATGAAGACCTCCCGGTTCTTACCGACCCGATCACTGCGATGCGCTCCGATGCGCCGCTTCTACACCCAGACAGGGGCAGCACGAACGTCTGCGTCCATTACAAAATTCGCAAGGGCAATGTGGAGGAAGCCTTCGCCAATGCCGATGTGATTGTGGAAGGCGAATATCACACGCCCGTTCAGGAACATGCCTATCTTCAGCCCGAAGCGGGGCTGGCATACATTGATGAAGAAGACCGCGTCACGATCGAGTCCGGCGGCCAATGGACTCACGCCGACAGAGAAACCATCGCGCACGCTCTCGGCCTGCCGCAGGAACAAATCCGCGTGATTTACCCTGCCATCGGCGGCGCATTCGGCGGGCGCGAAGATATGTCGGTGCAGATCGTGCTGGCGCTGGCGGCGTGGAAGTTAAATCAACCGGTGAAGATCATCTGGTCGAGGCGCGAATCAATCATCGGCCACGGCAAGAGACACGCGGCCATCGTCAGGGCAAAATGGGGCGCGACAAAAGACGGCAAGTTAATCGCCGCTGAAAATGAATTGATCGGCGACGGCGGCGCGTACATGTACACATCCAACAAGGTGCTCGGCAACTCAGCCATCACATCCAGCGGGCCGTATTTCATCCCGAATGTAAAAGTGGATGTGTTTGGCGTTTACACCAACAACGTGCCCGGCGCAGCCTTCCGCGGATTCGGCGCGCCGCAAGCCTTGTTCATGGCTGAATCGCAGATGAACAAACTTGCCGAAAAACTTGGCATGGACCCGGTTGAGTTTCGTTTGAAGAACGCCTACCGCGAAGGCGACCTGATGAGTTTTGGCACGCCGATACCCAGTCAGGTCAGCATTGCACAATGCATCGAAGCGGCGCGCGATCAGTTCAAATGGAAAAGTAACCGAAGAGCGAGTACCAAAGACCGTAAAGGCGGCCACCGTCCATCGTCCATTGTCCGTGGCCAGGGTTTCGCGGCTGGATTCAAAAACGTGGGCTTCTCCTTCGGCTATCAGGAAAACTGCTGGGCAAAGGTTGAGATTCACGGCAATGGAAATATCGAACGCGCCATTGTCCATCATGCCGGCGCGGAAGTCGGACAGGGCACGCACACGGTCATGATTCAAATGGCGGCTCATGCGCTTGGAATTTCATCAAACAAAGTGGAATTGCGGACATCCGACTCGGCACATCAGGGAAACTCAGGCTCGGTTTCTGCTTCGCGCATGACCTTCATGGCCGGTAATGCCATCAAAGGCGCGGCAGAAGCAGCCCTGGAAAAATGGAAGGCAGAGGAACGCCCGGCCATTGCTGAGTTCAAATATCTTGCGCCGCGCACGACCCCCTTCGACCATGAAACTGGATACTCCACCCCGAACTTTGCCTACGCTTATGTCGCTCAGGCCGCGGAGGTGGAAGTGGATACCGAGACCGGTCATGTGCGCGTCATTCGCATTGTCTCGGCTGACGATGTCGGCAAGGCCATCAACCCTGACCTCGTTGTCGGTCAGATCGAAGGCGCTGTCATTCAGGCGCACGGTTATGCAGTGCTTGAAGATTTCAAAACAAAAGATGGCCGCGTGCTGACCGACCAACTCAGCACCTATCTCATCCCAACCATCCGCGACATCCCCGAATCAGTTGAATCGGTTCTGGTTGAAGTCCCCGACCCGAACGGCCCCTGGGGTGCGCGCGGATTGGGCGAACTACCCTTCCTGCCGGTTGCTCCCGCCATCGCAGCCGCCATTCACGATGCGACAGGCGTTTGGATCAACGAGTTTCCATTCACGCCGGAGCGCGTTCTGCGCGCGCTCGGAAAAATCAAGTAAGCCAATAGACCTGACAGGTTTTTTGGAAACCTGTCAGGTCTGAATTTTTATGTCCTTCCCCTATCTCGGCGAAACCAAAGAATTAAACGATGACACTCGCAAAGACGCGGGCGGCTCTTTCATACCCCTGACCGATGGCGTGACTCATTATGAGTTAAGCGGCCCGGCGAACGGGAAGCCTGTCGTGCTGGTGCATGGGTTTTCTGTCCCGTATTTTATTTTTGACATCCCCTTTGAATTTCTCGTCAAGTCTGGCTTTCGAGTTTTGCGCTATGACCTGTTCGGGCGCGGATTTTCCGACCGCCCGCGCACGGCTTACAACATTCAACTTTTCGTCCGTCAACTCAAGGAACTGCTCGATGCCCTCAACTTCAAAGACATTGCCCTGCTCGGGCTTTCCATGGGCGGACCGATCACCGCGTCCTTTGTCCGCGAGTACCCGGGCTATGTCAGCAAACATGTGCTGATTGACCCTGCCGGGGTCCAGCAGACTGTCCTTGGGCGGGGTATCGAAGCGTTGAAACTGCCTATTGTTGGCGAACTGGCCTTCGGTCTGTTTGGAAGCGAGGTGATGGTCAAGAGTCTCGCATCCGACCTGTTCAATCCTGAAGCGGTGGAGTTTTTTCAAAACCAATATAAAATCCAGATGCAATTTAAAGGATTCAAACGCGCGCTCCTATCCACCATGCGCAGCGGCATGCTCGACTCGTTTTACGAAACCTATGCCGAGGTTGGGAGACAGCGAAAGCCGACCCTGCTGTTCTGGGGCAGGGACGATAAAACCACGCCTTTTGCAAACAGCGAGATTCTTCTGACCGCCCTGCCCCACGCTGAATTTTATGCCGTTGAAAACTGCGGGCACATTCCGCATTTTGAAAAACCAGAAATCGTCAACCCGCTCCTGCTGGAATTTTTATCCCATGTATAACAAACTCAAAAATTTTGTTTTTAGAAACAGGCACAGCATTGCGGTTTTTGTCCTGCTCAACACAGCCTGCCTCGTCTGTATTTTGCTGGTAGCGGCAAGGGTGGCATACACAAATACCGGGCGGCATTTGGGGCTTATCTGGAATCTGTTCCTCGCATGGATACCCTTCATTCTGGCCTACATCGCTCACGCATTCTCGTGGAAGCGCGTCTGGATTTATTTTGCGATTCCGGTCATTGCATTCCTGTGGCTGATATTTTTTCCGAACGCGCCGTACATGCTGACCGACCTGCAAGACCTCGCCCGCTCCGGCGGGATCGGCGCTCCGCTCTGGTATGATGTGCTCATTGTCGTCTGGTGCTCATGGACGGGCACACTGCTCGGCGTCATATCGCTTTATCTGATGCAGGACATCATCACCCGCACGTTTGGAAAATGGCCCGGCTGGATATTCGTCCTCGTGATCTCTGCCATGAGCAGTTTCGGAATTTACATCGGGCGTTTTGCGCGTTTGAATTCATGGGACATTCTGCAAAATCCCGCCGAGACAACCATGGATATCCTCGGTCTCGTCATTGACCCAAGCATGCGCCTTGCCGCGTTCACAATCCTATACACGTTCTTCTTTCTTTTCATTTTTGTGCTTTTGTATTCATTCAGTCACATGCTGCAGGAGCAGGCTTCCAAAGCGAAAAGCACAGCCGAGGAACTTGCCTCCACGCAGCCCACACAAGCCAGCAAATAAGCACCACTTAAGGGCAACTATGAACCCTCTCATCATCCTGCGCGGCGGCGGCGACCTTGCAAGCGGAGTAATTTTGCGCCTGCATCGCTCCGGGTTTCAAATCGCCATCCTTGAACTTGAAAAACCGCTCGCTGTCCGCCGCACAGTTTCATTCTCTCAGGCTGTCTATGACGGCGTTCAAACTGTCGAAGGTGTGACCGCGCGTCTCGTCTCGCCGGACCAGTTTCAAGATGCGATTGATGCGGGTGAAATTCCAATATTGATCGACCCAAACGCGAACATCCTGCACAATCAGTTTTTGACGAGTCCGCGCTCCACTTATGTGATCGATGCGCGGCTGATGAAAACTGCGCCGGAGGCTTTGGATGCAAATCCCGCGCTTCATATCGGACTTGGACCCGGATTCTGCGCAGGTGAGAATTGCCATGCTGTGATAGAAACCCGCCGCAGCCACACCCTTGGCAGAGTCTATTGGAGCGGCTCTGCCCAATCTGACAGCGGCCAGCCCGAAGGCAATCCGCAGCGTGTTTTGCGCGCGCCTCATGATGGCACATTGACCGCTTACGCTAAAATCGGTGACCGTCTTAAACAGGGACAATTAATCGCAGAGATCCAATCCGAAATCCAAAATCAGAAATCTGAAATTGTCAGCCCCTTCGAAGGCACCCTGCGCGGATTAATTCACCCCAGCGTTGAAGTGACCAAAGGCATGAAGATCGGCGACGTAGACCCACGCGATGACCCCGCCCTGTGCTCCCTCGTCTCCGACAAGGCGCTCTCCGTCGGCGGCGGCGTGCTGGAGGCAATATTGGTTTGGGAGAAGAGGATGGAGGATTGAATAAAGCGGCTGTATAATTGAAAAAAGAATGGGGAAACCCATGCCAACAGAAGCCGATACCTGTAGAACTTACATAGTCCCGAATTTACATACCGCTGGTTGGGAGGATGAGTACATCACCGAGCAGATGGTCTTAACGCGCGGGCGGATCGTGCCAATTGGCGACAGGCACATTCGCAAAGAAGCTTTGCGACCCGATTATGTTCTATCCATTCGACAGAATATTCATATTGCAGTTGTAGAAGCCAAAGCAGAGTATAAAAGCCCAGCTGCGGGGTTACAGCAGGCGATTCAATATGCCGAAATGATGGGATTGAAATTTGCCTACGCCAGTAATGGCAAGGGAATTGGTGGAGCATGATTTCATTACAGGGTTGGAGCGTAATCTTGATGCTTTCCCAAGCCCTGATGAATTGTGGGGACGGCTCAAAGGCACATTCAACTTCCAAAGTGAAAAAGAAGAAAAGGACTCGCTTTCTGATTATTGGCAGGAAGTAGGTGGAAAAGCACCACGCTATTATCAGCAGGTAGCGATCAACAGGGCGGTCAATGCTGTATTGGCAGAACAGCCACGCATCTTGATCACAATGGCAACAGGGACGGGAAAAACCTTTGTTGCTTTTCAAATTGCATGGCGGTTATGGAAGGCGAAGCGCAAGAAGAAGATTTTGTTCCTTGCCGACCGTAATGTGTTGATTGACCAAGCCAAGGATAGAACCTTCTCTCCGATGGGGCAGACATTGCAGAAGATACAAGGAAAAGCGGTAAAGAGCCGTGAAGTTTATTTTGCCTTGTATCAAGCATTGGCAAACCCTGTGACGGGTGAGAATTTATACGAGAAGTATCCGCGTGACTTTTTTGATCTCATCATCGTGGATGAATGTCATCGTGGGTCTGCCACCGAAGAGGGAAACTGGCGCAAGATTTTGGATTATTTCGACTCGGCTACCAAGATCGGCATGACCGCCACGCCCAAGCGCAATGACAATGTGGACACCTACGAGTATTTTGGCGAGCCGATTTATACCTATAGCCTGAAACAAGGGATTGAGGATGGTTTCCTTGCGCCGTATCGGGTGTATCGCGTCATCCCCGATGTGGACGCCAGCGGCTTGCAGGTTGACCCAGGCGTGCTGGATCGTTTTGGACGCGAGATTCCCGCTGACCTGTACGGCACGAAAGACTTTGAGCGGGTTGTTTCTTTGCTCTCGCGCACGGAAGTTGTCGCCAAACATTTGACCGAATATCTCAAGCGCACAAATCGTTTTGACAAGACAATTGTGTTCTGCGTAGATCAGGAACATGCGTTGGACATGCGGATTGCCTTGAACAATGCGAATGCTGACCTGTCGAAAATTCACGTGCATTACGTGGAGCGGGTAGTTTCGGAGGAGGGCGGGCGTGGCCGCGCATTTCTTGATGATTTTCAGTACCCAGATAAAGAATTGCCTGTCATCCTGACCACTTCGCAAATGCTGACCACTGGCGTGGATGCGCCGACCTGCCGCAATGTGGTTTTGTTCCGCACGATCAATTCGATGACGGATTTCAAGCAAATTATCGGACGTGGGACGCGGGTTTCGGAGGAGCATAACAAATTTTGGTTCACCATCATTGACTATGTGGGTGCGACACAGTTGTTTTATGACCCTGCCTTTGATGGCGACCCTGTTCGGGTGACGAAGACTGAGATTGATAAAGACGGCAATGAAACGAAGGTGGAAGACAGCGAAGAAGGCACGCTGGAAAGCCATCACCCCGACCCTCTCCCAACAATGGGAGAGGGGGTACGCGTCAGCGAACTGCCGCGCAAATATTATCTCGATAATGTACAAGTTTATATCGCTGGTGAACAGGCCTTTGAGCTTGACCCAGACGGACACATTCTCAAAACCGTCGAGTTTACGGATTACGTCACGCAAAACATTCGCCGACTGAATTTGACAGCGGAGCATTTACGCCAGATGTGGCCGCAGGCCGAGCAGAGGATAGAAATATTGAATCAACTACGCTCGCGTGGCATTGACCCTGACCACCTGGCGCATGTGACACATCAGGAAGAAGCCGACGCGCTGGATTTGTTGTTGCATGTGGCTTACAACGCGCCGCTGGTGAGCCGCCGCGAGCGGGCAGAGAAGTTGCGCCAGAAGAAAGCCAATTTCTTCAATACGTTTACGCCTGCCGCAAGGGAGATTTTGAATTCGCTGTTGGAGAAGTATGCTGATTATGGCATTGGTGAATTTGACCAGTTGCCGCGTGTGTTGCAGGTTTCGCCGTTTGACAGGTATGGTTCAACCTATGAAATTTACCAGTTGTTCGGCGGCGCGGAGAAGTTGTTACAGGCGGTGGATGAGTTGCAGAAGTTTTTGTATAAATAGACACGAAAAAGACCCTACGGGTTTCTAAAACCCTTAGGGTCTATAACCAACAAGGATTACATGCCAAAGAAAACCACTACCTTACCCCAACACAACACCAAAGCATCCCTCTCCTCCCTCATCAAATCCTCGCGTGACATTATGCGGAAGGATGCGGGCTTGAAGGTGGCGGAGGTGTTCAAGGAGACCTATAGCCGCATGTTGAGCGGGTATCTGCTGCGGGATGTGGTCAACCTGGTGGATAACATCCACTTTCAGTCGAAGGATGAGATCTTTACGTTGGCGCATTTGTATGAGTCGATGTTGAAGGAGATGCGCGACGCGGCAGGCGATTCGGGCGAGTTCTATACGCCCCGTCCCGTGGTGAAACTGATCGTAGACAGAGTCAAGCCGCGGCTGGGAGAGACCGTTCTTGATCCCGCTTGTGGCACGGGCGGATTTTTAGTCGAGTCGTATGAGTATCTTAAGCCGCGAGTCAAAAAATCCACAGAGCAGGAAACGCTGCAAAGCAAGACGTTGTTCGGGGTGGAGAAGAAGCCGCTGCCGTATCTGTTGAGTACGATGAACCTGTTGCTGCATGGGATCGAGACGCCGAACATCCGCCGCGATAACGCGTTGAAGAATCCGCTGAACGAGATCGGGGAGAAAGACCGCTTCGATGTGATCGTGACGAACCCGCCCTTCGGCGGCGAGGAGGAGGCGGGCATTCAGTTGAACTTCCCCGAGAATACGCGCGCCAGCGAGACGGCGCTGTTGTTCATGCAGTTCGTGATGCGGTCGCTGAAGCATGGCGGGCGCTGCGGCGTGGTGGTGCCGAATGGATTTCTGTTCGGCGACGGGGTGGCGGCGCGGGTGAAGGCGCAGATGCTGCGGGATTTCAACCTGCATACGATCATCCGACTGCCCAACGGAGTGTTCGCGCCGTATACGTCCATCCCGACCAATTTGCTTTTTTTCGATCGTTCCCAGCCGACAGTTGATATCTGGTTCTATGAGCATGTTCTCCCCGAAGGTGTGAAGAACTATACCAAGACGCGCCCGATGCAGTTCGAGGAGTTCCAGCCGATTCTGGATTGGTGGGACAACAGGGTTGAGAACGAACGCGCGTGGAAAGTTTCTGCGACTGATGTCATTCATACAAATGGTGGCGGGGATGTGGTCTCGGTCAATCTCGACCTCAAGAACCCCAGTCGCAAAGAGGACTTGGAACACTTGCCGCCTGCCGAGTTGGCGGAGAGTATTCTCGCCAAGGAAAAACAGATTGCGGCGATTATGGAAGAGATAAAAGGGTTGTTGAAATAAAAAGAGACCCTAAAGGTTTTGGAAACCTTTAGGGTCTGATGTTGGAACCTATAAAGTTTCCAGAAAATCTTTTGGGTTGAGAATGGCAATCTCTTCAAACGGATTCAAGATCAGCAAGTCTTCATCCCCCGTGACGATGACTTCCGCTTGACCGCTGACCGCCAGTTCGAGAACCATGTTGTCTTTTGGGTCGCGGCAGGCGGTGATGGTTTCCTTGATTTCAACCAATACGCTTGACTCCACCAGCGCGGTGATAAAATCTGCGCGTTGTTCGTCTGTCAGGTAGCGGTCAAATTTGGGACGATAGATAATGCGGTTGATTTCTTCCGCCAGCGGCGCGGATAGCAGAACCTTTCCGCGTTTGAGCGCGGCAAAGAACGCCTGCGCGGGCGTGGAGTTTTCAAACAACAACGCGCTGACGAGGACGTTCGTATCAAAGACGACGCGCACGGTTAATCCTTCAACAAATCGTCGAGGATTTCGGGCGTGAGTCCGCGCTGTTGCGCCGAGCGGCTGATCTCGCGCATGACTTCTTCGAGCGGCTTGCGGGCGCGGGCGACTTCGAGCAGGCGCAGGTTGAGCAATAATTCCAGTTTCTTGCGCTCGGGTTCGGACGCAGTGCGGAAGGCTTTCGCCGCCTCAGGAGTGACTTGAATTTGAATCGTTTGCATGGCAGACATGGCAACTCCTTTAGTCAAAAGGATTATACTCAAAAAGTAAAGACAGTAGGTGACAGTCATCTTAAAGATGACTGTCACCTGTGGTTACGATAAAAGGTGATGATGACAAACGGCTGGCAAGAAGTTTTGCTTGGTGAAGTTTTGACCGAACGAAAAGAAACACCATCTCCTGAAAGTTTGGAGAATGGCGAAGTAAGCATTGTCAGCAAGATTGGTTTCAATGAAGGAAAAATTGAACTGCGTGCCGATGGTAAAACAAAAACAGGAATGATTCTTGCCCGACCTGGGGACTTGGTTATTTCAGGAATTAACGCTACGAAAGGCGCGATTGCTATTTATCCTGAAACAGCAAGAAAGCCAATTGCGGCAACTATTCATTACGGCGCTTACATTCCTAAAAAAAGACCGCGTTGATATTAAATATCTCTGGTGGTTTCTAAGAAGCGCTGCTTTTCGAGAGATTGTTCAAGACCATATTCCTGGCGGAATCAAAACTGAATTAAAGTCCAAAAGATTTCTTGCAGTACCAATACCCTTGCCGCAATTGAAAGAACAACAACGTATTTTGGCGCACATCGAGTCGCTGGCGGCGCGAGTCAATGAGGCACAGTCCCTGCGGGAAGAGGCAGATGAAGGAACAGAAAAGTATTTTGCAAGTGTCGCAAACAAACTCTTTACTGAACTTTCAGAAAAATACAGTCCAATTGCCATTGGCAAGACCTTTACCTTTAGGCAAGATTTGATTCGTCCAACAGATGGCAAGTCAGGAAAAATCAGATTTATTGGCTTGCAACATATCGAATCAAACACTGGAAGAAGAATAGGCGAGGATCCGCTTTATGCCGAACAACTAACAGGAAGAAAATTCCGTTTTTCTCCTGGCGAGATTGTTTATGGTTATCTCCGTCCATATTTGAACAAAGTCTGGATTGCAGATTGTGAAGGCGTTTGTTCTGTTGACCAGTATGTAATTCGCCCTAACGAGAAAATTGTTGACACAAAATATCTGGCTCATTTCATGCGAAGTCCAATGTTCTTACAAAAGGCAATTGAAATGACGCACAATTTGCTTTTGCCAAGATTGCGTACAGGTCTGTTGGAAAGCATACCAATTCCCGTTCCCCCGCTCGACGAACAGCGGCGCATTGTCGCTTATCTGGATGGGTTGCAGGCGAAGGTCAATGCGTTGAGAGGGTTGCAGTCGCAGAGTCAAGAGGAATTGGATGCGTTGCTGCCGTCCGTGTTGGATAGGGCGTTTAAGGGAGCGTTGTGACCCCCTCTGGCTTCGCCATCTACCGCTCGCATTCGCTCGGGTACACGTCCCCCAAATGCGACGATAGTGCGTCGAATTTGGGGGAGAACTGGCAATTGAGAGTTTTTATGAACACCGAACATGTTTCTAAAATTTTAATTTCAAGAGCAACCGTCCCCTCCCCAAATTCGAGCCGCCGCTCTTTGCGGGTCGCATTTGGGGAGAGCTAGGGAGGGGCCAAATGCCGCGCCCACCCAGAAGCAACCCCAAAACCAGAACCCATGCCATCGAACTAAGAAAAGAATTAACTCCCGCTGAGCGCAAACTCTGGGCATTGATTCGTAACGACCAGTTGGGAGTAAATTTCCGCAGGCAACATGCCATCGGCAAATTCATTCCCGATTTCGTGTGTATTGAAAAGAAACTCATCATCGAACTGGATGGAAGTCAACATTTGGAGCAGGAACAGCACGATAAAGAAAGAACCCAATATCTCGAATCACAAGGCTACAAAGTGATCCGCTTTTGGAATAACGACGTAATGAACGACATCGAGGGAGTTATACTTGCCGCTATGAACGCATTGGAGAAGCAAGAATGATTCGCGGAAATGAACAGCGGCGCATTGTCGCTTATCTGGATGGGTTGCCCCCTTCGCTCCGCTTCGGGGATCTTCGACACGCGAAGGTCAATGCGTTGCGGGAGTTGCAGTCCGCGAGTGGGAAGAAGCCGTTTTCACACAAAGATTCGTCTACAATAGAGGCATGAAGTTATCCCGGGCGCTTCGGCTAAAAAATCCATCGGCGGTTAGCTTTGCCGGCGCAGGCGGAAAAACCACAACCATGTTCCAACTTGCGCGTGAGTTCCCGCGGGCCAATGTCACAGCCACCA
>Ga0172368_10006594_pt1 | contig 12425 bp, 11 predicted proteins | sample Lak11m_FD_114540 | JGI IMG/M metagenome (GOLD analysis project Ga0172368, IMG submission 114540) | Freshwater microbial communities from Kabuno Bay, South-Kivu, Congo - kab_022012_11m | ecosystem: Environmental > Aquatic > Freshwater > Lake | place: Democratic Republic of the Congo: South-Kivu...
GAGAGCAATGAGGCCTTCTTGCTTGCTCCGGGTGGCGGCGTCGTTTCCGAACCCGCCACATTCGATCTCCTGCTTTCCTCCTGCCACACGATCTGGATCAAGGCTTCCCCTGAAGAGCACATGGCGCGGGTTGCTGCGCAGGGGGATACCCGCCCCGGCGGGGACACCGAGGAGGCCATGCTGGATCTGCAACGTATTCTCGACGGACGTGCAGCGCTTTACAATGAAGCCGATGCAGTTCTCGACACGACCGGCAAGTCCATCGAACAATCCTTCAATGAGCTCCTCGAACTCCTCGGCAGTACCTGATCGAAGCTTATAATCGCTTCCCGTTCGCCGCCTGTTCGCCTTTTATCCCGTTTTTTCTTTCTTGCGCATGTCCGCCCGTTCGCCCTCGCTATTGAGGCCGCTTGATGCCTTGGCATTGCCCAAACCGGGCACGCGTCTCGACCTGCCCAACCTGGCCGGTTCGGCGGACGCTTTGGCCGTCGTGCAACTGGCAGGCAAGCTCGCCACCGGGCAGATGCTGGCAGTAATTACGGCCAGCCCCCTTGCCGCACAGCGTTTGCTGGATGAAATTGCCTGGTTCGCGCCAGAATTGCGCGTGCATCTTCTGCCGGATTGGGAAACGCTGCCTTACGACAATTTTTCACCTCATCAGGATTTGATATCCGAACGTCTTGCGACCTTGTACGCCGTTTCGCAAGGGCAATGCGACATTCTGCTGACAGCCGCAACGACTGCCTTGACGCGGCTGGCACCGCCGTCCTTTCTGGCCGCCCATACCTTTTTTCTAAAAAAAGGCGAACGCCTGCTGCTCGACAAGTTGCGCGCGCAATTGACTTTGGGCGGCTACCAGCACGTCACACAAGTCGTTGCTCCCGGCGAATTCAGCATCCGTGGCGGCCTCATCGACCTGTTCCCGATGGGTGCCGCACTGCCCTACCGCATCGATTTGTTCGATGACGAAATCGAAAGCATTCGCACTTTCGATGCCGACAGTCAGCGCACGCTGTATCCGGTTGCGGAAATTCGCACCCTGCCCGCCCGCGAGTTCCCGATCGATGAAGCCGGACGCACGCAGTTCCGCATGCGCTGTCGCGAGACTTTCGATGGCGACGCGTCGCGCATCGCACTCTACAAAGACGTCTCCAACGGTATCGCACCGGCCGGCATCGAATACTATTTGCCGTTGTTTTTCGAACAAACCGCGACGTTGTTCGACTACCTGCCCGAGCAAGTCGTGCTGCTTCAGCATCACGACGTTCCTGCGGCCATCGCGGAATTCTGGCGCGACACCCGCGAACGCCACCGCATGATGGGCGGCGATCGGTCGCGTCCCTTGCTGCCGCCACAGGATCTGTTTCTTTCAGAGGAGCAGTTTTTTCTCGCTGCCGGAGTCTTCCCGCGCATATGTCTGGCGGCCGCAACCTCAGCCGATCATGCAGCGAACCTGGCAGTTCCTCTGCGCGCAGTCGCGGTCGATCGCCGCGCCGAAGATCCCCTGGCCGCGCTAAAAGCATTTCTTGCCGACTTTCCCGGCCGTGCTTTGCTGCTCGCCGAGTCGGCCGGGCGACGCGAGACGATCCGCGAGTATTTGGCGGAATATGGCCTGACTGTTGCCAACTGCAATGATTTTGCTGCTTTCCTCGCCAGCGACGAAAAGTTGATGCTGGGTGTAGCGCCACTTTCGGGCGGCTTCCTGTTGCCCGACACCGCTCATGCGCTGATCACGGAAAACGAGTTGTACGCTGCCACTGCGCGGCCGCGCAGTGTCCTGGGCAAACGGGATGCGCGACGCAGCAATCTCGAAGGCTGGTTGCGCGATCTGTCGGAGCTCAAGATCGGCGACCCGGTCGTGCATGAGTCGCATGGGATCGGCCGCTATCTCGGGCTCGCCCATCTCGCCGTCGGCGAAGGCGAAGATAGCAGCGAGTTCCTGCATCTCGAATACGCCGGCGGCGATACGTTATATGTCCCTGTGGCGCAGTTGCATCTGATCAGCCGCTACAGCGGTGCCGATCCAGAAGCGGTCGAATTGCATCGGCTGGGCAGCGGACAGTGGGAGAAGGCCAAGAAAAAAGCCGCCCAACAGGTGCGCGACACTGCCGCAGAGCTGTTGCATCTCTATGCCCAGCGGGCGATGCGACAAGGCCATCGTTTCGACTTCCGGCAGCACGATCTGGAAGCTTTTGCCGATGGCTTTGGCTTCGAGGAAACGCCGGACCAGCTGGCCGCGATCGACGCGGTGGTTAAAGACATGCGCTCGGGTAAACCGATGGATCGCCTGGTCTGCGGCGACGTCGGTTTCGGCAAAACCGAAGTGGCCTTGCGCGCTGCGTTCATTGCCGTCCAGGGCGGCAAACAGGTCGCGGTGCTATGCCCGACCACGCTGCTGGCCGAACAGCATTACCGCACCTTCGACGATCGCTTTGCCGACTGGCCCGTCAAGGTTGCGGAAATCTCGCGCTTTCGCAGCGAAAAGGAACAACAGCAAGCGATCGCCGATCTGGCCGCTGGCAAGATCGACATCCTCATCGGCACCCACCGTTTGCTGCAAAAGGACGTGCAATTTTTGCGGCTGGGGCTGGTCATCATCGACGAGGAACACCGTTTTGGCGTGCGTCAAAAGGAAGTTCTGAAGACGCTGCGCGCCGAAGTCGATGTGCTGACACTGACCGCCACGCCGATTCCACGCACCCTCGGCCTGTCTCTCGAAGGGCTGCGCGATTTTTCCGTAATCGCCACTGCGCCATCGCGGCGGCTGGCCGTCAAGACCTTCGTCTCACGCTGGTCGCCCGGCCTGGTGCGCGAAGCGGTACTGCGCGAATTCAAGCGTGGAGGCCAGGTTTACTTCTTGCACAACGAAGTCGCTACCATCGCCAACATGCATGAACGCCTGCAAAAGCTGCTGCCCGAGGCGCGCATCGTGATCGGCCACGGCCAGTTGGCGGAACGCGAACTGGAGCGTGTCATGCGCGAATTTACGCAGCAGAAACACAACCTGCTGCTGTGCTCGACGATTATCGAAACCGGTATCGACAATCCCCATGCCAATACCATCGTCATCAATCGCGCCGACAAGTTCGGTCTGGCGCAATTGCATCAGTTGCGCGGCCGGGTTGGCCGGTCCCACCACCAGGCCTATGCCTATCTGCTGACTCACGAGGATGCCAAGCCATCGAGCCAGGCCCACAAACGCCTGGAGGCGATCCAGATGATGGAGGAACTCGGTTCGGGCTTCTTCCTGGCGATGCACGACCTGGAAATACGTGGGGCCGGTGAGGTGCTGGGCGAAAGCCAGAGCGGTGAAATCCATGAAATCGGCTTTGCCTTGTACACATCCATGCTGAACGCTACGGTCAAGTCGCTCAAGGATGGCAAGGAGCCCGACTTGTCCCAGCCGCTCGATGTCGTATCCGCTATCGACCTGCATCTGCCGGCGCTTCTGCCTGACGATTACGCCCCCGACGTGCATGAACGGCTGACCTTGTACAAGCGCCTGGCGAATGCCGAGAGCACCCAACAATTGCAGGAGCTCCAGGAGGAGTTGATCGACCGTTTTGGGGAGTTGCCGCAGCAGGCTCAGGCGCTTCTCGAAACGCATCGCCTGCGTGTCGCTGCCAGAAGTTTGGGAGTCGTCAAGATAGACGCAGCGCCGCAAGCGATACAATTACAATTTGTGCGCAATCCACCGATCGACCCGGTATGTATCATCGAACTGATCCAGAAGGATCGCAGCCTCAAATTTTCCGGACCGGAGAAGCTGGTCTGGCGTCGCGCCACCGCCAGTTTGCGCGAGCGCACACAAGCCATCCGCGAGTTGCTTAAGAACCTTCAGAACTGACCATGACGCGAGCTCAATTAGAAAATCTCAACATCGATGCCTTCGATCTGATGCCCTCGCCGGAGCAGGTTCATGCCCTGCTGCCGCTGACCGATACGACCGCCGCAACGGTTGCTAATGGCCGCGCACAATTGCAGAACATCCTCGACCATGCGGACCATCGTTTGTTCGTGGTGGTTGGCCCCTGTTCCATCCACGACCCCGTCGCCGGCCTCGATTACGCGCGCCGACTCAAGAAACTGGCCGACGAGGTAGCGGATACCCTGGTCGTGGTGATGCGCGTTTATTTCGAAAAGCCGCGCACCTCGACGGGCTGGAAAGGCTTCATCAACGACCCGCGCATGGACGACTCCTTTCACATCGAGGAGGGCATGCAAAAGGCCCGCGAGTTCCTGCTGCAGATCAACGACATTGGACTGCCGGCGGCTACCGAAGCGCTCGATCCGATTGCGCCACAATATCTGGGCGATCTCATCTCATGGACTGCCATCGGTGCCCGTACCAGCGAATCGCAGACCCACCGCGAGATGTCTTCCGGCCTGTCGACCCCTGTGGGATTCAAGAATGCCACCGACGGCGATCTGGAAGTCGCCATCAATGCCATCATTTCCGCCGCCAGCCCGCACAGTTTCCTCGGCATCAGCAGCCAGGGCAGCGCCGCGATCGTCCGCACGCGCGGCAACCGCTACGGTCACGTGGTGTTGCGCGGTGGCGGCGGGCGGCCGAATTATGATTCGGTGAGTATCTCGCTGGCCGAACAAGCCCTGGACAAGGCTGGCCTGGCGAGGAACCTGGTGGTCGACTGCTCGCACTCCAACAGTTACAAGAAGCCCGAAATGCAGCCACTGGTCATGTCCGATTGCATTCATCAAATCGTGCAAGGCAATGCTTCAATTGTCGGCATGATGATTGAAAGCTTCATCGAATCGGGCAATCAACCGATTCCGGCCGATCTTTCGAAACTCAAGTATGGTTGTTCCGTCACCGATGCCTGCGTCGACTGGCCAACGACCGAGAAAATGCTGCGCGATGCGCAACGTGCGCTGCAGCCCGTGATCAGACTCCGCAACGCCGCCTAACCTACTGGAAACCATCATGCCTCTCGTCAAACCTTTCTCCGGACTGCGTCCCACCGCCGGTCAAGCAGCCGCCGTCGCAGCACCGCCCTACGATGTGCTTTCAAGCGACGAAGCGCGCGAACTCGCGGCGGGCAAGCCATGGAGTTTTCTGCACATTTCCAAAGCCGAGATCGACTTGCCCAAGGGAACCGATCCGTATGCGGCGCAGGTGTATGCCAAAGCCAGGGAAAACCTGGACCGGATGCTGGCTGCCGGGATACTACAGCGCGATGCCATCCCCTGCTATTACGCTTATCGCCTAATCATGCCGACAGCCACGGGAGATCATGTGCAGACCGGTCTGGTCGCCGCGGCATCGGTCGCCGACTACGACACCAACCGCATCCGCAAGCATGAGTTCACGCGCCCCGACAAAGAAGATGACCGCGTCAGGCAGATCGAGGCCCTGAACGCCCAGACCGGCCCGGTGCTGCTGGCCTATCCGGCCTCGCCGACGGCGGATTCCCTGCTGGCGCAAGCCAGTTCCGGAAAGCCCGACGCCGATGTCGTTGCCTCCGGCGAGATCCGCCATACCCTCTGGGTGATCCGCGATGCCGCGCTCATCGAGAGAATTTCCGCCGCTTTCGATGCCATGCCGGCGCTCTACATTGCCGATGGTCACCACCGCTCTGCCGCCGCCTCGCGGGTGGCTGCCGCCAGAAAGAATTCGGGACAATCCGGCTATTTCCTGTCGGTGATTTTCCCGCATCACGAAACCCGCATCATGGACTACAACCGCGTGGTAAACGATTTGAATGGCATGAGCGAAGAAGGGTTCCTTGATCGCCTGCGGCAAAGCTTTACCGTGACTCCCAGTGCGTCTCAAGTCAAACCGTCGCGGCAGGGCGAGTTCGGTGTCTACCTGCCCGGCCGCTGGCTGCGCCTGAACATCAACCCCAAGCTGATTCCGGTTGCAGATCCGGTTGCCCGTCTCGATGTCAGCCTGCTCACCGACTATCTACTGAGCCCGATCCTGGGCATTCACGACTTGCGCCGCGACAAGCGCATCGATTTTGTCGGCGGCATACGCGGCCTGGCTGAGCTGGAAAAACGCGTCAACAGTGGTGAAATGGCGGCCGCCTTCGCGCTCTATCCGCCCCAGATACAAGACCTCATGGCCGTCGCCGATGCCGGCGAGGTTATGCCGCCGAAATCGACCTGGTTCGAGCCGAAGCTAGCCGATGGGCTGGTATCGCATGTTCTGGATTGAAGTTTCTTGATGAAGCTGCACACGGATTGATTGTTGCTATCTGAACAACAATCAATCCCATATCCCCGTCTATTTCACGACTTGCCGATCGGTTACAGTGCGTTCCTCACTTAAGGAGTCTCTCCATGAAAAAAATCGCCTTGATCGCCGCCCTTGCCACGCTGTCCACCCCGGTCATGGCCGCACCGGAAACCTATGTCCTGGATGCCAATCACACTTTTCCGAGTTTCTCCTACAGCCATTTTGGCTACAGCATCCAGACCAGCCGCTTCAACAAGACCAGCGGCAAGGTCACCATGGACCAGGCTGCCAAAACGGGCACAGTCGATGTCATGATCGACATGAAGTCGGTTGATACCGGCTCGGCCTCATTCAATGAGCATATTCAGGGTGAAGATTTTCTCGACACAGCCAAGAATCCGACCGCCACGTTCAAGTCCACCAAGGTGAGCTTTGAAGGCGACAAGCCGGCAACGATCGAAGGCAATTTGACCATCAAGGGGATCACCAAGCCTGTCACGCTGAAGGTCTCCGCCTTCCAGGCCATGCCGCATCCGATGCTGAAAAAAAACGCCATTGGTGCCAATGCCAGCACCACCATCAAACGCAGCGAATTTAGTGCGGGGAAATACGCACCTTATGTCGGTGACGAAGTCACCATCAACATCGCCATCGAAGCCATCAAGGAATAAATGCCTTTACAGCACAGGCTGGACTTTGACGCCCGCCTCAAAGGCTTTTTCAGATGAACCCCAGTGTCTGACCAGGAATTCAAACGCGGACTCCAAGCCCCCTTGGTGCTGGGTAATTCCCTTGTAGCTGACCCTGAAAGCCATATCGCTCTCCTGAAACGCAAGTAGATGCTATTACGACAAGCGGGAAGGCAAACTTGAGCCCGCCGATTTCATCTGATTTGGATCGATTTCGAGTATCCTGCGCACTCCTCCGAGGATATGCTGCAACAGCCATTTCGGTAGCCGAGCGACGATGAAGGACACCATGGCGGAACTCAAGCCCGGCCAGTCGATTGAGTTGCTGAAGGAACTGCATATCCTGACGCGTGACGGCAAGATGAATCAGGATAGCCGGCGCAAGCTCAAGCAGATATATCATCTCCAGCAGTTCATCGCGCCGCTGCTGCAGGAAATTCGGGAGTCCCAGCCAGACATTCAGATGGTCGATCATGGCGCCGGGAAGTCCTACCTCGGCTTCATCGCATATGACCTGTTTTTCAAGCAATTGGCCGGCACGCACCACATATACGGCGTGGAAACGCGCGATGAACTGGTCGCCAAGTCACGCGACCTCGCGCAAAAACTGGGGTTTGAGGGCATGAGTTTTCTCAATCTGGCCGTGGCCGATTCGATGGATTGCGCGCAGCTGCCCGCACGCATCGATCTCGTCACCGCCCTGCATGCCTGCGACACGGCCACCGACGATGCGATCCGCTTTGCCCTCAACAGGCAGGTCCGATTCATCCTGCTGGTGCCCTGCTGCCAGGCCGAAGTCGCCGCCGTGCTCAGAAAAAACAAGCAAAAACCGATTGCCAGCAACTATCTGACCGAGCTATGGCGGCATCCCCTGCATACCCGGGAGTTCGGCAGCCTGCTCACCAATGTGTTGCGCTGCCTGCAACTGGAAGCGCATGGCTACAAGGTGAACGTCACTGAATTAGTCGGCTGGGAGCATTCGCTGAAGAATGAATTGATCGTCGCGCGGCGCGATGACGTACCCCGTCCGCGTTCAGCGGATCGTCTGCGCGAGATGCTGCAGAGTCTGGGGCTGGAAGAACTGCGCGAGCGCTTTTATTGTTAGGATTGGATTTTTGGGAATGTCCGCCATGTCCGATTGCAACGATCATCTGCCCGCCTCCCCTAACGGCATCGGCATTCCCCGCGAGCATGCCTTCGATCCCGAGGCTTTCGAGCAGGCGATAGGCGACTTGCTGCGCGCCTGCGGGATTGCTGCCGATGCTCAGCATATGGGCAGAACCACGGAAAGGGTAAGGGAGTTGTGGCAGAAGCGCCTGCTCGGCGGTTATGACATGGATCCGGCCGAAGTACTCGGTGAAGGCTTTGCCGATCCGCGCAGCGACATGGTGGTGATTCGCGGCATTGCCGTGCACGGCGTCTGCCCGCATCATCTGGTGCCGTTTCGCGGACTGGCCCACGTCGCCTATGTGCCCGGCGGACGCCTGCACGGTTTCGGGCGCATCGCCCGTCTGGTCGATGCCATCGGTCATCGTTTCACCTATCAGGAATGGATGACGCGTGACATCGCCGAAGCACTCATGCAACACGGCAAAGCGCAAGGCGTCGCCTGCGTGATCGACGCCGAGCAGCTCTGTTTGCTGCTGGGCGAAGACCGGCGTGGCGATGAGCGGGTCGTGACCCAGGCTTTTACGGGTGTGTTTGATCAATCCACCCAGTTGCGCAACGAATTTTTAAGAGCAATCGGAAGCACTGCCCCGTGAGACAGCAGGCCACTTTTTGCAACTTCATTTGATGATTGAGGACTTCGATGCCCATTTACTCGCTGGGTGACCGCCACCCGCAATGTGCGCCGGACAGCTGGGTCGCGGACACCGCGACGCTGATCGGCTCGGTCGTGCTGGAATCCCGTGCCAGCGTGTTTTTTGGGGCGGTACTGCGCGGCGATTGCGACCTGATTACCATCGGCGCCGGCAGCAACATCCAGGACAACGCAGTGCTGCATACCGATGCTGGCTATCATCTGAATCTGGGGCGCAACGTCACCGTGGGGCATCAGGCGATGCTGCACGGCTGTTGTATCGGAGAAGGTTCCCTGATCGGGATCGGGGCCATCATCCTGAATGATGCTCAAATCGGCAATAACTGCCTGGTTGCGGCCGGCGCGATCATACCCGAAGGCAAATGCTATCCGGATCGCACGCTGATCCTGGGCTCGCCCGGCAAGGTGGCGAGGGACCTTACGGATGCCGAAGTCGCCAGATTGCTGCAATCGGCACAGCAATACGTCGAACGCTGGCAATCCTATCGGGGAAAACTGCAACCTGCCGGCTAGAAGGAATCAGGGCTGCTTCTGGGGAATCTGGACAAAAACCTCGTCCTGTTTGATCAAGCCGAGTTCAAAGCGTGCTCGTTCCTCGATGGCGTCGTAGCCGCTCTTCAGATCACGGACTTCCGCATCCAGGCCGGCATTGCGCTGTTCCAGCTTTTGATTGACTTCTTTTTGCGCCTGCAACTGCCGATCGACATCCCAGACGCGGAGCCAGCCGCCCTTGCCCAACCACAGCGGATACTGCAACAGGGCGATCAAGGCAGCCAGCACCAGGACGTGCCAACGCATGCCACTGACTTATTTGCGCAGGTTATAGAAGGCCTGGAGACCGGGATAGTTCACGGTATCGCCGAGATCTTCCTCGATACGCAAGAGCTGGTTGTACTTGGCGATCCGGTCGGAGCGCGACAGCGAACCGGTCTTGATCTGCATCGCATTCAGTCCCACGGCGATGTCGGCAATGGTGGCATCCTCGGTTTCTCCGGAGCGATGTGAAATTACCGACGTATAGCCGGCGCGCTTGGCCATTTCGACCGCGGCAAAAGTTTCCGATAGCGTGCCGATCTGATTGACCTTGATCAGGATCGAATTGGCAATGCCTTTGGCAATGCCCTCGCGCAGGATCTTGGTATTGGTCACGAACAAGTCATCGCCGACAATCTGCACCGACTTGCCCAGTCGCTCGGTGAGAATTTTCCAGCCATCCCAATCGTTTTCGGCCATGCCGTCCTCGATGCTGATGATCGGATATTTGTCGACCAGATTGGCGAGATAGTCGGCAAAAGCCGGTGACGTCAATTCGAGTTTTTCCGAAGCCAGTTGATACTTGCCATCCTTGTAGAACTCGGAAGCGGCACAGTCCAGGCCCAGCATCACATCCTGGCCGGGGGTATACTCGGCCGACTCGATCGCCTTGAGGATCAATTCGATGGCTTCATCGTTGCCGGCGACATTTGGCGCGAAACCGCCCTCATCGCCGACCGTGGTCGGATAGCCTTTCTTGTCGACGAGTTTCTTGAGATGATGAAACACTTCGGCGCCGCAGCGCAGGGCTTCGCGAAAGCTTTTTGCACCCACTGGCAGGATCATGAATTCCTGGATGTCGAGATTGTTGTTGGCGTGCGCGCCGCCATTGACCACGTTCATCATCGGCACCGGCATCTGCATCGGACCGGAACCCCCGAAATACCGGTACAGCGGCAGACCGGCTTCCTCCGCCGCCGCCTTGGCAACCGCAATGGACACTGCCAGCATGGCGTTGGCACCGAGGCGCGACTTGTTTTCGGTGGCATCCAGGTCGATCAGAACCTTGTCGATGAACGTCTGCTCTTCAGCATCGAGGCCGATGATGGCTTCTGAAATTTCCGTATTGATGTTCTCGACGGCCTGCAGTACACCCTTGCCGAGATAGCGCCCGGCATCTTCATCGCGCAGTTCGATGGCTTCGCGCGACCCGGTCGATGCACCGGAAGGCACAGCCGCACGGCCCATCAGACCGGATTCCAGCAGAACGTCGGCTTCGACGGTGGGATTGCCGCGCGAGTCGAGAATTTCGCGGGCGACGACATCAACGATGGCACTCATAGCGTTTCCTTCAAGAAAGTGGATCGAATTATTCAGCCACGCCCTGCTTCTTGACCAGTGCATCCAGATCGCGCAGGGTTTCCAGCAGGTCTTTCATCTTGTCCAGCGGCCAGGCGTTCGGGCCGTCCGAGTATGCCTTGTCCGGATCAGGATGGGTTTCCATGAACAGGCCGGCGACACCCACTGCGACCGCAGCGCGCGCCAATACCGGCACGAATTCGCGTTGCCCGCCGGAGGTCGTGCCCTGCCCGCCCGGCAACTGCACCGAATGGGTTGCGTCGAACACCACCGGACAGCCGGTTTCGCGCATGATGGCGAGACTGCGCATGTCGGCCACCAGATTGTTGTAGCCGAAACTGACCCCGCGTTCGCAGACCATGATGTTGTCTGCGCCGCCATTGGCTTGCTTGGCCTTGGCCACGACATGGCGCATGTCACCCGGGGCAAGGAATTGGCCCTTTTTGATGTTGGCCGGCTTGCCGCAACTGGCGACCGCCTCGATGAAATCGGTCTGACGGCAAAGGAAGGCCGGTGTTTGCAATACATCCACCACGCCCGCAACTTCGCTGACCTGGCCTTCATGATGCACATCGGTCAACACCGGCACGCCGATCTGCTGCTGGACTTCGGCGAGGATCGCTAGCCCCTGGTCCATGCCCGGGCCGCGCGGCGATTGGCCCGAACTGCGATTGGCCTTGTCGAAGGAAGACTTGTAGATGAAGGGAATGCCCAGTGCCGCGGTGATTTCCTTGAGTTTTCCGGCGGTATCCAGCGCCATCTGGCGCGATTCGATCACGCAGGGTCCGGCGATCAGGAACAGCGGATGCACCAGCCCCACCTCAAATCCGCAAAGTTTCATGGCGCGGGCTGCCCGGTTTGGTTGCGGAGCATCACGTCCCCACCTTCTTTGTCAGCGCCGCCTGCAGGTAGGAAATGAACAGGGGATGCCCGGTACGCGGATTGCTCGTGAATTCCGGGTGAAACTGCACGCCGACAAACCAGGGATGCAGGTCGGCGGACAGTTCCATGATCTCGGGCAGATCCTCGGTTGGCGTACGTGCGCTGATGACCAAGCCCTTGGCCTCCAGCTTGGGGACATACAGGTTGTTGACCTCATAGCGGTGGCGATGCCGTTCGTTCACCTCGGCGCCATAGATGCGTGCCGCCAGCGTACCGGCCTTGATCGGACAACGTTGTGCTCCCAGGCGCATGGTGCCACCGAGATTCGACCGGTCGTCGCGCCGTTCGACCTTGCCCTCCCGATCCATCCACTCGGTAATCAGGGCGACCACCGGGTGCGGGGTCGCAGAGTCAAACTCGGTGCTGTTGGCACCGTTCAATCCGGCGACATTGCGGGCGAATTCGATGGTGGCGAGTTGCATGCCCAGGCAAATGCCCAGATAAGGTATCCGGTTCTCGCGGGCGTAACGAATCGCGGTAATCTTTCCCTCGGTGCCGCGCTTGCCAAAGCCGCCCGGGACAAGAATGGCATCCATGCCGGCCAAGCTGGCGGTGCCTTGCTGCTCGATCTCCTCGGAGTCGAGGTAGTGGATCGTCACCTTGCTGCGGGTATGGATGCCGGCGTGCACCAGCGCTTCGGTCAGCGACTTGTAGGATTCGGTCA
>Ga0172368_10006596_pt1 | contig 12423 bp, 9 predicted proteins | sample Lak11m_FD_114540 | JGI IMG/M metagenome (GOLD analysis project Ga0172368, IMG submission 114540) | Freshwater microbial communities from Kabuno Bay, South-Kivu, Congo - kab_022012_11m | ecosystem: Environmental > Aquatic > Freshwater > Lake | place: Democratic Republic of the Congo: South-Kivu...
AGCTTAAACTTGCCGGTGGCTATAGATATACACAAGCCCGGCGCCCTGATCTTTACAGAGATATTATCGGACAACAACACAAATCTGAACAGAAGGTTGCATGGTTGCCTGACGCCTGACGCCTATATCTTTACCCAGATATTTCCGTCCTTATTAGAGTTGACAACTGAATGAATAAACTTCATACCTCTCACTCCGTCGTGAACGGTAGGGAATTCTCCGGGATTGAATTTTTCACCTCTGATGGATTTGGCTGCACCTTTATAAATGTTTGCAAGAGCTTCGTAAATACCTTCCGGATGTCCTGATGGCATTGTATGACTTGCCTCTGCAAGCTGATCGTTGTAACCATGTGCAGGTTTGAAAACCTTAGTCGGCTCAGAGTCACTCAGCATATACAGATAGTTAGGATTTTCCTGTGCCCATTTAAGGCTGGCTTTTGATCCATATACTGCAAGAGTAATACAATTCTCCTCACCGCCGCAAACCTGGCTGGCTCTTATTACACCTTTCAGTTTATCGCCAAAACGTAAAAGAACAGTCCCGTCCAGATCAAGAGCTATTCCTTCTTTAACTGAACTAAGATCGGAGAGGACCTCCTTGATTTCAAGTCCGGTCGTATATTCGATAAGGTTGAAGGCATGTACACCAATATCACCCATACAGCTGCTTGCGCCTGCATGTTTTGGATCAAGCCTCCAGATGCCGGTAATCCTGCTGCCAGTACCATGGATTATTGAGTTGATCCAACCCTGATAATACTGAGCATCAATTCGTTGAATTGTTCCAAGAACCCCTTTTGCTATAAGATCTCTCATCTGTCTTACCATCGGATAACCTGTGTAAGTGTGAGTAAGAGCAAAAGTGAGCTTTGTTTTCTTTACTATTTCTTCCAGTTCCACAGCCTCTTTAACAGTCATAGTCATTGGTTTTTCGCATACCAGATGAAATCCGGCATTAAGAAGGCTTTTAGCAAAAGGATAATGAAGTGCATTAGGAGTAACAATTGAAACCACTTCCATTCGCTTATCTGCAGGCAAAGATTTTTCTGCCTTTATAAGTGCGTCAACACTTTCGTAGCATCTTTCAGGAGCTATTCCCTCGGCCTTGGCAAACTGTTTGCTCTTTTCATAATCGACATCAAATACTCCGCCAACGAGTTCATAATCATTACATATTCTCGATGCCCGGCGGTGTGCATCACCAATAAATGCACCGATTCCACCGCCTATCATTCCCATCTTTATTTTCTTCATGATTTTAATTTTTATATTATTAAATCCGTCAGTTAAAACTGACGGCCATTGAGACAAATAATATTATTTAGTCCTGCTCCATGCCCTGTGCTCTGAGCTCTGAGCTGTTTTTAGACATGTTTCCTCTTCCATATATGCAGGAATGTGAATGATACAATCAGAACAGCAGGAACAAATGCCACAAACCTTAGTGTATGAGATCCGCCTGTAAGCTGTGCTGCCGCCCATGTTGCAGCTTCTTGTGTTCCTGCAGCTGCAGCCTTTAATGTTTCAACTGCCTGACCTGCAGGTATTGCTGCTAATGTCTGAGCGTCAAATATTGCTCCAAGAACAGGTTGTGCAATTGCTCCTCCAAGAAATCCGATACCACCCATAATTGCAAGTCCTAATGCACCGCTCTGAGGTATGTTTTCTGAAACAAAACCGAGCATGGAGGGCCAGAAAAATGCAACTCCAAGTGCAAAAATTCCTGCTGATGCAAAAACCATTGCTCCGCTGGTATATCCCATCAATATACAGCCAATGAATGCCAGTACTGACGATGTCAATAACACAACAGTCGATTTCATATTATGAATTAATGTTCCTCCAAACTGACGGGCCACAGCCATGATACCTGAGATCCAAACAAGTAACAGGATAGGGTTGCTTGATACATTTGCAAGAAGTGCCGCAATCCATTGATTTGTACCAAGTTCTGTACCTGCTGTGAGAATCATGCTTAATGCCATAAAGATAAACAATGGGCTTACACAGGCTTTTATCATGTCCTTATATGAAAAGCCGGATACTACACGTTCAGTCTGTGGAAACTTTTTATTAAGAAACATATAACCGTAAGCAAAAGTAGGGAGAAGCATAATACCCATAGCATATCTCCAGTCTGCAAGTCCCGCTTTATTAAAGATATATACAGCAAGTCCTCCTATTACAATCCCAGTGGGAAACCATGCATGGAAGCGGTTTAACCGGCGGGTTTTCTCTTCTGTGTACATGCTTGTAATTAATGGATTACAAGCTGCTTCAACACTTCCGTTGGCAATACCGATTAATAAGGTCGAAATAAACAGCGACCAGAATCCGGTTGCTATAATTGTTAGCACTATACCTGCAACATGGCAGAAAAATGCGATTGCAATAATCCTTCCGATGCCTATGATATCAACAAGCGGTCCGCCAAAAACCATTGCAAGTGTAAAGCCCCAGAAGGCAGTACCAACAATCCATCCTACCTCAACATGTGTAAGGTTAAATTCGGTTGCCCATGCTTCCACAAATGATCCTCTTGTGGCAAAGGCCAGTGCTGTAACAACCAATGCAACACAACTTGCATTGAATAGCTGGGTTTTCTTGACAGTCTCCATTTTGCTTTTATCAGGTTATGGTTAGTAAAGGGAATTGGTCTTAAAATTTATTATCACCTATTTTTTCTCAAAAGCTGCATCAAATGCTATATTTGAAGATGGGAAATCTACTTTGCGAACAAATTCGCATGCCTCCTTAGCTCCAAACTCCCTGTCCATTCCACTGTCTTCCCACTCAACTGATAAAGGACCTTTATAGCCTATCCTGTTAAGTTCCCTTATGATCTCCTCAAAATTGACATTTCCATGTCCAAGACTTCTGAAATCCCAATAACGTCCCAGTGTTCCAAATTCTGTATGTCCACCGAAAACACCTGCCTCAACAGGTACTTTTGACCAACCAGCATCCTTCATATGAACATGGAATATTTTATCTGCAAATGTTCTGATAAATGCCACATAGTCAACTCCCTGATAACCAAGATGTGAGGGATCGAAATTAAATCCGAAATTTGGATGGTTATTAACTGCTTTGAGGGTTCTGTGTGCCGATGCTATATCGAAAGCGATCTCCGTTGGATGAACCTCAAGTCCAAAGTGAATACCCAGTTCATGGTATTTGTCGAGAATAGGAATCCATCGTGAAGCAAAATCAGCATATCCTTTATCAAGCATTGCCTGAGTAACAGGCGGAAAAGAATAAATCAGGTGCCAGATAGGACTACCTGTGAAACCATTAACAGTATCAACGCCCAGTCTTTTAGCTGCTTCAGCAGTGCTGATCATTTCTTTTGCTGCTCTCTGACGAACACCTTCAGGATTACCATCACCCCATATATAAGCCGGAAGAATGCTCTTATGACGCTCATCTATCAGGTCACAGACGGCTTGCCCAACAAGGTGATTGGAAATTGCGAATACCTTCAGACCATATTTCGCAAGTGTCTCTTTTTTCTTGCGGCAATAAGCTTCATCAGCTTTGTTAACTTCGAAATGATCGCCCCAGCAGGCGATCTCCAAACCGTCATAACCAAATGATTTGGCTTTCTGACAAACAGTCTCAAATGGCAGATCTGCCCATTGTCCTGTAAAAATTGTAACTGGTCTTCCCATAGTTGAATATTTTAGATTAATAGATTGAATTATTTATTAAGTCAGAAGACCGAAGACCGGAGACCGGAGAAAGAAGAAATTGGTTTTTTACTTCCGTCTTCCGTCTCCCGTCTTCCGACTTTTATTTCCTTTACAAGTTTAAAAAAGTTTCTCTAAATAAACAAGATAATTTATTCCAGCTTTTTAACTAAAGAGCAGGTACTCTTCCTGGTGTCCACGGTGCTTTAATAGCATCAAGTTCTTTGTCAAGTTTCTGAAGATCCTCGCCAGCCTTCTTCACTCTGGCCAGAACAGGAGGAAATTCATCCTTAAGAATGTCAAGCTGCTCTTTGGCAATATTACTGATGTCGCCACTTGTTCCATAGCTTGCATTTGCCATTTCGCTCAGTCGGTCAGAAAGTGCCATATCAACCGGGGGAATCTCTTCCTGGCTTGCCTTAGCCTGAGGCCCTCTGAAGATAAACTGAATATCGTTTAACTCCTTATTTATTCTCTCTGCCTCTTTCATCAAGCCGGAAGGTGCAGAAGGTGTCTGATGAATTGCCTGCATCATTGCATTTACTTTATTTACAAGTTCTCCTGTATAGCTGATTGTGCTATACATTGTTCTGGAAAATTCAGAAGCTTCTTTAATCCATGCATATTTTCCTTTCAGGTCGGTTGCAGTGAATGTTGCAAGGTTTAAAGGTTTGCATACAAACGGTATTGGTGAGGAGAGCTCTTTTGTTTCCCCTTTGGCTACCAATGACATAGAAACCTTGTATGTTCCCGGCATAGCCTGTATACCTCCGCCTCCTCTTCTTCCTCCTCCTGATGGAATAGGCTCGAATTTAGTTGTTGTAACAGGTGAATTGCTCTCATATGTAAAGTTCCAAGTTGTTCTGCTGACTCCTTTTGAAGCTGATTTGTAGATGCGTTTTACTATATTATTGCTCTCATCCGTAATTGTAAAGATGAGATAAGGTTTTGTTTCTTTTGATTCAGCATCAAGTTCAGATATGGAAGGTTGTGGAATAGGCTCTCCTTTTTCAAACAGAACTTTCTCTTTTTCCTGTCTGATGGCTTTGGCAGTTTTTGGGACTTCCTTTATAAAATATGTAAAAGTGGCACCGAATTCAGGATTTGGAGATTTGAAATATGTAGATCCCTGATTGTCAAAACCGCTTGATTGTATATACATTTTAGCTTCACTCACAGGGAAGATATACCCGTCTTTATCAAGAATCTCTTTTTTGTAATTGCGAATCGGTGTATAATCATCCAAAATATAAAATCCTCTTCCAAAAGTGCCGAGAACAAGGTCACTTTCACGTTCCTGAAGTGCTATGTCCCTTACAGCAATTGTTGGCAATCCTGATTTGAATTCAATCCATTCATTTCCGCCGTCTACAGAGAAATAGAATCCGAATTCTGATCCGGCAAAGAGAAGGTTAGGATTAACATTATCCTGTTCTAAAGTATGAATTGTTCCATTTGCAGGAAGTTTATTTGTAAGGGCTGTCCATGTTTTTCCTTTGTCGGAACTCTTGAGGATATAGGGTTTAAAATCGTCGCTCATCATGTTATTGAATGAGGCATAAACAATATTCTCGTTGAATTTATCAGGAAGGATATCACTCACAAAAGTATATTCAGGGATTCCCGGGAATGTGGTCACTCTTGTCCAGTTCTTTCCTCCATCTTCAGTAATGGCAATTACGCCATCATCTGTTCCGGCATAGAGAAGATCTTTTTTAACCTTTGATTCCGCAAGGGATACAACCAGCCCCCATAATGATGTTGAAACATCTTTGGCTACTGCATCAACGCTCCAGTATTTGCCCATTACTTTAAACTGGTTTCTGTCTTCATTTCTTGTTATATCATCTGAAATTACTTCCCAGCTTCTTCCGCGGTTATCGCTTCTGAATACCTTGTTGGCAGCCATGTAGATTCTTTCTCTCTGGTGAGGACTTATTATGATTGGGGTATCCCAGAACCAACGGTAGGTCTTTTCTCCTTTACGTGGAACAGGTCTGATGCTGGCCGATTCTTCACTTTTCTTATCCCAGAGTGCAGCATTTCCATACTGTGATTCTGTGTATACAATATTTTCATCAACAGGATCTATTGCTACCCAGAACCCATCGCCACCAACAGTTACTTTCCAATCAGCATTTACAACTCCGTCTCTGTTTATATTTCTTGAAGGACCTCCCATAGAGTTATTATCCTGGGTTCCTCCATAAACATTATAGAAGGGGAAAGCGTTATCAACAGCTACCCTGTAGAACTGTGTTACAGGAAGGTTAGTTTTGAATATGAAATTTTTTCCTTCATCAAAGGTTTCGTAAACACCTCCATCGCCACCTATATAAAGATGTTTTGTATCTGAAGGATCGATCCATAATGCATGATCATCAACATGCCGTTCGTTGTTGCCTACATTATTCCATGTCTTTCCGCCATCGAGTGTGACCTTCGAAGTAGTCTCCATGCTATAAACTTTGTCGACATCCTTTGGATCACAATAGATCTCATTATAATATTGTCCGCTAGATGCATATGTTCCCATTTTCTCCCATGATGCACCACGGTTAGTTGTTCTGTAGAAACCACTTGATTCACCGGCTGCTTCCATGATCAGGTATAACACATCAGGATTGACAGGTGAGATTGCAATTCCCATTCCGCCAATATGTACCGATGGCAGACCATTCATAATTTTTACCCATGTCTTTCCAGCATCCTTTGATTTATATACAGCAGATTCCGGCCCGCCACCTATTTTGGTATAGATATGTCGTCTTCGTTGCTCGGATGTTGCATAAAGTACATCAGGGTTCCTTGGATCCATTACAATATTGTTTATACCTGTATTTTCACTTACATCAAGTACTTTTAACCAGGTTTTTCCACCGTCAGAGGTTTTATACAAACCGCGCTCTCCTCCGGGACCCCATATTGAGCCTTCAGCAGCAACGTATACTATATCTGTATTTCGAGGATCAATCTCTATCATGCCGATCTGTCTTGAATCCTTGAGACCCATATTTTTCCAGCTTGCACCTCCGTCTTCAGATTTGTAAACACCATCACCATAGCCTAACTGGCGCTGATGTGTGTTTTCACCTGTGCCTGCCCATATTACCGATGGATTTTCCGGATCGATCTTAAGGCAACCTATAGCATATGCTCCGTATTTGTCAAAAATTGGCGTCCATGTTGTGCCGTTGTTGCTACTCTTCCAGATATTACCGGCTGAGGCACCAACGTATATTTCTGAATGATTTAAAGGGTTTACGGCAAAATCGGAGATTCTTCCTGAACACCAGGCAGGACCAATACTTCTAAAGGATAAGCCTCCGAATGTAGAGGATGTTATTCCTGCTTCTTTTTTCTCAGGTTCTTTTGTTGCCTCCTTCTTTTTCTGAGCGATTCCAGGATATGTAATCAACAGAAATCCCAGAATAAACATAATGAAAAAGTTTTTTTTCATAGATATATTTGTTTTTAGTTTTGATTTTTAAGAGTCAGGCTAAGGTAAGAAAATCCTTCTCATATAATCTTCAGAATCCTTCTGAATTTGCTTACTTTGTAATATATTATACAACATATCGAAATGAAAGAAATTTCTGACTTATTACTCAGTCGCCGTACAATAAGAAAATATTCAACCCAAATTGTGAGTGATACTCTTCTGAATGAAATACTTGCCATGGGTTGCCGTTCTTCTACTACAGGCAATATGCAGCTATACAGCATAATTGTTACAAGAAATACTGAAAGGAAAAAAGAACTCGCTCCGCTGCATTTTAATCAGAAGATGATCACGGAGGCCCCGGTTGTTCTTACCTTCTGTGCAGATTTTAACAGGTTTAATAAATGGTGTAAGCTGAGGAAAGCTGAACCCGGGTATGATAATTTTCTGTCATTTATTACCGCTGCTACAGATGCCCTGCTTGTTTCACAGACAGTCGCAATTGCTGCTGAATCGAAAGGATTGGGTATCTGTTATCTTGGTACAACAACTTATATGGCGCATAAAATCATAGAAGTCCTCAGCTTGCCGAAGGGAGTTGTTCCTGTTACAACTGTTACTCTGGGCTGGCCCGCAGAAAAACCGGAACAGGTTGACAGGCTTACTCTTGAAGCTGTTATACATAACGAGGTTTATTCGGATTACACAGATAAAAGACTTGAATCTTATTACAGGGAAAAGGAGCAGAGGATCGATTCGCAACAGTTTGTAAATGAAAATAATAAAGAAACTTTGGCTCAGGTATTTACAGATGTCAGATACAAAAAAGCTGATAATATTCACTTTTCAAAAATACTCCTGAAGGTATTGAAGGATCAGGGTTTTATGGAGGAATAGGATTGTCTTGCGGTCTTGCGGTCATGCAGTCCTGCAGGTCAATACAATTGTCAGCCAGACCTTCTGTTGTTATGCATAACACTTGCCTGCTGAGTTGGAGTAATGACAAGTTCATTAATACAAACATGAGCAGGTAAAGTAGCACAATAATATATCACATCAGCTATATCCTCAGCAGTAAGGGCGTCAATACCTTTATAAACAGCATCAGCTTTTTCTTTGTCGCCTTTAAAACGAACAATAGAGAATTCTGTGTCAGCCATTCCCGGAGCGATATTTGTAACTTTAATATTATGTTTTAAGAGATCTATCCTCATTGATCTTGATAAGGCTGTCACAGCAGATTTTGTTGCGCAGTATACATTTCCGTTTTCATAAGCTTCTAACCCCGCTATGGATCCGATATTGAAAATATGACCGGTATTGCGTTCTACCATAAGCGGAGAGACTGCCCTGGTAACATAAAGAAGACCTTTTATGTTTGTATCGATCATCCTTTCCCAGTCGTCGATGGTCCCTTTATCTATATGTGACATCCCAACTGCAAGACCGGCATTATTTACAAGAATGTCGATGTTCTTCCACTCAGCAGGCAAACTGTCTATAACTCTAGAGACCTCAGCTTGTTTCCTTACATCAAAGTTCAGAGATAGTACTTTGATCTTGCCTACTGAGAGCAGTTCTTTTTCCAGTTCAACGAGTCGCTCTTTACGTCTCCCTGTGATGATAATGTTATATCCGTGCCTGGCAAATCTGAGTGCAATGGCTTTACCAAAGCCTGCAGTTGCCCCTGTGACCATAATTATTCTCTTCATCTTAATTAATCTTGAAAAATGTGAGTATAAAAGTAGAAATTAATTTTAATCCTATCTTTACGCTTTATTTATTTTATGGAAGACAAGAAGGCTAAGGTTGAAAAGATGTTTAATTCCATTGCATGGAGATATGATTTTCTGAATCACTTTCTGTCTTTCAACATTGACCGGTTATGGAGAAATAGAGCCATAAGGATAATTTCAAAACACCAGAAAAATCCGGTTATTCTCGATGTTGCTACCGGTACAGCCGATCTTGCAATTGCTTCCGTCAGACTTAATCCGGTTAAAGTTACAGGTATTGATATATCTGCTAATATGCTTGATATTGGCCGTCAAAAGGTAGCCAAAAAAGGACTTTCAGAAAGAATAGAACTTATTCAGGCTGATTCAGAAAATATTCCAATCGAAGACAATAAATTTGATGTTGCCATGGTAGCTTTTGGCGTAAGAAACTTCTCACATCCAATTATTGGTCTTTCAGAAATGAGGAGAGTATTGAGGAACAACGGACTAATAGTGGTTCTGGAATTTTCGAAACCTTCGGGATTTCCATTCAGATCTGTTTATAATTTTTATTTTAAGAATATACTGCCATATTTTGGCAGACTATTTTCAAAAGATAAGGCTGCATATAACTACCTTCCGGATTCAGTCATGAAATTCCCAGATAATGAGGCTTTTCTTAGTTTGTTGTCTCAGGCAGGTTTTTCTGAGATGAAGCAGAGAAAGCTGACAGGAGGGATTGCAAGTATTTATACCGGAATCAAAAAAACGATACAATAATTGTAATTTGAAGCAGTTTACTAACTTGTATCCAGGTACAAAATAATTGAAAAGTTGAAAAGGGGATCCTCATATATCACATTAGCCGTGGTTCTTGTGCTGTTTAGTCTTAATTCATTCGGACAGAAGCAGAAACCAAAGAACGAATCGTGGTATGATGAAAAAGTCCTTCATTTTGGATTCTGCCTTGGATTTAATGCCATGGATCTTAACATAACTCCTTCAAAAGCATTTATCGATGCCACCTCCATTTATCCTGAGGTAAGTATTTTAAATCCTGGCATAAATATTCAGATTGTAACAGATCTAAGGCCGGCAAAATACCTGGATTTACGGTTTCTTCCAGGTGTTTCATTCGGGCAGAGGATAATAAGGTATTACAAAGATGGGGAACTTATTCTAACTCCACAGAGACTTGAATCATCATTCCTGGAATTCCCGCTTCTACTCAAATTTAAAGGCGACCGGATGAATAATGTCAGGCCTTATGTTATCAGCGGGCTCAATTACAGGTATGATCTTGCCGGCAAGAAACAATTTGAGGATGATCCGAAAAAAGAGATCTACCTCAGATTGAAACGTCCCGATCTTTATTATGAACTGGGTGCAGGTATGGATTTCTATCTTACTTATTTCAAACTATCAGTTGAATTAAAGATGTCCAACGGATTTGGTGATGTACTGGTAAAAGAGGCAGCACCCGGTCATGCTGAATATTATGATGCGATTGAAAAGATGAAGTCGCAGATTTGGGTGCTTTCATTTCATTTTGAGTAATAATAATGATAAAGCAGATTCAGATAAATGTGGCCCCATCTGCTGCTGCGGATGAAGCTGCAATAAAAAAGATAGCAGCAACGCTTACAGGATTGGATCTTAAGGAGATTTCTGCTTTCAGAATTATTAAAAGATCGATCGATGCCCGAAAGAAAAACATTCGTGTAAATCTTACCGTTGAATTGATTTCGGGAAGCGATACTGTAAATCCTGTTTTTATTCCCTTTCTTCCAAAGGATGTAACCACTGCAAAAGAAGTAATAATTGTTGGAGCTGGTCCCGCCGGACTTTTTGCTGCTCTTCGGCTGATTGAGTTGGGAATTCGTCCTGTCATACTTGAAAGAGGTCGCGATGTATCTTCACGTAAGATAGATATCGCCAAAATCAGCCGTGAACAAATTGTCAGCCCTGACAGTAATTATTGTTTCGGAGAGGGAGGAGCTGGAACATATTCCGATGGTAAGCTCTATACACGATCCAAAAAAAGAGGTGATAATACGAGAGTACTGGAGCTGCTACGTTTTCATGGTGCAAACGAAAATATTATGTATGAGGCTCATCCTCACCTAGGTACAGATAAGCTTCCTGGTATTATTTCGAATATAAGAAAGTCGATAGTTGAAGCCGGCGGCCAGTTCATTCTTGAAACAAAAGTAACTGATTTCATTCTTGATGGCGATAACATTAAAGGTGTCATTACTTCTGATAACTCAAAATTCACATCTGATTTTGTAATTCTGGCTACCGGTCATTCTGCAAGGGACATTTATGAGATTTGTCGCAACAGGGGCATTGAGTTGGAGATGAAATCATTTGCAATGGGTGTTAGGGTTGAGCATCCACAGGAGCTTATCGATAAAATCCAGTACCATGGAAATAAGAGAGGAGAGTTTCTGCCGCCTGCATCATATAATCTTGCCAAACAGGTAGATGGAAGGGGAGTATATTCGTTTTGCATGTGTCCTGGTGGTTTTATTGTTCCATCCGCCACTTCACAGGAAGAGGTTGTTGTTAATGGAATGTCGCCTTCCGGAAGAAATTCACCTTATGCCAATTCGGGAATTGTTGTTGAGATAAAAACTGAGGATTTTGCCAAATACAGCAGTTCTGGAGTTCTGGCCGGCATAGAATTTCAAAAAGAACTTGAGCGCGATGCCTGGCAGAATGGAGGGCATACACAGCATGCACCTGCACAGCGTCTTGCTGATTTTGTTGCAGGTGAGATGTCAGGAACTCTTCCTAGAGTATCCTACTTTCCCGGCGTAACATCATCCCCACTGCATAGTTGGCTTCCAAAGTCAATAGGTCGTCGTTTGCGTGACGGATTCAGGTTGTTCGGACATCAGATGAATGGTTACCTGACCAATGAAGCTGTTATTCTGGGTGTGGAATCGAGGACCTCTTCGCCTGTCAGAATTCCCAGAGATCCGGAGAAAATGAATCATATAAGAATTTCAGGTTTATATCCTTGTGGAGAGGGCTCAGGCTATGCAGGGGGTATTGTATCATCTGCAGTTGATGGTACCAGAGCTGCTGAGGCAATCAGTCACCTGATTTTGCAAGGATAGTTGATTCCTTAAGCCGGAATGACATTAGTATACTCAATAGCATCAGTCCGATAAGTATTACCAGCGATCTGGTCATTGAACCGGTCAGTGATGATTTCAGACTATTCATTCCAAAAATAAATGTTATCCCGGATATCTGGCCCACCATCAGAAGCATTCCATTAGAGGTACCTTCTGATGCAGGATAGGTAATCTCTGCACCGTACTGAAAACCTATTGGGCCTGAACTGAGAAGAAAGAATCCCAACACCACTCCTGATGTAAGCAGAAGCCAGTATGTTGTTGCAAAAGTTATCCCTGTTAAGCCAATTGTTGCACCAATTAGTGCAAGAATAATGAATGGAATTCTTTTTTTATATCTGTCTGATAGAAAAGGTATGATTAGGGCTCCGACAACACCTCCTACGATCATTACGCCTCCTGTTATGCCTGCCTGTGTGGCAGAAA
>Ga0172368_10006598_pt1 | contig 12418 bp, 7 predicted proteins | sample Lak11m_FD_114540 | JGI IMG/M metagenome (GOLD analysis project Ga0172368, IMG submission 114540) | Freshwater microbial communities from Kabuno Bay, South-Kivu, Congo - kab_022012_11m | ecosystem: Environmental > Aquatic > Freshwater > Lake | place: Democratic Republic of the Congo: South-Kivu...
AACAACGTCATTCTGGCTGACCCAGGATGTGTCCTGAAACGAGGATGGTCTTTGTGCACAGTTAAGGGTTTCCGTAAAACCTGCATGAATTTGAGTATAATGCAAAGTGTTGGTTATTGTAACTGTACAACCATTCAATGCTGTCAATGTACATTGATAAATATCTCCCTGCACCGACGGAACAGTTATGGAGGCGGTAGTGTCACCGTCAACCGTGTGGTCGCCTATGACAGCCAGCCAATAATAAGAAAATCCTGGTGGCGCTGTAAGAGTAGCGCTATCCTGGCCCTCACACAATGCGGTTTGTATTTGAAGTTGATTGCAATAGGCAGAGATATAAGCATATCCAAAATGAGTATTATAACTACAAGGGCGCACTTTAAAAATAATATAAATTGTCTGTCCAAGATAGGAAGTCAGATCCATACCCACGGTTGTCCAATCTTTCCAATATACATCATCCGCATATACATCGGGACATAGATGCCATCCATTTACCGGAGGACCACTGACCTGAGCCGTAATATAATAGTATCCACAAGTTGAGTCTAAGACTGTCCCTGACTCGTCGGTTATCATTACCTGGAAATCTGGTTGATGCGCTGGCAGAACATGACCACCAGTCTGTAATACAACGGCATATCGGTAAATAAAAAGATATGAGTTCGAGGTTACAGTAACTCCATATCTAAGTTCCGCTGCCTTTTCGGTAGCAGGAGAATAAATAGTATCTCCTAATCTCGCAACAAAACTTTCTCCCGGGTAAACATTGATTAAACTATCACATGTATTGTTGTCCAGATATCCCGGACCTGGTATTATTTTATGTAAAGGGTGTGGATCTAGAGTTTTAAAACCAAGATATTGACATGGATTGGTGTAAACGCCATAGCATCCCATCCAATTTGTCCAATCCCCATAACTGAAGTCTGAATTACCACAATTTGAGACCATAGTTTGTGGCCGGGGATCGTAAAAGGTGTTTCCTTTTTTAACCTCAACCGGTATGAGTTGAGGTCCTAAATTGAATTTCCCCTTCTCCTGGGCATTAGCAATCTGTAAGGATTGAAAACTTAAAATAAATCCAGGAATCATGACCAATGACAAGAAGAAACCTATCCTGTTGGAATATCCCATCGAATTCTTTCTTTGTCAAAATGAACAGGTAAATTTAAGCATTTTTTTAATCTTTTACACACCTTACAGAAAAGGCGTTTGCCTTGCTGGATTCGTATCTCGACACGCTTTGGTTTCTGTTATTCATCCCTCTTGTAAGAATTGTGTTGCCTGATCCTGAAGTGGAGGTCCAGAAAAGGGTACCGGTAGGGTTATCTGTCGAGGTGAATGCCCAGGCCGTGTTCAGGTATGCCATTCCCTTTAACAAAGCTTCAAATCCCCTGGGAATCAGATAGAGGTCGGTCAGCATGGTACCTGCAAGACCGTTGCCCATGTTGGCATCGATCAGAGCCTGGTAATCGGCCGAGGTTGGTATGTGCCACCCCGGGGGACAAACGCCCTGGTACTCAGGGCCAGCGGTAACTCCATATTGTATTAGCTCATCCCATTGATACAGTCCGCCGTATGTAGTACAGGTTGTATCCGATGGCAGACAGTATTTTTCCGTAACACAATTGTCGGTCTGTGAGGTGGTAGTTGGTGTGAGCGAAGAGCCGTAACGGAGGTTCTCCATCATCCAGCATTTTCCGGCCGTAAAGGCGGTCCGGTAGGTAGTGGGAGGAATATCGCGGTAGTCGGTCATCGTGGCGCCACAAGTGGGATTAACACCCCGTACTGTAAGAGACACCGATGTGGGAGATGTCGCCGGACACCCGAACTGGGAAGATGTGTATTTGTAAGAGATGTTAAAGGTTAGTATTTGGTTCCCGGCCACCAGGGTGGGATCAAAGTAATAGTTGCCCGCGTCAAAAACTAACGCCACTGTGGCAGGGGTGATCAGGTATGCTCCCTGCAAAGAAGTAGAGGTGAGAAGAGGTCGTCCGCCCTTGAGCAAAAAACGCTTTGCACTACGATTGGTTACCGGGTCAAAGCATGGAGTAATGGATACCTCGGGTCTAGGATCAATGGTGATGATCTGTGAAGAGAAAGAGGTGCAACCGAAGGGGGTTATGGCATCCAGTCGCAGGGTAGCCTGTCCCGTGGTGTTCCAGGTTATGGAGGCCGGTGAGACATTGGGATTGACAATGGAGCCATAAGAAAGTGGTGTGATCGTCCAGGTGTATGAACAAGGAGTACCTGCATCGGCCGGGTAGAGATAAGGATTGGGATGAAGCTGGCAAACGGTGGTTGAACCGGTAAAAGTTGAAACTGGCAGGGGATCAACAGTCACATTGAAATTAGTCGGGGATGGTGCGTCACAACCGTTTGCGTTTGTATAGTTTACCGACACCTGTTGCAGGGAAGCGATGTTCCACTTTACCGTTACAGAGGGACTTATGATGGTACCCCCTGAAATTATAGTTCCTCCGGAAGAGACACTCCATATATAATTCGTCATATCCATCTGGGTAGTATATGTATCGGTATTGAACTGGCATATCTCGGAACTTCCGCTGCCACTCGTAATAACCGGCGCCGGGGAAGGATTTAATATAAAGGTGTAGGAGCGTTGGATGCCTGTACAACCGTTGGCGAAAGGGGTGACATAGTAAGTTACAGTTGCCGGACTTGTTGTAACATTCACCAGGAAATCATTAATGACCGAACCGGTGATAACACCAGTTGGTAAACCTGTTACAGCATTGACCGGTAAACACGACGCACTCCATTCAAAATAAGGATTAACCGGATTGTTAATATCCATGGTGATATCCATATGGAAAGTATTGCGGGAGCATAATGAAGGTGGATCGGGATTCGTGACATGTGCAGTTGGATTAACAATAACATTCAGGGGAGTAATTGTCCCGGAACAACCATTAGAGTTAGGAGTTATCGAATAAGTTATCGTGGCGGGAGTGTTGGTGATATTCGTCAGAAGGTCGTTGATTGTGACGACTCCAGGCAATGAATTCTGTGAAAATCCTGTTACCGCGCCGGGTGGAGTGCAGGCTGCAGTCCATGTAAAGTAGGTAAGATCAATGGTTCCGGTGACTGTTGAACTTAAAGTTATGGAGGTATTCATACCTGAACAAATAGTGAGTGGAGAGGGAGGTGTAACTACTACATTTGGAACAGGTTTGACAATAACAATTTTTGTGGTTGGAGTAATTGGAGTACATCCCCCTGCGTCGGTATACGTAACGTTGATCCACCGGTCATCAGGCAGGAAGTTCGGGGTATTCCAGGTAACCGTCGCTGTATTATCTGCAGATGTTCCTCCGGCTGTAATTGTACCTCCTGTGGAAATACTCCATATATACAAGGTCATTCCACTTTCTGTAATATAAATATTATTGGTCGAACCGGAACAAACTTCTCCATTTCCGGTGATGGTAGGAACAGGGGGTGGATTGAAGGTTACATTCACGGTATCGCTAACGGTACAGGCATTGTTATCGGTGGCCACAACGGAGTAAGTGCCGGTGGTAGAAATGATAATCGACTGGGTCGTCTCACCGGTGCTCCATAGATACTGGGTGCGACCAGGACCTGCATCAAGCGTAACAGTTTGTCCAAGGCATTTTGATTGATCAGGCCCAAGATTTACAGGGATAAGCGGGTAATATCCAATGCGAATTGTATCGAAGAGTGTGCAGAAATCGCCGTTGGTCATACAGGCATACATACCACTGTCGGCAAGGGTGTAATAGCGCGATGTGCCCACAGTAATCCAGTTGCCATTCCAAATGTTCTTCTTCCACTCGTAGGATAACATGCCTGCTCCCCCGTCGAGTGTCGTGGTGGTATTCGGACAAGTAGTATGATCGGAACCCAGGTATAGACTGCTGAAATCAGAAAAATATCCATATTCTGAACTGGCGCCCAGCATGTTCAGAATCCCAAGATGAAATTTACCAAGAGAGTTGGAAATAATATTTTGTCCCACTGGGATTTGTGCTGTGGTCATTACTTTCCTTGCATATACCCATATCCCATTAGATCCGTTGACCGGTGAAAAATCTGAAGCAGAGATGATTGTAGTTGAACCATTCACAGTGAATGCTGATTCATTCCCGGTTCGGGTAAGTATCATCAATGCAAAACTCTGGGTATTGGTTCTGTTAAAACCGATTTGATTTGAGCCGGTACAGGAATCCTGTGGGAGGATAGATCCCCCTGATTCTCCGGGATGCCCCGAAATATGAAGGACATACACCGGTTTAGTCGCATTTACCAGGGCTGTGTTATTTGAAGAAGGGATTGCATAATCATAAAATTCACCCGGTTGAAGATTTGTTGCAACGGGTGTGGCTCCTCCGTCAATATATATATCGGTATTGGCTCCTGTAGCGAGAATGAACACCCTTTCATCATTATTGCCGGGTGAATTATCTGCAAATCCTTTAATGGCAATATATTCCCTTCCAAGGAGATTCACAGGAATTGTTTGGTCACCTACAACATCCCACCCTCCTGTCTGGATGGAATCATCAGACCAGGTTATTGCAATGGGTTTATTAGAAACGATATGTGATCCTGCAAGAGTGTTTGCTGTCTGTTGATGAGTTGATCTTGCACAATAGGTTTCACCTCTGTTTAATGTGATCTGAAAAGATACATTCGCTGAATGACCGACGATATCATCCGTGGGAGTAATGGTGACTGTTGTATTATCTTCGGTGGCAACAATTTCAATTGTCTCAAAATCATCTGAATAAGGATAATTAGGAAAGGAGTTTTGCGAAACAATATAAAAATCAGTCCCTAAGGAGTTTTTCCCTTTAAGGGAAAATATTCCTGGATTAATGTTATTGCCAAGAACCTCGTAATACGCGGTGATCTTGTTATCGGATGTCAGATGTAGACCACGATCCAACACGGAATTTGCCGGACTGTTCTCGATAATATCGATCCAGGGAGTCAACCAGAATGTGTAAACAGAATTTGGCAGAATGTATTGATTCATGGTCGTAAATCCGGTATTGGCAGGCATTTCAAGGGATACATTCGCATCGTCGGACATGGTAGCAACGCGTATACAAATAGGCCTGTCGCCATGTGTCAGTGAAATATCCGGAGCAACGAACCAAAATTCCTGATCGATCTGGGAGAAAGCCTGATAAGTTAAGAAGAGAAATGGTAGTAGCCAATAAAAATACTTCAAGCTGACCTTTCCTTTGAAAATTTTCCGTAAAATTACCAAAAATTGACTGTGATCACCCTAACAAAATAAATTTCTCAGAATTCGTTTATTAATAAATAACTACCTGGAGAAAATGAGTAAAGGACGCGACATGAAACCGCATATCGGTATTTTCGGCCGTAGGAACTCCGGAAAAAGCTCTCTGATCAATGCGCTTATAGGGCAGGAGATTGCGATCGTATCTGAGGTCGCCGGAACGACGACTGACCCTGTCAGGAAATCAATTGAGATTGCAGGGATAGGTCCGGCTGTTATGATTGATACTGCCGGCATTGATGATTTCGGGGAACTGGGTGAAAAACGTATTGCCAAAAGTAAGGAGATGCTTAAACTTATTGATCTGGGTATCCTGATCATAACCAATAATGAATTTTGTACTGATGATAAGGATCTGATCCATGAATTTAATGCCAACGACATTCCTTTCCTTATAATACATAATAAGATTGATGAAGCGCCTGCCGATCCTGACTTTTTGCGCGTGATCCATGAAAAATATGAAGTTCCGGTTATCGGCTTCAGCGCTAAATTTCCGGATAATCCGGAGGAGATCGTCAACGCAATCCGGGAACAGCTTCCCGAAACCGCCTACCGCCAGCAATCGCTGGTTGGAGGTTTGATCAGTTCCGGAGATGTAGTTTTACTCATCACACCAATAGACCTGGAGGCGCCTGAAGGCCGGATGATACTACCACAGGTTCAGGTAATCCGGGATGTACTGGATCACGATGGGGTAGTTGTCGTATGCAAGGAAAATGAAGTTGCCGGCTTCATCCGGAAGATGAATCCAAAACCGGTGTTGGTGATCACCGATAGCCAGGTATTTCCAAAAGCTGATGTAGCTGTACCCAAAGATATCCTTCTGACCAGTTTTAGCATCGTACTTGCACATCAAAAAGGCGATTTTAAAAACTATCTGAAAGGAACTCCTAAAATCAAGGAACTCAGGGAGGGTGATAGAGTGCTCATTCTTGAATCATGCAGTCACCATGTAACCTGCGACGACATTGGCAGGATAAAATTACCAACATGGCTCAGTAATTATACAGGGAAAAATCTGGAATTTGATGTAGTCGCAGGCTTGAACAAGATTCAACGACCCATAACCGATTATGCTCTCATCATTCAATGTGGTGGTTGTATGATAACCCCAAAACAAATAACTCACCGTTTGAAACCAGCTATTGATGCCGGAATACCGGTAACAAATTATGGAATGACGATCGCTTTTGTGCATGGAATCTTCGACCGCGCAATTGCACCCTTTACAAAAGGACGAAGTACGAATTACGAAGTACAAAGAAATAATTAATACCGTAGAAAAAATAAATGACCGATGACCAATAACTAATGACCAATGACTTTTTAGGTCGTTGTCGATAGAGATACCGGAACGATTTTCCCGTTGAAGTACTTATGTCCGGTCACGGCAAAATCGGCAATAAATTGTGCAATCCGCGCCGGATTCTGAATGGCTTTAGCGCCCGGAAATGCTTTCTCAAACATCTCGGTTTGAACGGCTCCCAATGCCAGACAGTTTACATAAATCTCCTGTTCCGCCAATTCTTCAGCGAGGGCTTCAGTGAAAATTGCAACGGCACCTTTACTTGCGCTATAAGCCGCCAATCCGGGAAATTTTTTACTTCCCCCTATACCACCAATGCTGCTGATTGTAACAATGTGCCCCCCCTTATTCATCATGGGTAGGATTGCCTGTGTGAAAAAGAAAGCGCTCTTTATGTTGATATTAAAAGTTTCATCAAAATCAGACAACTCGAACTTTTGAAATGGTTTGTTGATCAGCCTGCCGGCATTATGTATAAGAATATCACATTTGTGTATAAAGGTTTCCAGCCGTTGAACGATAATTGGATAAAATTCAAATTGGTTCAGATCGAACTCATATGGGGTGACGGTTGAGTCACGGTTGATCTTTTTACATTCCTCGGCAAGCTCTTTAAGAGCTTTCCCGTTTCTGGAAACGGCGACAATGTGATTGTGTTTATGATGTGAAAGTACCTTTACCAGCTCGAATCCAATACCTCTGCTGGCTCCGGTTATAATGATGTTCATACGTATATCTTTTAATGAAATAAAATTACTTAAAATAAGGGTCAGTGATTACATGCATCTAAAACTTTTATTAACTTTGCAGCAATCTGAAAACCCAAAACCCTATGAAAAAACATTTAACTATCTTCCTTTCCTTTTTGTTGCTGGTTGTTTATGCTTTTGCACAAGAAGAAGTTTCGAAGCCAATTGTTATAAAGGCCTCTTATTTTGATATTTCACCACCTTTACGGGATATGGTCAAAATTTTACCAACTCCGGCAGATCTTACCTGGAAAAACCAGGTTGTAAAGAACTTTTACGACCCAAGACGAAATCAGCCGACTGATTCCGAAAATACGAAAGTTTCTGATCCATACTTACAAACATGGAATGGATCACTGAATGCAGATACTGTAGTTCAAAGTTTCGATGGACTTCCCAATCCGCAAGGGTATTGCCCGCCCGATACCGACGGCGATGTAGGCCCGGATCACTTTTTCCAAATAGTAAACTGTTCTTTTGCAGTTTACACTAAAACAGGTACAAAACTTATTGGTCCGTTATTAAACAGTTCGATCTTTTCAGGTCTCCCTAATAACCATAATGATGGAGACGGGGTTGTACTTTACGATGAAAATGCTGATCGTTGGCTGTTTTCGCAATTTTCATTGCCTAATTTCCCAAATGGCCCTTTCTTCGAGATGGTTGCAATATCTCAGACAGCTGATCCTACCGGCTCCTGGTACCGTTACCAATTCCAGTTCAGCGATATGCCCGATTATCCTAAACTTGGAGTCTGGCCCGACGGGTATTACCTGACATGTAACCGCTTCTCAGCAGGATCAACAAACTTTATGGGTACCGGCGCTGCTGCTCTTAACCGTACAAAGATGATAGCGGGAGATCCGAGTGCAGAAATGGTCTATTTTACCCTTCCTTCCAACAATGACGCTTATGCAGTGTTACCTGCCGATTGTGACGGAACCTTTCCCGCAGCCGGAACACCTAACTATTTTACTTATTTTAATAATAGCCCGGACCGGATGGATATTCGCGCATTTCATGTAGATTGGGACAATACTGCAAATTCCACATATAATCTTGAAAAACAGTTACCTGTAAATGCTTTTACTCCGTTCCCATGGTCTGCCGGCATTCCTCAAAAGGGTACATCGGTTAAAGTTGCCGCAATGGGCGATCGCCTGATGTATCGCTCCCAGCTGCGGACTTTTTCCGACCACCTGTCTATCGTAGCGTGCCATTCTGTAAATGTTGGGAGCGGCGTTTCCGGTATCCGTTGGTATGAACTGAGGAAAGAAGGTAGTAATGAATGGATGGTTTATCAGCAAGGTACCTATAATCCCGATGCAGATAACCGTTGGATGGGAAGTATTGCTATGGATTCGTCCGGGAATATTGCACTGGGATATTCCATTGCCAGTTCCACAAGATATCCGTCTGTTTATTATACCGGAAGAACGTCATGCGATCCTCTGGGTGAAATGACCATCGCAGAAGGCATTATTGTTGATGGTACCGGGTCTCAGACAAATACATGGAGCGGCAACCCGAGCCGTTGGGGTGATTATAGCGCCATGAGCGTAGACCCTGTCCAGCCTTCGACTTTCTGGTATACACAGGAATATTATAAAACCGTATCCGATAATAGCTGGAAAACCAGAATAGGTTCTATCAGCTTTGCTAATATCTTTTCAGTTACAACAACTGCAGATCCCGATTCATTATGCCTAAGTGATCAGGGATCAACACAACTGAATGCCGAAACTTGTGGTGGTAGCGGCCCTTTCACATATTCATGGACTTCTGAGCCACCGGGCTTTACCTCTACGGAAAAGAATCCCACAGCCAGCCCGGTAGTTACCACCAATTATATCTGTGCTGTAACTGATGGTAACCAAACAAAAACTGATACTGTTCTTGTAACTGTTCTTGGATCCCCTTCCGTTTTCGCAGGAAATGACACTTCATATTGCTGGTACGTTCCGGCATTCCCACTAAATGGAGTTGTAGATTACTATAACAGCGTAAAATGGACAACCCTTGGCGATGGAAACTTTAATATTGATACATTGCTTAACACACTCTATTTCACAGGTCAGGGAGATAGGGATCTGGGTCATGTCACACTGGTACTTACGGCTTTTGTAACCGAGTTATGTCCCGATACAGTTTCTGATGAAATTTATATTATTCTTGATCCGTGTACCGGACTCCCGGAAGTCTCTGCAGAAAACCTGGGTATATCGATCCAACCCAATCCGGCGAAAAATATGGTTTTACTCACTATCGGCGGAATGAAAAACAACGAAATACTGATCACAATTTCCGATATGCAGGGTAGAGCTGTACTCACTGAGAGAGTAGAAGCCGCAGGAAAAACCCTTACCCGGTCGATCGATGTGTCGCAGTACCGGAAAGGAGCCTACCTGGTCAAAGTGCAGACCGATAAAGAGATTAAGACGGAACGGATGATCGTACAATAAAAGATAAAATATTTTTATTGTTATTCAATTAACAAATAATAAATTTAACTATCTTTGCAAACCGAAAAAGAGATTAATTAGACGTTCATATAAATAGCAAAGTTCTTCAGGGCAGGGTGCAATCCCCGACCGGCGGTAAAGTCCGCGACCCTGTTGCCAGTGTTTCCCGGGTACAGGTATAGACGCAGTGCACTGCGTCTATACCTGTACCCGGAATACAACAACAGGAATGATCCGTTGAAACTACGGAACCGACAGTTAAAGTCTGGATGGAAGAAGAAAAATGTAGGACGGAATTGATGTTTAAATTCTGATACATAGCCTTGGAGTATTTTATCCAGGGCTTTTTTTATACTATTGAAAACCGAGAAGGAAAAATATATGCGCAGGGTGATCTGCCTTGCAGAGAAGGGTTCAGGGTGGGTAAATCCAAATCCTTTGGTGGGTGCATTACTGTTTAGTGGCAACCATATTATTGCTGAGGGTTTTCATCATTACTTTGGAGGTCCTCATGCTGAGGACGATCTTTTTTCCAAGTCGGGGACATTTCCGGATGATTCTTCATTGGTTATTAACCTTGAACCATGCAACCATCTGGGTAAGACTCTTCCCTGTGCCCCGCTTATTGTTGAAAAAGGTATTAAGCATGTAATTGTCGGGATGTCAGATCCGGATCCACAGGTCAATGGCAGCGGTATTGATTACCTGCGGCTACATGGAGTTAATGTCGAAGTTGGAATCCTGGAGAAGGAATGCAGGCTACTGAACGAAGTTTTTATCAAATTTAAATCAACAGGAATACCTTTTGTCCTTCTAAAGTGGGCTATGACCCTTGATGGAAAGATCGCAACGGTTGCAAATGCTTCACGATGGATTACTGGTGATCTGGCAAGGAAAGAGGTTCACCTGCTGCGACAGCGATACAGTGCCATCATGGTTGGTGTGAACACAATCATTGTCGATAATCCATTGCTCAATACCCGGTTGAAATCAAAAAATGTAAAAAATCCGCTTAAGATTATTGCAGATACAACTTGCCGCATTCCGGTTGATTCAAAAGTGCTGACTAATGATCCGCACCTGACAATAGTTGCAGTAACCGGAATGGCAGATAAGGAAAAAATTAAAACAATTGAAAGGTTAGGCGCACATGTTCTGATTTGTCCTGTAAAAGAAGGACGCGTCGATCTCTCCTTTCTGATGAAATCGGTCTCTGCCATGGATATCGATTCGGTGATGATTGAAGGAGGCAGTACTATTGCTTTTTCTGCTTTAAAAGAAGGGATCGTTGATAAAATCATTGGCTTCGTAGCGCCAAAAATATTGGGTGGGGCTACTGCCCCGGCTCCGGTCGGTGGAAGCGGAATCCCCTTTATGGAAGAAGCGATCAACATCCGTGACTGGAAGATCAGGAAAATGGGAGGCGATCTGATGATCGAAGGATACATCAAAAGAATTAACAATTAAGAATGAAAGTTTCAGGTTTCAGGTTTATTTGTATCCTGTATCCTGTATCAAAATAAAATGACCTAATTACTTATTGACCTAATGACTTATTGACTGCAAGATATAATGATCCCTAATTTCAACTTATGTTCACGGGTATAATAGAAGAAACAGGCATTGTCAAGTCAATCCGGCAAGGATCGAAATCATCCGTTTTGACCATATCGGCAAACCGGGTGGTAAAAGATCTGAAAATTGGGGACAGTATAAACACAAATGGGGTATGCCTGACGGTCACTACTTTTACCGGAGATACCTTCACTGCCGATCTTATGCCTGAAACAATACGAAGGACCAACCTTATCAAACTGAAACCCGGTGATCCGGTCAACCTGGAGCGGGCTTTGTTGCTGAGTGAACGGCTGGGAGGCCATCTGGTAAATGGCCATGTCGATAGCGTCGGTACAATAAACAGGATTTGGGAGGAAGATAATTCTATCTGGATACGTATTCAGGCTCATACAAAAATGTTAAAGTACATCGTGGAAAAGGGCTGCGTGGCAATCGATGGAATCAGCCTTACTGTGGTGAAAGTGGATGACAGTACCTTTGAAGTTTCTATAATCCCGCACACTCAGCAGATTACAACTCTTGTAAGAAGAAAATTAGGCGATTTAGTGAATATTGAATGTGATATTCTTGCAAAATATACGGAAAAACTGCTGAAATCTGAAATCCCTGAATCTAAAATAACCCTTGATTTTCTTGCAAAAAACGACTTTTTGTAAACAATAATTTAACTCAATTTTTTATGAAAAACTAACAAAATGACCTCAATCTAAAGTTATCCCGCACTTACTCCCTCCCCCCTTCAGGGAGAGTGGCCGGGGGAGAGGTCATTGAATTAAAATAACGACTTAATGACCTAATGACAAATGACTTAATGACCAATGACCAAACTACAATGAACAAATACCATTTTAATACAATAGAAGAAGCAATTGAAGATTTCCGCAAGGGAAAGATGATCGTTGTTGTTGATGATGAAGACCGCGAAAACGAAGGAGACCTGGTAATACCGGCTGAAAAAGTAACTCCCCAGATCATAAATTTCATGGCCAAGCATGGCGGCGGGCTCATCTGCCTTCCAATC
>Ga0172368_10006599_pt1 | contig 12418 bp, 7 predicted proteins | sample Lak11m_FD_114540 | JGI IMG/M metagenome (GOLD analysis project Ga0172368, IMG submission 114540) | Freshwater microbial communities from Kabuno Bay, South-Kivu, Congo - kab_022012_11m | ecosystem: Environmental > Aquatic > Freshwater > Lake | place: Democratic Republic of the Congo: South-Kivu...
GCAAAATGCATCAGACAACGACACGGTCGAGCGCACTCGACTTGCCGACAAGTCGCCTTCGGGCGACTCTGTCGGGCAAAGCTCGATGTTGATAGCGGACAAATTTTTGCGAAAATTTGTCTTGACCTGCGGCAACAGGGATAATGCTGCCAGAAAGCCCGCCGTATAACCGGGCAGGCCCATGTCGTTCATTCAGAAACCTTCAATTCTTCTCCTTCTTGCCCCTTGCGAAATTCTGCGAGCCGCCCCCCTTCGCGCCGTGCTTCTTCAAAAGCTCGCGCGCGTCATGCCCGCTTCCTTCGGGCGCGACAGCCACCATGAAGCCGTCCTCGTTTGAAACCACGGCGGCAAAGCCGGCAGCGGAAAGCTTCGCGCAGATTTCCTCCGCGAGCTTTTGCGTGTAGGGCGCGTTTGGCAGTTCGACCAGTTTCCTGCCCTCGTTTTTCGCCCTCCTGATTTCCTCTTCGGAAACCTGCTGCGCGAGTATTGCCTGCAATTTCTCTATTTCCTTGCCGCGCTCCTTCCATTCGTTGAAGAACCGCATTATGGTCGCCTTGAGCTGGTCTTCGGGAACGGACAATGCCTCCGCCGCCTCGCGAAGCAGCCGCTCGCGTTCCTGTACGTGCTTGATTGCCTCCGGTCCTGTTTTGATTACCATGCGCTCCACCCCGTCCTGCACGCCCTCGCGCTTGGCTATTTTCACCATGCCGAGGTCTCCGGTGCTTTTGATGTAATTGTGAGTCCCGCCGCATGCCTGATGGTCGATTCCGCCGATGGACACCACGCGAAGCTCCTTGCCCGGAACCGCGCCGCCCTGATAGAGCCGGAAGCCGTATTTTTTCTCCGCCTCGTTCCTGCCGAGGACTTCGGTCTTCACCAAAAGGCATTCGGCAACGTATTTGTTGGCGAGCGATTCAATCCGGTCAAGCTCCTCCCATGTTATTTTTTTGTAATGGGTGAGGTCAATGTGCGCTTTCTTCTCGTCCTTGTAGGAGCCCGCCTGCCAGATGTGCGGACCGAGAACTTCGCGGGCGCAGGCGTTTATCAGGTGTATTGCCGTGTGGTGCGAGGCAATCTGGATGCGCCGCGCGCTGTCCACCCTGCCGTGCACGGACATTCCTGCGGAAAACGCGTGCGGCTTTTCCACCTCGTGAAGCGCCACGCCCTTCTCCTTCTGCACGTTCTTCACTCGCACTCCATTCAGCGTGCCCGTGTCGTAAATCTGCCCGCCGCCCTCGGGGTAGAACGCGGTTGTGTCAAGCACCACGAACTTGCCCTTCACTGCGAGCACTTTGGCGTCGAACTCGTCCACCGAGTCGTAGAAAAGCACCTTTGTTTTCTCGGTGCCTTCCACATCCACTTTCGGTTCGACAGGTTTTCCGGTCTCGTCCTCCTTGCGAAGCAATGAGTAGAAATTCTCGGGAACTTCGAGCTGCACGCCCTTCTCGCGCGCGATTTCCGCCACAAGCTCCGCCGGAATCCCGTCGCTTTCATAGAGTCTTTTCAATTCGTCCGCGCCGATTTTCTTCCCGCGCGAGAGGATGGATGCCACCTTGCCCCTGCCTTTCTCCTTGCCTGCCGCGTATTTCTTCTGCTCCTCCTCGATGACCGCAATCGCGGTTGGCACGCCAGATTTGAGCTTTGGGAACATGTCGCGCAGGTGGTGCGCGTGCGCCTCAAGAACGCCTGCATAATCCATCGAGAGGGAAAACTCGGAATCGAAGCCGAAGACGCGGCGCAGAATCATGCGCAGGTTGTAGCCGCCGCCCGAATTGGAGGGCAGCATGCCGTCTGTCGAGGTGAAAAGTATCGTTTTCAGGTGGTCTGCGGAGGCATAGGACGCGTGAAGCGGGGAGAATTTCGCGTTCATCTCCGCAACAGTCATGCCAAGCTGCGACGCTATGGAGGACTTTTCCCTGGAAAATTCCCCTGCCGCCTCGTCAGCGTCAAGCACTCCTGAGAGCCGGGCGTATTTCAGGAAGAGTTTTTCATCAACTGAAATTCCCGCTTTCTTGGTTATCTTCGTTACTGCGTCGCCGAATACAATGTCATAGCTTACTGGGCTGCCGTGCGTAATCCACGCGAGCCGCTCGAGCCCCGCGCCCATGTCGATAACTTTTGTGGAAAGCTCCCTGCTTTTTCCTTCGGGAAGCTCCTCGTATTGCATGAACACGCAGTTGCCAAGCTCCAGCCCGTCGGCAAAATATTCGATGCAGGGCCCGAAGTTGCCTCCGCCCACCCACACGTCCTCGTTGAACACGAGGTGCTTTTCCTCCATTCCGAGGTGCGAAAGATAGTTTATGTCGTGCGTGATTGCCTCGTCCTTCCAATAGAAGTTTCCGGTTTTTTTCGTGTTGAACGCGTGCTGCCCGACCATGACGAACGTGGTGTAGTGCCTGCCGGTTACTCCCACGTTTGAGATGTCCGGGAAGCGGATGCACTGCTGCGGGACGATTAGCGGGTTTGCCGGCGGCTCAAGCTCGCCTGAAACCACGTAGGGCTGGAAGTCGTTGATGGACGCGATTGTGAAGTACAAGTCATCGCGCCACCGTGCAACTGTGGGATACGCCTCAAGCGACGCGTGTCCGTGTTTCGTGAAGTATTCCTCGATTTTTTTCCAAGTTTCCACGTAGCCGAGCGGGCGCTTCGCCATCTTCTTGCCAATGAAGCCGTAGCCCATGCACGACGAGTCCGAGCAGGTTTTCCGCTCGTCCACCGCCCAGAAGTGGCGCTTGCATTTTTCGCACTGCTGGCGCGAGTAGCCGCGCTCGATTAGCGCGGACACCTTGTAGTGCTTTTCCCATTCCTTTCCGAACTGCACGCGCAGCGCGCCCTTGTCCATGCCTTGGACTCTTATTACCAAAATTTATATGCTTAATTTGGCAATAGTGAGCCGTGGTTGAAGAAATGCTGAATGCCGCCATTGCGCTCGTGCTGGCAGGAATGCTTCTTATGTCCGGCTGCATAAGCACCGCCGCGCCAAGCATCCGCTCAATCGGAAAAAACAACAGCTCGGCGGATGACGCGCATCCGGATTACGGCGGAAACGCTGCGATTGTACAGGATGAATCTCCGCTCGCATCGCTTCCGCCATTGCCTGAAATACCGCCCGTTCCAAAGCCGAATGACGAAACGGGCGGCTCGCTGAAGCTCGTGAACATTTCGCAGAAGGGAGGGGCAACCCTCGCGCCAATCGGGGCGGTTGCGCTTGCGTGGAAAGGCGACGCGGAAGGCGAGGGCAAGGAATACGCGCTTAAGATAGGGGAAACCGCCATCCTTCCCGACGGCACGAAGCTTGAGCTTGCCTCGCTCAACAGCGACTGGTCAAAGGGAAACATATGGGCGACATTTGTTATCGGGGGAACGCGCAGGACGGCGAACGTCGGGCAGGTCGCGGATGCGGGCGAATGGAGGGTGAAGACGCTCGATTTGTATCTGCCCCCGGAAAAAGTTTCTGCGAACTTCCTTCTCACCGTCTTTGGCGCGCAGCGCGGGCTGAATGTTTCCTCTGGCGGGAAGATATACGCCTCGCAGAACGAAATTTACGACGTAACGGGAATATACGAGGGATACGCGCAGAATTACCGCGCAGTGGCGCTGAGCAACGGGAAAGACGGGTTCGTTTTCACGGTTGGCGAGGAGAAGGCGCTGCCGCTGGGGCAGTAAGCTGGTTTTTGGGAAAACAGCGCAGCGCATTTAATACCTATGGGAAACAATATCGCGTCAAGCGTTAAGGGCCTGTAGTCGAATGGTTAAGACGCTACTCTCACACAGTAGAGACTCGGGGTTCGATTCCTCGCAGGCCCACTTGCCTTTCTTTTTATTCGTTTCTATCCTAATTTCGTCTGCGCTCCCATCCACTTGCCTGCTGGCAAGGGCTGCGAGCGAAAAGTCGCTCCCATAGTCTAGTGGCTGACTTGGGCAAGATTGTTTGCCCGCGCGAGCCGGACAACCCGGTCAAGGACGGAGCCCTCTCAAGGCTCTAACTCGGGTTCAAATAACAGCCCAAGAGGGGTTTCACCCCCCTTAGTCTGCGAGCAGAATGCCTCCGCATTCTGCTGCGCAACAGAACAACGAGGTTCTGTTTGCGTTACCGCCCAAACCCCCCACGGGGCTAAGGCGATGAGAATCCCGATGGGAGCGTTTTTGTTTTTTCTTTTCCTAGTTGGCGCCATCTCGGTATTTGTAAAGCTTTAGCCGCCTAAAAGCCATTCAAATCCACCATCTTGTTTGCCCGCTCTATAATGTCGGCAGCGATTTTCTCCGCTTCCGCGCATTTCTGCGCATAGAGCTTTGTGATTTTATTGTGCACCATTTTTGCAATTAGAACTGCTGCGCCCAGTGAACCGAAGAACATTGCAAGCCCTCCGGCTGCTGCCTCGCCCATAGATGAAAACCATTCATTGACTTTGGCGGCGTACTTCGCCCCTTCGTGCAGCAGCCAGACCGTCAGTGCGCCGGAGATGACCGATGCACGCATAGCCGTTTTTTTCTCTGGAGGAAAGATAAGCTCGTGTTTTGTCGCTTCTACGGCTTTTTCAAGTTCCTCAGGCGCATTGCCGTTGGCTGGCGCATCATAAAGCTTTGCTTCAACTTTGTCAAGGAAAGCAAGACGGAAAACGGCCATACTGTTGCTCGGACGGGATTTGATGTCGCGTTTGGCGGCTTTGACTGCATCTGTCAGGTCGGACATGGTTGCCTGCCAGTTGAGAACAGGGAGCACTGTACGGAAAGTTGAAGGTGTCATAGGCACATTATGTGTACTAAGCTATAAAAATATGTAGGTTGTCGGAGATTAGGGCGTTGCATAATTCATCGGCGAGAGGAAACTGGCGTCATTTTCGCTTCCGTCGTTCCGTTCCAAATCTCTTCATAGCAAATCAACTAAGTTTGACCTTGCGGACAATTATGCAACAACCTAGAGATAGCATTTTTCTACCAAAATTAGATGAACTCCCTCGCCGCCTCCACTATGTTCTGGAAAAGTTTCCTGCTCGCGCCCTCGTGCGAGACGCCCGCGGTGAAGCGCGGGAACTGCGTGCGGTAGATTGAGCATTCGGGGTGCGGCATCATGCCAAGCACATTCCCCTCTGTGTTGCAGATTGCCGCGATGTTCTTTGTCGCGCCGTTCGGGTTCCACGGGTAATCCGCCTCGCGCAACCCCTCATCAACGTATTTGAGCGCGACCAGCCCCTTCTTCTCCATTTGCGCGAGCGTGGCGGCGTCTTTGCAGACCAAACGCCCCTCGCCGTGGCGCACGGGGCAGTTGATGAAATCCACGCAGTCAAGATATTTGCAGGCGGACTTCTGCGGCTTGAGATACACCCACCTGTCCTCGAACCTGCCCGAAGCGTTGTTCGCAAGCGTGATTTCCTGCGAGAAATCGAGCGCGAGATTGGGGAGCGCGCCGAGCTTGGAGAGCATCTGGAATCCGTTGCAGATGCCAAGCACGGGCTTGCCCGAAGAAACAAATGATTCGAACTCCGACTTGAATGCGCACTTGAGCTTGTTGGCGAGGATTTTGCCTGATGAAATGTCGTCGCCATAAGACCAGCCGCCGGGGATGGCAAAGCCCTGGTAATCCTCCAGCTTTTTCGCGCCCGATGAGATGTCCGAGAAATGCACGATTTGCGCGTCCGCCCCTGGCAGCGAGAGCGCGTGCGCAAGCTCCAGCTCGGCGTTCAGCCCGAAGCCGGAGAGCACGAGGAAGCGCGGCGGCTTTGCTTCGGCAGGAGCGGGCTTTGGCTGCGGACGGGAAACCACCATTGGCTTTTTCTTCGAAACGGCAATTGTGATTTTCCGCTTCTTCGGCGCCAAAGCGCGATTTTGCTTTTTCTTGCCTGCCATACCAACCGCCAAACCTATTGCCCGATTGTCCTCTGCCACGCCTCGCGCATCGCGCCGACCGAAAGCGAGAGGAGCTTCGCCCCGCGAAGCGAAACCTCGAGATTTTCGAAATTTGAGACGCTGCCCACCTTGCAGAATTTCACGCCGCGCATGGCGCGCGAGAACGCTTTTTCGTCTTTCTTTTTCACTGAGACTATGAACCTTCCAGCCGACTCCGAGAACAGCGCTTGGTGCGCGGATAGCTTTCCGGCGTGCGAGTCAAGCTCCACTTCCGCGCCGACTCGCCCGGCAATGCAGCATTCGGCAAGCGCGACGGATAGCCCTCCCTCGGAGCAGTCGTGGCAGGAGGCAACAAGCCCCTTTTCGATTGCCGACTGGAGTTTTCCGTAGAGAAGGAAATTGCGCCTGAAATCCACCTTCGGAACATTCGCGCCAAGCTCGCCTTGCATCGCGTAGAATTCCGAACCGCCAAGCTCGTTCTTCGTCTCGCCGAGGACGTAAATCGCGTCGCCCCCATTCTTGAAGTCGGACGTCATGGCGCGGGAAACGTCCTCTATTTTGCCGACTGCGGAAACGAGAAGCGTTGGCGGGACGGATATCTTCCACTTGCCGTATTTGTAGTCGTTTTTCATGCTGTCCTTTCCGGAGATGAGCGGGATTTCGTAGGCGAGGCACGCGTCGTAGAGCCCTTGGCACGCGAGGACGAGCTGCGCGAGCTTGTGCCTGCCGTCCGGATTGTTCGGCGACTGCACCGGGTCGCACCAGCAGAAATTGTCAAGCGCGGACACCCGCTCAAGCGAGCCGCCTGCTGCGACGTAATTCCGCATTGCCTCGTCCATGGCGTTCGCAGCCATCTGGTAAGCGTCAATGTCCGAATAGCGCGGGCAGATTCCGTTTGAGATTACGAGCCCCTCCTTCCTTCCGAGAAGCGGCGCAATCACGCCCGCGTCCGAGGGTCCGTCCATGCCCTTGCCGCAAAGCGGCTTGACAACCGAGCTTCCCTGCACTTCATGGTCGTATTGCCGTATGATGCGCTCCTTTGAGCAGACGTTCGGGCGCGAGAGGAGCGAGAGCGTGGCTTTGGAAAAATCGGTCTGGGTGGAAACTGCCGGCTCGGAAAACTTCTGCGGCTTGATTTCCGCATCGAGCCCCATCTGCGGCAGGCCCCTGTGCAGGAACGCCATGTCCATGTAAGCCACGGTTTTCGCGCCGTATTTCACGTGCATGAATCCGGACGAATTGAACTCGCCCATGTCGCACACTTCCACCGAGCGCAGCCGCGCAAGCTGCACGAACTCGCCCGCCTTTGCAGGGGGAACTGCGAACGTCATGCGCTCCTGCGACTCGGACACGAGTATTTCCCACGGGTCGAGCCCCGGATATTTGAGTGGCGCGCGGTCAAGATGGAGCAGGCAGCCGCCGGACATTTCCGACATTTCGCCGACGGACGATGAAAGCCCGCCCGCGCCGTTGTCGGTAACCGCGTTGAAAAGCCCCAAGTCGCGCGCCTCAAGCAAAAAGTCCGAGAGCTTCTTCTGCGTGTAAGGGTCGCCGAGCTGCACCGCGGAGACGGGCGAGTTTTCGTGGAGCTCCACAGACGAGAATGTGGCGCCGTGTATGCCGTCCTTGCCAATCCTGCCGCCCGCCATGAATATCCTGTCGCCCGCCCGCGCGGTTTTGAGGTGAGTTTTCTGCCCCTTGATTTCAGAGGGCATGAGCCCTCCGGTTCCGCAATAAACGAGCGGCTTTCCGAGGTAGCGGTCGTCAAACACGAGCGAACCGTTCACCGTTGGTATGCCGCTTGCGTTGCCGCCCGCAGCCACTCCTGCGCGCACGCCCTCGAGCACCCTGCGCGGGTGGAAAAGCCGGGGCGGGATTTCGCCGTCGTAATCCGGAGACGCGAAGCAGAAAACGTCGGTGTTGAAAATCGGCTTTGCCCCGAGCCCGCAGCCGAGTATGTCGCGGTTCACGCCGAGTATCCCCGTGAGCGCGCCGCCGTACGGGTCGAGCGCGGAGGGAGTGTTGTGCGTCTCCACCTTCATCGCCACGTTCCAGCCCGGCACGAACTCGAATACGCCTGCGTTGTCGATGAAGACCGACACGAGCCATTTCTTTTTTCGTGAAAGCTTCTCCGTCGCCGCGCGGATGTATGTTTTGAATATGGAGTTTATGTTGCGCCTCTGCCCGCCTTTTTTGAGCGAGATTTTCGCGTTGAAAATCTTGTGCTTGCAGTGCTCGGACCAAGTCTGCGCGATGCACTCGAGTTCCACGTCCGTCGGCTTTGCCGGAAGCCCCATGCGCTCGCGGATGGAAATCACGCCCAAGTCCGAGTAGTGCTCGCGTATTTTGCGAAGCTCGGCGAGCGAGAGCGAAAGCACGCGCTTGTCGGAGATTTCAAGCAGCTTGCGGTCCGGAACCTTGAAGTCTATTTCGCACACCAGCCCGCCGCCCGCGATGTCCACGCGCGCAACTTCGGTGCGAAACCCGTCCGTTCCGAATTCCGATGCCGATTTCACCTCGAAATGCTGTATCAGTTCGTTCGCGAGAAGCTCCTTTGCGATTCTGTGCGCGTCGTTGCGATTTATTGCGCCCCAGAGAACGTAGTGCTTGGAGGTATAGACGCCCGCCGCGAGTTTTTTTCCGAGAAGCTCGCCGATTGCCTCGCGCGAGGTCTCGCCCACGCTGTCCTTCACGCCCGGGCGGAATCCGACTGAAATCGCGAATGCGAACTTTGATTGCTGCGGGGGGAGGAGGGGCGCGTTTATCGAGAACTGCTGGGTTATGGGGTCTGAAAAAAGAAGTTTTCCCGCCTGCTGTGCGTCGGATTCGGGCAAATCCTCGTCAATGGTGTAAACGTCAAGCACGCGCGCGGACTTCAGCCCCTGTATGCCAAGCTCGGATGAAGCGCGGCGAAGCAGCGAGTCGCCTGACGGGTCTGGAAAATCAGGCTTCATTCCAACCTCTATCCTAAAAGCCATTCTCCCACGAGGTATAAGCGAGGGCAGAATTTATAAAATGGGGGCGGATTTTTAGCATGAAATAGCACGAAAAACCAGCAAGCAAGCTAACGGGAAGCTTTTCCCAATAGCATTTATATTCTTTTTCTCACACATAACCTATGATTTGAATGTTCAGCCTTAATCTAAGCATTAGTGGGGGCGTGCGCATGCCTAGCGTGCAGCCCGGCATGATGGTGGAGACGGAAATTGTGTGTACAATACGCGCTGAAGACGTTCCTGTTCCAGACTATTTCACAATACAACGACAACGCCTGGAAGCGACACTCGCTAGCTATCATAATGGAATGGAAGATATCTTAGGAAAAAGTCGGGTAGAAAATGATCTGAGCAATCTCAACGTTCAGATTAGAGACTATCAACGCAATCATTCCGGTCCATCCACAAAAACCGTACGAGCCCGCGTTGTCCGTGTTGAACCGGAAATGGAGCGTTTCCTTTGGATGAAGAGCCTTACCGGCTGGCGGATTACTCTAGAAGGTGTTGAGGGAACGTTTTGCGACAATTTTTATCCGACGACGAAAAACAGCCGGATGAAAACCTTAGGCTGGACGAACACCCCTCCATTGGCATATCAAGATCAGACATTGGAAATTGGTGGCAATACCTATTGTGTAGTCACGCAATCCGCCCTTGTGGAGAGTTCATTTGTATACCTTACCGACGCTTCGAGAAAGGTTCTCGTTTCATTGCCTTGCACGGAGATAACCGGGCTTCTTCCTTCGGCTGCGCGCGAGCAAAAAACAAAGGTATCGCCGGATGAAGGAACCGGCGCTGGACAAAAGCATGGTGCAACAAATCCGGTATCGCCGAACGAAGAAAGCGGCACCAGACAAAACCCACAGCAAATTCCTGCCAGCATACCTGAGAAATCTGGCAGCCAAAACGCATCTGATGAATCTCCAACTCACCCGGAACATATTCGCTCATCGAAAGATCCGCGAGAGATTGCAGAATATATGGACGGGTTCGTTGTTGCCCAGCCGCAAGCTACAAGAAAGCTCGCAATTGCCATGGTTGATCAGCAGTACCGTCCCGAAGGCACGCGAAAGCCGAATGTTCTCGTTGTTGGTCCGACAGGATGTGGAAAAACCGCGCTTGCACAACTTGCAGCAGATATGATGGATGTGCCTTTCGCAGAAGCAAAACTCGCCGGCAGAACAACCGAAGGATACAAAGGAGCCAATCTTTCCGAGGTGTTTCAGGATCTTCTCCCGCAGAGAAAACACGGGAACTTCAGACGCGCAGTCGTCCTGCTTGATGAAATAGACAAAGTAGCAAGGCAGGAACCGAACGGAGGATTCGGAAGATCCTTGCAGGCAGAGATGATAGGCTGGTTGGAAAGCGCGCAGGTTAATGCATCGGCAGACGTGCGCCAGCCAGTCAAAGTAGACACCACTAATTTCATGTTCATAGGCGCTGGGGCTTTTGTGGGTATGGAGCAGATAATCGCGAAACGAATCGGAGCCGGAATCAATTTCGCGGAGCCGGTTGGTGGAGAAGTCCGCGCAGAGCTCCTCTCGCAGCTTGCTCCAGATGACTTGATTCAATTCGGCCTGATGCCAGAGCTCGTAGGGCGTTTCGCAGTGTTCACATACGTTAATCCGCTTGGCGAGAACGAACTTGTTGACATAATGAAAAACGGCCACAAATCCCCGGTGCGCGAACAGATGCAGGTTCTCCAGCGGGTATATGGCGTGGAAATGGCGCTCGAGGATGGGGTTTATCGCCTCATTGCGTCCGTCGCTGCGAAGCAAGGCACAGGTGCGCGTGCAATCGATTCTATAACTCGCACGCTTTTCGAGGGAATCAAATACAACGTGCGTGATTACACGAAGAACGGAAACACTCGAATAACACTGACCGAACAGGCAGCCAAGGAAATGATTGGTCGAAAATGCCTGCGCCGTTAATTGCACTGATTACTGTGGCAGATGCAACGTATCAGAGCAGATACCCGCTCGCGTCCTCCACAATGCCTCTTCCCTGCCCGACGTCGGCAAGCGTGAAGAGCCTGCCCTCGCTTCTGAAGGCGAAGTCAGTCACTTTCACGAGGTATTCGTCGTAGCGGAAAACGGTTTTCTGGCGCATCACGAACGGCTGGAGTGAATAGGTTTCCATTGATATGAAAAGGTCTTTTGAAGTGAGCATAAAGCGCGTTTTTTCGCCGTCCAAAAATTGCTGGAGCTTGAGCCCGCGGAGAGGAATCCGCTTGCCGTTGAACTCGAAATGGTCGTTGCAGGCGAACTGCATGTCTATTCCTTCGCCCAATGGTTTTGGCTTGAAAAAATCAAGCGCTGCGCCGCTTTCGAACTGCAGCCGCGCCCAGTTCCACGGGGCGAGAGGGAGAACCGCCACCACTTTTTGGAGATATGCCTTGCCTGACAAGGGCTCCAGATTCGCGCCGCTGCGCGAATGGGCGCAATCGCGTTTCGACGCGATTGCCGTCCCCAAAAGATGTCCCTTGAAATCAAAGTAATAGTTTATCATCGCCGCGCCGAATCTCGGAACAACGGGGTTCTTGAGAAGGTGAATCATTTCATATGGCATGTCCTTTTTCGACAGGAATATGTGCGCCTTGAAAAGTTCCTTTCCGTTCGATTCCAAAAGCACGTCGTAATGCGGATATTTTCCATTTACCCGCATCCTGTTTTTTCCGTTGGAGGCGAGAATGGACTTTTTGCCCCTGCCGCTCTCCACGCGCACCTGCGCAGTCGAGTCGAAAAGCACGCGCTTCCTGCCGGAATGCATCCAGCAGACTGCCGCGCAATTCACGCTTCCCTGCGCGGGGTTTTCGTCGGGCAGTTCTGTTTCATTCACTTTCACGGGCTCAGACGACCTGCCGAGCGTGAGTATTACCTGCGAGTCGGTGTGCGGCGCGCAGAAATACAAAAACCAGTATTCCTTGCCCATTGAGGGCAAATCTTCGATTGCGAAAAACAGGTCATCCGCGCTGGCATAATGCTTTGACTTGAAAAGCCGCGAGAACGCGGAAAACTTGTCCGAGAAGCCGGAGAGCTTCGCCTTCCACGAAGGGCTTGAGATTGTTTTTTTCAGAACTGGTTTGAGCTCGGGCATGATATCAGAAAGGGAACGCACCGCAGGCTTATTTAACTTTCATAATTAAAGTGGGAACGTATGGGAAATGTGATAGTTGCGCCTAACACAGTCAAATCAAGCCAGACATCTGCAACAGTTCCTGATAGTTCAAAAAGCCAGATGCGAATAATACCGATTGCCGAAGGCATTAGCGCAGTGGTGAACAAGTGGAACAATCCGCCGCAACAGCAAAAAGCCACAATCACGAAGACGGGCATAAATCTGGACCCAAACACTGCATACAAACTGGTTCTTTTGAGACATGGCGAAAGCACGTGGAACAAACTGAATTTGTTCACCGGCTGGACAGATGTCAGCTTGACAAAGACAGGGATTATAGCAGTCCCTGAAAGTTTTTCGACAAACTGACCGAAAGCAACAAAATCTTTTCCTGCGCATGCTCAACTGCGACCAACTATGCTAGAAGAAGACGAGGCAGACCTGCGCAAGCTGGC
>Ga0172368_10006600_pt1 | contig 12418 bp, 10 predicted proteins | sample Lak11m_FD_114540 | JGI IMG/M metagenome (GOLD analysis project Ga0172368, IMG submission 114540) | Freshwater microbial communities from Kabuno Bay, South-Kivu, Congo - kab_022012_11m | ecosystem: Environmental > Aquatic > Freshwater > Lake | place: Democratic Republic of the Congo: South-Kivu...
GCTATTTTTTATATAGATGATGTTTCGGGCAGGCTTATCTATGCGTGTTCTGTTGGTTACGATGAGAAGAAACTATTGGGGTTAAATTTATCTGCAAGCGAAGAGTCAGGTATGGTTGGTTGGTGTGCAAAATATGGTAAATTTTTGTCCACCCTTGAGGCCGAACAAGATCCGCATATGACAGATGTTTTAAGGCAGAGTAAATTCCCGGTATTTTTGTGCCAGCCGATAGTAGAGCGCGGTAAGTCAATAGCAGTTATAGCTGTTGGTGAAATGCAGAAGCAATTCAAAGAATCAGAGCTTATGCGTTTGACTTCACTTTTGGCAAGCCTAAGCTCTATAAGTATAGAAAATGCAAGGCTAATGAAGAAAACGAAAGAACAGGCTATACGTGATGGCCTGACAGGTTTATATAATCACAGGCATTTTTATGAACAGCTTGAAGAATATATGAAAAAAGTCGGCAAGCAAGATATGTCGTTAGGCGTGTGTTTAATAGATATTGATTTCTTCAAGAATTTTAATGATACATACGGCCATTTGGTAGGCGATTTAATATTGCAGGAAGTCGCAAAAATAATACAGAATCAGATACAAAAAGATGATTTTGCTGCCAGGTATGGCGGAGAAGAGTTTGCTATTATATGTATGCGCAGGGATAGCGCTTCTATGCATATGTTGGCAGAATCATTAAGAAAGGCAGTGGAGCAGACTGTTTTTAAAAGCGGGGACCTGAGGCTTAATGTTACAATTAGTATAGGCGTAGCTTTTTACAGCATAAAAAATAAAGATGTTTTAACAAGCAGCGGTTTGGTAAAATGCTCTGACGATGCTTTATATAAGGCAAAGGAAACAGGCAGAAACAAAGTGTGTATTTACGGTTAACAATAAACATACTTTTAAAAAAGGGTAGGTATATATGGATATATTAGGATTGTTGCAAAGGACTGTTGAAGCAAAAGCTTCAGATCTTTTAATAACTGTAGGCGTGCCTCCTGTGTTAAGGATAAATGGGCAGATAGTCAAAATGGAGCTGGAGCGGCTTTCCCCCAAAGACACTCAAAATATTATTTACTCTATGTTGTCTGAGAGGCAGATAAAATTATTTGAAGAAAACCGTGAACTGGATTTTACTTATGATGTGCCGGGCTTAAGCAGGTTCAGGATAAATGTGCATTTCCAGAGAAACAGCGTGGCTGCTACTATCAGGACTATACCAAGACAGGTTCCTTCTTTTGATGATCTTGGTTTACCAAAACAGATTATTAATTTTTGCAAACTTGAAAGAGGTTTTGTATTGGTTACGGGCCGTTCAACTACAGGAAAATCTACTACGCTTGCAACTATGATAGATTATATAAATGAGGACAGAAGGGCGCACATAATTACAGTTGAGGACCCGATAGAATTTTTGCATAGCCACAAAAAAAGTGTGGTTGAGCAAAGAGAAGTGGGCATAGATACTATGACTTTTGGCGCTGCCTTAAAGTTTGCGTTAAGGCAAAATCCTGATGTTATGCTTATAGGCGAGATGAGGGATCTTGAAACTATTTCGGCCGCAGTAACTTCTGCTGAAACCGGCCACTTAGTCCTTGCCTCTTTACATACGTTGAGCGCTATTCAGACAATAGACCGTATAATAGATGTTTTTCCTGCGGATCAGCAGGGCCAGATTAGGTATCAGCTTGCATTCACCCTGGAAGGAATAGTGACGCAGCAGCTTCTTCCTTCGGTTGACGGCGGGCTTGTTCCTGCCTGTGAGATTCTTTTTGTTACACCTGGTATTAGAAATTTGATTAGGGAAGGCAAGATTCATCAGATAAATGTCTTAATTGAAACCGGCGCTAAATTTGGCATGCAGACAATGGATCAGTCATTGCTTGATTTGTACCGTTCGGGAAAGATTTCAAATTCAGTTTTGGTATCAAGAATAAGCGACCCGGAAAAAATAAGAGGCTTACTGTAATTATATGCGTTTTGAATTATTTGTAGCTTGGCGATATCTGGTGGCACGGCGCAGAGAAAAATTTGTTTCACTTGTTGGCTTTATATCTGTGTTGGGTGTAGCTGTCGGCGTAGCTGCGCTGATAGTTGTTTTAAGCGTAATGGCTGGTTTTGATAATGAATTGAAAGACAAGATAATCGGCATAAATCCGCATGTGTTGATAGAAAACACAGGCGGCATGTCTAGCATAGACCCGGTTATAGATAGCCTTAAGTCTGAACCTAATGTTTTGAATGTGTCACCGTATATAAACGGCCAGGCATTATTGCGGACACGCGAATTGACAATTGGCGTTATGCTGCGCGGCATAGATTGTGCAGCAGAAAAAAATATTACAAAGATAGAAAAATATCTGGTAGAGGGAAATTTGCCTTTGGATAGCCGTGAGATTGTTGTCGGCAGGGAATTGGCAAGCATAATGCATCTTAATTTAGGCGATAAGGTTAGTGTTGTTTCACCTTTTGACGGAAAAAATTATGATTTTAAGGTAAGCGGCATGTTTGCCTGTGGCATGTATGATTATGATTCGAGTTTTGCATTTATTGGCCTTGAAGACGCCCAGCAGGTTTTTGTTATGCCGGACAGTATAAGCGGGGTTGGTTTAAGCCTCAAAGACCCATATAAGGCAGATCAGTTTGCAAGCCAGTTGCGTAATGAACTTAATTATATGTACGCCATTAGGACATGGACGGATTTAAACAGGAATTTTTTCAGCGCGCTTAAATTAGAAAAAATTACCATGTTTATAATTTTGACTCTGATAGTTGTCGTGGCCTGTTTTAATATTTCCAGCACTTTGATAATGATGGTACTTGAAAAAACCAAAGATATAGGCGTGTTGAAATCTATTGGTGCTACAAACGGTATGATAAGATTTATGTTTACGCTGGAAGGCCTGATTATAGGCTTAGTAGGCACAATAATGGGTTTGGTTGGGGGTTTTTCTCTTTGCAGGTTGATTCAAAAATACCAGTTTGTCCAATTGCCGAAGGAGATATATTACATTGATCATTTGCCTGTACGTATTCAAACAAGCGATATAATTTTTATATCATCAGCGGCAATCCTTATAAGTTTGTTGGCAACGGTTTATCCTGCATGGCAGGCATCAAGGCTTGATCCTGTAGAAGCATTGAGATACGAGTAGAAAAAATGTAAAGTTAACTTAAAGTTTAAAGCGCAAAACTCAAAACTAAAACCGAAAATCTTTAACTTTGCGCTTTTAGCTTTGCACTTTGAGTTATAATTATGATACGAGCTATTAATTTAAATAAGATTTACCAGCAGGGCGCTAAAGAACTTCATGTATTGAAGGATATAAATTTGGAGATTAGAAAATCCGAATTTGTGGTTATTGTCGGCCCCTCAGGCGCCGGTAAGTCAACATTGCTTCATATTTTAGCCGGCCTGGATAGGCCAACAACCGGCAATATAATGTTTGATAAAATAGATTTATACAAGATAAATGACAGCCAAAGGGCAAAGATAAGAAATGAAAAAATCGGGTTTGTATTTCAGTCTTATCACTTGATGCATGAGTTTAATGCCTTTGAAAATGTGTTTATGCCTGCATTGATTGATGTCGCTCAGTCGCATAACCGTTCGGTTAACCAGGCAAAAAATAGGGCAAAGGAGTTATTGGATAAGTTAGGATTAGCCGATAGATTGCAGCATAAACCAAATCAATTATCAGGCGGTGAACAGCAAAGGGTTGCTATAGCCAGGGCTCTTATGAATTCGCCAGGTGTGCTTTATTGCGATGAGCCGACCGGCAACCTTGATTCTAAAACTGGCATTGAAGTTTTTAATGTATTGTTGAAGTTAAACAAAGAAGAAGGTGTTACTTGTTTAATGGTTACGCATGAAGAATCTCTGGCTTTTGAAGCAGATAGGGTTTTACATATGAAGGATGGAAGGATATTGTAAAAAAAGTCAACAGTCAACGGTCCACAGTCGACAGAAAAACTTTGGACTATTGACTGTGGACTAACCGAACGGAGTGAGGTTAAAATGGGACTTAAAATTTATCTTAATGGTAAAATAGTTGATGAGAAAGATGCCAAAATTTCTGTTTTTGATCATGGCCTTTTGTATGGGGATGGTGTTTTTGAAGGCATACGTTCTTACAATGGGCTTGTGTTTAGGTTAAAAGAACATATAGACAGGCTTTATGAATCAGCGCATACCATAATGCTTGATATTTCTATATCTAAAAAACAGCTAATAGATGCGGTTATTAGCACGTTACGCGCTAATAATTTAAAAGACGCTTACATACGTTTGGTTGTTACACGTGGCGAGGGCGATCTGGGGCTTGATCCGAGAAAATGCGACAAACCAACAATTTTTATAATTACTGACAAGATAAATCTTTATCCGGAGAAATATTATAAGCAGGGCCTTGATATTGTTACAGTGCCTACGCAGAGAAATATTTCCGAGGCTTTGAATCCGCAGGTTAAGTCATTAAACTATCTTAATAACATACTTGCTAAGATAGAGGCTACAAATTCCGGGGTTGAAGAAGCAATATTATTGAATTCCCAGGGGTATGTGGCTGAGTGTACCGGGGACAATATTTTTATAGTTAAGAAAAATTGCCTTATGACCCCGCCGGTTTACATGGGCGCGTTGAAAGGCATTACGCGCGGCGCAGTTATTGAATTGGCAAAAAAATCAGGGGTATGCTTTTGTGAGGCCGTTTTGACCAGGCACGATATGTTTAATGCAGATGAATGTTTTCTAACTGGGACAGCAGCTGAAATAATACCTGTTGTTAAAATCGACGGCAGGATTATAGGAAAAGGAAAACCGGGCGATACTACTTTTAAATTATTGGAAGATTACCGTAAGCTTACCAAGGTTGACGGGATAAAGTATTAAAAAAGAGGTTAAATATGATATGTGATATATGCGGGAAAAAGCAGGCAACAGTGCATCTGACTGAGATTATAGATGATCAGATGACTGAATTGCATTTGTGCGAAGAATGCGCCAGGGAAAAGGGCGCGCAGATGGAAGAGCACTTTGAGTTTTCTGATTTATTGGCTGGGCTTGCAGATATGGGAGCCCAGGCGGGCGTGCCTGTAGAAGAAAAAATAAAATGTCCTACTTGCGGCATGGCTTATCATGATTTTAAAACAGTTGGCCAGCTTGGGTGCGGCGATTGTTATAAGGCCTTCAAAAAAAATCTGCTGCCGCTTTTAAAAAGAATACATGGTTCAACGCAATATTTCGGTAAGACTCCGTTTGTTTCGACCAAGGGCATTAGCAGCAAGGCCCAGACTGCAAAGGCAAAGGTAGTATCAACTGCGCAAGAGATGCAGGAGCTTAAGACAAAATTACAAAATGCAATACAGGCAGAAGAATTTGAAGAGGCTGCACGCCTGCGCGACAAAATAAGGATGCTGGAGAAAAAAGATGGAATTTAAAGATTTGATAAATCAGTCAAGTGAATGGTTAAGGGCCACTGGCCCTGAGAGCGATATAGTTATCTCAAGCCGTGTCAGGCTTGCAAGAAATATCGCCAAGATACCTTTTTCTCATCGGGCTACGAAGGCCCAGTCGCAACAAGTTTTAAAGATCTGCAAAGATGCCATTGATGCCAATGATTTTATGCAGAACTGTTTATTTGTAAAGATAGAAGATCTTAATAATATAGACAAGCAGCTATTATTGGAGAGGCATCTTGTCAGCAGGGAACTTATTACTAAGTCTGACAGCAAGGCTGTTGCTGTAAGCGACAGAGAAATAATTTCAATAATGATAAATGAAGAGGATCATTTACGTATACAAACTATTCAGTCAGGGTTTAATCTTAGAGAGGCCTGGCAGATAATAGACAGGCTTGATACAGACCTTGGCAAAAAGATTGATTTTTCATTTTCTTCTGATTTTGGATATTTGACTGCGTGCCCGACGAATGTCGGTACAGGGATGCGCGCGTCTGTCATGCTTCATCTCCCAGTCCTTGTAATAACAAAACAGATAAACAGGGTCCTGCAGGCCGTTTCAAAATTAAGCCTGACAGCAAGAGGATTTTACGGTGAAGGCACGCAGGCCAGCGGGAACTTTTTTCAGATATCAAACCAGACAACGCTTGGCCATACTGAAATAGATGTGATAGACAATATAGAGCGTATTATAAAACAAATAATAATGCATGAGCAGAATGCAAGAAAAATGCTTGGCACCCAACATCTGACAGAACTTCAGGATAGGATCTGGAGGGCGCTTGGTATATTGAAAAGCGCTCATATTATTACAAGTAATGAGACAATAGAGCTTTTATCTATGGTGCGGCTTGGTGTAGATATGGGCCTTATAAAAGATTTAGACATAGCAACGGTTAATAGGCTTTTTATTTCAACGCAACCGGCCCATTTACAAAAACTCGAAGGCAAGGCATTAACAGCCTTAGAGAGAGACGTGAAGAGGGCTGAGGTTATCAGAGGGGCGTTAGGAAAATAGAATAAATGACAAATTTCAAAATCCAAATGACAAATAAATCCTCAAATGGCAAATATTTAATTATTTGTTATTGAATCATTGATTTAGATTTTGTCATTTGACATTTGTCATTTATTTAGAACATCTAAAATATAAAAGGGAGGTTTTAAAAACATGTTTAACAGATTTACTGAGCGTGCAAGAAAGGTCATACTATTGGCTAAAGAAGAAGCCAAAAGATTCAATCACGATTATATGGGCACAGAGCATATTCTGCTTGGCCTTATAAAAGAAGGCGAAGGCGTTGCCGCAGCAGTACTGCAGAATTTAGGCCTAAGCCCTGAAGCAATAAGAATGGAAGTTGAGAAGCTTGTTCAGCCCGGCCCTACGACATTGGTTTCCGGAGACATCCCTTTTACGCCTAAGGCAAAAAAGGTTATTGAGTTGGCAATGGATGAGGCAAGGAATTTGGGCCATAATTATATTGGTACTGAACATTTGCTTTTAGGTTTAATAAGGGAAGGCGAAGGCGTTGCAGCGCAGGTATTGCAGAATTTAGGCCTTGATTTAGACAAGGTAAGAAGCGAGGTAATGAATTTATTGGGTTCCGGAATGCCGGGACAGCCGGAAGTAGCTGGTATTCCGCGCACAAAAAGCAAAACTCCTGCATTGGATGCATTCGGCCGCGATTTGACTGTGCTTGCAAGAGAAAATAAGCTAGATCCTGTAATAGGCAGAAAAGATGAAATAGAAAGAGTGACCCAGATATTATCCAGGCGCACAAAAAATAATCCCGTTCTTTTAGGCGAGGCAGGCGTTGGTAAAACAGCTATAATCGAAGGCTTGGCTCAGAAGATTGTAAACGGCGATGTTCCTGAAATATTGAGAGATAAGCGTGTCATAATTTTGGATTTGGCGCTTATGGTTGCCGGTACAAAATACAGAGGCCAGTTTGAAGAAAGAATAAAGGCTGTAATGGATGAAATCCGCAGGTCAGAAAATATTATAATTTTTATAGATGAATTGCATACTTTAGTCGGAGCAGGCGGCGCAGAAGGTGCAATAGATGCATCAAATATTTTAAAACCCGCGCTTTCAAGAGGAGAAATTCAATGTATTGGCGCTACAACCTTAAATGAATACAGAAAATATATAGAAAAGGATTCAGCGCTTGAAAGACGTTTCCAGACGATAATGGTTGAACCGCCAAGCGTTGATGAAACTATACAGATACTTAAAGGCCTAAGGGATAAATATGAGGCTCACCATCGCGTGCAGATTACAGATGAAGCCTTGGAGGCAGCAGCTCAATTATCCGATAGGTATATATCAGGCAGGCATCTTCCTGATAAGGCAATTGATGTTATTGATGAGGCCGGCGCAAGAGCAAGATTGTCAGTTATGGTTGCACCGCCGGATTTAAAAAAGACCGAAGAAAATATAGAGCAGATTAAAAAAGAAAAAGATGCTGCAATAAAAGGCCAGGATTTTGAAAAGGCCGCAAAATTGAGAGACCAGGAAAGGCTTGCCAAACAGGAATTGGAAAAAACAAAGAAACAGTGGTCTCAGAAAAAGGCAGAATCCCAGCCTGTATTAACTGCAGATGACATAGCCAATATAGTTGCAAAATGGACAGGCATACCTCTTTCAAGGCTGGAACAGAAAGAAACTGACCGCCTTATGAAAATGGAAGACGAGCTTCGCAAAAGAGTCGTCGGCCAGGAAGAGGCCATTACAGTAATTTCGCGCGCAGTAAGGCGTTCAAGGGCAGGCTTGAAATCAAGCCGCAAGCCTATAGGTTCATTTATATTTTTAGGCCCGACTGGCGTAGGCAAAACCTTGCTTGCCAAAGCGCTGGCAGAATTTATGTTTGGCAATGAAGATGCAATAGTTCAGCTTGATATGTCTGAATACATGGAAAAATTTAATGTGTCTAGGTTAGTCGGCGCGCCTCCGGGATATGTGGGTTATGAAGAAGGCGGGCAATTGACAGAGAAAATCAGGCGTAAACCATATTCAGTAGTGCTGCTTGATGAAATTGAAAAGGCGCATCCCGATGTATTTAATATATTGCTGCAGGTCTTGGAAGACGGCCGCCTTACAGATTCATTCGGCAGAAAAGTTGATTTCAGGAATACTGTTTTGATTATGACTTCCAACATAGGCGCAGAGATGCTGCGGAAGCAGGGTTCAATTGGATTTAAGGCCCAGAAAGAAGATGTTAGCTACAGCGAGATGAAAGAAAAACTTATGGATGAGGTCAAGAAAACATTTAAGCCGGAATTTATAAACAGGATGGATGATATAATTGTTTTCAGGAGCCTTACCAGAGATGATTTGTCAAAGATAGTAGAGATAGAAGTTGCGCAGGTGGAGAAACGGTTGTCAGAACAAAAGATATCTATTGAACTGACAAAGGAAGCAAAAGAATTTTTGATAGATAAAGGTTTTGATAAGATGTTTGGCGCAAGGCCGCTTAAGAGGACTATCCAGAGATATCTTGAAGACCCGCTTGCAGAAGAGATTATTTCAGGGGGTCTGCATAAGGAAGGCCTTGTTAAGATTTCCGTAAAGGATGACAGGTTAGTTTTTATACAATCGGGCAACAAGGTTGTCGCTAAATGATATTAGCAATCAGGCGTAAAAATATTGTGATATCAATATTGATTGTAGCAATATTGGCTATAGGCCTATTTTGTTATCTAGGAATTTACGGAAAAACTGTTTTTCGCAATCTGCAGAATTTTATTGAAGATAAAATAGGCCAATCCTTAGATGCGAAGGTGTCTATGGATTCTATACAGTCAAATCTTATAGGGCCTACTGTTTTAAACGGTTTAATTGTGACGAAAGCCACTGCAGAAGATACGCCGTTTATTTTTAAAACAGACAGGGTAATTATTTATAACAATATTATTAAAATAGCCCTGCAGAAATTTTTTAAAAAAGATAAACTACTTGAAAATACGGTTGCTTTTAAGATAGAAAACGGACGTTTATATAAAGGTGAAGCGCTGATCTTTAAAAATATAACAGGGCACGGTAAGATTATAAACAATAACCTTGTTTTTACCGATCTTAACGGCAAGATTTATGATTTTCCTTTGTCTATATATGGAAAGATTTCTGGGGCTACATCTAAAATAGATTTAGATGTTATAAGTTTGTCTAAAAAATTTTACGGTAAATTACATCTGTCAAACTCTGTTTTGAAGCCTCATGCAGTTGCAGTGGTAGAGCTAAATAAGGGCCGTAAACTATATTTTTCTGCGGACATGGATATTAAACCGGGTGAATCAGTTTCTTTTGACAATTTTATGTTTCAGAATTCTGTTTTGGGAAGCGGCAAACTGGATTTTACAAAGAAGAGATTTTACGCACAGCTTAAAAAAAAACACTTGTTGGGCGATGGGGAGCTGCCGAAGAACTCTGTTAGCGTAATTTCTGATTTTTCTAACAAGGGTAGCCTGGATACAAGCATTTTCTTTGACCATATAAGTGTCGGAACTTCTGTTTTACAGAGCCAGCTGGACATAAATCTTGTTTTTACCAGCCAGGGCATAGAAGGCAAGCTGAAAACAAGCGGAACAATTTTGGATTCCGAGCCGTTTAAAGAATTAGATGGAGATTTTTCAATAAAAGACGGCGTTTTAAAAGTAGCAAGTTTGAAATGGGGCGATTCATACCGCCTCGATGGTTTTGCGGATTTATATAGGCCGTACCAGATGGATTGGTCTTTGAATGTAAAAAATGGAAATTTATCTCAGCTATTTTTAGTGCCGGATTCCCAAGAGGATTATAAGATAAAAGGCATAATTAATGGCCATATAAATGTAAAAGGCTCTCTTGATAATCTTATAACCGTAGCTAATATTGAATGCGGCAAGGGTATGCTTGGTAATCTTGATTACGAATCCATGAATATAAACTTAGACGGCAAAGGTTCTGTCTTAAAAGTAGCCGATTCCAGGATACTAAGGCAGGATGGCTATATAGAACTTTTTGGCTCATTAGATTTAAAAAGATTATGGTCCAGCGATCCCTGCAAAGGGCTTAATTGGACATGCGGCAATGAAGCAATTGTCTGGAACGGATGGGATATAGTAAAAGAGACAAACTCAAAAGAACTTGAAATGAAAAAAGGCATTGGCAAAGAGAAAGAATTTATGGTTACTTTTAAAGGATATCTTAATGACGAGCAGTCATGGCAGGATTCCCAGGGGGCCAATCAGAACGAAGCTGTCGGAGTGGAATATAACCTAGACAGCGCTAAAAAATTAAAAATGCAGGTTAAAAACAGCGAGGAAATAGTTAGCCTGGAAAATAAGGTAAGGTTTTAAAAATGAAAAGACTATTAAGAAGACCTAAAAGGTTTTTAGTGGAAATTGGGCGGAAGATTAGCGAATTTATGATTTACGTTGGCAGGGTTAGCATACTTTTGGGCCAGACTGTAAAGTTAACATTTGCGCCGCCTTTGGTTAAAAAGAAACATATTTACAGCCAGATGTCAAAGATAGGCGTAGATAGCTTGCCGATAGTTTTTATGACAGCCTTATTTACAGGAATGGTTTTAGCTTTACAGGGCGCTTATCAAATGAAACAAATGGATGCGCGGGCATTTATAGCAAACCTTGTTTCTTTGTCTATGTGCAGGGAGCTGGGCCCTGTTCTTACAGCGCTTGTAGTCGCGGGCCGCGTTGGCGCCTCCATAAGCGCTGAACTGGGTACAATGAAAGTTACGGAACAGATAGACGCTATTGAAACTTTAGCGTATAACCCTATTAAATATCTTATAGTGCCGCGTTTTGTAGCTATAATGATAATGCTTCCTCTTTTAACTATTTATTCTGATTTAATAGGTATTATGGGTGGTTATATTGTAGGTGTTTTTAAGCTGGGCATAGGTTCAAGGGTTTATATAAATATGACATTTGATCCTTTGGTATTGAAAGATTTTTTTACAGGTATAATAAAATCAATATCCTTTGCGGTTATCATTAGTATCGTATCCTGCTATCAGGGATTTGCTGCCGAGGGCGGAGCCGAGGGTGTAGGCAAGGCAACGACATTTTCAGTTGTTTTATCATTTATCATGGTAATAGCTGCAGATTGTATTTTTACAGCATTATTTTATTTTGGATTTTGAAATTTCTAGTAAGGTGTGTCCCCGCCGTGATGCGGCGAGGGATAGGAGGTTATAGTGATAGAAATTGTAAATGTCCATAAGGTGTTTGATGGTAAAAAGGTTTTAAACGGTGTAAACCTTACTATACAGAGCGGCGAGACAATGGTAATTATAGGCCGTTCAGGTTGCGGTAAAAGCGTTTTATTAAAGCATATAATAGGCCTAATAAAGCCTGATTCAGGCCACATATTTATTGATAAAGAAGACATTACTATTATGGATGAGAAACAATTGAGAAATTTAAGGATGAGATTTGGCATGTTGTTTCAGGGAGCTGCGCTTTTTGATTCGTTGACAGTAGGCGATAATGTTGGATTTTCACTTTTGGAACATACTGATTTAGACTCTTCAGTTATTTCTGGCAAGGTCAAAAATTGCCTTTCACTGGTCGGCTTGACCGGCATAGAAAAATCAATGCCGGCCCAGCTTTCAGGCGGCATGAGAAAAAGAGTAGGCCTTGCAAGGGCTATATGCATTGATCCGCAGATAGTTTTATATGATGAACCAACAACAGGTATTGACCCCATAATGGGCGATGCCATAAACGATCTTATAAGGGAGTTGCAGCATAAGCTTAAGATAACATCGATTGCCGTTACGCATGATATGACAAGCGCTTATAAGATTGCCGATAGGATAGCAATGTTGTATGACGGCAAAATAGTGCAGGTCGGCACGCCGGACGAGATAAAGAATACAACAAACCCTATAGTAAAACAATTTATTACGGGCGCGGCAGAAGGCCCGATAACTATTAAAGAAGAGATTGATAAATAAAC
>Ga0172368_10006601_pt1 | contig 12418 bp, 13 predicted proteins | sample Lak11m_FD_114540 | JGI IMG/M metagenome (GOLD analysis project Ga0172368, IMG submission 114540) | Freshwater microbial communities from Kabuno Bay, South-Kivu, Congo - kab_022012_11m | ecosystem: Environmental > Aquatic > Freshwater > Lake | place: Democratic Republic of the Congo: South-Kivu...
ATTCAAGATGATTGCAATTCCAACTTATATTTTTTCTTTACTCTTGCTTATTGTTGTGTTGGTGATTGGAAGAAAAACATCAGGTGCAAGAAGCTGGTTAGATATTGGTCCTGTTGGATTTCAACCTTCAGAGTTTGCAAAACTAGGAACAATACTTGTAATGGCTTTATACTTAAGCAGAAAAAACACGGATATTGATTCATTTAAGATATTTTATTTTCGCTTGGCATTGGTTTTATTCCTGTTGCCTTAATTTTACTAGAACCAGATATGGGCACATCAATGGTTTTTATGGGATTGATTTTGATAATGATTTTTTGGAAGGGAATAAGTTTATTTGGATTGTTTACAGTTTTATCGCCTGGTTTTGTTGCAATCTCTGCCTTGTTTGGTTTTTATTATTTTCTTGGAGCATTAGTTCTAATATTGGTTTTACTTTTTCTTTTTAAGAAAGATATTTTTTTTAGCGGCTCTATCTTTGCATTAAATCTTGCCGCAGGATTTTTTGCAGATTATTTATACAATGCATTAAGTCCACACCAGCAAAAACGTATTCAATCATTTATAGATCCAAATTCTGATCCACTTGGAGCTGGTTATAATACAATCCAGGCAAAAGTTGCAATTGGATCCGGCGGATTGTTCGGCAAAGGATTTATGCAGGGCAATCAAACACAGCTGCAGTATATTCCAGAACAATGGACAGATTTTATTTATTGTGTTATTGGTGAAGAGTTTGGTTTTATTGGTTCGATGATTGTTTTGATTTTATTTATCTATATTTTTTTACGAATACTAAAAATTGCCTCATCAACAAAAGATGAATTTTTAAGTTTAACTTTAATTGGAATATTAGCCGTTTACATTGTACACTTTTTAGTAAATATTGGTATGGTTGTTGGAATCTTACCTGTTATTGGTATTCCGCTTCCATTTGTTAGTTATGGTGGAAGCTCTTTGCTGGTTAATATGTTTATGCTTGGTATTATTGCAAATGTATATCGCAATAGAAAAAATTATACTTAAAAGATTATGACATCTCAACAAAAAATACTAACTAAAAATAATGAAGATAAATTTATTTGTGTAGGATTAGACACTGATCCGGCAAAAATTCCAGAACATTTAAAAAGTAATCCTGAAGGTGTTTACATATTTAATCAAGCAATAATTGAAGCAACAAAAGATTATGCCGCCGCTTATAAAATAAATTTTGCTTTTTACGAAAGAAATGGTTCTGAAGGAATTAACGAACTTGAAAAAACAATTGAACTGATTCCTTCTGATGTATTATCAATTGCAGATGCAAAACGCGGTGATATTGGCAATACATCAGAAATGTATGCAAAATCTGTGTATGAACATTTTGGTTTTGATGCAGTAACTCTTCATCCTTATATGGGCAAAGATTCGTTGCAGCCATTTTTAGATTTTAAAGACAAGATGAATTACATTCTTGTTTTAACTTCAAACCCTGGTGCAAACGATTTTGAAAAATTAAAACTTGAAAATGGCAGATACGTTTATCAAAGTATTCTTGAAAAAGTAAACTGCTGGAATGAAAATAAAAATATTGGGATTGTATTTGGCGCAACTAAAATAGATGATCTAAAAAATGATATTAAAAATTTCGGAGAACTCTCAGTTTTGCTGCCAGGTGTTGGTGCTCAAGGCGGAAGTTTAGAAGAAGTCAATTCTATTTTTAAGGAAAATCACAGAAAAAATTTTCTTGTAAATGTTAGTCGTGGAATAATCTACAAAAGCAGCAAAGAAAATTTTGCTGAAGCAGCTCGACAAGAAATCATATCCTTAAATAAAATTTGTGCTTTGTAATTATTTGTTAATTAAAAAGCTAAAATCTTATATACTCTAAAAATCTCTTTACCAATCCAATTAATTATAATAGATTAGAATCGAGGATTATTTAAAGTAATCTGAATTCAATTTATATCTATTAAGGATGTTAGTTTGAAATCCAATCCTAAAATTCCAGAACTTGTGATTTATAAAATCTGGGAAGAAAAACGATTTGATTCTCAATTATCAACTGAAGAAGGTGATTCAATAGAGATACTTGATCCTGGGATCAGAAATGCAGATGAAGCCGGTCCTGATTATAGTCATTCAAGAATTAGAATTGGAAACATAACTTTTACCGGCGATGTTGAAATTGATACTCTTCATTCGGATTGGAAAGCACACGGACATAACATAAACCAACGATATAATAAAACAATTTTGCACGCTGTATTATCCAACGATTCATCTTATCCTTATGTAATTACTCAAAACGGAAGAAAAGTTCCTACACTTGATCTCAGTAAATATTTAACATCTTCAATAAAAGAAAATATTACAAAAGATATTGTTTCTATTAAAGATGAAGATGATATTAAAATGCCTTGCGCCCAGGTTAATAATAAAATGGATAGACGAGAAAAACTTAATTATATAAAATCTCTTGGATTGCAGCGATTTAAAAAGAAGTGCGAAAAGTATCTTGAAAGACTAAAAGAACTAATTGTTCTTGATCAGTTGAATGTTAAAGAACCAAAAGTCTATCACGATTTTCATCAGGAAATTAGCAGAAGAGAATTTGAGCAAAAGGATTTTGATCATTTAACATTATGGCAGCAGCTTTATTACGAACAAATATTTGAAGCACTTGGGTATTCTAAAAATAAAGATATTATGGTAAGGTTAAGTAAATGTGCTGATATAAAATTTTTTAAAACAATCCCTGATCTCAATCGCAAAAAAATTGAAAGTGTACTTTTTAATGTAAGCGGTCTTTTCCCTGAAGTTACAGAAATTGCTTCTGAAGGAACTTCAGAATATTTAAGATATAGTTTGGATACGTGGAATACAGTTAAAGATAAATATGATTCAGGTACTTTAAATAAAAACGATTGGAATTTTTTCAAATTAAGACCACAAAATTTTCCAACAATAAGAATTGCTGCCGGTGCAAGATTATTAGAAAAAATATTACTTAATGAACAGTTTATCAGAATTATAAATACTTTTCAAGAACATGCTGAAACAAGTAAATTAATTACAAAACTTAGAAATGAAATAGTTGTAAAAGGTGATGGCTATTGGGCTGAACATTACAACTTTAATAAAGAAACTAAAACACGATTAAACTACTTTATTGGTGTCGGCAGAGCTGATGAAATTATTATTAACATTATTCTGCCGATATTTTCAGTATATTTTGAAATACACAATAAAAAAGAATTATCGCAAAAGGTACTTGAGCTTTATCTTAATTATTATCAAAATGAAGGCAATCATCTGGTTGATAAAGTGAATGAAACACTTGGATTTAAGAATGAAAAAAACAGAAGTGTTTATTACCAGGGAATGATAGATCTTTTTAGAAATTATTGCATTAAAAAACGCTGCCTTGAATGCGAGATAGGGAAGAAAGTATTTAACTAATTACTTTGCGTTAATCTCTTTATATCATCTCTTATTTTAGCTGCACGCTCAAACTCTTCACTATCTAATGCTTCGCGTAATTTATCTTGCAGTGCAGCAATTTGTGCTTCTTTAGACATTGATTTTTTTTCAATTTCAGAATCTGCAATGTTTTCAAACTCTGTTGAATCAGTCTCATCTGAGGGAATAAAAGCTGCTGCAGCCATAACACTTTCGTTCACAAAAATTGGAGCATAAGTTCTAACTGCAAGCGCAATTGCATCACTTGGTCTTGCATCAATTTCATTTGTTAATCCAGAAGATTCTAAAATTATCTTTGCGAAGAATGTATTGTCTTTTAATTCGCTAACGATAATCTCAACTACATTGGCTCCGAGATTATCAACCAAAGTTTTTAAAAGATCGTGAGTTAATGGTCTGGGTGGTTTAATGCCTTCCATTTCAAGTGCAATTGCCTGCGCTTCAAATGCGCCGATTATTATTGGCAATCTACGCGAGCCTTCTGTTTCTTTAAGAAGAATTGCATAAGCTCCACCGGTAGATGTATTAGTTGATAAACCTAAAATTTCACATTGAACTTTATTCAAACCATTAACCCAATCAATTTTATGATTTAATTTTTTTAATTTCTTCTGTTAGAACTGGCAAAACTTCAAAAAGATCACCGGCAATTCCATAATCTGCAACGCTGAAAATAGGAGCATCTTTATCCTTGTTTATTGCAACTATGTATTTAGAAGATGACATTCCTGCAAGATGCTGAATCGCACCAGAAATGCCGCAAGCAACATAAAGTGAAGGAGAAACAGTTTTGCCTGTTTGTCCAACTTGTTCACGATGAGGTCTCCATCCAGCATCAACAACTGCTCTTGAAGCACCAACCGCAGCTCCAAGTACATCGGCTAAAGATTCGATAAGATTAAAATTTTCTGGTCCTTTCATTCCACGTCCGCCGCTTACTATAATATCAGCTTCAGCAACATCAAGTTTGCCTTCAGATTTTTTATACGCAACAACTTTAGATTTTAAATTTGGTGTAGCAATTTCTTTTACTTCAACATTTGCTTGTTCAGCATCAGAAAGTTCTGCTTTAAAGATATTTGGTCTTAATGTAAATATTTTTACTTCAGATTTAAGTTTAGATTTAATAATCGCTTTACCGGCATAAACTGGGCGACTTGCAATAACATCATTTGCATCAACATTTAAATCTATACAATCAACCAAGCAGGCAGAATTAAGTTTTACTGCTATTCTTGGTGCAATATCGTTTCCAAAGGCTGTGTTTCCAATTATTAAATAAGAAGCTCCGGTTTCTTTAGCATAATTTGCAATAGCTTCAGAATATCCGCTTGATGAATAATTTTGGAAATCTAAATTCTTTAAATGAACAATTTTTGAAATTCCATATTTTGAAATATCATTTAAATTCCCAATTTCTGAACCAGCAACAACTGCTTCTACTTCAAGATTTAATTGTTTAGAAAGTTTAACCGCAATGCTTGCAGATTCAAATGAAACTTTTTTTAATGAACCTTCTCGTTGTTCTAACACTGCTAAGATTTTATTTGCCATAATTTTACCTATATAACCTTTGCTTCTTCACGTAAAAGTTTTACCAATTCTGCAACTGCAGAACTATCAGTACCTAATATTCTACCAGGTTGTTTTGATTGAGGAAGATTCATATCCAATACCTCAGTAAAATTATCTGAAGCAGCAGCAGGTTTTTCTGCAATAACTTTTTTCTTTGCAGCCATAATACCTTTTAGTGAAGCATATCTTGGTTCATTCAATCCTTTTTGTGCTGTTAAAACAGCCGGCAGCTCTGTTTCAACAACTTCTTTTCCGCCTTCAATTTCTCTTTCAGCTGTAATCTTATTTCCATCCAGCTTAAAATCTACAACAACAGGAACAGAATTGTAACCAAGCAACTCTGATAATATTTGTCCCGTTATAGAGTTATCATAATCAACTGATTGTTTTCCACAGAAGACCAGTTCACATCCTAAAGATTTAATTTCTTCTGCAAGAGCTTTTGCAACTCCAAAAGAATCACGCTGAGAATCATCCTTCAGTAAAATGCCTTCATCAACTCCCATCGCTAATGCTTTTCTAATCGTTTCTTTATTTACATCAGATCCAACACTGATTGCATAAACTAAAGAATCACCGCCAATTTTTTCTTTGGTTTTAAGTGCTTCTTCAACAGCAAATTCATCATAAGGATTAATTATATAAGTAACACCAGCAGAATCAATGGATTTTCTATCTACACCGATTTTAATACGAGTAGCAGTGTCTGGTACATGACTTACGCATACTGCTATTTTCATTTAACCTCCGTAAAGTTCTTTGTTTTTGATTCAAAAATATAAAGACAGCAGCTTCTAAAATCAATTAAATCTACTCTATTAATACCGAGAAAATAAAATTCTTATCATTATAGATAGAAAATTCTTTTAAAAATATTTTCAATTTTATATTTTTAGATATGGAACTTAAACCTGATAAACAGCAGCAAGAAGAAGTTATAACTGACAGCGATTCAGATGTTGGTCTTATTTCTAAAGTTATTTTGTATAATGATGACTGGCATACGTTTGATGAAGTTATAGCACAATTAATTATTGCCACTCAATGTACATTTGAGCAGGCAAGAGGCTTTGCATTCGAAGTTCACGTTAAGGGAAAAGCTATTGTTTATAATGGTTCAATGAATGAATGTTTAAAGGTTTCTTCTGTACTTGAAGAAATTGGATTACACACACAAATTGTAACTTAATTGTATTTAAGCGGATTCTATTTTGTTTCCGCACTCAGAGCAAGTGCAATATTGGTAAATCTCTTCGTAACCATAATCAATAGTAAGCTCGCTTCCCGCAGGGATATCAGTAACGGCATATAAAATCAAATTACCATTTTCATCCTCATCAACATCGCAATTATAATCACACGAGTGGTTAATATATTTTAAAACTTCATTTTTAGAAACATCAATGTATTCATCATCATTTTTATAAAAAATGTAAACATTGTTTTCTTCATTTTCTCTTCTTACACATTCATCAGCATCAATTATTTCGCCAAGTATTTTGGTAATTAAACTTCCTTCAATCACTTTTGAGTTAATAAACAAACCTTTACCATGAACTTCTGACTGAGCGACTAACAAATTATTAAATAACATATAAAATCGTTTTGGATTATTAAATAGTTTTAGTGTGGTAACAAAAAATATTACAACTGTAAATTAGCGGCACAAACATAATCAAAAAATATTTTGTATCTAAACTTCAGCCACTCGCGCTTTTATAAGAGACAATATTTTCAGTAATGGGAGAAATTGTTAGTAATTTTCCAAAACAAAGAATTATAGGTTCTAAAGTTTTGATAAATATATATTATTTATTGGTACTTAAATTGTTTTGGTGATTATTGAGGAATATTGTGAGTTTCTTAAAATTGCCGGAAAGCAAATAATGAACATTATTTTTATTTGCCTTTAACAATAATTCTTTCAATATTGCATCAGATTTTTATCATATTTCAGGAGGTTACTATGAAATACATTGTTTATTTGGTGATAGCACTCTTCACCACAACATTTTTTAATATTCAAGCACAAAATGGTCATTCATTTATTGGTGCAGAGGCTTGTGGAATGTGCCATAAGACAGAAAAACAAGGAAGTCAACTTTCAATTTGGCAGAATAGTAAACATTCTAAAGCATATGAAACTCTGAAAACTGAAAAGGCAAATCAAATTGCAAAAGAAAAGGGCTTCCAGACTTTGGCTGCAGAAACACCAGAATGTTTAAAATGCCATACAAGTGGTTATAATGTTGATCCTTCTCTACTTGGAAAAAAATTCAAAATTCAAGATGGCGTTCAATGCGAAACTTGTCACGGACCAGGTTCAGATTATAAAGATATGAAAGTTATGAAGGACAAAGATCTTGCGATAAAAAATGGTTTAATTATGCACGATAAATTGGATGATTTTTGCACAAGCTGCCATAATGTAGAAAGCCCTACTTTTGTAGATATTAATGTTGAAGAGGCTTGGCAAAAAATTAAACATACTGTACCTAAAAATTAATTTATTATTGAATAAATGTTACAGATAAATAAATGAAGAAATTATTATTAGTGCTCCTGTTAGGAGCAGCAACTTTTATTTCTGCACAAAATATAAATGGTCGTTTCTCAAGTTCCATTTATACTTTTCAAAGATTCAACTCAGAAACTTCATCAGAAAATTATTTAAGAGCTTATGAGATGTTAAATCTTAATCTTAACTATGGAAAATTTTCTGTTAAATCTTATCTGAATCTTGAAACTGATGTAATGACTAAAATGGAAAATGATCCAAGATTAAGATTTTATAATCTATATCTTGAAGGACGAGATTTATTTAATGTTGCAACTATTAAGCTTGGAAGACAGCCTATAATGAATAGTGTTGCAGGCGGTATTTATGATGGCGCTTCACTAACATTAAAGCATAAAGAATTTAAATTAAATGCTTATGCAGGCGGCAGCGTTCCTGCTTATCAGGATTTTAAGCTTATCGAAAATTTTGAAGATAATTTAATGTTTGGCGGAAAGTTTACAACCACAATTATCACAAATACGCAAGTTGGTATTGGTTATGTAAACAAAAACGTTAAACCTGGTTTATACAAAGCTAATAGATTGGATACATATCTTAGCCCGATAGAAATTGAAATTCAAAATAAATCAAATCAATATCAGTTTGTAACCGCTGATGTTAATTACACTCAAAAAGAGTTAGTTTCAATTTATACTCGAGGAGATTTTGATTTAAACTTCAATCAATTATCTAAAATAGAATTTGATGCAAGAACAGATGCAGTTGAAGATTGGTCACTTAATCTTTATTACAATTATCGCCAGCCTAAGATAAGATATAACTCAATATTTGCAGTTTTTGATTATGGAAACACCCACGAAATAGAGCTTGGTGCCGATTATAAAGCAAGCAAATTTATAACACTAACTGGTAAGTTTGCTAACGTACAATATAAGACAGAAAATTCTCAGAGATTAGGAATTGGTTTAAACACAACCTATGGATCTTTAAGCTATAGAAAAACCTTTGGTTATGCTGGTGAGTTAGATGCAATTTCTCTTTATTCAGCTTATACTATGTTTAGTGGTTTGCTTACACCATCGGTTGGATTATCCTACACAAGCTATAAACTTAGTGAATTGAGTGAAACAAATCATCTTACTACCTTATTAGCTGGATTTAATATCCGTCCATTCAGAGTCCTTTCATTTGATCTTCAAGGACAATATATGGATAACAAAATCTATAAAAATGATCTAAGAGTTTTCTTCAAATTAAATTACTGGTTTAACTTAAACTTATAGAAAATAAACTATGTATAAATTAAAAGTTTTATATCTGTTCATCTTTTTAGGAACATTAGTATTGCTTGCTTTTGGTGCAATGAGTTCTGTTAAAGATGATGGAATAATTTCAAATGAAGGTAAAATAAAATTTTCACATTCACTTCATAAAGATGTTATTGAATGTGCAGATTGTCATTCAAAAGTTAAAGAAAGCACTAACCTTAAAGAATCATTATTCCCAAATCACGATAATTGCTCAACCTGTCACGAAGTTGATAATGATGAACAATGTTCTACCTGCCACATTGGCGATAACTATGAAGCATTATCTAAAACGGATAAAGGTTTGCTCTTTAATCACAAAATACATTTAGCAAATAATGAAACTAAATGTGAATTATGTCATCAAGGATTATCTGAAGTTAATAATAGCTGGCAAGCACCTAATGCACTTCCATCAATGGAAACATGTTATAGCTGCCATAATGGTAAAACGGTTGCTTCTAATGCTTGCGAAGGCTGCCATATTTCAACTGCAAATTTACTTCCTCAAGATCATAAGATAGTTAGCTTTGGTAAAACACATAAATTTGCTGCACAAGAGTTCAATGCAAATTGTGTAATGTGCCACAATAATCAAAGCTGCGATGATTGCCATATTGCCACAGTAGGAATTACTGAGACAAATACACTTAACGATTTCTATCAACCATATTATCCAAGCAATTTTGTTGATGGTGCAAAAGTTCAGGCTATAAGTCGTGTACACGAATTAAATTATCGTTTTATTCATGGTATAGATTCAAGAGGTAAAACCGCTGAGTGCCAAACCTGCCATCAAATTGAAACATTCTGTGTTGAATGTCATCAAGCAGAAAATGAAGACTTTGCAATGAGTGGAATTGTCCCATCGTCACACTTAAGTCCTAACTTTAAAACTATTGGTGTTGGATCTGGTGGAGGCGAACATGCAATTTTAGCCAGAAGAGATATCGAAAGATGTATCTCTTGCCATGATGTTAATGGTGCTGATCCAACCTGTACTCAATGCCACGTTGATCCTGACGGAATAAAAGGAACCAATCCTAAAACACACCAGATTGATTTTGTACGAGATTCTGAACACGGCGATTGGCATTCGGATTTCAATTCAGTATGCTATAATTGTCATACAAGTTCATCACCTAAATCAGTTGCAGGTATTGGATTTTGCGGTTACTGTCACGGAACTCGTGTAGAAGATTAAATTGAAATTTTAATGGAAAAAATAATGAAGAATTTAATTTTATTTTTTTTAATATCTATAAGCACATTGTTAATTGTTAGTTGTAGTGATATAAGGGAAGGATTACCTGAAACTCCTGATTTATCAATGCACAAAGATGGATTTACAATTCCAAGTTCACCAGATTTTCATGGTAATGTTATCAGAAATTTGAATTGGGATATGAATCAGTGTAAACAATGCCATGGTGGTAATTATAATGGTGGAACTACTGGTACAAGTTGTTATTCCTGCCATTCCAATGCTGGTGGACCGGAAGCTTGTAATACTTGTCATGGTGTATTTAGTAACCCACTAAAATGGGCACCTCCTAGAGGTTTAACGGGTGCAATAAATTCTAATGAGAGAGGTGTTGGAGCGCATGAAAAACATTTGTATGAAAACACAATGGGTGTTGTAATTGTATGTAATGAATGTCATACTTTACCATCAAATTTTGCAGATCCTATTCATATTGACCAAACACCTGGCGCAGAATTAGTATTTGGTAATTTTACCAAGCTTAGTACAAATGTGCCTGGCGGATTTAATTATCAATCTTCACTTGGCAATTTTAATCCAAATCCTTCGTTCAATTATACAAATGGAACTTGTTCAAATACTTATTGCCATGGTTACTTTAAAAATGGTAATCTTGATAATGTAGTTTTATTTACAGCGCAATCTCAAGGAGCAGCCTGTGGAACTTGTCATGGTGACCCAACAACAGGAAATCCATTACCTAAAACACCTGCTCAAGGAGGCACACATCCACCAAATGAAGACTGCCAAACTTGCCATATTGGAGTAGTTGAAGTTTCTGGTGGTAATTATACTTTTATTGATAAGAGTAAACACATTAATGGTAAGCTAAACATTTTTGGGCAAGAACATATTTATTAGAAATTTTATAGTTACAAAATTAAAAGCCGCAATTTCTGCGGCTTTTTTATTTTAAATCGTTTATTTAAGATTTAAATTTTTACCAAGATATTTGGGTTGAATAAATATTAGTGTTCTTACCTGAAACAGACGAAAAGAGAAATGTTCTTTAAACTATATTATTTGTGTTTTTGCAGCCTGATTAAAATCTTCTCTATAAGCTTCGATAAATTCTACAACACCTTCCGGTGATAAAAAGTTTAATGTTTCTATTGTTGAATCATCAAAACTATAATTTTCATCCCAGATTATTCCTTTCATCTCAAATTTGCTTATTGCAAAATCTGCAATGTGTAAAATGGCGGTTAAAAAATTATTTTCATTTGATTTTGCTGGTTGATGATGGTATTGCAGGGCATCAGAAAATACCGAAGGCAACGACCATTTTTCAGTGAGAAACTCACCAATTTCTTGGTGAGATAATCCCATAACTTTATATTCTGCATCCAAAAACGGAATTTGGTTTTGTACTGAATAAAATACTGTTTCCATAAATTCTTTAGTTAAGAATTCGTGAAGTACAAGTATTCCCATATCGTGAAGCATACCAGCAATAAATCCATCCCCTTGAAAATTAAAACCAAGATCTTTAGACATTCTTTGCGTTAACATACCAACAACAGTGGAGTGATTTAAAAATATTTCTGGTTTAAAATACTTATCAGATTTCATTTTAACTGTTGAAGCCATTTTGATAGAAGTAATAATTGATTTTATCTCTTGCATACCAAGTATTAAAACAGCAGAACCAACAGTATTAACTTTCCTTCGCAATCCATACAAAGGAGAATTTGCTACAGATAATACCTTTACAGTTAATGATGGATCTTTTTCAATCATCATTTCTACTTTTCTTGCAGATAGATCAGGTGAGTTAAACAATTGAGTAATCTCTTGCAGTACTTTAGGAATTGCCGGCAGGTTTGTAACATTTTGTAACTGCTCTAAGATATCCTCAGTATTGTATAAACTATTCGTGTTTTGAAAATCCATTTACATTACCAATAAAAGATTTTAATTGCTTAGGTGAAAATAATAATTAAAATCGCAATTGTATAGGTGAGAAAACATTATTACACATATTTTAGTTAAATTTTAATTGTTCAATTTTGAATAATAATTATTGTTAAAGCCCATTTTATTTTTTTGATTTAAGTTATAAACTTTTATTAACGGTAATATTACAATTTTTAATTTATTAAATATAAATACTCCAAACACTTTTAATATATGTTTAAGCTATTAGCTTTTTTCGTTTCATTATCTGTACAATCAATTCTGTTGTGCCAGAATATTAGTGATACAATAAAAAATATTATTGAATTATCAGAGTTTGAAAACAGTGCACATCATTGGTATGATATAAAAGATACTGATAAAGTAATA
>Ga0172368_10006604_pt1 | contig 12416 bp, 10 predicted proteins | sample Lak11m_FD_114540 | JGI IMG/M metagenome (GOLD analysis project Ga0172368, IMG submission 114540) | Freshwater microbial communities from Kabuno Bay, South-Kivu, Congo - kab_022012_11m | ecosystem: Environmental > Aquatic > Freshwater > Lake | place: Democratic Republic of the Congo: South-Kivu...
GCTAAATCTCAAATATGCACCCTTTATTCGAAAAAAATCCGTAGTGCCCAAACTGACTCCTGAAAAAATTAAAATACCCGAAAGTCAGGCATTTATAACCTAATAGCTGCAAAGTGGGTTAAAACAAATATAAGAGATATAAACAAATTCTTTTAAAACTTGGATGCCCTACTAAAAGGTACAAGTCGGCGAGATAGGGGAGCATAAGAAAATTAATGATCCACCTTACTGAAACACTGATATGGGAGAATGTTTTGAAACAAAATAGACTTATTCTTTAGTCCAGATGCGCAAATTCAGATTCAAATCTTCTACAATAGAAACTGCCAGAATCATGTCTTCAAAATAGGTTTTAACCAAATCGAAATTAACCATAGATTTCAGATAACTCGGTTCAAACAGGTCTTTTGAGTAGGCAATGCCCAGATACATTTTAGAATCAACAAAAGAAAGGTAAATATGGTTTTTGGATTTTATTCGGTATTGTAAAATACGCTCCATCAAACTGGTAGAAAGAATATAACGTGATTGAATCTGGTCATCGCCATACACATTAAATTCTTTGGTAAAGTTGACATCTTCGAGTTGAACCAATTTCTCTCTTCGGTCGATGCTCATGAGCTTTTTCAGAAAAGTTAAACCCTTGCCCAGTTCATTAGGCAACACAACAGTAGAACCAGTGAATTCTTTATTAAAATCAGCAATAAAGAAAAGGCCTTTAAACAGGGTGTGCCATTGGGTTTTTCTGTTGCCTTTAGAGTCAACGGTAGTGGTTTTGTATTCAGCTTTAATTTCTGAAAAACGAAATGCAGTTTTTTCAATTTTCCCAAAAACAAGATCATCACCTTTAAACCTGTCAACACTGTGCATAAAAAGCCTGCTGGTGACAAATTCTGAAACATTGACAGAGTCTTTGGCATTGTATTGCAGTTCAGGGCTGATAAAGTAAACAATACGGTTGATTACCTGACTTTTAAAGTCATTATAGAAAAGTTTATCTCTTACCCATAAGAAATATATTAATATGGCAACAACCACAGCCACGATGCATCCAATAAGTGCAATATTGTTTATTTGCATGTAAAACTGCAACAACAATGACACTGCAACCAAAGGAATAAATATCAAAAACAACATGATCAAAAACCTTTTTACAATGCGTTTTCTTCTCAGATCAAGATTGGAGAGGTCGGTTTTTAAAGAGGTATTGAAAAACTGTTCGAATTCCTGAATACTTTTCATTGGTATTAATATTTAATTATGATTTAAACAATGACTTAACATCAACATTTTGTCTTTCCTGTTCTGTGATTTCAAATAATTTCTTGGTTTGGAAGTTGAACATGGAAGCCACCATATTGCTGGGAACCATTTGGATGGCATTGTTGTAACTGGTAACGGCAGCATTGTAAAAACGACGTGCCGCAGACAGTTGTTCTTCAACTTCATTGAGAGAGCCTTGCAGTTGCATAAAGTTAGTGCTGGCTTTCAGATCGGGGTAATTTTCAACAGCCACCATGATGCCCGAAACAGCTTTTGATATTTTGCCATCGAGTGCAATTTTTTCTTCGTCACTGAGATTGCCCGATGTGGCTTTGGCTCTCATCTCGGTAATATCTGTCAGGGTTTGTCTTTCGTGTTGCATGTATTGTTGAACAGTGGCCACCAGGTTAGGTATCAGGTCGTAACGTTTTTTTGCCATAGTGTCAATACTTGCAAAGGCTTTATCGGCTTCATTTCTCTTGGAAATAAGACCGTTATAAATGATTATAAACCAAATAACAATAACACCTACAATAATTAAAAATGGTAACATAATAATTGATTTTTTAAATTAATACTTCATTTATTTTGTGTAAAAGTAAAGAAAAAAAGTGAAATGTTTTTAAGCCGGCTTGTAATATTTCTTGGCTTCGGGCATAAAAGCCTGTATTTGCTTAATGCGGTTGGCATCGCTGGGGTGTGTGCTCATAAATTCAGGCAGCTTGGGCATGTTTATTTCTGACATGCGTTGCCAGAACTGAAGGGCGTTTTCGGGGTTGTAACCGGCCAATGCCATGAATACCATTCCCAGCTTGTCGGCTTCATATTCTTGTTGTCGTGAGTAGGCGAGTACACCCAATGTAGAACCAATGCCATAAGATAACATAAACAAATCTCTGGTTTGTTCGGGTTTCTGACTTAGAGCTACATCTATAGCTATGCCACCCATCGCAGCAATCAACTGCTGACTCATGCGCTCATTGCCATGACGGGCCACTGCATGGGCAATTTCGTGCGACATCACTACAGCTACACCATTATCATCTTTTGTGTAAGGTAAGATGCCATTGTAAAACACAATTTTGCCACCGGGCATGCACCATGCATTCACCGTGTTGTCATTTACAAGATTGTATTCCCAGTTGTAGCCTTCAACTCTTTTTGAAAAACCATTTTGTTTCAGGTATTGTGTGGTAGCTGTTGAAATCTTTTGCCCCACATTTTTTATCATTTGAGCATTGGTATTTGAAACAGGAAGTGCAGGGTTTTTCGACAGAAAATCTCTGTAGTTCGTTACCCCTAAGCCAATAAGCGTGGATTCGGGCAGAAGTTTTATCTGGCGTCGGTTGCTAAGGGGTACTTTTACACATGAAAGTAAAGAACCCATTATGAAAATGATGAATAGTTTTTGTTTCATAAAATTTTGAAAATAGAGGGATTGTTCCTACAAATTTACAACTTTTATTGTTGTGTTAAATGTTTTTTCTTTATTCGATATTTGAATAAAGTTTAAGCCTTTGCCAATGGGCATATCGTTCAGCGTTATGGTGTTGGCTCCATTTTCAATAGCCCTTGCCGAAGCATACAACTGCTGACCGGTAATATTGAAAACATTAAATTGAAGCATGTCATTTTGAGGAGCGCTTACATTTAAGGTGATAATATTATTACTAAAGGTATAATTAATGAAATAATCAGATGAAGCTGCTAAGTTCTCAGTTTCAGCAGGCTGTTGATCAACTAATAATTTCAAAATGACAGGTAAATGGTCTGATGCTGTCAGCAGCGCATTTGAAACGGTTGATGGGACTGATGAATTTGTCGGACTGGTGATAGAACCGTTAAACCGGTTGCCATCCTGTCCTAAAGCTTTGTAGGAATTGTTGATGTATTTTACCTTTAGAGTGTTATTTTGAATGGCACTGTTAATAAGGATAAAATCGAATCGGTCATCAAGGCCACCACCAGCAAGACAATCATTGGAATTGACATTTGTTGATTGTGTGTGATATAATTTATATGTGCTGTTGTTGTACCAGTCTCCAAGCTTGTTTACAGGATCGTAGAACCGTATATTGGAATTGGAATGGGTTATTAAATTCTGAAAACAATCTTCGTCAGATGTCTTGGTATTTAAATCGCCCATGAACATTAAGTTTGAAACAATACCCAGAGAATTTAATGTAGCCATGGCATATTGGGTCTGTGATTTCCTGGCATCCAGGTCTGATTGTGTACTGCCTGCTTTCAGATGGGCAACGGCACAATAAAAAAAAGCAGTATCGTGTGTTACAGATAAATTGGGACTTTTGTGATATAATTTGTATAAGTCAATATCACTCAGGTATGAAGACAATGTATTATGCGAAACGTAAGCTACTTTACGGCTGTCGAAGTACAACATGTTTATGGTATAGGAGCCCGAGGCATTGAAAAATCCGGCTCTCTGATAATATGAAATGCCATCAGTGTTCAGTACATTGGTCAGAAAACGGTTGGCTGTGGTGGTAGAAGCATCCATTTCATTAACAGTTATAACCGTAGGGTTGACATATTTAATTATTTTCTTGAAATTTTGCTCTTTAAGGGTTATTTCATTATTGGTGCTTGTGCAAAAGTCAGTATTAATGCCATAATACAAAAGATTATAGTGCATCACGGTAATTGTATCCTGCGATTTGACATTATTAAATATGCATAAAAGAAAGAATGATATTAATAATAATCTTGAGGTAAATATTAATAAAATACCCTTGTGTGTTTTTTTATTTGTCATGATGTGAGGAGAAGAATGAAATAAGGTTAAAATGAAAATTAAGCGATAGAAGCCGTGAGACCTTTGCTGTTAAGCAAATCACATTTAGGCTTCAGCTCATCAAAAGAGCCGGTTTTAACAGTGCATTTGCCTTTATAATGAACAATCAGAGAGCATTGTTCGGCTTGCAATGGTTCGTGATTGCAAACGTCAATAAGGGTTTCAATTACAAAATCGAAAGTATTGAAATCATCATTGTGTAAAATAAGCTCTTTATTGAGACTGCTTATTTCTTTTTCTTTATTCTTGGTTTTAGTCTTTTCTTTTACCATTTTCTTAAAATATATCTGCAAAATTACAAAAAAAACTTGGATAAAATCTATTAATGCTTATTCTTTTTAAATCTCATGCATGCTGGTAATCTCAAATTATAGTTCACTTTAAAAAAGCTTTCCATAATAATCAATTAATAAACCAGATCGTCAGGCCTACTAAAAGCCGGATTGGTAACAAAACTATAATCGGTTAGGGTTTTAAGGAAAGCGATTAACGCCTGTTTTTGCGATGGTGTAAGTTGGGCACCTCCATTGTTGAGCTTATGCATCAGTGGATGGGCATAAGGAGAATAGACCAATTTTTCGCTGTAGAAATCTATAACCTCTTCGAGTGTGGCAAAGCGACCATCGTGCATATAAGGTGCCGTAAGCTCTATATTTCTGAGGGTAGGTGCTTTGTAAGCTCCTATATCAGCCGGATTTCCTGTGACGGCATATCTGTCGCGCGTATCAGTAAACACACTGTCCTTGGCATTGTTGTAAAACAAGTGGGTTGTAAACAGGGGGTTCTGGTCACCACCATGGCAATGAAAACAATCAGCCCCCGATTCGGTTGTAAAAAGGACAAATCCTTCAAGCTCCTGTGTGGTAAGTTGAACTTCCCCCCTCAGATACTGGTCGAATTTGGAATTAGCCGAGATTAACGTTCTGACAAACTGTGCAATAGCTTTGCCCATGTTGAGTGCAGTCACAGTTTCACTTCCAAAAGCTTTTTTGAACATAGGGGGGTACAACGGGATACTCTGAATCAGGGCTTTAGCTCTGTTGGTGTCGCTGTTTAATTCGTGAGGTGCCTGTATTGCCATCCAGGTAACATCTTCCAGCTTGTTTACTTTCCCATTCCATAAATAAGTGTAAGGGTTCCACAAAAGATTGATCATGGGCATCATGCAATGGGGTGTTGGAATACCTGTGATGCCATAGGCACATGTTTGGCCGTTCTTAAAGCTTCTTGATTGAATATGGCAGGTAGAGCAACTCATCATTGAATCAGGGTCGTTGCGCCCTCCCAGCCGGCCATCATAAAATAAATACCGTCCCAATTTTATGCCTTCAACAGTCATTGGATTGTCTGAAGGAATATATATTTGGGTTGGAAAATACAATGGTATCTTAATCTCATAGGGCGTTGGTGCGAATGTGTTTCCGACCAATGGCGTTTCTTTCTTACAGGCATTTATAAATATGATAAATACACATAGATACAAGAGATATAATATTTTTTTTCTTATAAATGATTGCATAACTTTGAAATTTCTTGTTTGATTAAAGCTTGGTAAAGCTTATAAATAAATGCAGTTAAAGCGTTTTAACTTAAGCAAATTTAAAAATAATTAATGAAAATGACTATTATATTTAGCTTTAAAAAGATTTTTTTATTAAAAAATATTAACTTTGTTTCTTGTTGTTTTTTTTAAAAAAAAATAAGTTATGAGTAAAACCGCCATTAAAAAAATTCATCAGATTGATGCATGGATAAAAGAAAATTATAAAACTTCACATATAAGCACTTTTGCTGTTTCGGTTCAGAATAAAGCTTCAGAAGAAAACATTACAAAATATAAAGCAGCCCTGGCTGAGTTTAAAAACGCTATTGAAAAAGATCCTGAAAATGCTGTACTCTACAATAACAGAGGAAGTATATATGCTATTCTCGGTCAGTATGAAGAGGCAATTAACGATTTTGCGGAAGCTGCTGAGCTCAAGTCTGATTATTCAGATGCATTTTACAATCTTGGGTTAGCGCTTAAGGCTTCAAATCAGTTGGAAGAAGCATTAGTTGCTTTTGATAAGGCCATTGAAATCGCCCCCACTTTTTGTGAGGCTTTAAATAACAGAGGGGTTTTAAGAGTCATGTTTAAAGATTATGAAAATGCTATCAATGATTTTAAATTGGTTAATGTGGGCAGACCTGTTGATGCAAAGGCTTATTTTAATCTGGGGAATGCTTACTTTGCCATGAATAAAATTGATGAAGCACTTGCGGCATACGATAAAGCGATTGAAATAAATCCGCTTTTTGCTGAAGCATACACCAACAGAGGCAATCTTAAATTCAGTAAGGATAAATACCGTGAAGCGCTTGTCGATTATAATATTGCTGTAGATCTGAATCCCAACAGTTGGACTTCCTATAATAATGGTGGCAATGCCAGAGTATGTCTTAAGGAATATCATATTGCGCTAATTGATTACGAAGAAGCCATTGCACTTAAAGCCGATTATCATGATGCTTATTTCAACAGAGCATTGCTGAAAATAAGTCTCAATCAGAATGATACGGCTATTACCGATATCACTAAAGCCATAGAGATATGTCCGACAGAACCACGCTATTACAATAAAAGAGGTCTCTTGTATTTTTTGAAAAACAATCTCGAGCTGGCCTTGAAAGATTTTACCAAAGCACTTGAACTAAACAGTACTTATGTTAAAGCCATGTACAATAAAGCCAATGCTTTGTTTGCATCGGGTCAGTTGAATGAGGCGCTTAAATATTATAACAAACTGGTTGATTCGGGTGAAGAACGTCCCGAAATATACTTTAACAGAGCCAATATCAATGCCCAGTTGAAAAATACAGAAGCCGCTTTAAGTGATTTTAGCAAGACGATTTCACTGAATGAAAATAATGCTGAAGCCTTCCATAACAGAGGTCGTATATATATGGATTTGCATAAATATGAAAATGCCATTTCCGATTTTGAGAAATCAATCAGATTAAACCCCGACTATGCTGAAGCTTATTTTAACAGAGCTAATGCCCTCTTTTATATGGAAATGTTTGATGATGCTCTTATAGACTATAATACGGCCATTAAACTTGCACCTGATAATGAAGTGTACTTCAATAACAGAGGCTTGAATTATCTGGAAATGCAAAAAAATGAATTGGCCATTAACGATTTTGACAAAGCGATAGAGCTCAATCCTCAATTTTCGGCTGCTTATTTGAACAGGGGCAATGCCAAAAATGACTCAGGCAATACAGTTGAAGCAGAGGCTGACTGGAAATTGGCTAAAGAAATGGCTGGAAAAAACAACTAAAGTTAGTACTTAATTTTACTGACTTTCAAAAGACATGCTGTCTATCAAGTCTTGGTTATAGTGGTCTTTTAACTGTATAAAAGCCACCTGCTTAAATTGTTTTATGCCATATTTATGTTTTGTTTCGCTGGCAGTTATACCAAAATGTAAAGTGTTTAGTTTTAAATCAAATCCACGTTTAATAGAAAAATATAGTATTTTTTTATACAAATTGTATTTTTCAACGTATTCATAATCCATACCTAAAACAACCGGGCAATAGCTGTTGCAGCCTTTATAAGAGAGTATTGCGCCAATTATTTTAGAGTCGAATTCAATTTTTAAAATCTCCCAATATGGAGAAATGTTCACAGCTTTAAAAAATTTGTAAGGCAGTTTAAATGTGTTTAAAGCCATAGTTTTATTTTTGACATTCTGATACAAATTATAAATTTCTAAAAGTTCATCTTCATTAATATTATTTACAGTGAAGTTGAATGATGACAGATTGCTCAGAACCTCTTTTTTAATAATCTTTCTTTGTCTTGAATTTAATGTGGAATTAAAATATTCATCAAAATTCATGTTATTGACAGGGGATAAAATATTGTTTTCCAAATTGTCGGTTTTAACAAAACCCTGATGAATAAAGAATAAACTAAGTTCATCATCAAACGCATCAAAATCCCTCAAAAACAATGAGTTGGCTTTCTCATTTTCAAAGTCTTGCCATACAGCATCAAGCATTTTGATGGTTGCTTCCTGCCATTGTGGGTCCTCTCTTTTAATGTACAAATGGTCGCCATTGGTTAGTGGAGAGCCCATCAAAAAGCATTTAGAAGTTAAATAGTAGGTGTCAGTTTTTCTTTTCTCCTCAATCTTCATTGAAATTTTTTCCGAAGATAGCATGTCATCTTTTGAAAAAGTGGATGTAAAAAAAGTTGCTAAAAGGGGTGTATTATCGGAGTTGTAAACTATATAATAAAAGAAATTCCAGTTGTTTTCTTTATCTTCATTATTGCAAAAAACATCCTCAAGCAATAATAAATTGTCAAAGTCAAAAGCACCTCTGTCTCCCAGCAAATCATTCCACATTTCTTTACTTATTTCTCTGATAGATTTATAGGTTTTCAGAATGAGATTTTTAGTTTCTTTTTTCTCATGAATATTAAGTGTAGCAAAATTTTCAACTGGTCCAAACCTTTCTTCAAAATTGGTGAATTTCCGAAATGCTTTATAAATGTCCTTCATTGATCTGTCTTCGTCTTTTAAAGCAAGTGGATGGTGGTAAGCAAAAGCTTTAGCCAGATTTTCAATATCATGGTGCGTAATGTGGTTTGTAAGTGTAAAACGCACACCGGTACATGTTTCGGGAACTGCCGGAAAAATGCCAATATTGGTGTAAAATCCTTCTCCTATCAGGCGCTCAATCAGATTAAAACCAACCCGCGGAAGTCCACAGCCTACAAAGAATATTGGAGAAGATGATTCAGAAACCAAGGGTACTTTATATTGAGCCATCATTTCATTGCAGAACTTTATCTTCGTTTGTAAATCATTCTGCAATTTGTAAATATCATCGCTCAGATGTATCTTGGCTGAGGCTATAGCTGCTCCTATAGTGGCTGGCTCCTGAGGCCCCGAATAAGCCAAAGGACCACCCCATTTTCTTACTTTATCTCTCAATTCTTTATCTTTAAACAGAAAGACACCGCCACATGACCCAAAACCTTTAGCCATTGATGTGCCCATAACCATCTTTGGATGAAGTTCAGTTTGACTAAAAACATAACCGGCGCCATTTTTTCCGGCCCAACTAACACCGTGTGCATCGTCAACGTATAAATGAAGTTTTTTATGCTTATCGAGCAACCTTATAATATCCTTTATGGGCGCCAAGTCTCCAAACATGGAGTAAACACCATCTATCACATACCATATTTTATCATATTTCGATTTGTAAAGTTCGATTTTTTCTTCAAGTTCATCCAAACGGTTGTGACGTAAAATGGTAATGCCGGTTCCATAATGACTTAATTTATAGCTTTGTTCCTGCATACTGATATGCGCCTGCTGATCGAAAATGACCATATCTTTACTGCCTATAATAATGGGCATCACACAATAATGTCCTATCGATACGGTAGTTGTAAGCAGAATATGAGCATTGAAAATCTGTGCTGATAGTTCTTCCAATTCTTTATAGTTGCCACTGGATACATATATTCGTGAACATGAAAATAAAGCACCATACTTTTTTATTGCATCTATTGCGGCTTCTTTTAATCGCACGTCCAACTCAAGTCCCAAATAGCTGCAAGAACCCAAGTTTATCAATGGCTTTTCTTTTATTAAAATACTTCGTCCATCAAGTGTTAAATCTTCTGTATATAACTTTCCCAGTCCTCTTGATTCCCCAATTGTGGAAAATTCATTGACAATTTTAACAACATGTTCAAAATTAATGTTTTGCGACATAAATGTATGATGTTTTATTTTAACAAATATAATGTTTTTTTAATACCTTTATTATCAATTATTGCATATTTTTACCAAATAATATATACATTGATATAATTTGCTGCTTTTCATATTTAAAATTAATTAAACTCAAAAAAACTAAATTAAAATTGCTTAATTTTGTTTGTATTAAGGTATTAATCTTTTTAAATTTTTATAAGTTTTACTTTTTTAAAAAATGAATGAATATATAGATGACAATTTTAATATTAAACTTGAAGATGGAATAGTTTATATAGCTTTTCTAAAAGAGTTTTATAATTATGACCAAATAGATCTGGGTATTAAGAAACGACTTGAAATTGTCGGTGATAATTCATATCCAATGTTTTCTGATTTTAGAAAAGTAAAATCCGGAACCAGAGAGGCCAGGCAAAGATTTTCGGAGAAAGATGCAGGCATAGGAGTTAAAGCGGTTGCTGTTTATATAAATTCTAAAGTTCAAAAGATTATGTTCAATTTTTTTAATTCTATTTACAAAGCTCCTGCACCCACCCGTATTTTTACTGATAAAGAGAAGGCTTTAAAGTGGCTTGAACAATATAAATAATCGTATGTCCCAAATACCATTCAATGATTTTGCTGTTTTTCAGAAAGCAATTTCAATAATAATTAACAATAAAGAAGTAAGTGTTGAAAATATTTGCAAAGATTTAAATATTAGTGATAAACTTATAATTAATTTTTTAAAAAAGACGTATAGAGAAATAAATTCTGAATTTTACAGAAAAAATGTTGTAGAGCAATTTGTTGACTCTTCAATTAGTGTTCTTCTGAGTTTTGCAAGACATCAATATGGTAAAAATCTCGCTTTTACAAATGATGATAATTTTGATGCATTGGTTACAAGTATCAATTTTCTTGGACAAGAACTCAATTTTTCTACTGTAACAACCAATTATACTGAAGATGTTTTTAATTCAATTGGGGATTTACTCCTTGTAGTTGATAATTTGGGCTATATACTTTTTGTAAACAATGCTACATGCAAAATATTAGGATATGACAAATCTGAAATTGAAAGACAGCATATAAAAATAATATTAGAAGATGACGTTGAATTTCAATTTGTTTTAGATGATAAGAATAAAAGAAAAGTTTTTAATTACCGTTCAAAACTTAATAAATTTATTCCGGTTTCACTCATTATTTCAAAGTTTTCCCGTAAAGATAATCCTTTTATGGGGCATGTCATTATAGCAAGAGATATTTCATTGACTCTAAAATATGAAAAAGAGATTGAAAAACAAAACGAAATTATCTCCAAATCGAATGAAGAATTAAAACTTGCTTTAGTTAAAGCTGAGAAGTCGGAGAAACTTAAGTCGGCTTTCTTAGCTAATATGTCGCACGAAATAAGAACTCCTCTCAATGGCATTATGGGCTTTTCGGAACTGTTGCAATACGAAAACAGCAAAGAAGATTATATAAATTATGGTAAAACCATTCTTAAGTGTAGCAACCAACTGCTTGGTATTGTCAATGACGTGCTCGACATTTCAAAAATTGAAGCAGGTTTAATGCAGGTATCAAAAGATAAATGCAATATCAATGAAATTTTAAATGATTTGTGTTCAATTTATAAACAAAAGATAATTGCAGAAAATAAAAATATTGAACTGCTTTTAATAAACCGTTTTAAGAACGACAGTCGCATTATTTCAGATGAATTACGCATAAAACAAATTATTTCTAATTTGTTGGATAATGCTGTAAAATTTTCAGAAAGGGGCATTATAAAATTAGAATGTTACCCAAACAATGATTTCATAGTTTTTAATATAAAAGATACGGGTATAGGTATTTCAAAAGCTGAATTAGAGACTGTTTTTAAGCCTTTTATGCAGGCTTCCCAATCTAAATCGAGGCTTTATGGTGGAACAGGTCTTGGATTGGCTATTGCCAAAGGATTGGTAAATATTTTAGGAGGCGAAATTTCTGTAACGTCAACCTTAAATTCAGGTTCTGAATTTGTTTTTTCGATACCTTTAATTTTCGATGACTCTAAAATTAATATTGAGATTGAAGACACCACTTTTAGAAGTCATTTATTTGATTGGGAAAATAAAACCATTTTGCTTATCGAAGATGATGACATCAGTGCCAGACTTATTAAGAGATTATTAGAGCCTTCAAAAGTAAAAGTAATCCATGCCAAATTTGGTATGGAGGCTTTGGAAATTTTTTACAGCAGAAATGATGTAAATATGGTCATTGTCGATTTTGAACTGCCCGACATTAATGGTTGTGAAATTACTAAAGACATCAGAAAAGTCAATAATGAAATTCCAATAATAATTCAAACTGCGTATGCTTCAAAAGAAGATGAGAAAAAATACTTTTTGGCAGGATGCAACTCATTTATCCCTAAACCTATCAAATCTAATTCTCTTTTAGAGGTTGTTTAAATTTATAAAAAAGAAAAAGTATTAACAAAAAATTGTTAACAAAAAATATGTTAAAATATTGATTATCAGAACGTTAATTGAATAAAATGTTGTATCTTGTTGGCTAAC
>Ga0172368_10006607_pt1 | contig 12414 bp, 5 predicted proteins | sample Lak11m_FD_114540 | JGI IMG/M metagenome (GOLD analysis project Ga0172368, IMG submission 114540) | Freshwater microbial communities from Kabuno Bay, South-Kivu, Congo - kab_022012_11m | ecosystem: Environmental > Aquatic > Freshwater > Lake | place: Democratic Republic of the Congo: South-Kivu...
CGGGCTGTCGCTGGAGACGAAGGTGACGTTCACCGCCGGCGCGCCGGTCTCGGCGAAATCGTCGCTGTCGGCGGACCCGACGAGCCTCGTCGCGGACGACACGGCGACGGCGACCGTCGCTGCAACCCTGCGGGATCTATACGGAAATCCCGTGGGCGGGGCGACCGTGAACTTCGACGCCACCGGCACCGGGGACACGTTCTCGTTCGCCAGCCGCTCGACGGACGCCGCCGGCGCGTGCTCGGTGACGCTGAAGTCGACGAAGGCCGAGACGAAGACGGTGACGGCGACCTTCGGCGCCGAGCAGTCGGCGACCGCGACCGTGACTTTCGTGCCGGGCGCGCCGTCGGCGTCGAAGTCGTCGGTGGTGGCCGTGCCCTCGTCGCTGCTCGCCGACGACGCGACGACGACGACGCTCGCAGCGACGCTGCTGGACGCGTACCTGAACCCGGTGCCGGGCATCGGCGTGACGTTCACGGCGACGGGCGCGGGCAACACGCTCGTCGCGGGCGCGGGCACGACGGATGCCGACGGCAGGACGACGGCGACGCTGCGCTCGGCGGTCGCGGAGCCCAAGACGGTGACGGCGGCGTTCGACGTCCAGAGCGTGACGACGCAGGTGTTCTTCACGGCGGGCGGCGGCGACGCGGGCCATTCGACGCTGACGGCGAGCGCCGTGCAGGTGGTCGCCGACGACACGGCGCAGGCCGAAATAGCGGTGACGGTGCGCGATCCGACGAACAACCCCGTGCCGGACGCGGTGGTGGCGTTCGCGGCGAGCGGCAGCGGCAACACGTTCTCGGCGCCGAGCTGCACGACCGGGTCCGCGGGCACGTGCTCCGTGACGCTGCGCTCGACGGCGGCCGAGGCGAAGACGGTCACCGCGAGCTTCGGCGCGTCGCAGACCGCGACGGTGTCGGTGACGTTCACGGCCGGTCCGGCGGCCTCCGGCCACTCGAAGGTCGAGGCGACGCCCGCGTCGGTGACCGCGGACGACGCGGCGCTCGCCACGCTGACGGCGACTGTGCGCGACCAGTACGACAACCTCGTGCCGAACATGCTCGTGACCTTCACCGCCACGGGGCAGCGCAACACGCTCTCCTCGTCGACGGCGACCACGGGCGCGTCGGGAGCGGGCGCCGGCGTCGCCTCGGTGACGCTGCGCAGCCGCACGGCCGAGACCAAGACGATCACGGCGACGTTCGGAGCTTCGCAGTCGGCGACGACGACGGTGAAGTTCGTCGCAGGCGCGCCGCTGGCGACCAAGTCGACCTTCGGCGCCGCGCCCTCGAGCCTCAGCGTCGACAGCACGTCGGGCACGACGCTTTCGGCGACGCTGCGCGACCTGTACGACAACCTCGTACCGGACGCGCCGGTCACTTTCTCCGCGACAGGCGCGGGCAACACGCTGTCGGCGACGACGGTGTCCACGAACGCGTCGGGCTACGCCGCGGTGACGCTGACGAGCACGAAAGCGGAGGCCAAGACGGCCACGGCGTCGTTCGGCGCGTCGCAGTCGCTGACGACCGGCGTCACGTTCACGCAGGGGGCACCTGCGTCCTCGACGTCCTCGGTGGCCGCCTCGCCGCCGTCGCAGACGGCCGACAATTCGTCCACGACCACGCTGACGGCGAGCATCGCCGACGCGAAGGGCAACCCCGTGTCCGGGGCCGCCGTGAGTTTCTCGTCCAGCGGGTCGAACAACACCTTCAACCCGGCCAATGCCGCCTGCAACACGTCGGGTGCGGGCACCTGCTCGTTGACGCTGCGCAGCTCCCGGGCGGAGACGAAGACGATCACGATCTCCTTTGGAACAGGGCAGTCCGCGACGACGACGGCGGCCTTCACGGCGGGCACCGCGGTGGCCGGGCAGAGCACTTTCACGACCGACATCGCCACTGTGAAGGCGGACAACACCGCGACCGCGACGCTCACGGCGACGCTGAAGGACACGTTCGGCAACCCCGTGCCGAACGTGAGCGTCACCTTCACGAGCAACGGAAGCGGCAACAGCATCACGCCGGGCACCGCGAACACGAACGCCTCGGGGGTCGCGACCGCGACGATGACGAGCACGAAAGCCGAGGCGAAGACCCTCATGGCGGCCTTCGGCACGGCGAGTCTGACCTCGTCGGTGACGTTCGTCGCCGGCGACCCGGTGGCCGCGCAGTCGGTCGTTACCCCCAGCCTGTCGTCGGCCGTCGCGAACGGGACGGCGACGATTTCGCTTGCGCCGACCATCAAGGATCAGTTCGGCAACCCGGTGGCGAACATCGTGGTTTCGTTCGCCTCGTCCGGCAGTTCGAACACGTTCTCGTCCGCGACCTGCACGACGGGTGCGGCCGGAACGTGCGCGGCAGCGCCCACGATCAAGTCGACGAAGGCCGAGGTCAAGACGATCACGGCATCGTTCGGCAGCTCGCAGTCGGTCACCTGCACGGTCACGTTCACGGCCGGCGCGCCGGTCCTGACGAAGTCAAGTGTCACGGCCACGGGGCCGACCACCGCCGACAACACGGCGGTCTCGACGCTCACGGCGACGATCAACGACGCCAACAACAACGGCGTTCCCAACATCGCGGTCACGTTCTCCGCGACGGGCACCGGCAACACGCCGTCGGCCGCGACGGTCGTGACCACCGACGCCACCGGCCGGGCGACGCTCGGACTGAAGTCCACGAAGGCCGAGACGAAGACCATCACGGCCACCTACCCGACCAGCCAGGTGCTCAGCACCACCGCGGTCTTCACCGCCGGCCCCGCCGCGCAGGTGCGCTGCACGATCGCCGTGTCGGCGACGACCCCCACGGCGAACAACACTGCGACCACGGCGGTCACTGCGACGCTCAAGGACCAGTACGACAACCTGGTGTCGGGCGCGGTCGTCGACTTCTCCGCGACCGGCACGGGGAATACCTGGTCGACCACGCAATGCACGACGGGCGCGACCGGGGCGTGCCCGACGGCGCCGACGCTCAAGTCCACCAAGGCGGAAGCCAAGACGATCACGGCGACGACGACCGGGGTGACGCTGACGGCGAATGTGACCTTCAAGCCCGGGCCGGCGTCGGGGGCTCACTCCTCCGTGACGGCCAACCCGGCCTCGCCCGTAGCGGGGACGTCGACGACGCTCACTGCGACCATTGCCGACCTGTATGACAACGTCATACCCAACGTCTCGGTGACCTTCACGGTCGCGCCGACGACGGGCAACACGCTGACGGGATCGCCGGCGACCACGGACTCGGCCGGCCAGGCTTCGGCCTCGCTCAAGAGCACGAAAGCCGAGAAGAAGACCGTGACGGCCTCGTTCCCCACCACGCAGACGGCGACGGGCACGGTGACCTTCGTGGCGGCGGCGCCGGACGCGAGTCACAGCACGCTCGCGGCAAATCCGACAAGTCTCGCGGCGGACGACGCGACCACGACCACGCTGACGCTGACCGTGGGCGACGCCTGGAGCAACCCGGTGCCGAACGCGGGCGTGGTGATGAGCGCCAGCGGCACCGGCCACACCTTCGGCGCGCTGACAGGGACGACCGGGACGAACGGCCAGTTCCAGACCACGCTGCGCTCCGGCGTGGACCAGGCGAAGACCGTTTCCGCGGCCGCCACGGCGTCGACCACGACCGTGACGCCGACGGTCGTGGTCACCTTCACCGAGGCGAAGCCCGAGATCCTCTCAGTCAACGGCCCGACGCCCATGAGCGGCTGTGAAACCCTCACGTACACGCTGAAGCAGACCCAGTCGCGGCCCGTGGACGTGCGGGTCGAATACGCTCTCACGGGCACGGGGACGTTCGTCGCCGCCACGCGGCACACGACCCAGGGCGACGGGCTCATGGCGCTGACCTCCTCGCCGGCGGGGACGACGCACACGTTCGTGTGGGCCAGCACCTTCGACGTGCCGCACGCCGGATCGACGACAGCGCGCGTGCGCATCACCCCGTCCCGCGGCGGAGTGGACGGCACGGACTACACGCTGAGCGGGCAGACGGTGAAGAACCAGCTCGCGTTCGCCTCGCCGGTCAGCTACGGGGTCGGGGACGGCATGGGGCCGGCGGCCATCGCCGTCGCCGACTTCAACCGCGACGGGTACAAGGATCTGGTCGTCGCGGATCGCCTGCAATCCGCCGTGAGCGTGATGCTCGGCCAGCAGGGCGGCACCTACGGGGCGTCCGCCAGGTTCCTGGCGACGACGACCAGCCAGGGTCCGATGGACCTTGCGGTCGCGGACTTCAACGGCGACGGCGTGCCGGACGTCGCGACCGCCGACAACTACGCGGCATCCTTCACGGTGCTGCTCGGAAACGGCAGCGGCGGGCTCGGAGACACGAACCCCGGCAAGAAGGTCGCGACGACCGGCATGCGTCCGGTCGCCGTCGTCGCAGGCGACTTCAACAACGACGGGAAGGCGGACGTCGCGCTTGGGGACGCCGAGACCAAGAAACTCGTCGTCGCCCCGGGCAACGGCGACGGCACCTTCGGGGCTCTGAAGACCACCACGATCACGGGCGGCGCCAGCGCCAGCAACGTGCCGCGCACCATGGTCGCGGGCGACTTCAACCGGGACGGCAAGCTGGACCTCGTCGTGGCGCTGCCGGGCGACAGCCAGGTCGCCGTCTTCACGGGCAAGGGCGACGGCACCTTCAACCTGCCGGCGACCGGGACGACCCGGGTCACCGTGGTGGGTCCCGTGGGCCTGGCGATGGCCCCGCTCAACCGCAACGGCCGCCCGGACGTCGTCGTGCGCACCGCCGCCGGCAACCTCGTGCCCCTGCTGCAGAACGCGTCCGGCTCTCTGGTCGCCGGCACGACGGTCTCCACCGGCAACACGGTGTCCGGCACGGAGAAGTACGACCTCGTCTTGGCGGATCTCGACCTGGACGGAGCCTTGGACGCCGCCGGGGCGACGGGAACGTCGATGCCCGGCGGTGCCTGGGTGCTGCGCGGCCAAGGCAACGGCACGTTCTTCGCGGCTGTGCAGCTCGCCGCGCCGGGCACGTCCGGCGACAGCCGGGGCATCGCGACGGCCGACATGAACGGCGACGGACGCCCCGACCTTGTGACGGCGAACTTCACGGGCAACGACGCGACGGTCTACCTCGGCAGCCAGGCGTACCGCTGCGACGCGCAGTTCCGGTCGATGACGACGGTCTCGGGCCTGTTCACGACGGCCCTGCAGATGGCACAGGCCGACTTCGATGGCAACGGCTGGATGGACATCGCGACGGCGGACCAGGCGACCACGAGCGGCGTGCGCATCGCCTGGGGCACCGCGCCCGGCACCTGCACCAGTCCCCCCTGTTTCACGCCGGGCACCGCCGTGGCAGTACCGACTCCGAGCGGCGCCATGAGGCCCACTTCGCTCGTCTCGGCCGACTTCGACCACGACGGCTGGCCGGATCTCGCGGCGGTCGCCTCCACCGGGACCCCGGGCGACTACGTGGCCGTGCTGTACAACAACAGCAGGACGACAGCGCGCACGTGGTCGACCAACAATCTCTACGCCTTCGGCGTGCGGTCCGGCACGAGCGACCCCTCGGTCGTCTCCGTCGGGGCCGGAGACCTCGATCGCGACGGGTGGCCCGACCTCGTGGTCGCGCGGGCCAGCGGCGGCGTGCGCCTGCTGACCAACAAGCGCGATCCGACGCGTGCCTCCGCGTTCAACGCCGCCGTGGCGGGCCCCGACTGCGCCGGCGCCAAGACCGTGCCGGTCGTCGCGGACTTCAACCAGGACGGCCTGCCGGACATCGCCTGCAGCGGCGACACGGGGTACGTGTACCGGGCGACGGGATTGCTCTCGTACACGCAGGCCTACGCGACCGACGCGCAAAGCTATATCGATGTAGTACTCGGCGACCTGAACGGCGACGGCTGGCAGGATCTGCTCCTCGCCAACTCGGCGGCGACGGGCGGCCTGTTCGCGGGGCTGGTGAACAACCTGACGGGCGGGTTCACGCGGTTCACGGGGCCGCTGCTCTCCCCGGCGCCCGTGCCGGCGTCGGCGGTGCTGGTGGACCTGGACGGCGACGGCTACCCGGACGTCGTGGAGCCCGGGACGACCGGCAACGCGACGACGTTCTTCCTGAACGGGACCGGGGTGCGCGCTCAGGCGGCGTACTCGCTGGGCACGCCCGCGCCCGCGACCGGGGACATCGTCGGCGGCGACTACGACTTCGACGGCGTGCCGGATGTCGGCATCCAAGGGCCAGGCGGGACGCTGCTGGTGCTGCGCGGGCGGTAGGGCGGGCATCGGCGGCGCGCGAGCAAGTTCCCGTTGCGGGCGGGAGCCCGGCGGCGGGCCGGGGGCCCCGGGGCGTCAGACCGGCGGACGCGATGGTCCTGCCGTCCGGCGAGTCTGCGACGGATCTCCCTGCCGAGGCACATCGTCGCGGTCTTCGGCGAGGCGCGCGCGGATCTCGTGCAGGCCGGCGAGATTGTCGTCCATGCTCCCGTCCGGCCGCGTGAACTCGCGCGCGATTTCGTCGCGGACCTCGACCCCCCAGACCTCGCTCCAGTTCGGCATCAGAGTTCCTCCGGCGACACGATATCCACGCCCGCGAGGCCGACAGCGGCATTGACCGCCTGCACGAGCCGTCGTGTGCGCAGACGGACGAGATGCTTGAAGTTCCAGCTCACGATCGTGTCGAGACGGGCCACGGACGCAGCGGCGACGTGCCGGGCGTCTGCCTGCGCCGACGCAGGCAGAGCGCCCCAGCGCAGGTATTCGGCGACCAGCGCGTCGATTTCCGTTCCCTCGGAGGGAATGCGGGCAAGGGACCTGCAGGCGGACAGCAGACACTCGCGCTTCCCGGCATCCCCGTGGGCCGAGAGTTCCTCGACGACGGCCGCGGAGACGCAGGCGTCGAACTCGCCGACGCGCTCCAGGAACGCCTGCGTGGCGGCCAGACGCTGCGGGAGCGTCGTGTCGAGAAGCCCGCCGAATACCGAACTGTCGATGTAGATGCGAAGCTTCGCCACGCCGTCCAGCGTAGCCCGCGGGCGCGGGACCGACAAGCCGGCCATGCGGGCCGCACGCCGCGGGGCGAGCCGGGCCGTTCCCCGCCCGCTCCGGGGCCGCCCGCCACGCGAGCCTTGCAGGACGCCGGAGCGTCGCCTACAGTGCCCGTGCACATGCCGGCCATACCGACGGATTCCAGGAACACGCCGCCCGCGGGCGAAGGCCCGGCGCCCGAGGAGCCTCCCCCTTCCGAGCCTCCGTCGCCGGGCGCGCGCGCGCCGGCGCGGCAAGGGGACGGACCCGGCGCGACGCGCTGGAAGGTCGTCGAAACGTCGGAAGTGACCGACGAATCCATTGAAAAGATTCTGAACGAATGGTCGGGCCTCGGCTGGGAGCTGGAGGGCATCCGTTTCGCGATGCGCGAGAGCTCGCGCCGGCCCGCCATGGCTTTCGTGTGCTTCGTGCGCGGAGGGGCCGGGCGGCCCGCCGGCGCCGATCCGGGGGCCGCCGGAGCCTGACGGCCGTGCCATCGCGGCCGCCCCGCCGGACGGCCGCCGGGAAAACGTTCGATGCGCATCGCGCTCACCCACAACCTGAGGCTCTCCGACAGCGAGGAAGAGGCCGAGTTCGACACCCCCGAAACCATCGACGCGCTCGCCGCCGGGCTGGAGCGGCTGGGCCACCGCGTCGAGCGCATGGAGGTGTCGGGGCCCGCCTCGCGCACCGTCGCGCGGCTGGAGGCGTACAACCCCGACCTGGTGTTCAACACCGCCGAAGGAAGGCGGGGGCGCTTCCGGGAAGCGTTCTACCCCGCGCTCTTCGAGGAGCTGGGCATCCCCTACACCGGCTCGGACGCGTATGCGCTCGCCGTCACGCTGGACAAGCAGACATCCAAGATGCTCGTGGCGCAGCGCGGCGTCGTGTCCCCGCGCGGCACCATGGTCGAGCGCCTGGAGCAGCTCCAGGTGGACAACCTGCGCTTCCCGCTCATCGTGAAGCCCAACTTCGAGGGCTCCAGCAAGGGCATCACGCAGACGAGCATCGTGGAGGAGGCCGCGCGGCTGCCCGAGACCGTTGCGGAACTGCTGCGGCGCTTCCCCGCCGGCGTTCTGGTGGAGGAGTACGTCCCCGGGCGCGACGTGACGGTGCTGCTCCTGGAGGCGGCCTCGCGAGAGACCAAGGGCGTGCTGGAGCCCGTGGAGTACCTCGTCGCGGACGAGGCGGTCGCGAAGCGGCGCTGGGCCATCCACGACTACGAACTGAAGCGCAACGAGTCCGCGGCGATGAGCCTGCGCGTGCCGGCGCAGCTCGCGCGCGACACGGTGACGCGGCTGCGCACGGCGGCGGCCATCGTCTTCGACACGCTGGACATCCGCGACCTCGGGGGCGTGGACTTCCGCGTGGGCGACGACGGACAGGTCTACTTCGTCGAGGTGAACGCGCTGGTGTCGCTCGCCCCGGGCGCGCCGCTCTACGCTGCGGCGGCGCTCGACGGACTGCACTCGGACGGCGTGCTCGCGAAGATCGTCGAGAGCGCGTGCCGCCACTTCCAGGTGAAGCCAAGCCGGGGCAGCTACAAGAAGACGGGACCGCTGCGGGTGGGCTTCACGTTCAACGTGAAGCGCGTCAAGCCCCAGATCGACGGCACGCTGGACGACGAGGCCGAATACGACGCGCCCGCCACGCTGCAGGCCGTGCGCGAGGCCATCGCGAGCCACGGCCACGAGGTGGTGGACCTGGAGGCGACGGCGGAGCTGCCGAACGTGCTCGCGAACGTGCCCGTGGACGTCGTGTTCAACATGGCCGAGGGCTTCAAGGGCCGCAACCGCGAGAGCCAGGTCCCCGCGCTGCTGGAGCTGCTGGACATCCCGTACTCGGGCTCGGACCCGGCGGCGCTCGCGGTGGCGCTGGACAAGCCGCTCGCCAAGCGCGTCGTGCGCCAGGCCGGCATCCTCACGCCGGACTTCTTCATGATGACGACGGGCAAGGAGAAACTGCCGCGCACGCTGCAGTTCCCGCTCATCGTCAAGCCCAGCGCCGAGGGCAGCAGCAAGGGTGTTCACGGCACGAGCGTCGTGCGCAGCGAGGCGGAGCTGCGCGAGGTGGGGCGCCGGATCGTGGAGAAGTACGAGCAGCCCGCGCTCGTGGAGCAGTACGTGTCGGGGCGCGAGTTCACCGTGGGGCTGCTCGGGGAGCGGCGCACGCGCGTGCTTCCCATCATGGAGATCGTGTTCCTGGACGAGAAGGACGACACGCCCGTGTACTCGTTCGAGATGAAGCAGGACTGGTCGCAGAAACTGCGCTACGACGTGCCGTCGAGGCTGGACCCGTCGCAGCAGCGCACCGTCGAGCGCGTGGCGCGCGACTGCTTCTCGGCGCTGGGGTGCCGCGACGTGGCGCGCATCGACCTGCGCATGGACGAGAAGGGCCGCGTCTACTTCCTGGAGTGCAACCCGCTGCCGGGGCTCACGCCGGGCTGGAGCGACCTCGTGCTCATTTCGCGTGCGGCCGGCATGGACTACCACACGCTCATCGGCGACATCCTGGCCCCCGCCATCCGGCGCTACTTCGACCGCGTGCGCGAGCGGCGCAGGGAGGACCGCGAGGAGGCCCAGCAGGCGCTGCGGCTGCGCATCCCCGCCAACGGCACGAAGGCGGCGGCAGGGTAGGAGCGCTTCAGGAGGGCGTATCCGGCGGGTTCCGGCACGCGGCCGGGGCGGAGCCGGGGATGGCAGGCCGCAGGGGGCAGCTTGACGTTCCGCGGTTTTCGAACCTCCGGGTCGGCGGAACGCGCAGCCTCGCCCCCCGATGTCAATAGCTGCAGAAGTATATGCAGTCTGGACGGGCCGGAGGAACCCGGACACGCAAGTGCCCGGGTGATTCACGGCCGCGCAACACGTGCACTGGCGTGCCCGGCTTCCCATGGCCGCGCTGCGGAAACTTCTGCAACGATCAACAGGCGCAGACCGAGGGACCTCCGGCGCTGACGCAGGAACACAAGCCGGGCACGTCGGGGCCCGGGTGGCGCGTGGCCGCGACCCGGGCACTGACGTGCCCGGCCAACTGTCGGCGGCACCGGTCGGTGGCCGACGGCCGGACCGCGCTACGCTTCCGTCGTGCTCAGCCAGGAGGTGGGCCAGCCCGCGCCGCACGACCCCGGCGCGGCGGAGCTCGCGATTCTCCAGGAGTGGCGCGGCTTCGCGAACGCCGACCTTCCCGCGGAGCTTCGTCCGCCCCCCTGGCCCGACGCCCCGCCGCTGGCGCGGCTTTCGGCGGCACTGCGCGCCTGGGCGGAAGCCTCGCCGCGGCCGCTCGTGCTCTTCATGGATGAAATCGACGCCCTGACCGACGAAACGCTCGTGTCGACGCTTCGGCAGTTCCGCTCCGGATTCCAGAACCGGCCGGGCCGTTTCCCTTGGTGCATCGGCCTCGTCGGCATGCGCGACGTGCGCGGCGACCCGATGAAGGCGGGCAGCAGCGGCCGCACCGGCTCCTCCAGCCCGTTCAACATCAAAGACGAGTCGCTTGCGCTGCGCAATTTCACCCGCGACGAGGTCGGCGAGCTGTACGCACAACATGCACACGAGACGGGCCAGCCGTTCGAGCCCGGCTCGATCGACCGCGCCTTCGGGCTCTCCGGAGGACACCCGTGGCTCGTCAACGCCCTCGCGCGGCAGATGGTCGAGGTGCTGGTGCCCGAGCGCGACCGCGCGCTGACCGCCGCGCACGCCGACGCCGCCGCCGCCCTGCTCGTGAAGCGCCGCGACACGCACCTGCACAGTCTGGCGACGAGGCTCGAGGAGCCGCGCGTGCGAGCGGTCATCGAGCCGATGCTCCAGGGCGAGCCGCCGGTCGGCGCCGACACGGACGACGTCGAATACGCGCTGGATCTGGGCCTCGTGTGCCGCACTCCGACGGGCGGAGTGGAGATCGCCGACCCGATCTACGCGGAGATCATCGCGCGCGAGCTCGCGAAGCGCCCGGGGCTCGCGGCGGCGACGATTCCCGCGGCCTGGCTGCGCCCGGACGGGCGCATCGACTTCGCAAGGCTGCTGGACTCGTTCCTCGCGTTCTGGCGCCGGCACGGCGAGGTGCTCATGACCTCGCACCCGTACCACGAGGCGGCGCCGCACCTGGTGCTCATGGCGTTCCTGCACCGCGTCGAGAACGCCGGCAAGCTCGAGCGCGAGTATCCCATCGGGACCGGGCGCATGGACCTGTGCCTGCGCCACGGGCCTGACACGCTGGCGATCGAGGTGAAGGTCCACAGGAAGCGCGATCCGCTGGCGGAGGGACTCGGGCAGCTCGACGACTACCTCGCGGGGCTTCCCGCCGACACGGTCGGATGGGTCGTCATCTTCGACCGCCGCCCCGGCCAGCCCCCGGTCGAGGACCGCACGAGCGCCTCCGGCGCGCGCACCCCCGCCGGACGCGAGGTCGTCGTCGTGCGGGCGTGACTGGGCAGTACGCCCCGGCCGGGGCGCATCCGCCCGGCGGCGTCGCGAAACCGCACGTATTCGCCTCGAAACGCGACGATTCCGCGACGTCCCGGGGGGCAGGTCGCTGCCGCCGCCGGCCCGGCTTCCTGCCGTGTCCACGGTCACGTGCGCCGCGGCGGACCAATGCCACACGCAAGCCGCGTGCAATCCCGCGACAGGCATCTGCCCGAGCCCGGAGGCGAAGGCAGAGGGAACCTCGTGCAGCGACGGAAATGCCTGCACGATGGGCGAAGCGTGTCACTCGGGCGTCTGCGGCGCGCCACCTCGACGCTGACTTGTCCGATGCCGGTCCAATGCCACGTCCAGGCATCCTGCCATGCCTCGACCGGACTCTGCCCGGAGGCCGCGGCGAAGCCCGACGGAACCTCCTGCGACGACGGAAACGCATGCACTTCCGGCGAATCGTGCCACTCGGGCACGTGCGGACAGCCCGCCTCGACCGTGGCCTGCCCGGCGCCCGACGCCTGCCACGTTCAGGCGACGTGCAATGCCTCGACGGGTCTCTGCGGAAGCCCCGCCGCCAAGCCCGACGACTCCGCGTGCGACGACGGAAACGCCTGCACATCCGGCGAATCGTGCCACTCGGGCGTCTGCGGGAGCCCCTCGTCGACGGTCGCCGGGCTCGATGTGCATCAGCGGAAGACCTCCGACCGCCACCACGCGGCACCCGTCGCGCGTGCGCAGCGTACAGCGCCCGTTGAGCACGACCGTCTGGAGAGCGGCGTCCGCCGCCGGCGTACTGAACATCTCCCCTTGGGACTGGAGCGGATTCCCGGCGGAGCCGGCACCGGCGGAGCGGGCTCCACGGCAGGCTTCTCCCGTTTCGAATTGGGGAAAAGGGTTTGGATGACCGGGTCGATGGTGTCCGGAATGGCAGGCGTTTCGTAACATACGCACGGGTGAGCCCTCGGAGTCGGGGTGCAGACCCAAACCTGTCCGGTTTTCCTGCCC
>Ga0172368_10006609_pt1 | contig 12413 bp, 9 predicted proteins | sample Lak11m_FD_114540 | JGI IMG/M metagenome (GOLD analysis project Ga0172368, IMG submission 114540) | Freshwater microbial communities from Kabuno Bay, South-Kivu, Congo - kab_022012_11m | ecosystem: Environmental > Aquatic > Freshwater > Lake | place: Democratic Republic of the Congo: South-Kivu...
ATAAACAACTATAATTTGGGTATCCATGATAGTCTCCTTCTTTGGCGGTCGGGATACCCCAAATGTAGCTGACTTTCATGGATTTTTGTTAAAGTTCATCTCAAGGTAGCAACTTGAGTTAATTATAATCAATATCACACAAAAAAGACCGGACACATCCAGAACCAGCCATTGGCGGGGGCTCACCCTGCAATACCAGCCAGAGTTGGATAGAAGCTGACCAACCTTCTTCAATTGTTGCTTGGGCAAGCAACAATGATTTTTTGGTTTCGGTTGCACAGGAACTCTTTCTTTCACTTCAAGAAGGCGGGCACTCCCTTTCCGAAAGAACACTGTATTCATACCTGCACTCAGCCCAATGATCTTGCCCGGAAATCGGGGCAACCCCAGTAGCCTATCGTGATCCAATCTACAATCATACAAATTTGCGGCCACGAATCAAGCCGCGCTCGTTTTAGGGGGATTAACTTCGATTGCACAGCAACAAACACTTTCACTAATTCTCTTTGGCGGCCAGCACGAATCGATGTCTGCCCGGTCGGGAAGCTTCGCAACCATCCCGCCGCAGTGCCAGCATGGGGCTAGGAACGAATCGATCAGCGGAACATTCAACAAGTTTGCGCCACTGCAAGCGCGGTCGATCGTATCCAAATACGGAGCCAGCCCAACAATCCCATCCGCAGTATACGAAAGCTGTCCCACAAATTCAAAACCTGCTTTGCTCATACCGACGCCAGAAGGAAGATTTTCCGGTGCGTGGATAATCCAAAATCTTTTGGCGTTTTGTTTTTCCTGTTCAAGGATGGACTGCAGCAAGCGCGGATAAATTCCGCGACCCTGCCAATCCGGGAGAGTGGCAAAATCCCAGAGATAGCGGTCATGAGGAGGCAGTTCAACATTAATTTCGAGTTCTCCGATGGAAATCTTGCTTGTGGCAAGCCAGCCATAGGCCACAGGTCGGCCATTGATTCGCGCTACATACGCACGATGCCCATTTGTGTTGCGGTCAATTACGTTCGCATCAGAAAGGTGATTGATCTCGGCCAGTTCATGCCAATCGGATGTAGGACCAGCTGTGAACCCGGGTAAGTGTGGGAGCGGGGCGGTTGTATCTTCAACCCAATAGGTTGCCAGTGACATTTTGTCTCCTCTTTTGTGGGTTCTACTTTTGCGCAGCCTGGCGAACTAACTCGACCATCTTCACAATCGCGGCGATGGCGACATCTGGTTGATCGATCATAATGTGGTGACCGCTTTGCTCGGCAAAGATCTGCTGACTGTCAGTCGAGAACTGGAGCAAGTTGGTTTGTGCGGCGCTGTGTTTGGCATCCAGATCTTTACCAGCCGTCAGAACGGTTAAGGGTAATGCGCCCAACGAATTCACAGCCCTGGCCCGCGCCCCTCCTTCGGACATTCCCATGCCTTCATCTGCGAAGGTTTGAACGCTGCGAGGAGCCACCGCGAGAGCTGTATAGGCTTGCTTATCCCCCTCCGGCAGATTTTCGACTGAACCAAGGGGATCCGCTAGTAGGCGTACCAGGCCGATGCGGGCCAGCAACGATGCCAGGGATGCGGAGGTCCCACCGGGTTTCGGAGCTGGCTGATAATTGGCGACATTCGCAGTAGGCAGGTCTTGCGCGTCGACCAGTACCAACCCGGAGACTTCGGCCGGATAGTCATGAGCGTACATAATCACGGTAAACGCGCCCATCGAATGGCCCACCAGCACATATGGGCCCGGCACATTCGCTTTTGCAAGCAGGGTATGCAGCTCTTTCGCAAATTCCCCAGCCGTCCGCGGCTCGGGGCTGGCCTCGCTCCAGCCCATCCCGGCCCGATCATAGGTGCAGATGCGCGTGGTCTTGGCGATTTCGGGCTGCACCCAACCCCACGTGGCAGACATATCTCCCCAGCCTGATTCAACCACTACGGCGGGACTGCCAGAGCCGGTGCAGTTAATATGTAAGCGATAGCCGCCCACATCCACCATCTGTCCCGGAGGGGGATAGGCTTTCGCGTCGGCGGCTTCAGCAAATGGCTCGTAAATCCACCCTGCCAGCGACAACCCAACGATCAAAACCACAAGCCCGACCAACCAGCTCATACAACCTCGTCCTCTGCTTCTGGTTGACCCAACTTTTCCATCTTGGTTTTCATTCTTAATCATAAGTTTGTTCATTTCCATCTCCTTGTGCTAACAGTAAATTGGTCAAAGTTGCGACCACTATAATGGGCGCAGCTCCCTTGATCAGGATTGCCTCGGCAAATTGAGGCTGCCATTTCAAATCCTGCGAGTCATCCACTAACAGCACCCGTAGAGTGTCGGGGGAACGCGCAGCCATCTTCTCTAGAAACGCCCCAGCCTTTTTATCCACCAAAGCCAGGTCCAGTAACAGGATCCTGGGGCTTATATCTTCGACCCGTTCCGCAGTATTATCGATTGTCCTGACGATCTCCACCTTATCGATCTCCGGAATGGCTTTTAGTAAGGCTTCCAGCCCATCCGCCAGGGGAATTGAACGGGTTGCAATAATGACGATGATGGTTTGTTTGTTCATTCTGTAGTCTTTTGTCCTGTGTTAAAAGTTTACCCTTATGGGTTCCAGCCCACATCGGCGGATACACGGAGTTGGGATAGGACAAATGACGTATTCGGCGTTTCAAAGCGTATCGTTTAAAACAAAAAACCACTGCTTGAGTGGTTTTTTGCCTAATAAATGACCTTTGGGGTTACAGGGAAGCCAATCCTTCTTTCAAGGCATACAATGCCGCCAAGGTGCGATTTGCCAGCTGCAACTTCGCCAGGATGTGGCTGACGTGCGTGCGAACCGTTTTTTCGCTGACCACCAGCATTTCAGCAATTTCATCATTGGTCAGGCCTTTCGCCACGTGTTGTAGAATTTCCACTTCTCTTTCTGTCAGCGGATCATTTGTGAGTGGTACTTTGGGCGGCTGGTTTATTTCGCGCATCACCTTTGATGCAATGCTCGGCGAAAGGAAACCTTCGCCACGCGACACGCTATAAATTGCTTGCAGCAGCTCCTGAGGGGATGATTCTTTGAGCAAGTATCCTAGGGCGCCGCTGCGGATCGCAGAGAAGACCTTTTCGTCATCCGAGAACGAAGTCAACACGATAATTTTCGCTTCGGGCCAGCTCTTCCTGATCTCAATCAGCGCTTCCAATCCGTTCATGTGCGGCATAACCATGTCAAGCAGGATCACATCCGGTTTGAGATTGCTCACTTTGCTTACAGCTTGCAGACCATCATTCGCTTCACCAACAAGTTGAAGTTCTGGTTCTGTTGCAAGCAGGGCACGCAGTCCTTCACGGACAATGGCATGATCATCGGCGATAAATATTCGAATTATTTCCGTCATTTTCCGCTCTCCCTGTCGACCATTGTTGATCTTTCACAAAAGTGCGCAAATTGCTCTTTCTTTGATGCCGTGCGACAAAATTGGGGCTTTCATTCAGTTTATATGCAACACTACTTTGATACGCGTACCTTTTTCCAGCACAGAGGTAATTTCCAGCTGCGCCTTAAGTTTCTGGGCGCGCTCCTTCAGATTTGTTAATCCCATGCCACCTGTTTCGCAGGCTGCTTGAACATCGAAACCTTTTCCATTATCCAGCACCTGGAGCTCCACTATTCCATCCGTTGCCCGCAATGAAACTGTTATTTTTGTAGCCGCCGCATGTTTCAATGAATTATTTAAGGCTTCATGCGCCAAATAAAAAAGCCCCTCTTCAACCAGCGCTGGCAACCTATCAACGTTTTCAATGATCAAGGCTGCATCTACGCCTGCGCGTTTTTCCACGGCATCCAATCGATGTTGAAGTGCTTTTGCCAACCCTTCGCGTTCCAGTACGGGCAGACGCAATTCAAACAGGAGTAATCGCATTTCCTTGAGCGATTGTTGGGAAAGTTCTCCCAGACGTTCGGTCTGGGCAATGACCTGAGCCATCAGTCCATTTTGCGCATGACGGCGTGTGGCCTCCGCTATCAGTGTCAGACTGTATAAAGTTTGCGTGACAGAATCATGCAGGTCACGTGCCAAACGCTGCCGTTCATCAATAGCACTCTGGATCTGCGCTTCAGCTAAAACGATGCGGCTGGTGATATCCACCACGGCGCCGATCTGGCGTAGTGGTTTTTTGTCGTCATATATAAAATAGCCGCGGTCAACGACAAAAGCATAGGTTCCATCGGCGCGGCAGAAGCGGTATTCATCAGTCCAGTAATCAGCTCTGGCATCGGCTGCGGCAGTAATGCTCTTGATTACCCTGGCCTGGTCATCGGGATGGATATGTTCCTCCCACCAGCTATGATTTTGAATACTGTCGCCTTCGTAGCCAAACAGGGAATACAAACCATGGTTCCAACGCGTCACCCCGGCAGGCATATCCCAGTCGTAGATGGCATCGGCAGACACTTTTGCAACGAGAATTAATTTTTCCTCGTCGGTGAGTGCCAACCGTGGTGTGGTTTCAGTCTCTTGTGGGGATGACCACTTAATATTGGACATATAAGGTCATTATACTCTAATATGCAACCAGTCATCATATTAAAATGACGCCTTCTCAGCAAATACACGTTTCGATCTGACGAAAGAACAAATCCTGTTACATGGATGAATACCTCACGCGGTAGGAAATCAGTCTGGATCAATGGCACGCGGGTGAAAGGTTATGGATGTGCGGATAATGGCCCAAACTGCACCCAGGATTGCCATCAGGATAATGATTAAAAATACATCGGGGGCGAACAGACTGATCGTTTCCATTGGCGTGTTGAATTGGCGAGGTATGATGATCCAGGCCATCGAAGCCAGGCAAAGATCGATTGCCAGCGGCAGGAAATAGCGCCAAAGTAATAGTGTGCCGTGCACAGGCAGTGTTCCTTGTTTTCGCCAGTGTTTGATGAAGAAGGCCGACACTGTGATCCAAAGGATCAGAATCATGGTCGGAATCAGCAGCATTAGCTGCGTGGCAGGGGTGGCTGGAGGATCAACTGCCACGGACAGGTCGCGCCCATGCAGGATTTCCGCCACACCTTCAATTGGAATATTAAGTGCCACGCTGTGGCCGAAGCCGTTGACGTTGACCAAGACCACGATCCCAATCTGCTGATCCGGCAGCAACAGCAGGTTCGAGTGAAAATTACTGGTATCCCCGTTGTGCTCAATTTTTCTCGGCCCGATGTAAGTGTTAATTACCCAACCCATGCCATACGAACTCGTTTGACTAATTTTTGGACCGGCTGTGTGCAGCGTGTCAATTCCGGCGGGCGACAAGACTTTTTTTCCGTCATAAGCGCCGCCATTCAATTGGGCAATCAGGTAATGCGACATATCTTCAGCGTTGGAAATTAGAAAACCGGCTGGCGTCATCCGGCGTGGATAAGGAGCCTCAAAAATAATCGGCCAGAAAAACCAGTAGCGATAGCCTGAGGCAATGGTCTTCGCAACCGGATTGTTGATGGCTGCGGCACTGTGAAGCATAGCGAGCGGGTCAAAGATCTCGGTCTGGACATATTTTTCATACGATTTTCCGGAAACCGCCTGGACAATCAGCCCCAGGGTGGTGTAATTGACGTTGCTATATTCGAAGCCCTTGCCTGCTGACTGGCTGAGTTGGGCTGTGCTTAATTGGCGCACGCCTTGCTCGAGAGCGCTGGCGCTCTGGTCGTTATCCGCCATTCCCTGGCGGCCTGCATACACCCCCAGTCCGCTATCCTGATTGAGCAGTTGCCGCACGGTGATCTGATTGGTTGCCGCCAGATCAGCCGTGCGGAACCAGGGCAGATAGGTCGTGACGGGTGTATCCAGGTCAATTTTGCCGGCCTCCACCAGTTGCATCACCGCAAGGGCCGTGAAGGATTTGGAGGTGGAGCCAAGAATAAAAGGGGTTTGTGGCGTCACTGCCCGGCCATCCGGACCAGCGGTGCCGTATCCTTTGAGATAAACCACCTGATCACCGTGTATCACGCCCAACGCCAGTCCGGGAATATTGGCGATGCGCATTCTGGATTGAATATAGGCATCAATTTTTTCCTGATCGGCAGGTTGGAGCAGAAAGTTACCATTATCACCAGGAGTTGCCATGGCAGCCCTGGGTGAATTGCCGAAGACTATCAAGGTTACAAGTAGAAGAGACAAGCTTGGGATTATGAACCTTCGCATCTGTCCGTATTTTGTCCACATAATCGTTTTCATTAGTTTCCTCTGATCAACTTTATCACCCTACCACTAACAATCACGCGAGATAGCGGTCGGGTGATTCTGGTCAGTTATGTAATATCGTTCCAAAGGTTCGAAATCCATGAACTTGCGGTAGGGTTACAATTCAGGCAGCTTCAGGAGTGAGTTTTTCCCATTTTTCAGCGTTTACTCCCTTGATCAACAGCCAGATGGGAAACGTGATTTCCGCAATTGCTATCGGCAGGGCGAGATAGACCGGTCCCGTTTTGTAATTGGCAACCAGGACGTGTGAAAAACTATCGATCAGATAGCCCAGGGATGCGATCGTGAACAGCACGCCTAGAATTCTGGGAAAGTAACCCGACTTGAAAATTAAATAACCGAGGATCAAGGCATGCAGCGCTAAAAACACGATACCAACCGTAAATCCAAAATTGTATGCATTGAGGAACAACATTCCGAGAGCATTCAACTGAGTTGGTTCAAAGACTGTCAGGTAAGCAGCGCCACTAAAAAGAAGAACTACAATAAAATGCGTCAGCAAATTAGCGCCATGGATCGTAGTCATTGCCAGTCTGGAAACTGTCGAGACTAGGGAAAGCGTTTTGTTGACTGGTTTAAGCAATACGTAAAGCAGCACAGACAATACGATTTCACTTAATAAGAGCACCAATTCGATGCCAATCCCTAAGCGAAACAGCCCTCCTGAAGCCATGATTATATTGGCCGTTGCCGCGGCATCTTCGACCACAATCAGTTGGGCAGGAATAGTAAAGTGAACCGGTATGGACAAAACGGTGATGAGCAGGTAAAGGAAACCAGCAATTCTGGCAGTTGTTTGAATGGAACGAGTTTCTTCTTTGGCGATCATCTTAATTTCTCCTATTGAATGTGGTTCTCGTTGAAAGTGCATCGTTAACGTAGAGATAGCTTACCCTTGATGTGGCATTAAGAGATAGCTACATATGCGTTATTTTGAATACTGCTTTTGTTGTATTAAAAGGGGGAGAAGTATTAAAGCAGTGGCTTACGTGACCGTTGGCGGGACCGACTTTAGGCGCGGCAGTCTGATTAGCGGTTTTGCGGGCAAATATTACGTTTAGGCTAGTAAATAGAACAAAATCTCCTCGCTAAAAGCCTCGAGATTTTGATGTTTTGTTGTGAAATTACTTATTTTTATGAAAAATGTTAGAGACAGAATTGAATGTCTGCTGGTATTCTTTTACAACAACAGATCAATTCCAGGGGAATCCTGTCCACCCGAATTTATATGGAGTAGTGCCCCACCCATGTAGGGGCCGCTCGATTTACATCAGGCGGTACAGAACACCTGAGAGAACCAAATTCTCTTAGGTGTTCTGCTTATTATGTAGGTTTTGTGAGATTTTCTGATGATTTTATGAGCAAGAAACGCCTGCCTGATGGCGTTTTTTGTTTTTAATCCATAAACAGCCTTGGCTTTTACCATAAAAAATGATCGCGGTCTCGATGATGTATTACATATTGGCAGGTTGCGATTTGCGCTAAGACAGGTTCAAGAAAGAAGAAGGTTCAATTACCTAAAGGATTTTTTACTGGTTGGTTTCTGTCAGAGAAACCTTGTGTAAAAAAATTAAAACCAACGTTAGTGGCTGCATTCAGGTTCATTTCAGATCTGGATTATTGTAAGTTAGGATGATTAATGGTAATATCTTATTGGATAAATAAGATAAAATTCATATAAATAGTTCAGTAGAACATCCAAGTGGAGTGTAGCGAATAGTTTCTCCTCGGCGGAAATTCAACCAACAAGACTTTAAGGCTCTTGAAGGATCAATAGGAATGCCTACACCCATTTTGGCAACTAAACTTTATATTCCCACTACTCGACCACAACTGGTCCTCCGCCCTCGCTTGACCGAGCGGTTGAAGGAGGGACTCCTCTCAGGCCGAAAGTTGACTATCATCTCCGCCCCAGCCGGTTTCGGTAAAACTACGTTGGTCTATGAATGGGTCGCGGGTTGTGGGCGACCGGTCGCCTGGCTGTCGTTGGACGAAGGGGATAGTGATCCTTCACGCTTTCTGATTTATTTCGTCAGTGCATTGCAAACACTTGCCCTTCCGCAAGAGCATCGGGACAATGTGAGCGGAGGCGCACGGATTACACCGAGTATTGGATCAGGGTTGTTGAGTTCATTACAATCTCCGCAACCACCGCCAACCGAATCAATTCTGATTGCCCTGCTCAATGAGATAACCACCATCCCAAATAATTTCATCCTCGTCCTTGATGACTACCATCTTACTGATTCCAAAGCAGTTGACAATGCTCTCTCCTTTCTACTTGAGCACCTGCCGCCGCAGATGCACTTGGTTATCACCACCCGGGAGGATCCTAATCTGCCGTTGGCTCAACTACGTGCCCGGGCTAAATTGACCGAACTGCGGGTTGCAGACTTGCGTTTTACTCCCACCGAAGCTGGTGAATTCCTCAACAAAGCGATGGGATTGAACCTTTCAGTAGAAAACATCTCTGCGTTGGAAGCCCGGACGGAAGGCTGGATTGCCGGTCTGCAATTAGCCGCACTTTCGATGCAGGGACACCAGGATGTCTCCGGATTCATCCAGTCATTCGATGGAGATCACCGCTATATTGTAGATTATCTGGTTGAAGAGGTTCTGAGGCGTCAGCCCGAAACTGTTCGAAGCTTCCTGCTCCAGACCTCCGTCCTTGACCGCTTGAATGGTCCGCTCTGCGATGCCGTCACCGGCCTGCCGGGAGGCAAGGCGCGATTGGAAACATTGCAGCGGGGCAACTTCTTTCTCATTCCGCTGGATGACAAAAGTCACTGGTACCGCTATCACCACCTTTTTGCCGATGTTCTCCATATGCACTTGATGACAGAGCAGCCTGATCAGATAGCTGTCCTGCAAAGACGGGCAAGTGAATGGTACGAGCAGAACGGTTTGCCTGCCGATGCAATCCGCCACGCGTTGGCCGGTGGAGATTTCGAGCGAGCGGCGGGTATGATCGAGCTGGCAGCGCCAGCCATGCGAAGAAGTAGACAGGATACTACGCTGTTCGGCTGGCTAAATGCGCTGCCTGACGAGCTATTTCGAGCCAGGCCTGTACTCAGCGTTGAGTATGTAGGGGCATTACTGAGTAACGGTCAGCTTGAGAGCATTGAAGACCGCCTGTTAGGCGTTGAACAGTGGCTGGAGACGACAGTTGACTGGTGTGCGCAAACCGAAGCATCAGCGGCTGGGACTCGTCCTGCGACACTCCCTGGCGCTGCCCGCCAGGGCAAGAGTGCACCGCACGCAAGTGCAGGTGAGTCCCGGCGTTCTTCTGGGGAGCCAAGTCGAAATATGATCGTGATGGACGAAAGGGAATTTCGCCGTTTGCCGGGGTTGGTCGCCATGTACCATGCCGGGCTAGCCTTGGTTTCAGGTGATATACCGGGGACCATGACACACGCCCGCCGGGCGCTCGATGTTGTACCTGAAGATGACCATGTGACACGTGGAGGGGCAGCGGCGCTCCTGGGACTCGCATCCTGGACGATAGGTGATCTCGAGACAGCACATCGCTCGTATATCGAAGGTATGGCTCATTTGCAAAAGGCTGGGAACATCTCTGACGCAATCAATGGAGCCACCACCCTGGCTGTTATACGGATCGCGCAAGGTCGTCTGCGCGAGGCACTGCATACCTATGAACAGGCATTGCAGCTTGCAACAGATCAGGGCGCGATTGTTCCGCGTGGCACAGGAGACATGTATGTGGGGCTGAGTGAACTTCACCGCGAGCACAATGATCTACAAATCGCTACCCAGCACCTGCACAGAAGCAAGGAGCTAGGTGAGCACGCCGGGTTCCCGCAAAACCGGTATCGCTGGTTTATCGCCATGGCTCGTATTCGACAAACCCAAGGAGATCTGGAAGGTGCCCTGGATTTGCTCCACAAGGCAGAAACTATATATGTAAGTGACTTTTCCCCCAATGTGCATCCTATCTCGGCGAGGAAGGTACGGGTATGGGTTGCGCAGGGGAGATTGGCGGAGGCCCTTGACTGGGCGCGTGAGAATGGACTATCTGCTGAGGATGAACTCGGCTTCTTACGCGAGTTCGAGCACATCACTCTGGTCAGAATACTTTTGGCTCGATATGAGAGTGACCGTACAGAAAGCGCAATCCTTGATGTGATCGGGTTACTGGAGCGCCTCCTAAAAGCCGCGCAAGAAGGCGGGCGGATGGGAAGTGTGATCGAAATACTGATATTGCAAGCGCTTGCTCATCGTGCGCAAAGCGACATACCATCTGCTCTCATACCGTTAAAGCAAGCCCTGAGGCTGGCTGAACCACAGGGCTACATGCGCATATTCCTGGATGAAGGCTCACCTATGGCGCAACTGCTTCGCGAAGCTGCCGAGCGTGGAATCATGCCAGATTATCCGGGCAAGTTACTAGTGGCATTTGAAGCGCAGGGGCAGGCGAGCACAAGTTCAACTCCGATTCCCAATTGGCAAAGGCAATCTCGCCCCGCTTCTCAATCCCTGATCGAGCCGCTCAGCCAACGTGAGTTGGAAGTGCTCCGTTTATTCCAAACTGACCTTTTAGGACCCGAGATCGCCATTCGACTCGTGGTCGCTTTGAGCACGGTGCGGACACATACCAAGAGCATCTACAGTAAACTTAACGTTAATGATCGTCGGGCGGCCGTCAAACGGGCAGCCGAACTGAATTTGATTTAGCCGCGTATAATAACCGCACTTAGCCCTGCCCAAAACAGCATTTCATCGCTTGTCGGGCAGGGTTTTTGATTCCAGTCACGTTTGCAAGCGTAACTATATATCCCCATATATATCCCCACATCTGGGGACGACAGCTCCCCACATTTATTTGTATATTGTACTTAGTTGAAGCAATCAGGCAGTTATGCCAGGTGCCAAACTTTGACACTTATCCATATGGTTCAAAAAAGGAGATAACCAGATGAACACCAACAAAAACACAGTGACCAGGGAAAGCAAAATGAAGGTAACAACCCCCAACATCATCCGCGCGGCAGGTTTGTCCGCTATGGTTGCCGGGACCATTTTCGCAGTTATTCAGCCGATCCACCCGCCTGATGTTCTTGCGTCTGTCACAACCAGCGCATTCATCATCATCACATCCTTCAAGGCGGCCATGTCCATCTTTGGCATAATCGGCATTACGGGGCTCTACGCCAGGCAGGTAGAAAAGACCGGTTGGCTGGGTCTGGCCGGCTATCTCCTGCTAACCGTCTTCTATGCAATCCAGATGTGCTATTCTTTCGCCGAACCTACCATCCTGCCGCTGTTAGCCAACGTAGCGCCGACGTTTGTAGATAGCGTCATGGCAATGTCGAGAGGGGTTGCTGGCTCAATGGACCTCGGTGCCTTCGCAACGGTATTTCACATCTTGCCGCTACTTTATTTGCTCGGCCTGCTGCTGTTTGGAATTGCGATCTTCCGCGCTCGCATCCTGTCGCGCTGGGCGGCTATCCTGCTGGCCTCATCGGGACCTTTGGCAGTTGTCATGTCTCTGCTTCCGCACCAATTCGCGCGATTTGCAGCGGTGCCGATGGGCATCGCCCTGATCTGGTTGGGATTTTCGCTCCTCACTGAGCGGCGCGTGCCAGCCTCGGAACCCGTACCTGGCATGATTAGCCCCCTGCCCAGCCAAACCGGAGCCGATTAAGTTTGCCGGAAGCCGCATGAAGTTGAATCGGGATGGCAGGGAATACCGAATATCATCTCTGCCATCCCGATTGTTCAAAAAAGGAGACAAACATAATGAACGCCAGTAAAGAATTAAAACTTGTGAATACTAATCGGCAGGCTTTCACACCTGTGGACTCGTCGAGAAAAACCTCGTTAGCAGCGGGCGTACTCTATCTGCTCACCTTTGTCTCGATGCCGATCGGCTTTCTCTACAGTTCTGTGCTGAACGACCCCAACTACATTATTGGCCCCGGTACCGACACTGCTGTCACAATCGGTGGCATCCTGGAGATCATCGTGGCGCTCGCCGGTATCGGCACCGCCGTTGCGCTGTACCCAGTGCTCAAGAGACAGAACGAAGGGATGGCATTGGGTTTCATCGGCTCTCGGGTTCTGGAAGCCAGCACGATCTTCGCGGATGTTGTCTGTCTAATGGCAATAGTGACCCTACGGCGGGCTGGAGTCGGAGCGGAAGCCTTGCTCAC
>Ga0172368_10006612_pt1 | contig 12405 bp, 8 predicted proteins | sample Lak11m_FD_114540 | JGI IMG/M metagenome (GOLD analysis project Ga0172368, IMG submission 114540) | Freshwater microbial communities from Kabuno Bay, South-Kivu, Congo - kab_022012_11m | ecosystem: Environmental > Aquatic > Freshwater > Lake | place: Democratic Republic of the Congo: South-Kivu...
AAAATCGTTGCAGCGATGTATGCCATGCCGTTCTCGCGCTCCTTGAATTCGTCAATGCGAACTGCGAGGCTGTGCGGCACTTCGTCGCGCAAAATTTTCAAACACGATTCACGGATGAGGTCGGCGGCAATATCTTTCTCATAGGAATCAGTGACTTGTTCTTCTGGATATTCAGGCGGTCTCTCCGGAAGCATACTGACCAGTTTCTCGAGCAGTTCATCCAACCCGATCCTTTTCGCTGCGGACACTTTCTTAACTTCAGCCTGATTCAGCATTCTGGAAAATGTCTCAGCCCTAGCAGACTCGCCTTCGGCGTCGGCACCGAATGTGTCTATTTTGTTCAGAACCAGCAAGCGGGGAGTCCGACCCGCACTCTTGTTGAGCAGGTCAGCGATGCGGATGTCGTCTTCAGCCGGTTCAGACGATGAATCGACCAGCCAGAGAATCACATCCACACCTTCTGCGGCCTCTTCAGCCTCAAAGTTTAGAAACTCACCAAGTTTATGACGCGCCTGATGAATGCCGGGCGTATCGACAAAAACGAGTTGATAATTTTCAGCCGTGAGAATTCCAAGCTGACGGCGGCGTGTTGTCTGCGGGCGCGGCGAAACCGCGGCGACCTTTTGCCCAAGCAGCGCGTTGAGCAAAGTGGACTTGCCCACGTTGGGGCGTCCGATGATGGCGATGAAACCTGAACGATGTTCGATCATTTGATCCTTTCATAGATGCGTATCTCAGGGTTCACAAAGGCGATCTCAATTTGCGGAAGAAAGGGCGGCAGTGAGTAGGAAAATTCAGCAATGAGAAGATAGTGGTCTGACCTGCCGCCGGCAAGTTGTTTGAAGAAGTCGCACTCCACCTGCATGGACTCGCAAACGTATGGGTTGTTGAACTTTTTCCATGTAAAACTGTCGGTAACGAGGTAGGTAGTTTCACGTTCGTTCAATCCGGCCTCGCCAACATTAAACTCATATCCTGGGTCTGTGGGAATGGGATCGCCCGGAACTTTTACGAAATAAACCGGATAATTTTGCCTTGAGCTAAAATGCTTCGCTGGAATCGTGGGTGGGTAATATGTATACTCCAGTGATGTTTTATAGGGCAATGATTCCAAAAATTCGCCCGCTGGAATGCGCGCATCGTTGAGGAAGAGCAGCATGACACTGACATTCCTTGCCAGAGAAAAAAGAACGACGCAGCCAAGAAGCGCCGTCACGTTTTTTTGATAAAGGGGCTTTTGTTCCATCCATCTGTAAATCTCCCCGATGAAAAAAGCGCCCAGCATGGCAAAAATCGGCATCATGGGCAGGAAGAATCGCAATTGATAATTGTAGGAGACCATGATTGGCAGGTCGAGTGAGAACAAACAAAGCAGGAGGGTAAAAATATTTTTTGACTGGGAAGATTGTAGGCCAGCCCCTGATTTCCAGACTTGAATCATTTTGTGTCCAGCCCAAAACAATGAAGCAAAAAACAAAAGAACGAGCGGAAGACCCAGACCGTTGACAATGACTCCATACTGTCCGACAATGCCTCTGACGCTATCCGGTTGCCTCCAATAGTTCCCTGTGTGCAAGAGGGCGGGAATCATATTTTGGAAATAGTACACAGGCCGCAGCAAGGCAGTCGGCGTACCGATGGAGAACCCAAGATAAGTTAATGATCCGCCCAAAATAAGCGTGCCGAAAATATCAGGCCATTGTCTTGGCAGGAAATGTCGTTGCGAGATCAGGTAAAGTAAAACAGGTACAATGACAAGGCAGATGCCATTGTACTTGCTGGAAGCCGTCATTCCCACCATAAGAAATGAAATATATAGCCAGACGTTTTTTTTTGATTCAACGTAATTAATCAGGGAATAGACTGTAAGCAGGGTAAAGAGTGTGATGTAAATATCGTTATGGGCAAAGCGCCCATTATGTGCAAGGTCACTGACACAAAGCAGGAAGAGTCCGCTCAGGGCTGCAATATGGATACCGCCCCTCATGCGGCGGACGATGATATAAGTCAAAACGATGGTTAACCCGGTCAGAATAGCTGAAAGGATCCGGCAGGCAATCAGAACGGCTCTGTCAGCTCTGCCCAGGCTGAACACTACCCTGCCAACCCCAAGCATCACATACTGGGGCAGAGTCGGGTAATCAAAATTGGTCTGGTCAAAAACCCATTCACCATGCAGGGCCTTTATCGAACGAATGACGATCTCGTCCGGATGCCAGGTGGACGGGGCACCCCATGAAATACCAGGCAAAGTAAACACCAGAAATATCACAAACAGCAGAAGCGGAACGATGAATTCGTATTTTGTAAAAATGGCTTCTTTTGTTTGGGACGCAGCTTTGAAAGACATGAGGTTTTACTTTACTGAGTTTTTTTCTGTCTATTGGCAACGATCAAACTGACAACGATTAAGCTCGCGCCTGTCAAAAGCTGCCATGAAATTTGTTCGTTGAGGAAGAGGATGCCGAGCAAAAGTCCGCCCGGCGGGAAAATATATGTGACGAGTGTGGTGCGTGTGGGGCCGATCTCGTGAAGCAAATAATAATTAATAATGATGGCAACGCCTGATCCCAAAACGCCGAGCCAGAGAATGGCGATCCACGTGATGGGCAGCACCGGGATTTTGAGCGGCTCGCCGGTGAATGGTATGGCAAGCAGCATAAAAATCGTGGCTGTGATAAGCGGAGCCGCTCCGCGTGCCGGGCCTTCAACGTGCTTTGTATATTTGCGCGCCGCAACTGCGGTGACTGCATAGAAAAGCGAAGCAAGGATTACCGCCCCCTGTCCGATAACATTGTTATGCGCGCTGGCAAGCAGGTCTTCGCTGAGGAGAATGACAATGCCGACGAATCCCATCACCAGACCAATAACCTTGTTGACGGTCATCTTATCATCGTGAAGAAAGAAGTGCGCGATGACGAGCGTGAAAAGCGGGACAGTTGCATTGAGGATGGACGCGACAGCCGAGTCGATGGTCTGCTCGCCCCATGAGATGAAGAAGATAGGAATGGCAAGGCTGGCCGGGCCGAGGATGCCAAAGATGATCCAGGTTTTCCAGTCACGCGGCCAGGGCGCTTTTTGATAACTGACAATGGCGGCGGCGCTCAATGCGCCAAACAACATGCGGAATGTGACCAGTGACGTGGGGCCGATCTCCTGCACGCCGATCTTGATCCACAAAAAAGATGAACTCCAGATGACGCCGAGGGCGATGAACGCAATCCAATGTTTTGTTTTCAATTTACTCCTTTTTTAACCACAAAGAACACCAAGGTACACGAAGTAAAATCAAAAACTTTGTGACCCTTTGTGACACTTCGTGGTAAATGAACTTAAATCTTTTTTACCAAATAATACTCGCCGCGCTCGAAGCCGCGCTCCAGATAGTATTGACGCGTTCCAATGGCAGATATTACCGCCATGCGTGAAAATCCATTTTTGCGCGCAATGGATTCCGCTTCTTCAAGCAGGCGTGTGCCAAGCCCCGCGTGCTGCGCCGCGCCGGTCTTTTCCGCGCCGACTTCGAGGGATTGACCGTACACATGCACTTCGCGGATGAGCGCTGCGTTGTCGAGATCAGGCATGTCTGTCAGAGTCGTGTCTTTTGCAGGTAGTGATAAACGAATAAAACCCGCGAGTCCGTCTTCCGGCGTGGCGAAGGAGATGAAATGTTCCTCGGCTGTACCTGCCTGATAAACGTGGTCGTCGAGCCGCAGGGACTTTGAGTCAACCGCGCTGCCGCGCACTTCACGGCAGCGCACACATTGACAGCGTGTGCCGCGCTTTTTCATGATTGCCTGAATATCCTGCCGCAGGCTGGTGCGCGTGTTGCCTTCGACGACATTGTTGCCGGGAATATCACGGATGACTCTGTTCACCCGGCAATAGCGCGGAATGGTCGGTTTGATGTCGGCGATCAGGTCAACCAAATCTTCGGTGGAGTACGGATGGAATTCTCCGCGCTGCCAGTATTCGTACAACTCGGCGTTGGCAAGCAATTGATTCGGGTAGATTTTGATTTCGTCGGGGCAGAAATCAGCCCACAGTTTGGCAAAGTCCGCGCGGTCTGATTCGGGGGTCGCGCCCAGCAGGTTGGGCATCCAATGCAGCACGATCTTAAATCCAGCGGCGCGCAATAACGCCGTAGCCTTGCGAGTGGACTCGACATCATGCCCGCGTTTGTTGATCTCCAAAATATGATCGTCGAAACTTTGCGCCCCCATCTGCACTTTGGTCACGCCGAGATGACGCAGCCAGCGCAATTCGTCGGGATTGATTTCATCGGGGCGGGTCTCGATTACCAGGCCGACATTTCGATGCGGCGCAGTTTCGTTGAGAGCCTGCACGAAGTCCAAAGTCTCCTGACTTTGGGTTTCCAACGACTGGAGTCGTTGGAGTCCGTGTTCATTCATGGCATCAAAACAACGCCTGACAAACCATTCCTGATAATCGCGCCGATACGATGACCACGTGCCGCCGAGAATCAACAATTCAATTTTATCCGTGGGATGGCCGAGGTTGGTCAATGCGCGGATGCGGGCATGAACCTGCTCGTACGGATCGAATTGATGTTCGAGCGCGCGCATCGCGCCGGGTTCATCGGGCAGGTAACTCTTTGGCATTCGCACATCGGTCGGGCAAAAGATGCACTTGCCCGGGCACGGATACGGCTTTGTCAAAACAGTGACAGTCGTTACGCCGGAGAGAGTCCGCATTGGCTTCATGCGGATGCGCTCCAGCAAAACCTGGTCGGCCAGCATGTCGCCGCTCTCGATCATTTTATTGTAGGCAGCAACGAGAGCAGCTTTCGTCAAATAACCTCCCCCATGTTCCGCGTCCAGCGGATGAGAACGCAAAGCGCGCATCACATCGCCACCGGCGCGAATCTCATCCAGCACCAGATGAGCCAGCGCAAGTTTCTGCGGTGTGAGCGCGTTAAATTTTTTCCAGCGTTGTCTTCGTTCAGAAATTTCCATGTGCCTGCTCTATAATACCCACGGTCACAAATTGCGCTTTTTTAAAAGGTGGTAAGCGCAATTTGTGACCGAGTGCGGTATACCGATAACATGACGGGATTATACCGTTTATAATGCCGCCATGAATTCTGTCACAGCAGGTCGGCTGCTTGAGATCAACCGCGAATTTTACGATCACTTTGGCGATTCGTTTTCAGCCACGCGCCAAAGATTACAAACTGGTGTCAAAAAGATACTTGAAACGATTCCGAATGATGACTCCGTTTTGGATTTGGGATGCGGCAACGGGCATTTTCTGCGCGAGTTGATTCGGCGCGGTCACAAGGCCCCGCTTCTCGGCGTGGACTTCAGCCTGCCCCTGCTGCGAGATGCAGAATCAGCGCCGGGGGCGAAGTTTCGGAAGGCAGACCTTTGTAAGTTGACAGTGGACAGTGGACAGTGGACAGTGGAGGATGGCTGGGATTTGGTCACAATGTTCGCCACCCTGCATCACATTCCTTCAATGGAATTGCGTTTAGGTGTTTTGCGGACGGTGAATAAATTATTGAAGCCCGGCGGAAAATTCATTCTGTCCAATTGGCAGTTTTTGAACAGCGAAAAACTCACAGCCAGAATCCAGCCCTGGGATAAGGTTGGAATTAACGTCAATGATGTGGATGAAGGGGATTATTTATTAGACTGGCGCAGCGGAGGAAGCGGCCTGCGGTACGCGCATCATTTCACAGCGGAGGAACTGCACGAGCTGGCAGAGCAGGTCGAAATGCGCGTGATCGATTCTTTTCTATCCGATGGCGACGGCGGAAATTTGGGCTTGTATCAAATCTGGTTGACGGATTAAATCACCACATTCTGCGGAGCGACAACGTACTGCCACCAATTATTGTGGATGCCGTTCTTGCGGCCAGCCACACGCGGGAAATGATTGAACCACCATTTATGATGCGCGCGAATCTCGCCGCCCCATTCAGATGGGCCGACCACCCGCACATCCCCTTTGAAATTCGGGAAGTTAAACTGCCAGTCGTAGCATTCGCTGTTCACCAGGGTTGGGTTGTTCCAATCGTAATCCTGCCGGCTGTTGGGCGCAAAATGGATGTTGCCGCAGGCAGCTTTACCCGGCGCAGATTTATCATATTGTATGAAGCGCTTCCACAAATTTGCATCGCCGCTTAACTTGCTGAAGGTTTTGTCCATGATCGATTCAGCGCGGTGACCGTACGCTTCAAGCATTTCGCCGATATATCTTTCATAAGAAAAACCCATGACCACGAAGCGGCGTTTGGCGGCGTCTGTGTTTTTTAGCGGATGCGCGTTGCACCAGAAAGCGCCCGGCCCACCCATGACCGATTCATAAAAGCCGGCATGTGGGAAACCAAACACCCAGACCTCGTCAATTTCGTTGCGAGCCACGCGCTGCAAAATATTAAATTGAGCGATGATGGCGCTGTAATCCACTTCCTGCGGCATGCGCGGCGCGATCGTGCCGCGCAAAACATTCATGTAACTTTGGGGAGTGTAACGAAAGCCGTCTGTCTTGACGGGGAACTCATTTAATTCCACGCGCTCGACGATCTCATAGCGCGCCATGCCCGCGCTGACCTGCATCATATCCAGCATGAGACTCGTGATCAGGTCGGCGGTGCGATACCATGATTGCTGCTGTGAAAGAGTGACGCCCGAGTCCATGAGCGGGTCATACACGATCAGCAGGACTTTGCTTCTTGTGATCTGCGCGGGTTCGGTTTCGCTGTCAGGCGCGACCTTGGGCTGGGCAGGTTTAAGTAAGTTGAAAAATGCGCTGAAAAATTTTTGCATAAAAGTCCTAAATTCCCAGGAGCGTAAGCGACGTTCTCTAACGTTGCTGAATGTGTTAGAGAACGCATCCTACGCGCGACTTTACAGGCATTCTCTACGGCATATCCGCCGCGAAATAGATCTGCCCATTTACAGCAAGATACAGCACGTGATTCGCGCCGACCGCAATCGCGCCGATGGGACCGGGCGGCATGGGATTCGCTGCTCCCAGCCTGGGGCGGAACTGATTCTGCAGGTCAAGCGTGCGCGGCATAAAGCGGAAGACTCCCTGTGACGATGAATCCGCATCCAGCAGGAGGATGGATTGGTCCGGCAAAGCAGTGAACAGCATCTGCGTAAAATGCGCGCCGGCAAACAGGTCAGTATCGCGGTACGCATCAAATGGATTGTTATAGGGCGATGGGTCTTCGCAGCGAGTGGAGGCTGAGTTAATGCGGCTGAACGAGCAGGTGGAAAGATGCCCGTCGGCGTGGAGCATGTACAGGTCGTCGCCTGAAACGACAAGGTCGTTCACATCCTGCTTTTCTGGAGTCTGCCCGCCGAAGAAGAAATACGGGAGGTCTACAAAAATCCCGTCCCGGCCGGTGTAAACCCACACCGCGCGCGCAGACGAATCCAGCACATACAGGTTGCCGCCATCCAACACAAAGGCAGTGACACGTTCCCAGCTGGTGGCGGGCGGCGGCAGCGGAATGGCTTCTGCCACAACTCCGGGAGCGCAATAAAGCAGGTTGCCGGTTGCGTCAATGCCCAGCACCGTCGAGGCTTTTACATTCACCAGCGGCAGGGCAAGGATATCCACCAGCGGACCGACCTTGTAATCGCCATAAATGCCCGGCTTGCAATTAAACGATGTATCCAATTCAAAGCCGCCGGCATTCCCCGCCGGTTTGGCGCGCAGCACTTCCCCATTGGCGGCGTTGAGCATGTACAGGTCAGATTCATTGGCAGTCATGCGGCTGATCTCGATGCCGAGATTGCTGCCAAAAGCAGGGTTGAATTGCAGGCGCGTTATGCCAAGCAAAATATCGAGGTTGGTTTCCGCTTCCTGACGAAGCGTGATCGTCTCTGAAGTTTCGCGGTGCGACTCGGCAATATCCAAATTGCTGATGACATTTTCCCAGGCTTTGCGCTGCTCCACAGGGTCGGTCAGCGAGACCGCCTGCTCCTTCATATTATTCGCCTGCAGCAAATAGGTTTCGTATTGCTGGCTGCGTCCATAGCGCAGGTAAACCACACTGGCAATCGTGACCACCACCAGCGGAATCAAAACCGCCATGAACATCATCGTTACAGTGGATGGCGCGTTAAGCGGCTCGGTCGAATCAGCGTTCGGCAGCAGGCGCGGCATAAATTTTCTAAATCTTTCGGCGATGGTGTCGTTCAGCCGGCGCGTAAACTGAATGGCGCCCGCAAGCGCCTTTGCCGTTTGACGAGTCCCGCTTGAAATTTCACGCTGGACTCGCGCTCTTCTCTGCCGTGGAAGAACAGGCTCAAGTATTTTTTCGATAACGGGCGCTTCGCCTGTCTTAACTGACAGTGGACCCACACCTTCGGCAGGAGCTTCACTTTGGGCAGGTTGCCTTTGCGCCCGCGGAATGGATGCGGGAAAATCACGCCCCGCGCCGGTATGTGTGTGCGGCAAACCAGCCAATGGGTCTTTCTCCACAGCAAGCGTTTCTTCCGGCTGCGGAGGGATGGCATACGCCGCGGGTTGAACGACATGCGCGGCGGGCGCATCAGCGGAATCTGCTGCGGCGGCGGGAAGCGCTTCGTCGGGCTGAGGCAGGCCCGGGGTTAAGTCCGGAGGCGCTTCAACAGTTTTCCGCTCCACCTTTATGTCAGTCGTCTCTTTTATGTGATTGACCGCGCCTGCGCCTTCAGTCGCATGAATCAATACTGCGTTCAAGTCGGCGCCGGTAAGAGTGAGCAGGCGGCGGCGCAGCGCGTCCATCGAAGACAGAGTGGCGTTGTTCAAGGTGCTGTCCCAGGCGCTTGGGGCTCTCCCAAAAAGAAGCAGACGGTCGCCCGCGTTTAATGTCGTCTGGGCGTAATGGATGCTCGTGGTTTGGTTGCTGCCAAGCCCCTTGCCGGAAACTGTCGGCTCGTGGATATGCCGCGATTTATTTTGACCAAACCAATAGGCATGCATGGGGCCGCTCATCGAAAGCGTGCATTGTGCATCACGAAGCACGATGAGAGTCAACCAGCCTACGGCGTATTGACCTTTCAAGTTCGTGGTCATGTTACGCTCGAATAGCGCTTTATTGACCTGGTCGGCGGCTGTGCGCATGGCGCTGGTGAGCGCGCCTGTGGTTTTGTAAAAAGCTGCCGCAGCATCCTGCGCGACCTTTAGATATTCAGATGTTGAAAAAGTGGAGTTGCCGGTCAATAATAAATAAACGATCAGGCGGTCTCTTTCGCGTCCGCGCGCCGCGTTCTGCGGCGGAGTCTGCGCGACAAGGCCCGGCAAAGTTGGGATTTCCTGTCCGTTGATTCGATAAATGGATGTAAGAGTGAGGTCAAGTGCCATGTAAGAATAATCCCTGAACACCTATCCTAAAGGAGGCGTTTCATCAACATTATAACTGGTAAAATTCGGCGGCCATGATTTATAAACTTCACAATGATTTTTCTGAAATTGATCCGCAGGAATGGAACAATCTATTAACCAACTCGGTCAGCGACAATCCTTTTTTGCGTCATGAATATCAACACGCATGGTGGGAGCACCGCGGCGGCGGCGAATGGACTGACGCAAAATTAATTTTGATCAGCGCGCGCGAGGATGAAAAACTGATCGGCATTGCGCCGCTCTTCCTCGCAGACTACGATGGGCGGTCTGCGCTGCTGCTGGTGGGAAGCATCGAAATCTCCGACTATCTGGATGTCATCGTGCGGATGGATGACCACGCACGATTCCTCTCCGGGTTATTGGACTTTCTCGCCTCAACCTTAACCGATAATTGGCAGGCTGTCGATTGGTATAACATACCCGATTCGTCCACCACATTAACCGCCCTACGCGATGAAGCCGCCAAACGCGGCTGGACGCATCGCGAAGAAATGTACCGTTCCACTCCGCGCATTGCCCTGAATGGCGACTTTGAAGAATATCTCTCGCGTGTCGAAAAGAAACAACGCCACGAGATCCGCCGCAAAATGCGCCGCGCCGACGAGAGCGGGCGGGGCGTGCGCTGGCACATCTCCGGTATGGCTGATGTTGAATCGGAAATAGATTCTTTCCTCTCGTTGATGGAACAAGACCCGGGCAAGGCGGGATTCCTGCGCGAACCCATGCGGATTCAAATGCGGGCGGTCATCCGCGCGGCGCACGAGAACGGCTGGCTGTGGCTGGCATTCCTCGAAGCGGACGGTCAGCGCATTGCGGCGAATCTGAATTTTGATTACAACGGAAAATTATGGGGCTACAACGCCGGGGTCAACCGCGCCTACATGGACTTGTCCCCGGGCTGGGTGCTTCTCGGCCAAGTTTTGCAGTGGGCTTGCGAAAACGGACGCGCTGAATTTGATTTCATGCGCGGCGACGAAGAATACAAGTACCGCTTCGGCGCGGTCAACAAGTATGTCATGCGGGTTGTTCTCACGCGGAAGTAAACCTCAGACTGTATACCGCACACGGTCACAACCTGCACTTTTTCAGAAAGTGGAAAGCGCAGGTTGTGACCGTGGGTATTATATAATAAGGGGGACGTTGAAAATTTTCCATTGGAGGTATCACATGAAAAATGCAACCAAAGTCCTCAGGGCAGGACAGCCGGAAATAAAGCAGGGAGACCCCTTCCTTTCCGGCCCGACCTTTGCCGCGCCCTATCATCTCAGCGGCGACCCGGCCACCTCGCCCTATCAATACGGGCGCTATCACAACCCAACATGGACGGCTTACGAAAAAGCCCTGACCGACCTTGAAGGCGGATCGGCCACGGTTGTCTTTTCTTCCGGCATGGCGGCAGTCGCGGCGATACTCGGCGCGATCCTGAAACCCGGCGATAAACTTGTCATGCCGTCAGATGCGTACTTCGCCGCCCGTATGCTTGCCAGCGGATTCTTCGCCACACTGGGCGTGAACGTGCAGCCCGCCCCCACCGCCGGCAACGCGCAGAAGGAATTCCTGAACGGCGCAAAACTTCTTTGGATCGAAACCCCGAGCAACCCAAATTTGGGTGTCTGCGACATTTCCCTGCTTTCCGAGGCCGCCCATGCCACCGGCGCTTTGGTGATGGTGGATAACACCACGCCGTCATGCCTCGGCCAGCAGCCGTTAAACCTCGGCGCAGATTTCTCGCTCTCGGCTGACACAAAGATCACCACCGGCCACAGCGACTTGATTCTGGGGCATGTCTCTGTCCGCGATAATGCGCTGGGAGATAAACTGCGCGCATGGCGCACGCAAATGGGCGCGATCCCCGGGCCGATGGAGGTCTGGCTGGCGCACCGCTCACTGGCCACGCTCGACATGCGGATCGAACGCCTCGGCAAAAACGCGCTGGCAATTGCGGAATTCCTCGCCTCGCGCCCCGAGGTGAAAGGCTTGCGCTACCCGGGCCTGCCCGGCGACCCGGCGCATTCAATTGCCTCACGGCAAATGAATTTCTTCGGCTCAGTGATCAGCTTCGAGTTGGAGAGCAGAAGCGCGGCAGAATCCTTCCTGACGAATTGCAAACTGGTCTATGAAGCCACCAGCTTTGGCGGCCTGCACACTTCCGCCGAACGGCGCGGACGCTGGGGCGGCGACAAGGTTTCGGAGGGATTCATCCGTTTGAGTGTCGGCGGCGAAGATGCGCAAGATTTGATCGCCGATTTGAAGCAGTCGCTGGACGGCCTTTCTTAATTTTTCAGGCGCTGTCGGCGCGCGTGATGTTCATCCCCGCCAATGGTAAGGGTTTGCACTGTACATCCCATCGAATCGGCATAGAATATATTCACTTTCCCGAACTGGATTCGGAAGCAAGCCACTTATGGAGGTTCTCATGCGAGACCTGACAAATGATATTTTGGAATTGATCCGCCGCACCTCGTCCAGCCTGCCGCCGGATGTGGAAAAACGCCTGCGGGCGGCCATCGAAAAGGAAGAGCCCGGCTCTGCGGCGCGCGGGGCGCTGGAGACCATCCTCAAAAATATTGATCTCTCCCGCGCACAGTCCACGCCGATCTGCCAGGACACTGGCACGCCGATCTTTTACGTGCATTATCCTGTTGGGGTGTCCACACTCAAACTCAAAGCGCAGATCCGCTCTGCGGTGGCCGAAGCCACCAAACGGTCCTATATGCGACCGAATGCCGTGGATGCCGTCTATGACAAGAACACCGGCAACAATCTCGGCGGCGATGACTTCCCGTATGTCCATTTTGAAGAAGTGGAAGGCGATGATCTCACCATCGAGTTGATGCTCAAGGGCGGTGGATGTGAGAACGTCGGGCGGCAGTACTCACTACCCGATAGTTCGGTCGGCGCGGGGCGTGATCTGGCCGGGGTGCGCAAAGTTGTTTTGGATGCGGTGCAAAAGGCGCAGGGTCAGGGATGCGCGCCCGGGATTCTGGGCGTGTCCATCGGCGGCGACAGAGGCTCGTCGTACATCAAATCGAAGGAAGT
>Ga0172368_10006615_pt1 | contig 12404 bp, 8 predicted proteins | sample Lak11m_FD_114540 | JGI IMG/M metagenome (GOLD analysis project Ga0172368, IMG submission 114540) | Freshwater microbial communities from Kabuno Bay, South-Kivu, Congo - kab_022012_11m | ecosystem: Environmental > Aquatic > Freshwater > Lake | place: Democratic Republic of the Congo: South-Kivu...
CTTTATCCCGAACATATTGAGGCGCACCGCGGTCTTGAAAATTATAAAGCCGCTAAAGGAAAATTATTCGCGCACCTCAAGCGTTGCCGGCAGAAGTATGTTAATGATAAAAAACAAGTCCAAATCATCAAGCATGAAATTAAAAAATTGGATTTGGAGCGGGTGAAAAAAATAATTATTATTAATGGTGATGACGAGCACGCCAATTATTTTTTGCAGTTTAAGGCCGAAACCAAGATAGTTTATAAAGTTGAAAGTTATAAAATTTATAAAGTTGCGAATTATGATACTTTAACTATCAAGGCCAGTAATGTTGACGCAAAAAGCGATGGAACGCAATTTTTTATAGACGGCGTTAGATTCAAATTGCAGATGCTGGGAGCGTTTAATGTTTATAACGCCTTGGCGGCAGTCAGCGTCGGTTTAACGCAAGGGCTTAATTTGGAGCAAATAAAAAACGGTTTAGAAAAAATAAGCGGGGTGCCGGGCCGATTTGAAAAAATTACCTCACCCCCGACCCCTCTCCTTAGTAAGGAGAGGGGGGAGGTAATTCATGTTTGGCCTGATTTTACCGTCATTGTTGATTATGCCTTTGAGCCGCGCGCAGTGGAAAAATTATACGAAACTATAAAATTAATGGATCATAACAAAATTATTCATGTATTGGGCTCCGCTGGAGGAGGGAGGGATATCGCGCGTCGTTCCATTTTAGGAAAAATGGCGGGAGAGCGGGCTGACTTTATTGTTGTTACTAATGAAGATCCTTATGACGATGATCCGCAAATTATCATTGACCAAGTGGCGGTTGGCGCGGAGCAAGCCGGGAAAGTTGTGAATAAAAATTTATTTAAAATAATGGATCGGCGGGAAGCAATAAAAAAGGCATTATCTTTAGCGCAGGCCGGTGATATAGTTTTAATTACCGGCAAAGGCTGCGAGCAGGCGATTTGCATAGCTGGCGGCAGGAAATTGCTGTGGGACGACAGGCAAGTAGTTAGAGAAGAATTGAATCGTATAACCCCAAGTCAGTGACGGGGCAGGCACGTAACCCATAACACGCAACAAAAATGCAAAGCCAAATTATAATACAGAAATTGAGCGGAAATTATACAACCATTAAACAGAAATTTTTGTTAAATTATTGTTTTTTGTTAATTTTTATTTAATTTTTGATTAATTTCTATTGAATTGGATTTTGGATTTTTATTGTGGATAACTTTCATTAAATAATAACTATTTTAGATATAAAATAATATAATTTAACCAATTTTAGCACAAAATATCTATCCCTTGCATTTTTAAGCAAAATAGCCTTTAAAAACCATATTGACAATTATTTTTTTTATTGTTAATATGAGGCTACATAAAAAAACTATATTTTGGCGCTAAACTATAATGAATAATAATTTTTAGACCAAATTTAATCAACGGTTCTTCTAAAAAAATACAAGAGGCCGTTTTTGTTTTTTGCAGCCGCTGCAGCGCCTACTTTTAAAGATTACTTTTTAAAACACAACTCACGTGTTTTACTCAAACTTTTTTGCCGCTTAATAATTAATATTCCTAAACAACCTGTCAGAAAATAAAAAAAGAAAAGATGGGTATTTTTTTGTACGTTTATCTAAAATGACGGAGCGGTGGCAATTAAAAAATAAGTTTTTAGCTTTATGCCTAATACAAAAACCCAATTAAGCGAACGAAAATTTTTTTCCCAACAGCCGGTGGCGATGGAGATGCCGGATTTGATTGAGGTGCAGAAAAATTCCTATCGTTGGTTTATAGAAGAAGGGTTAAGAGAGCTGTTTGACGAGATTTCGCCGGTCAGCGATTTTATCGGGCGCAATCTAGAGCTTTCTTTTAGTGAATATTATTTAGACGAACCGAAATTTTCCGAAACGGAAAGTAAGGCGAAAAACATTACTTATGAAGCGCCCCTGCGCGTTCAAGCGAGGCTCTACAATAAACAGACGGATAAATCAATTACCCAGGAGGTATTTTTAGGCGACTTGCCATTAATGACCGAGCGAGGAACTTTTGTTATTAATGGCATTGAGCGCGTCGTTGTTTCGCAGCTGATCCGCTCCGCCGGAGTAATCTTTACCGCCGAAATGATCAAGGGCCGGAAGTATTACGGCGCTAAAATAATTCCTAACCGCGGCGCTTGGCTGGAAATAGAAACTGATGCCAATAATGTTTTATGGGTGCGTATCGATCGCAAGCGCAAGGTAGCCGTTACCTCTTTACTGCGCGCGTTCGGCTACGAAACCGATACGGAGTTAAAAGAGATGTTTAAAGAGGCGGAGTTAGAAAGCGACATCAGTTACCTTGAAGCTACTATCGCTAAGGATGCGGCCAAAAATGAAGCTGACGGTTTGAAAGAAGTCTATAAGCGTATCCGGCCGGGGGATTTAGCCACGGTGGAAAATGCCAAAAATTTAATTTACTCAATGTTTTTCCGTTTTGACCGCTATGACTTTGACCGCGTCGGCCGCTATAAATTAAACAAAAGATTTAACTTTGACATTCCTATTAATAAAGAAACGCGCATTTTCCGGCGGGAAGATTTGGTAGCAATTTTAAAAGAGGTAATACACTTGAATATTACCCAAGGCAAAGAGGACGATATTGACCATTTGGGCAACCGCCGCATCCGCGCGGTCGGGGAATTAATCCAAAATAAATTCCGCTTAGGTTTGGCGCGCATGGAGCGCATCATTAAAGACAGGATGAGCACCACTGATATCGCGGAATTGACGCCAAACAAGTTAATTAACGCCCGGCCGGTTATCGGCGTCGTCAAGGAATTTTTTATGTCTTCCCAGCTTTCCCAGTTTATGGATCAGACAAATCCATTGGCAGAGCTGGAGCATAAGCGCCGCCTGTCAGCCATGGGCCCGGGGGGCTTAACTCGCGAGCGGGCTGGTTTTGAAGTGCGGGATGTGCACACGACCCATTATAGCCGCATTTGCCCGATCGCCACTCCGGAAGGTCCGAACATAGGTTTAGTCGGGCACATGGCGTCTTACGCACGGCTGAATAGTTATGGGTTTTTAGAGGCGCCCTACCGCGTTGTCTTGCATGATATTACCAATGACCCAAAAATCACCGTTGGTAAAATTTTACGCGAAGATATTTATGACGACAAAGATCAGGATAAAAAGGGAGAATTGGTAGCTAAAGCCGGCGACCAAATAGACGCTAAATTAGCCGCCCGTTTGGAAAAATTAGGGCCGATTTCCATTCCCATCAAACCGGTCGTTACCAATGAAATCAAATATTTGGACGCTTTTGAAGAAGAAAAATACATCACCACTTTTTATACTGTTCCAGTTGATGAAAACGGCTATTTTTTAGTTGAAAAAGCCGAAGTCCGCCGGTACGGAGAGCCGTCAATCCAAAAGGTGGAGATAATAGACTTTATTGAAGTAGCGGCTAATCAGATAGTATCAATCGCCACTTCCTGCATTCCGTTTTTAGAGCATGACGATGGCATCCGCGCTTTAATGGGAACAAATATGCAGCGCCAGGCTGTACCGTTAATTATGCCGGAAGCCCCCATAGTCGGCACCGGAGTTGAGCGGCGAGCAGCTATTGATTCCGGGCATATAGTTATTGCCGAAGAAGACGGAGTAGTCGCATCAGTAGAGGGCAACCGCATTGTTGTCAAAAATAAGGACGGTAAAATAAAACCATATAATTTGAATAAATTTGTCCGTTCCAACCATTCAACCTGCATTAATCAGCATCCCCAAGTAAATAAAGGCGATAAAGTTAAAAAAGGCGATATTTTATCTGATGGCGCGGCAATTGACAATGGCGAAATCGCCATCGGCCGCAATGTGCTGGTCGCTTTTATGACTTGGGAAGGGTTTAATTATGAAGACGCGATTATTATTTCCGAGCGGCTGGTGCAGCAAGATTTATATTCATCCATCCATATTGAAAATTATACAATTGACGTGCGTGATACTAAATTAGGGCCGGAGGTGGTAACACGCGATATTCCTAACATTTCCGCGGAGCGTCTCAAGGATTTGGACGAGAACGGCATTATTCGCATTGGGGCGGAAGTGTCTTCCGGCGGCATTTTAGTCGGTAAGATCACTCCTAAGGGAGAAACTGAACTATCGGCGGAAGAAAAATTACTGCGCGCTATTTTTGGCGACAAGGCTAAAGATATCCGTGACAGTTCTTTATATCTGGAACACGGCGAACATGGGAAAGTGGTGGATATTAAAATATTCTCGCGCGCCGAAGGCGACAAACTGCCGGCCGGAGTTATCCAGTCTATTCAAGTGACGATAGCGAATTTGCGCAAAGTACAGGTAGGAGATAAAATGGCCGGCCGCCACGGAAATAAAGGTGTTATTTCCCGCGTGGTGCCGGCGGCGGACATGCCTTATCTGGAAGACGGCACGCCGATTGATATTATTTTAACTCCTTTAGGCGTCATTTCCCGCATGAATTTGGGGCAGCTTTTGGAAACTCATATGGGTTTGGCGGCGCAAGCTTTGGGATATCGGGTTGCAACCCCGCCTTTAAATGGTATAACAGAAGAGCAGATAAAATCAGAATTGGTAAAAGCCGGCTATCACGAAAATGGCAAAGTTAAACTTTATGACGGCAAAACAGGAATTGTTTATGATAACCCGGTCGTAGTGGGTTACAAGTATATGCTGAAGCTAAACCACATGGTGGAAGATAAAATGCATCAGCGTTCAATCGGCCCTTATTCTTTGATTACCCAACAGCCGCTGGGCGGCAAAGCCCAATTCGGCGGCCAGCGTTTCGGCGAAATGGAGGTGTGGGCGCTGGAGGCTTATGGCGCCGCCCATACTTTGCAGGAAATTTTAACGATTAAGTCTGATGACGTACCCGGCCGCTCAAAAGCGTACGAAGCGATTATTAAAGGCGAGGAAATTAAAAAACAAAACGTTCCGGAGTCTTTTAATGTCCTGGTGCGCGAAATGAAAGGCTTATGTTTGGATATGGAATTAATCGGCGCTAAAGAGCAAGCTGATGAAGATGATCTGCCGGTGGAAGAAGACACGACTATTGATAAAAGAGAATATTATGAGCAGACGCCGAGTATGGTAGAAAGAGGGGAAACTAAAGAGGAATAAGATAAATTACTCTATCAACAACAGACATTGAACCAAAAGAAATTAAGCAATAATTAAATAGAAATTAGAATGGAAAATAATAGCGAACAATAGTTTGTCATTCCCGCCCATAATACGAGAATCCCTGAAGCAGGAGACTCTGCTGGAGCGAAAACAATTTAGCAATGTAACAATTTAGCAATTTATAATCTATGCTTAACCCCATAAAAACCACTGATTTTGAAGCGATAAAATTGCGGCTGGCTTCGCCGGAAGTGATTTTGTCATGGTCGCACGGCGAGGTTACGCGGCCGGAAACAGTGAATTATCGCACGCAAAAGCCGGAAAAGGACGGTTTGTTTTGCGAGAAAATTTTTGGCCCTTCCAAAGATTGGGAATGTTATTGCGGCAAATATAAAAAGATCCGCTATAAAGGAATCGTTTGCGATAAATGCGGCGTGGAAGTGACCCGCTCCATTGTCCGGCGCGAACGCATGGGCCACATTAAACTGGAAGCGCCGGTAACGCATATTTGGTTTTTGCGCGGGATTTCTTCCAAAATAGGTTTGGTGCTGGATTTGCCGGCAACCGCTTTGGAAAAAGTGGTGTATTTTGCCAATTTTATCATTACGGATGTTGATGAAGATTTAAAGCAGGCGACTTTGGACCAAATCAAGCAGGAATATAAAAGCAAATTAAAGCAGATTGAAAACGAATTTAAAAATAAAAAATCAACTTTGCCGGCCGCCGGAGAGCAGAAAGCGGAAGAGCTAGAAAAGCTAGAAAAACTGCAGTTAGAAAAAAGAGATAAGTTAGATGAGGCATTTAAAACAGCCCAGGATGAATTAAAAGAAATCAAGGCGATGGCGGTTATTTCCGAGCACACTTATCAAAATTTAGCGATTAAATACGGCCATATTTTTGAGGCCGGTATTGGCGCCGAGGCGATTTTAAAATTAATGAAGCGTTTGGATTTGAAAAAAACAATCAAAGAGTTGGAGAAAGAATTGCCGGATGTAGTTGACTCCAAAAAAGAAAAAATCCAGCGCCGGTTAAAGTTGCTAAAAAGTTTGCTTACTAATGATTTGCGTCCGGAATGGATGATTTTAGAGGTTCTTCCCGTTATTCCGCCTGACCTGCGTCCAATGGTCCCTTTAGACGGCGGCCGTTTCGCCACCTCTGATTTGAATGATTTATACCGCCGCGTTATTTCCCGCAATAACCGCTTAAAGCAGTTAATGGATCTTAACGCGCCGGAGGTTATTTGTCGCAATGAAAAGCGCATGCTGCAGGAAGCGGCAGACGCTTTGATTGATAATTCAGCCCGGCACGGCAAAACAGTCACCGCCTCCACCGGACAAAAAAGAATGCTGAAATCTTTAGCGGATATTTTGAAAGGAAAACAAGGCCGTTTCCGCCAGAATTTGCTCGGTAAGCGCGTGGATTATTCCGGCCGTTCCGTTATTGTCATCAATCCCCGTTTAAAGTTATACCAATGCGGTTTGCCTAAAAAAATGGCGCTGGAATTATTTAAGCCGTTTGTAATCAGCCGCTTAATTAAAGCGGAGACAGTCCATAACGTGCGCAGCGCTTCCCGCTATATTGAGGCGGCATCCGATGATGTTTGGGATATTTTGGAAGATATTATTAAAGATGCTTATGTATTTTTAAACCGTGCTCCGACTTTGCACCGTTTGGGCATCCAGGCATTCAAGCCGATTTTAATTGAAGGTAAAGCTATCCAAATCCATCCTCTAGTTTGTAGCGCTTTTAACGCTGATTTTGACGGCGACCAGATGGCTGTGCATGTGCCACTAACGCGCGAAGCGGTGGCGGAAGCGCGCGATATCATGCTTTCGAGCCATAATTTGTTAAAGCCGGCTACCGGTAACCCGATAGTCAGCCCGTCTTATGATATTGTTTGGGGTTCATATTATATCACTGATGTTAAAGAAAGCGGGAAGGCGGAGAAAGTTGTGCTCTTGGCGGACGAAGAGCAGGCGATACTAGCGTACGAATGCGGCCAGATAGGTTTGCATACGCCGGTTAAAACGCGTATTAAGACCGGCGGCCGCAAATCGGAAATTATGGATACGACAGTCGGGAGAATTATTTTTAACTCAATCTTGCCGGACAAACTACGTTTTATCAATAATGTTATTTTAAAGAAAGACATAAATAATATCATTAAAAATTGTTTGTCTTTATACGGCGAGGACCAGACTGTAAAATTAGTGGATGACATGAAAAATTTAGCTTTGAAATATATTACGCAGAGCGGTTTATCCTGGGGTATAGGCGATTTGCCGGACATGCCCGTTAGGGATAGTTTGATAGAGGAAACAAATACTAAAGTGGAATCAGTGCAAGAGCAATATGAAGAAGGGCTTCTGACTCAAAGCGAGCGTTATACCAAAGTGATCCAGTTATGGACGGAAACAAAAGATAAGATTTCCGAGGCGATTAAAACAAGCTTAGATAGCCGGGGATCGGTATATTCTATGATTCAATCCGGAGCGCGCGGCTCTTGGGCGCAATTAACCCAGTTAATCGGCATGAAAGGTCTGGTTACCTCTCCTTCCGGCGCGATTATTGAATTGCCGGTTAAGGGCAACTTTAAAAAAGGCTTTGATGTTTTGGAATATTTCATCGCGACTCACGGCGCCCGCAAAGGCTTGTCCGATACCGCTTTGCGTACGGCTAACGCCGGCTACTTAACCCGCCGCTTGATTGATGTCGCCCAAAATATCGTCATTACTACGGAAGATTGCGGCAGCAACGAAGGTTTGGAAATAACACAGGAGGAAAGCGAGGAATTAGGCACGACTTTATTAAAGCGCATTGTGGGCAGGCATTTGGCGGCTGATTTGGAGAATGCTAAGGGAAAAATAATAGCTAAAACCGGAGATTTAATTAATGAAGAAACCAGCCAGCGCTTGGAAAAGGAAGAAATTAATAAAGCCATCATCCGCAGTCCGCTGAATTGCCGCTGCACTAAGGGAATTTGCGCGGTTTGCTACGGCTATGATTTAAGCTACAACAAGCCGGTAGCCTTAGGCACCGCAGTCGGCACTATTGCCGCCCAGTCAATCGGCGAGCCTGGTACGCAGCTGACCATGCGAACTTTCCATACCGGCGGCGTTGCCGGCGAAGATATTACTCAAGGTTTGCCGCGCGTAGAGGAAATTTTTGAAGCCCGCCCGCCGAAACGGCGCGCTTTTGTGGCGGATGTGGACGGCAAAGTAAAAATTGAATCAATAGAGCGCTCCATTGAAGATGAGCATGGTAAAGTAATAACCCAAAGCGCTAACGTCAAAATAATCAAGATATTTTATCAAGGGACCGACAGCGATAAATATTATTTTGCGGAAATGGCTAAAGATATTTTTGCGGAACGATCAAAATCAGACGCCGGCGGACAGAACAAAACAGCGGCCAAAAAACTAAAGCCGTTGGTGTTAGTTAAAGAAGGCGAGCTCGTAAAAAGAGGACAGGCGCTATTTACCATGGACGGCGTTGAAGTTAAAGCTAAAAATGCCGGTGAAGCTGCTCTTAACGAGAAATATGTTAAAGTAAGTTTTGCGGCGGAAAAGGCAAAAGAGTTTATCATCCCTAAAGGGTATGCGATATGGGTTAATGATGGTCAGGAGGTCAAAAAAGGAGCCCAACTAACTGAAGGCAGTTTGGATTTGCACCAATATTATGATTTATGCGGCCGCCTGCCAACCCAGCGTTATGTTATCCACGATATCCAATATGTTTATTCTTCCCAAGGCCAGCCTTTAAACGACAAGCATATTGAGGTCATTGTCCGGCAGATGTTCTCCCGCGTTTTAATTAAAGATAGCGGAGAAACTGATTTATTGCCCGGAGAGGTTGTGGAAAAATCAATTTTTGACAAAATTAATCAGGAAGCCAGAACCGCTAAAAAGAAGCCGGCTGCCGGCAAACAGCTTTTGCTTGGCATGACCAAAGCATCTTTGACCACTGATAGCTTTTTGTCCGCCGCCTCATTTCAGGAAACGGCGCGGGTGTTAATAGAAGCGGCGGTAACCGGAAAAGTGGATACTTTGGAAGGCTTGAAGGAGAATGTAATCATCGGCCGTTTGATTCCGGCCGGCACCGGTTTCCGCGCCTATGACCGGCAAAAAAAGAATAGTTAACCTTAGTCTCGGGACTCGCAACGTATGTGGCGACAGTCCCAATAAAACCGGCTTGGACATGCCGGTTTTATTTTTTTATAATTATGCCATAATATAAGCAGACGGCGTCCGGAAAAGAGGTATCATGCCATGAGCGACAACACAGCTCTTTTAAATTCTCCATCCACTCCTCAAAACGGCAACAACGGCAAAAGGGAATTTCTTAATTTATTAGAAATTCTTACAAGCGATAGGCATTGGGTTGCGCACTGCCCTAATCCATTATCGCTCGGATTTGTTCAAAAATTTTGCGCGGAATTTAACGGGCACAGCAAAAGCGAATTCCGCCATCAACTGGTAGAAGTGATAAAAAATCAAAATGACGGTATGTTTATAGACATACCGCCTTGTATCACTAACTCTATTTGGAAATTTCGGGAGGAAATTATAAATGTTCAAAGTTAAAAACGTCAAGGGAGAGAGGAATATTTGGCCGCCGTCCGCCCCGGTTTTATATCGGGGCTTTAATTTTGTGTAAATTCCAGATAGTTTCCAGTTGCTAAATTAATTTTATCGCTCATGCCGGCGTTAATTTCCAAAACATACCGGGCTGGTTTATCCGGTTTAAAGCTCGGGCAATCGTCCGCTGGACAAGGAGGAGCATCGCGTTTGATAGTGATTATTTTGCCGTTTTCGTCTAGCCAGATAATGTCTAACGGCAGGAGCGTATTTTTCATCCAAAAACTATAATAATCCGCCGCGGGAAAAACAAATAGCATTCCTTTATTGAGCGGCAATTTCGTGCGAAACATTAAGCCGCGCGCGCGTTCTAGAGGTGAAGTTACTACTTCCACCGCCAAACAAGTGGTTTGAAAACAAACTGATTTTATTGTTTCTCGCGCTGTCGGCAGTGGTGATTTTTTAAAACTACAACCGCTAACGAGTAAACTTATCAATAAAAGACAAGCAAGAAAACGCATATAATTTAGCCGTCAACGGGCATAATTGATCCCGCCAGATTTTCTTTTGGGACGCGGTTCAATTGAGCCAGAAACCTACCGCCGTCTAAAATTTCTATTAAAAGCGGCGTGTTGTTTTTATTGACATGTATCAAAAAATTGCCTAATTCAATCACATGGTCAATTTTCCCCCTGGCGATTTCCAGAGAAATTAGATTTGATTCGGGATCGTAATGCATAATATTAATTTAACAATCATTTAGCAGTAATTGAACAGTAATTTTAATACATTAATTACGAATATAAATTATTGTTAAATTACCGTTTAATTATTACTTAATTATTACTGACTGTCGGATAAAACGTAATAATTTTATTTATCCCCCCTTCTTTTTTAATTATCACTACCACCCTATCTTTTTTATAAATTAGGTATTTGCCTTTTTTAGCAACCGTTTCGGGTAAATTAATTGCTTCTATCACCTGTTCTTTAGTGATAAATACTCTAAATTGATTGAGCAATTCAAATTTATCATTGGCGTATTGGGTAAAAATATAATTTTGAGCAGCCATAAAAATATGTTAAAGTATAGCTATTATACCATAGATTTACCTCTATACCTAATATTTTTTATTTATGAAAATTGACAAAGATAACAACAATGATAGTTTAATAGTTAGTTATGAAAAGCGTTTCGCCAAGAAAGATAGGCGGAAAAGGCCAAGAATGAAGGTGAGCGGAGGTGCCAGGAAATTGCGGGAGTTGATAATTAAAAAATAAGAATTAATAAGGATAAATTTACTAAATTTATTAATTTATTGGTTTATTGACGCTATCTTAGTGATGGCGCTATGATGATAGTTTTAATAAATTAATAAAATAATAAACGAATAAAACAAGTATGCAAGCAGTAATTTTAGCAGCAGGTAAGGGAGTGAGAATGCAACCATTAACCTATGATGTGCCTAAACCGATGATTAAGGTCGCTGGCAAAAATTTATTAGAACATAAATTAGACCAGCTTCCGGCTGATATTGATGAAGTGATAATCGTTGTCGGATATCTGGGCGAACAAATAATTAATTATTTCGGCGCCGAGTTCAACAGCCGTAAAATAACTTACGTCAAACAGCCGGAATTGTCGGGGACAGGCAAAGCTCTGTGGCTCGCGCGCGATTTTATTAAAGGAAAATTTATCAGTTTAATGGGAGATGATATTTATGCCCGGGAAGATATGGAGAAATGTTTGGCGCATGATTGGGCAATGCTCGCGCAAATTAAGCAAGGGCCAACCCGCGGCGGGCGCATTATTTTGCGGCCGGACGGGCATTTGCAGGAGATAATTGAAGGCGAACATAACCATGAGCGAGAACATTTAATGAATATCGGTTTATTCGTGCTGCAACCCGAGATTTTTAATTATGAGTTGGTAAAATTACCGAACAGGGAAGAATGGGGTTTGCCGCAGACGATTGTGCGGGCGGCGCAGGATTTTGACGTAAAAATAGTGCCCGCCAGTTTTTGGCTACAATTAACCGATGTTAATGATGTTAGAAACGTAGAAGAAATACTTAAGTCCATAAAGTCATAAAGTCAAAAGTCCTTAAAGTCTATAAAGTCGCATTTTTTGACTTTTAAATTATTTACTGCAGCCGACAACAGTCATCAAGAGCGCGGTTTGCCCCGGTCCGACCGGCATGCCTTTGCCGAGAAAAAATGCGCCGGGGCGGGGGTTAGAACAAGCGCGGGAAGATTTGGGAATTAAAATAGCAGTATATCGTTTGGCGAAAGACGGGCTGTAAGTGGCAACATCAGCCAAGGTGTTGCTAACATACTGTTGGCCAATCAGCCGCTGCTGTAAATCCCCCGGCGGAGGGCAGCCGGCTTCCGGGTCAGGACAAATCCAGGGCGGGGTACCTAAAGGCGACGGGGAGGGAATTACCGTTGTAATGCGGCCGCCTATTAAAACACCGCCGTCAAAAGCAAAAACCGAGGTGGAAAAAAGCCCTAAAATAATTATCATCACAATTAAGGCGGCTATTAATAAGTTGCGAATGGTGGAGTCGGAGATAGAACGCATAAATACAATTTTCAATTTTAGAATTTTCCCGCCCGCCCGCTGCCGCCATTTTTATAGTTAATATTATTTAAATGGCAGCGGCAGGCGGGCAGGCAATTTTCAAACAATTAATTAATTTTA
>Ga0172368_10006617_pt1 | contig 12404 bp, 9 predicted proteins | sample Lak11m_FD_114540 | JGI IMG/M metagenome (GOLD analysis project Ga0172368, IMG submission 114540) | Freshwater microbial communities from Kabuno Bay, South-Kivu, Congo - kab_022012_11m | ecosystem: Environmental > Aquatic > Freshwater > Lake | place: Democratic Republic of the Congo: South-Kivu...
ACAAGGGCAATTTCGTCGCACTCCGGGAACTTAGTGCATTTAATACAGTCAGCCCAAATCTTATGAGGAAGCAGACTCTTATCCATTATTGTGAAACCAAATTTCTGGAAAAAGCTCACACGATACGTGAGCACGAATACTCTTTGAATACCCATTTCTCTGGATTCGTCAAGTAAATGTTCAACAAGTCGTCCGCCGATGCCATGCCTCTGGAATGCAGATCGCACTGCAAGGGAGCGAATTTCCGCTAGATCTTCCCATACGATGTGGAGGGCGCCGCAGCCCAGTATGTCCCCCAAGCCATTCTCGAGGGCAACGCTGAAATCGCGTGCTTGGGTATAGAGTTCGGTCATAGCCCGCGGCAGAATGTGACCGTATTGAGCCTGATCGGCAATGATTCGGTGTATTGTTTTGACATCTCGAAGACTGGCTTTGCGTATCAAGTATGTCTCCTTATTGGGGGCGTTTCATGAGACCCAATATGTGGCTACGCACATCGGGAGAATCCTGGGTGGCACCCAACATTCGGGCGAGTTCGTTAATACGCCCTTGATGATCAAGAGGAGAGGCAGAGAGAATTGTTCTTCCTTTGTGCAGAGATTTTACTACTGAAATATGGTGATCCGCGAGCGCGGCTATTTGATGGAGGTGGGTAACGCAGAGTACCTGTTGTTTTCTTGCGACGCGAGCGAGTCGCGAAGCAACGGCGAGGGCTGTGAATCCTCCGATACCCGCATCTACCTCGTCAAAAATTACTGTGGGAGCGCCCTTTCGATCTACTTCCAGGGCTTTGAGGGCCAGCATGATTCGAGAGAGTTCGCCGCCGGAGGCAATGCTTGCGAGCGGTCTAAATTGCTCACCTGGATTAGCCGAGAGAAAAAATTCGGCAAAGTCTATACCTGCCGCCGTGGGTTTAGGCGTTTCGAGATACTTGAAGGAGACTTTGAATTTGGCGTGAGGCATCGCGAGTTCATTCAACTCTTTGTCCACGGCCAGACTAAGCTTTTTTGATGAATCTTTTCGTGCTGCTGACAAGCCGGAGGCGAGATCGAAGTATCGCTGCCGCGCTACGTCTAAAGATTTTTCAGCCTTCTTGGCCTCGACAACCATATTGTCTATGTGTTCAGACTCCTGTTCCAGGTCTTGTTTCAGCTCCAATAGGCCCTGGAGATCTCGCTTGTGTTTTTTTTGCAGACGCCACAGAAGATTCAGACGGTCTTCAATAAGCTCCAGGCGATGGGGGTCGGTTGTTGCATTTTCTGCGACTGAACGGAGCTCAAAGGCAACGTCCTCCATCCGGTAGATGGCATCACTGAGGCTTTCCCTTAAGGGGGCAAGGTCAGGGTCTGTGGAGGCGAGGAACTCCAGCATTTTGCGCACTTCGGTGAGCTCTGCAAGGATGCTGCCTGACCTACCGTAAAGACAATTATAAGCCTCATAGGATTTTTCCCTAATCTGAACAGCTTTTGACAGCTTTTCTCGCTCCTTGGTCAAGGCTCCGTCTTCGTTGACTTTGATCTTTGCGTCGGTGAGTTCTCTTACAATCGCTAATCTCTCCTGTGCCTGTTCTTTAACAATCTTGAGGTCCAGTTCGAGATCAACGAGATGTTTTTCGGCTTTTTTCCAGTTTGCGTACGCTTGTCCAACCTCTAATCGTCGATGCCAAAGATCTGCGAAGCGGTCCACAATCTCGAGATGTTCATCGGGATTCATCAACACATGATGCTCATGCTGGCCAAAGATGCTTACAAGTGACCATCCTACTTTTTTCAAGAGCGATGCAGAGACCAAGCTTCCGTTGATGAAACATTTGGACTTACCTGAATCCGTTATTCGGCGGGAAAGTACTAGTTCATTCTCGCGAGATGAATCGAGGCCAAGGGCGTCGGGCAGAGGCGCTCCGGCCGAAACTTCGAAAAGGGTTTCGACGCGTGCTTCTGATTCACCGGTTCTGACTACGTCTGTCGGAATGCGGCCTCCGAGGGCCAAACCTAGCGCGCCTATGAGAATCGACTTTCCTGCGCCGGTTTCGCCGGTGAGGACATTAAATCCCTCCCCGAATTCGACTTCTATTTCATCGACTATTGCCAGGTTGGAAATTTTGAGCAATCTGAGCATGGCTTTATCTATGACAGCGCTGATAACCATAAGGGGGAAAATCTCCCCCGAGTTGACCCTGTTATATCATATTTAGGGCGGCCTATGTTCATGGCAAGAAGAGCGAGCGTCATGAAGAGCTAGGCTTGGGTGGAATGCAGGTTATCCAATTGGTTAGACCAAATTCAGTTTTTCCCTGAGCACGTCTATATAGTCGTGTCCGCGGCTTTGTGCGAGGACAAACGGGATAGGCGCTTTGAGGATTTTGACGCTGGAGCCTAGCGGGAGGCCAATGGTTGTGTGCCCGTCCATAGTCATAGAAAACTGCTCGCCCTTTTTTAGGCGCAGTTCGATGTGCAAGTCAGGAGGTAAGACCATTGGGCGTTTCAGCCCAGCGTAAGGGCAAATGGGGGTAAGAAGGATTCCTTGAATGTCAGGGTGGATCAATGGACCGTTTGCCGCATAGGAGTATGCGCTGGACCCTATAGGTGTCGAGACTATCAAGCCATCCGCCCGCAGTTCTATTTCCCGTGCCTCGCCTATTCGTATGCCTATGTCGATGAGACGAGCGACGCCGCCCCAATGAATGACGACATCGTTGAGAACCCGCGCAGTATTTCCCTGTTCGGGAGTCACTTCAAGGAGCATCCTTTTTACAAAGACAGCGGTACCGGCAAGCGCGGATTCGAGCTCCCTCATGGCTTCGTGCGGCGAAACATCCGCCATGAACCCCACCCGCCCCAGGTTGACTCCCAGTACTGGGGTTGGTTTGTCGTTCATAAGAGCGGCAGCCCGCAGTATGGTTCCATCCCCTCCAAGAACAACGAGGAGGTCGGCTTCATCTGCTATGTTGCTAGTGAATGTAGCGTGCCAGTCTGCGGCAAGGTCTTTGCATGACTCCTCCACGAGGACTGTGCGTCCGGACTGAGTGAGGAACTGGCTTATTTCTTTTCCAAGTGTAAGAGCCTGAGCTTCGCCCCGCTTTAGTACAAGCCCTATGCTCTGCATTATACCCTCAGATTTCGCGCTGCTTGGAGCCCTGTTCATTAAGTACCACGAACGACGAGAAAAAGCTAGTACTAATGGTCTTATCATCATAGAGGTCAGCGACACGGCCGTTGCAACACCCCCTTCTTGTGCAGCACGTTTTGAATAGACATGTGTTCCGACAATCACTACACGTTATTCTTTAACTCGTATTCCTGTGATAGAATTTGGTCATGGACCTTTTTGATGCTGCGGAAATGGAAAATGCGTCGGGTCGGCCTCTGGCGGATCGCATGAGACCCCGCGCCTTGGAAGAATTCTACGGGCAAAATGCGATCCTTGGGGAAGGGAAGATTCTGCGAAAGTCTATTCAGCAAGGCAGAGTTTTCTCGATGCTGTTTTGGGGCCCTCCTGGCACAGGGAAGAGTACGCTTGCCAAGATCATTGCCACCAAATGTCGCTGCAGATTTGTGCCTATGTCGGCGGTGTCAGCCGGCGTTAAAGAGATAAAAGAATTAGCCAAGGAGGCACGCGATAACCGCAAATATGCTAACACCGCCACCATCCTATTCCTGGACGAGATACACCGCTTTAGTCGGTCTCAGCAGGATTACCTGCTGCCACATGTGGAAGATGGGACTCTGACGCTGATTGGCGCGACAACTGAGAACCCAAGCTTTGAGATCAATTCCGCTCTTCTTAGCCGGCTGCGCGTGTTTATTTTGGAGCCGTTAACAGATGAGGAGATCGAGGCTATACTTCAGAGGGCTGTGTCAGATGCCACTCGAGGGCTAGGCAAGTTAGCTTTGACATGCCCGAACGACGTACTTGGACTGATATCCCATTTGTCTCACGGGGATGCTCGGTGCGCTCTGAACATCCTGGAACTCGCTTCGAGAGAGGCCTTAGCAGGGACTCCGAGAATGATGACTCGAGATCATATCTTGGAGGCTGCGCAAAAAACCTCCCTCATATACGACAAGAAAGGCGAGCAACATTACAATCTCATCAGCGCTTTGCATAAGTCCTTGAGGGACAGCGACCCGGATGCTGGACTTTACTGGCTTGGGCGTATGCTAGAGGGAGGAGAGGATCCTCTTTTTATAGCGAGAAGGCTTGTGCGATTTGCCAGTGAGGATGTAGGACTGGCCTCACCCAAGGCGCTTGAGCAAGCCGTGGCCGGGTATCAGGCCTGCCAGTTCGTGGGCATGCCGGAATGCTCGCTGGCTCTGGCACAGGTCGTTGTTTTCCTTGCCACCGCCCCCAAGTCCAACGCGCTTGAAAAAGGATACATTCTCGTTAAAGAAGAGATAGAACGCTCCGGGCATCTACCGGCGCCGCTGCACCTGAGAAACGCTCCCACGAAACTGATGAAGGACGTTGGATACGGGGAGGGTTACCAGTATGCCCACGATCTTCCCGATGCCGTGGTTGCTCAGGAACATCTCCCAGAGCCTATTCTAGGGAAGCGGTTTTACGAACCCACGGACCGCGGGTTTGAGCAAACGATTAAAGAAAGAATGGAGGTGATTCGTCGCAAAAAGGAGGAGCTCATAAGTCCAAAAGGGAAACAGAGGCGGGAAGTGGATTAAAGCAATTGTCCTAAGTAAGCGCGATTCTCATGCATTACACCTCCATAATGTCCTGCACCTTTTCATTGGCCGCTGCGCTGACTAGTCGATCGTTGTTTCTGGTGTTAGCGAAGGCATAGTCTAATTTGCGCAACTAAATCATAGGAGTCTCAATTGTTGCGCGAGTTCAATATTGAAGCCAATAGTTCGTGGGTTATTAGTGGGTGGCTTTGAATAAATTCAGTAAACAGATCGTTGATGAGCAGCCTTGAATTTAGGGCGTTTTTCTCCTTTTCGCGCAGGATCAAATAGCCATCTCCGCCTTGGGCTAAGAAATCACTTATGGCAACAGTGTATGTGGCTTGGGCATCGAACGCCCGGGTGCCAATCTCGGATACGATTGGGCCAGACGATGTGTTGAACACTTTTATTCCATAGCACTGAAGTTTGCCTCCACTATTTGGCTCCAAGTTGTAGCTTCTCAGGATTACCGCTGCCACCTCTTCTCCGCTGAGGTTGACCCGGACGACGGTATTGGAGAATGGCAGCACGGTGTCCACCATTTCTCTGGTAATCTCTCCTTTCGGAATGCTCGCTCTTATGGCACCTCCATTGATGATAGCAGCGTCTGATCCGGTGCTTTTCATCATCAGGTAGGCAATAAGCTGTCCGAGGTTTGTGGGGATATCAGACCTGACTGCCCATCTGGCTCCTTCGAGTACTACCGTCGTCTTACCTATGACGTCTTGCAAACATTTACCTAGTTTCTCGCGATGATTCCTGATTATAGATAGGATCGTCTCATCGTCGGGGATGTCAGGAGTCAGACGTATTAGTTCGCCTTGATGTTGGGTCACCTTACCCTTATCCACAGAGATTTTTAGTCTGCCAACATATTCGGCGTACGCCCCGGCCTGACAAATAACTACACCGTTTTCTACAACAGGTTGAAACAGGGCAGTATGAGAGTGGCCTCCGATAATTACGTCTATGAGCGGACAAGCTGAAGCAAGCCTTTTGTCTTCCTCAACCCCAAGATGAGAAAGGGCAATGATGAGGTCCTCTGGATTGGCGCGTTTGAGGACTTCTCTGGCGGCTGCGACCGGATCTTGAAAGTCAAGGCCGTGGACATTAGACGGGAGTGTCGCTATGGGCGTTTCGGCTGTCGTAAGACCGATTAGAATGATCTTGGATTCAAGTCCGGGAAGTTTGAATACAGCGGTCCGCTGAAAGGCGTGGTCTCCGTTGGAAGTCGTTATATTAGCGCTCAGCAGGGGCATATGGAGATTCCCTTTGACGTTCTTAATCAAGTTGGCAAATCCGTAATCAAATTCGTGGTTACCAACCACCATTGCCTGGAAATTCATCATGTTCAAAAGCCTAGAACCGAGCTCTCCTTTGAAATAGGTGGAAAAGGGGGTTCCCATCAGAAGGTCGCCAGCCATCAAAGACAATGATTCTGCGCCTTCGCGTTTGGCAGAAAGCCTCTGCTGTAGCAACACCGTCTGGGCTTTGGCAAACCCTCCTGACAATCCATCCAATCCCTTGATCTGGTAGGACTCATAGTGGGCATGGGGATCATTCATGAAGAGGATTACTAGTTGTTGAGGAGCTGCGACGGCTGCGCTGACGTCGCATAGCCCGAGAATGACTAGCAGCAACAAGATGCGCATAATGGGCTGGAACTGCCGGGAATGCCATGTTCTCATGAGAATTCCTCCCAGTGTTTGTAGAACAGTTATCAAAACACGCTTCTATAACAGACTTCACCCAATGGACTTCGTGCTCGCTGCAACGTGTGACGACATGTAAAACATATACATTATAGATCACACGCTCCAAGATTTGTCATGCCCAACTGGGTTCGATTTTCAGGAAATGTTTATCGGAGTGCACAGGTCCGGCGAAAATGACATGAGGCGACCAACGCCAGTGGTTTTGTGATTATTTTGGAGAACGACTATACCGGTCGGACAATTCATGACGAGATTGTTTCGCCGCGCTGGCAATGACAGGAACCAGCATCCTGTGATTGCGAGTAATAGTAGGCGAGCTGGCAACATATATGGTGTTCTCTCCATACTAAGAGCTTGGAAGAAATCTGACAGTGTTTTGGAAACCCACTCCAGTTTATCATTAGGATGAGGTAACGTTCCTGTTACAATTTCCGTCCAGTTAGCGTCCTACGCCCTAGTCCTGACAAGACCTTTTTTCGGTAATGGACTGGCTATTAGAGCGTTTCTGGTCGAGTTCGCACGAATGGCACAGCTTGTGGTGCTGAAAGGGGCCAGGATTGGTGGTCGGGGTGGCCGGATTTGAACCGGCGGCCTCGTGCTCCCAAGGCACGCGCGCTAACCAGGCTGCGCTACACCCCGATAAACCGATTTATAACCCTGACGGCGACCAAGCGCAAGGGGCTGGTGCGGGGCGCAAACCGCTTTGGAAATGATGTCCGCGGTTCTCAGTCAGGGAAGGAGGAGTTGCGAGGGTTGTTGTCGTTTTTCCTCAGAGAGAAAACAGCTTGGATTATTTTCCCTTGAGTAGGCCTTTCTCGTAAAAGTATTGGAATACTACGAACTGATCAATACCTGTCAGCTCGACCACCTTAAAGATCGTCACCGACTGCCTGGCCATGCGAAGTTCGTTGATAACACGAGTAATTCTGCCGTACACCTCGTTGCTTTCGTTGATATCCATCAATATCACCCTCTTCCGGATCGAGTTCCCACGGGACAGGATTCTGTTGGTATCTGCGCGGGCGTGACTACGAAGCCTCGTCCAAGGCTTCGAAGGCGTAGTCCAATGCCTCTTGGAGCCGGGAAGGGTCCGGCCCCCCTGCTTGGGCCATATCGGGCCTGCCGCCGCCAGAACCGCCCACGAGTGCAGCCGCCTTGCTGACCAGTTTTCCAGCGTGGTATTTATCAGTTAAATCCTTAGTTACCATGGCCACTATCATGGCCTTCCCATTTGCCACGCCACCTAGTAGAGCGATACCTGAACCGATTTTGTCTCTCACCTTGTCTGCAAAGTCTCGGAGCTCTTTCGGATTCTTCACATCTGGGACCATACGGGCCAGAAATTTAATTCCGTTCTTCTCCCTTGCGCCTTCTAATATGTCCCCCGCCGTTTTTTGAGTCAACTTTGCTTTGAGCGTTTCGAGCTCTCTTTCTGCATTTTTCCGATCCTCCAGGAGCCTATCCAGCTTTGAGACAAGGTCTCCCATGGACCCGCGCAGCCGACCAGACGCTGCCTTGAGTTCGTCTTCAAGGGACCGAAGGTACTCGAGGGCCTGTCTCGCAGTGACCGCTTCTATGCGCCTGACGCCTGCTGCTATGCCGGTCTCGCTTAGGATCTTGAAGAGTCCGATTTGGCCGGTCCTGGCACTGTGAGTACCTCCGCACAGCTCCTTGCTAAAGTTGCCAATGGAAACCAGTCGAACTGTGTCCGTATATTTTTCGCCAAACAAGGCGATGGCGCCTTCTGCCTTTGCCTCTGTCAAAGGCATTATGTGTGTAGAAATATCTATATCTTCCCATATCTTGGAATTTATTATGTTTTCAATCTTTATCAAGTCTTCCGGAATAATGGGAGAGAAGTGCGTGAAATCAAACCGCAATCTCAGCGGATCGACTAGGGAGCCGCTCTGGCTTACGTGAGGACCGAGCACTTGACGCAACGCCCATTGCAGGAGGTGTGTGGCTGAGTGATTTGCCATGGTCGCCCGGCGCAAATCTGATGTCACAATGGCCTGGACTCGCTGGCCTACCCTTATCGAGCCGTTGCGAACAACCCCCTTGTGAACCGTCAACTCTCGCACAGGTCTTATGGTATTCCTTATTTCAATTTCTCCATTCGGTCCCTTCAAGTATCCGTGGTCTCCTACCTGTCCACCAGATTCCCCATAAAAGGGCGTTCTGTCCAACACAAGCTCGACGGCCTCGCCTTCGTACGCTTCGTCAACGAACCGCCCATCTTGCTTTATGGCCACGCAGGCTCCGTCACCCTCCATGGTTGCGTATCCTGTGAATTCTGTGCGAATCCCATGCGCCAACCAGTCGCTCCACTCAGACGTGTCAGCCTCATGCATGCCTTCCCATGTCTTGCGGGCTGCTGTTTTTTGTCGAGCCATTTCTCTCTCGAAGCCGTGTCGATCGACCAAAAGCCCCGATTCACGGGCAAGGTCTTCGGTAACGTCAGGAGGGAAACCGTAAGTATCATAGAGTTTGAATACCATGTCACCGGGCAAAACCTTCTCATTCTTGGCGCGCAGAGTTTGTCTCAGTTCCTCGAAAAGCACTAATCCCCTAGACAGTGTCTCAATGAACCGCTCCTCCTCGCTATGCACAACTTTTTCTATGAGCAGCCTGTGGCTTCCTAGTTCATCATAGGCGCCTGCCATTGATTGGACCACTACTGCGGCACAGGCGTGTAGGAAAGGTCTATCAAGTCCAATTGTCTTTCCATACCTCAAGGCTCGTCTAAGTATGCGCCTCAATACATAACCTCGTCCCTCGTTGGACGGCAATACGCCGTCTGCTATGAGAAAGGCGGCGGCGCGGCTGTGGTCAGCGATTACACGGATGGCTACACTCTGAGGACCCTGACCAGCACATTGAGATCCTGACAACTGCTCAAGGTGGCGAATAATTGGCCTGAAAAGGTCAGAATCCCAGTTGCTCCTGACCCCTTGCACTACGGCTGCAAGGCGCTCCAACCCCAAACCCGTGTCAATGGATGGCTTCGGTAGCGGGGTCATTGCCCCGCTTCCATCGCGATAAAACTGCATGAAGACGAGATTCCACAATTCCAGATATCGATCGCAGTCGCAGCCGGGGCTGCAATCCGCCTTGCCGCATCCGAAAGATTCTCCTTGATCGATGTGAATCTCTGAGCATGGACCGCAAGGTCCTGTTTCTCCCATGCTCCAAAAATTGTCCTTTTCCCCCAGCTTTGTGATGGGGTTGCCGTCTGGCCCGAGAATTCGGCGCCATAAACGCTCAGCTTCATAATCGTCTTTATAGACGGTCACGTAGAGCTGCTTCGGGGGCACTCCAATATTCTTTGTGAGGAATTCCCAGCTCAAAGCAATGGCCTCTTCCTTGAAATAATCCCCGAAGGAGAAATTGCCGAGCATTTCGAAGAAAGTGTGATGTCGTGCGGTAAAGCCAACGTTTTCGAGGTCGTTGTGTTTTCCACTGACTCGCAGACATTTTTGGGCTGACGCGGCCTTCCGATATGGTCTCGATTCCTCTCCCGTGAACACCTTCTTGAATTGTACCATGCCCGCATTGGTGAAAAGAAGTGTGGCATCGCCTTCAGGTACAAGGGATGAACTAGGGACCCTCGTGTGAGAGTTTTTTTCAAAGTACGTAAGAAAAGCTTCGCGTAAAGCGGAACCGGTCATGCCTCCTCCGTGCGATTTTGGGAAGTGGATAAGAGAGGTTAACATGTCATTGTGTTGATTTCAATGAAGCGGAGGGTGTGGGTAACGAATTGGGTTCATCCATAATTTGTTATGCATTTTAATTATAAATATAACATATTTATATTATTATACTAATGTTATTAGTAGATTAACATAATTCAATATATAGGAAATGATTTCTAGAAACTAAAATTACTAATTTATATTGACCTAAAATATTCGTAGTGGTAATCGATTCGTGTTGCCGCTTATCGGCACGTAACAATCCACTGGGTTTATTGGGAGTCAGGGTGTCGAGGAGGACTGTCACAAAGAGTTTCGGTGTAAGCAAAAGAGAGGGGCACGATTCCAGCGTTTTTTATTCCCGGAAGCTGTATCCCATGCAAATTGAGTCCGAGTCGAGCGACCTTATTAATGTCATCCCGGGTGAGTATCTTGATCGGATTTTTGTTCGGTCATCGGAGGCCATGTCCGAGGTACCCGATTCATCTATCTCGTTTATGGTTACATCGCCGCCTTATAATGTGGGCAAGGACTACGATGCAGACCTTAGTCTCTTGGAATATCTTGAGTTTCTGAAGCGCGTTCTGGCTGAGACATATAGGGTGCTTCTTCCTGGGGGCCGGGTGGCCATTAATGTTGCTAATTTAGGTCGGAAGCCCTACATACCGTTGAACTCCTATCTCTGCACCATCTCAGAATCCATCGGTTTTCTCATGAGGGGCGAAATCATCTGGGTCAAAGGCAAAGGGGCATCCGGTTCCTGCGCCTGGGGTTCATGGATGTCTGCCAGCAATCCTACCTTGCGCGATCTCCACGAATACATATTGATTTTTTCCAAAGGGCGGTTTGATAGGCGGGAAAAAGGGCGGTCAACTATCAGTAAAGAAGAGTTCATTGCCGCAACGACCAGCGTATGGCATATCCCGCCTGAATCTGCACGACGGGTGGGGCATCCTGCCCCATTTCCTGTGGCGTTGGTGGAAAGACTGATACGTCTTTATACGTTTGAGAGGGACGTTGTTTTAGACCCGTTTATGGGGAGCGGTACATCCGCGGTGGCGGCAAAGAGGACTGGCAGGCATTTCATAGGATACGAGATAAATCAAGAGTACGCAGAAATTGCCATGGCCAGGGTGAAAAACTTGGAGGCCTTAGGCAACCAGGCCATCGAAGAAAACTGTCTGGCAGCGGCATCGACGTGACCGTTGGATAGCACCGGGAGACAGTAAGCGCAAAGGGAAAACCTGCCTACAGTGTTTCTCTAAAGTTCTGTCGGAATCTAAACTTGTTTGCTTGAATTGTCATCGCCGTTCAGGGGGCCTCGAGTGCGTTGGGGCTTTGCTGTATTAGCGCTTCAGGTAATGCCTTGTCACATCTGGCGTGATCGGGCATCCAAAATTCCCGCCAGTCACTGTAAACAGTTTCAAACCTCATCTTCCGAATCTCCTGAAGTAGCTCTGCCCGGCCCATCAGTCACCCTCCATAGTGACCTATTAAACCGGACATATTATGTGCTACAACTCAGGACATATTACTTGCTGCTCACACTCCGTTTGCAACAACTTGATTTCTTTCCCATTCAGTAGTAAAGTTGACCTGTCGGGACGTGGCTCAGCCTGGTAGAGCACTGCATTCGGGATGCAGGGGTCGCTGGTTCAAATCCAGTCGTCCCGACCAATAAAATCCATAAGTTAAGTCATGTTGCAGCATGACTTTTTTTTGTACCCTTCGTCATTTGTTGCTATTTTGTTACCTTTTTTTGAAGTCCCCGTCATTTTTATAAACGCCGGTGCAATAGTGTCCCTCTAAGGCGGCCGAAATTTTCGGTTGCAGCGGTGTAAAAGTGTACCGCATTACTGCCTTTCTTAGCGCAGCTGATATGGAGCTAGAGGGGAGGCGGCCAAGCAGTTTGGAATCCACCGCAAGACCGTTAGGAAGATTCTGAGTTTTTCCATTCCGCCGGGATACCAGCGTTCCCAGCCCATCAGGTATCCCAAGCTTGAGAATTTCAAGGGCATCATCGATGCGATATTGGCTGATGACCGTTTGCGCCCCAAGAAGCAACGTCACACGGCCAAGCGGATTTTGGAGCGCCTGCGAGAAGAACATGGTTTTTGCGGGGGCTACACCATAGTGAAAGACTATGTGCGGGAACAGACTCTTCGTTCGCGTGAGGTGTTTATACCATTGGCCCATCCGCCCGGTCACGCCCAAGCCGATTTTGGTGAAGCGGTGGTGGTGATAGGCGGTGTGGAGCAGAAAGCTCATCTTTTTGCGATGGATCTGCCTCATAGTGATGTCTGTTTCATCAAGGCATATCC
>Ga0172368_10006619_pt1 | contig 12402 bp, 9 predicted proteins | sample Lak11m_FD_114540 | JGI IMG/M metagenome (GOLD analysis project Ga0172368, IMG submission 114540) | Freshwater microbial communities from Kabuno Bay, South-Kivu, Congo - kab_022012_11m | ecosystem: Environmental > Aquatic > Freshwater > Lake | place: Democratic Republic of the Congo: South-Kivu...
ATTGCGCGATTCCATTTTTGAATCGCTCTGGGTGCATCATCAACAAATCGCCTCACACGCCGAAAATGATCTCGAACAACGTCAACATGAGGCGCTGGCGCACCTCATCCATAATCACGTCGCCGTAAAACTGGGTGAGGTGCAGCGACTCTCCGGCACGCGCACACGCGCTGTGGTCTATCGCGTCAACTTCAGCCTCAACTCCGATGCCACCGACAAAGACGGTCACCCCTTCGCCATCTTGCCCGACTCGTTGCGCCTGATCATCAAGCAAGGCAGCATCGAATCTCTCTCGCGCACGATCAAACGCTGCAACGAACTTCCTGCTCACCTGCGCCCTTACTTCGCCAAACATTCTTCGCAGCCCGAAACATCATCCGACTCGGAATGGTATTTGGCGATGGAAGATTTGGTGGGCATGTCGCCCTTGAGTGAGATGTTGGATCGACTCGATCTACGGAGCGCGGGACGCAATGAACACGATCAGATCGCTCGCGCCGCCGCCTCTATCGGTGAAGCGTTGCGGGCACTGCACACGCATCGGCGGCGCCCCCCGGCGGCGGGCAACGTGATCCATTGGCTGTATCTCAACCCGATCTCCGAATCGATTCAGTCCGTGTGTGAATCACTCCCCGAACTTAAATCGTATAGCGATCATGAATTTGAATCGAATGGTGCAACGTATCACCCGTTGAATTTTTATTTGGGCAAGTTGAGCGCGCACGCGGGCGAACTCACGCCGCCGGCGTTGGGCGCGGTGCATGGCGACTGCCACAGCCGCAACTTGATGATTGACGTCAAACTGGACGCGGTGAAATTTATTGATCTCGAAACGATCTCGTTCTTGGATGATTATTTAATTGACTACGGGCAGTTGCTGGAAGACGTTGCCTTGTACCGTTTTCTGCCGCGCGGGCAGCGCCCCAACAGTTTAACCGCCGACGAAATTTTCGCCGACGGCAAACATCTCGATTACCCACATTTGCCGCGTGATGCCGACTCGATTTTATTTTTTGAAAAATGTATCGTTGAACAAATCGAGAAATTTGCTCGTGAGACGCAAGACCCAAACTTCAAACCGCGTTTATGGCTCGCCGTTGTTCGTAATTTGATTCAACTCGCTGACCGCCAATTACCAATTACTCATTACGATACCTATCGCCTCGAAGAGAGGTTGAAGTTGGTGTTGGTGTCTTACGCCGAGTCGGTTCGACTGTTGGCTGAGTTGGTAAATCATCTTGAGGCAACGGATCGAAATCCGTTAGGGGAGTTGCCGTTTACATGAGGCAAGCGCCCCGAGCGGAGCGACGAGTGAAGCGCTCGGATAACACGAAAACAAGCACCCCGAGCGGAGTTTTGTGCGAAGCACAAAACATAGTCGAGGGGCGCAGTGTAGACTGATGTTCACCGCATCCCTCGACTGCGCGATGAAATTCACATCGCTCCGCTCGGGATGCTTCTTTCGGAATATATGTATTACGTCTACATTCTCAAATGCGCCGATGACTCATACTATGCTGGCATGACCGATGATCTCAATCGGAGATTTATTGAACACCGTGACGGCTTGGTGAAAGGTTATACTTCCTCGCGTCGTCCCGTTGAACTAATGTGGTCTTCGACTTTTGCTACGCATAACGAAGCTTTTACTCAAGAACGAAGAATCAAAACTTGGTCGCGCGCAAAGAAGGAAGCACTGATCAAAAATGACTGGGACAAGATGCACGAGATCGTTAAGCGAGAACGCAAAACACGCGAAGCGAGGAAACGCCAGAAAGAGGATTAACAAGTACCCCGAGCGGAGTTTTGTGCGAAGCGCAAAACGCAGTCCGAGGGGCGCAGTGTAGACTCGTGTTCGCCGTATCCCTCGACTGTGCGATGCGAAACGCATCGCTCCGCTCGGGATGCTTATGAATTTTATGCCTAACCAAGAACATCCCCTCACTTTTCGCCAAGGGACTCTCCAGCCCCTCACCGATTCGATTCGCGCCGGTGAGTCGTGTGCGCTGGTTGGGGTAGGGAGCAGTGGCAAATCAAATATCGCTCGCTTCATGCGAGATCGCCCTGACGCGCGCCAAAGATATTTCAACGACAAAGCGGATCGCCTGTTGTGGTTGATGGTGGATTGCAACGCCCTCGACAATTATGATGAGGCGAGCCTCTACGCGGCGATGATCGATTCGCTCGTGCGCGAACTTTCCAAACGCGAAGACGCGGCGAAGGCAGCCACTATCCTCGACACTCTCCTTCGCGAAACCGTCACCTTTCGTCACCTGCATCGCGCGATTGAGGCAGTGCGTGCGGCAGGCGATTACTTGATCGTTTTCGTGTTGGATGATTGCGATGCGTTGATCGAGTCGGCGCAACCGGCGTTGTTGCGAAGACTGCGCGCCTTGCGCGACGAGTTTAAAACGAAGTTGATGTATGTCACCGTCACGCGGCGCGAACTTCATCTGCTGCGCCCGCCGTCGCCCGAATTTGAAACGTTCTACGAGATCATTGTGGTGCGGACTTTTGCCGTGGGACCGTATTCGTTTGACGATGCGAGTTTCATGTTGGAGCGTTTAGCGTCGCGCTTACCCCAACCAAGAAAATTAGATCACCTTGAAGTCTCACGTTTGATCGAAGTGACAGGCGGTCATGCCGGTTTGCTCAAAGCGTCGTTCTACGCCACGCGCGCGGGTGAAGAGGCGTTAGAGTCAAATTTAATTGCAACGTTGATCAACAATGCGGGCGTGATGGACGATGCGCGAAAAATTTGGGAGAGCGTTGAAGATTTTGAGCGTGAAGGTTTGATAGCAGTCGTGAGCGGCAAAGCGATCAAGGGTGCGGCGCGCGACGCCTTGTTGGCGCGCGGGCTCATCCGTGAAAGCACGGATGAGGCACACACGATCTTTTGTCCGGTGTTTGAAGCCTTTGTCGCGCAAAAAGCGAATGTGCCTTTGAGCCAACTTTCATATTCGCGTATGCAGTTAGAAGCTAAAGGCGTTCCAGAGATTCGAGTTTACGGATCATCAAACGCAAAACGTGTGCGCGTGGGCGATAAACTTATCGAAGGGTTCAATCGTGTTGAGCTTGAGGTGTTGAGTCTGTTGGTTGAAAAGCGCGGGCAGGTGTGTGAACGCGGTGAATTATTAGAATGCGCTCTCGCGGCAGAGACCGAATCCCCAACGGGGTGGGGCAAGATCGATCAAGTCGTGGATCGGGCGATCATCGAGATCAGGAAAAAAATCGAACCGAACAATGCCCTGCGACCTTACATCGCCTCAACGCCGAATGGCGGCTACAAACTTTCTGATTTATGATTGCTGACACGCATCACTCATCACGCCTCACGTTTATCATCGTTCATTGACTTATGGAAAACTCCCCACCCCCTCTCTTCCGCTTCCTCGAATGGCTTGGCAAACCGTTTGGCTATTATTATGTTCCCGAAAATTACGCGCGATTAATTCGGCGCATGGAGCAGTACCATCACGTGCATCGCGGTCCCGGCTTCAGGCACGTCAACACGCTGATTGAAACTTTGGGACCATTGGTAAAGACGGGCGTGGAGTCGTTTGGTTATGTGTTCGATAACCTGCCCACACGTGACGGCTTGCAGCTCGGATTGCGCTTTGCGATCAATTACACGTTTGACCCGGAGAAAACAAAATTAACGACGGCGGCGAAGTTCGCCAACATGCCGCGCGATGTGTTTTGCGAAATTATCGCCAACCGCATGCGCCGCGCCCTGTTGAGTATTCTCGCGGTGTATAGCGCAGAAGAAGTGAGTCGCGGGCAAGCCTTTGACAACATTGAGAAGCAACTGTTGGAGAACGCGAATCAGTTGTTGACGTTTTTGGGAATCGTGATCTCCAGCGCGTTGGCGTTACAGGTGATCCCGCCGGAAAAATTGAGGGCGCGATTCGAAGGCGTGGCGCAACGGCGAATCAACATCGAAGCCACACGCGATTATCAGTCGAGTGAAGTTAACCGCGCGTTGGCGGCGGAACTCATTGAAGGACTCGCCGAACACGGCGTCGCCGCCGATCATGCGTCTTTTAATTTCAACGAGATGTTGAACGCCCCTGAACAAGAACAACGCACGTTTCTCTCGCTGCCGAAGAAGAAAAAATAATTGCATCTTCTCAATAATCTGGGGTAGGGGCAAGCCTTGCGCTTGCCCAACGGGGCGACCGCAAGGGTGCGTCCCTACATTTTGAGAAGATGCAAATAATCGTGGTTTAATCCCCGTCAAGCACTCAAGTGCTTAACCCTCACCCCTTAAGCCCTCGCTATTCAACTCTGTTTTACTACAATGACGTCATGACCGAATCCATTTCTCCCGACCCTCAATCTCCACGCGAAGCGTCTAATCTCCAAATCTTCAACCCCATCCGCCTCTTACGGCTTGCTTTACTCGTCGGCTTCAGCGTGGATGTTTTGTTTTACAACAAAGCGCTCGGCGTTTCGTTTCCGATCTTTGTGGCGATCTGCGCGATAGTGTTGCTGATCTTGCTCTTCGCCGAGCGCGTGATGCCAGCCTTGAGTTCGCTGTGGCTGCTCGCGCCGATGATCGTTTTTGCTTCTTACGTGTTCGTGCGCGCCGAGCCGCTCACTACATTTGTCAACGTGATGATCACCTTCGCGCTGGGCGGCTTGTTGGTGCGGACGATCTATCATGGGCAGTTGTTCCGGTTCGGGTTGATCGATCATGTTGTCAACTACATCATGTTGATCGTCGAGATTATTTTTCGCCCGTTCCCGTTTTTGTGGGACGTGAGCAAACAAGCGGGCGATAAAGAAAGCGGACGCCGATTGTGGCTGCCCATCGTGCGCGGGCTGATCTTGGTGACGCCGATTCTGTGTATCTTCGCCGTCCTCCTAAGCGCCGCCGATCTCGTTTTTGCGGATCGTTTGCGCGATGTGTTGAAGTGGCTCAATCTTGACGACATCCCCGAACTGATCGGGCGGGGCATTTTGATCGTGGCAGCGACCTTTGTGGCAATTGGACTCTTGGTGCAGGCGATTCGCCCGTTTAGCAAGCACACTCTCATTGGCGCGGAGAAGCCCATCGTGCCGACTCTGTTGGGGCTGATCGAAAGTTCCATCGTGTTAGGCGGCATCAATCTGTTGTTCGCAGCGTTTGTGATCATCCAGTTCCGTTATCTCTTTGGCAGCGTGGAGAATATCACCGAGACAGGTTACACCTACAGCGAATACGCGCGGCGTGGGTTCGGCGAACTGGTATTGGTGGTGGCGATGACGTTAGGGATTTTGTTGGCGTTGAGTACGCTGGTAAAGCGGGAAGATCGAAAAACGGTTATCACGTTTAATGCGCTTAACTTCTTAATGGCGGCATTAGTGGGCGTGGTGGTTGTCTCGGCGTTGCAGCGTCTGCTGCTTTATGAATCCATCTTTGGCTTTTCACGTTTGCGAACTTACTCGCATGTCGCGACGATCTGGTTAGGTGTGTTGTTCGTTCCGTACATTGTGTCGCTGTTAGCCGGGCGCATGAGATGGTTCGCCACAGGCACACTGTTCGTGGTTATGGGATTCGGCGTCACCTTGAATCTGTTGAATGTGGATCAATTCATCGCGCAGCAGAATATCGCGCGGAACGGCAGCAAGCTGCACACGAGCTATCTGGTGAGTCTGTCGGATGATGTTGTCCCCGAACTGATCGCCTTGATCCAGAAGAGTCAGGAAGAGAATTTGGGCGCGGGGCTGGCGTGCCGCGTGGCGCAGATGAAAACCGACGAGCCGAAGATGGGTTGGCAGTCGTACAATGTGGCGCGAGCGCGGGCCTTTGAATTGCTTAAGGCAAATGAAAATTTGCTGACGCAGTGGCAAGTGGATAGACAAAATTATGTGATGGTGAATGGCAAACGCACACCGTGCCGCACTTTGTTGGCGAGTTACGTGCTAGAGCCGGGGCTGACGAGCGAGTATCGTTAAAAACAAAAGCGGGTTTCTCAAAGAAACCCGCTTTTGATTCTTCTAAAATCAGAGACTACCGCGAAGGCGCAAGGAACGCGAAGGAAAAACTTTTATGGCTTGCCAAATGAGTTGGCGAAGTAACCGCCATATTCGCTGTTGGCATTAAATGCGTAACCTGATCCAATGTGGATGAACGCTCCGTTCAATATATTCGCGCGATGACCGGGGCTGTTCATCCAACCCGCCACCGCCGATTCGGGCGAGTTGAAGGGACCGCTGCCCGCGTAGACATTCTCCGCCGCCGTGCTGAAGCTATACCCGAATCGCGCCATGCGATCAAACGGACTCGATCCGTCCGAGCCGGTGTGACCCAGAAAATTTTTGCACGCCATATTCAAGCTGTGCGCGCGCGCCGCCGACATGAGTTGCGATTGCGCCGTGAGCTGCCCCCAACCCGCCTTCGCCCGTTCTGCGTTAAGCAAAGTGATCACCGTGTTTTCAAAATTTGCATTGAGCGTAGCGCAGCTTGACGAAGCGGATGTCGCCGTTGCAGGCGCTTTGGTCGCGCTCGGCGGGATTGCCGTTCTGGTTCGTGTCGCGGTTGGTGAGATCGGAGTAACGGTGCGGGTTCGAGTTGCGGTTGGCAGGATCGGGGTGAATGTGAGAGTTTGAGTGAGTGTCGGTGGGACAGGTGTTGACGACGGTGACACCGTCATCCCCGTTGGCGGCGGATTCGTCGGGGCGACTCGGGTCGGCGGAATCACGAATTGAGTCGGCGTAGCTGGAAGTGAGGTCGGGGTGAGAGTCGGTTCTTCGATCAATTCTGCAACAGTGATGAAAGGAGCGTTGCAGGCGAGTGCGGCTAAAAGTACTGTAGGAAATATAATTCGCTTCATCGCAGTTGCTATCGTTTGGCGTATCGTCGCAATGAGAGCGGCGGCAGATCAAAGGCGGCGTTGATGCGTTTAAAAATCATCGTCGTTTCTTCGGAGCTCGTCCAACGCGGTTGATACCCGTCGTAGATGTGATAGGGCAGCAGATTCCATTTCTCAAGTTTTTTTCCGCGAAAGGTGGCTTCAAAGAGAGCGCCTTGTTGAGTCTCGAGCGACCATTCTTGATCCATCACCAGATTGCCCAGAGCGTAGGCCACCACTTTGTTGTCGGCAAATTTTTCAACAGACTGTACCCAGTGAGGGTGATTGCCGATCACTAAATCTGCTCCGGCGTCAATCATTTTAGCGGCGAGTTCGTACTGCCCCCAGTTGGGCGCGGCAACATATTCGGTTCCCCAATGAGGCAGCACAATCACCACGTCTGCCATTGTTCGGGCGCGGGCGATGTCTTGGGTGATGTGTTCGGCGTTGAGCAGGGCGAAGCCGGGAGTCGTTTCGGCGGCGGCGTAGGTCTGGTAAATTTCTGACGCGCCGAGAAAAGCAAAACGGATTCCGTTGCGCTCGATGACAACGGGTTGACGCGCGTCGTCTAAATTTTTTCCGCCGCCCACGCTTTTGATTTCGGCGCGGGCTAGTGTCTCCATTGTGTCGAACATGGCGAGTTCGCCACAGCCGAGAATGCCGCAATCTTTAATGTGATTGGTGGCGATGGTGATCAGATCAAAACCGGCGTAACTTAATCCTTCAACCGTGCGCGTGGGTCCCACTAAATTCATGCTGATGCCACAAGTCATGATCGGCGCGGTGCGGTCTGTAAGCGAGCCGTCTAAGCTGCCAACGGTGATGTCGGCATTACGCAACGTGTCGCCGATGTAATGATAGGGCAGGGTGAAGTCGTTAGCCGCGAGAAGTTTTTTTGCGACGCAGCGTCCGGGGATAATATCACCGGTGAAAATGATTCGCGTGATCGGTTCGGGTGAGGCAGTAGAGATGGGAAGTGGCGTGAGTTTTGGAGCGGGAGTGGGTTGGGGTGTGGTGATCGGTTCAATTAACGGAGTCGGCGTCACTGTGAGTGCTGCCGCCAACGGCTGCGGCGGCAGAGTCGCCGGTGCGGGCTGTGTTCCGATTAAGAGGGCGACGAGTCCAAGAATTAAAATCGTTTGCTGTTTCATCGTTACGATTGTAGGGGTGATGGCGATGATTCATAAAATAATTTATTGACTCTTCACTATTGCTTGTGAATTGCTAGACAATTCATCTAAGATCAGTTATCATTTCGCGCGGCAACTTTAAAAAACGGGATTCCAATCTGTCATTCCGAGCGCAGCGAGGAATCTCTTTGCCAAATCCTAGAGATTCTTCGGCGCGAAAATCACACGCCTCAGAATGACATTTCTTGCTTTCCCGTTAAAGTCGGGAGAGTTCAAAAAATTTTATGGCTCGGTGGAGGCCTAATGACTGATCTTGTAAAACAAATTGCGGCTGATCTACAGAAACAAATTGAAGCCTACGCGCCCAAAGTGGAAGCGCAAGATGTTGGCACAGTTCTTGAAGCGGGCGATGGTATCGCCCGCGTTTCAGGTCTGGCGGGTGTACAGGCGTCGGAGTTAGTTCAATTTGAAAATGGCGAGTATGGCATCGCCTTCAATCTTGAAGCGTCCAACGTCGGCGTGATCGTCATGGGCGAGTACGCGTCTATTCAAGAGGGCCGGTCAGTACGTGGTACGGGCTTGATCGCTTCTGTTCCGGTGGGCGATGCGCTGGTGGGTCGTGTGGTGAACGCGCTCGGTTTGCCGTTGGATGGCAAGGGGCCGATCAATGCAACGAGCCGCCGCCCGATTGAACGTATTGCACCGGGCGTGGTGTATCGCCAAGATGTGGACACACCTTTGCAAACCGGGTTGAAAGTGATCGATTCGATGATCCCGATTGGTCGCGGTCAACGTGAATTGATCATCGGTGATCGCCAGACGGGTAAGACCGCCGTTGCTATTGACACCATCATCAATCAAAAAGGCAAGAACTGTTTCTGCATTTACGTTGCGGTGGGGCAGAAGAAAGCGGCAATTGCTCGTTTGGTTGCCACGCTCGAAAAGTATGGCGCGATGGAATATACAACAGTCGTCGTTGCTTCCGCCGAAGACCCCGCCGCGATTCAATATATTGCTCCTTACGCCGGTTGCGCCATGGGCGAAGAGTTCATGGAGACCGGACGTGATGCCTTGATCGTTTATGACGATCTCTCTAAACATGCTTGGGCGTATCGCCAAGTGTCTTTGTTGCTTCGCCGCCCGCCGGGTCGCGAAGCCTATCCGGGCGATGTGTTTTATCTGCACTCGCGTTTGTTGGAACGCGCCGTGCGTCTTTCGGTTGATTATGTGATCGTCAAGAAGGGCGCAGAGCCAACGAAAGCCAATGCCGTCAACGGCAGAGTGTATAAAGGACCGATGGCGAAGCACGATGCCGAGCATGATCTCAAAGCGATGACGAACAACGCCGATCTGGAACTGAAGCGGACACCGGATTCGGGCGGTTCGCTCACGGCGCTGCCGATCATCGAAACATTACTCGGCGACGTGTCGGCCTACATCCCCACTAACGTGATTTCAATTACTGATGGACAGATTTATTTGGAGAACGATCTGTTCAATGCCGGTATCCGTCCGGCGTTGAACGTCGGTATCTCCGTCTCGCGCGTGGGCGGCGACGCGCAGACCAAAGCCATGAAGCAAGTGGCGGGTCGTCTCAAACTGGAGATGGCTCAGTTCCGCGAACTGGCGGCATTCGCTCTCTTCGGTTCCGATCTTGATAAAGCGACACAACGCCAATTGGAACGCGGTCAGCGTTTGCAAGAAGTGTTGAAGCAAGGACAATACATTCCCATGTCGGTTGAGCAACAAGTAACCAGCATCTTTGCCGTGACCAACGGTTTCGCCGATAAAGTGGCGGTGGCAAAAATCCGCGAATGGGAAACGGCGTTGCTGCGCTACCTCGAAACTTCTTACGGTCATTTACTCAAAGATGTCGCTGCCAAGAAACAGATCAGCGGCGAGACCGACAAAGCATTGCGTGAAGCGATTGACGCTTTCAACCAGACCTATCAAGGATAACCCCAATGGCTTCCGCGCGAGAAATGCGGCTCCGCATCCGGAGCGTTAAAAATATTTCGCAAGTCACCCGCGCTCTGCAAGCGGTAAGCGCGGCGAAGGTCCGCAAAGCCCAACAAGCCGTGATGGCGACACGCGCCTACGCTGGAAAAGCCTATGACATTCTTGTGGGCTTGTCGCAACAGCCCGGCAATTTGGCAAACTTGCATCCATTGTTGACCACGCGTGATCAAGTCAAAGCGATTGATGTGATCTTGGTTAGCGGTGATCGCGGTTTGGCAGGCGCATACAATTCAAACGTGGTACGCCAAGGGTTAGACTTTGCCAAGACACAGACACTGCCGCTCCGTTGGGTGACGGTGGGGCGCAAAGGACGCGACATGCTCTTCCGCCGCCGTCAACAGATCGTGTCGGAGTTCAGCGGTTTGTCCGCCGCGCCCACAGCCGTAGAGATTGCCCCAATTGCTCGCACTGTCATTGACGATTTCTTAAATGGCACAGCGGATCAGGTTTTTGTAATCTACACGGATTTCATTAGCACGGCGCGGCAAGAGCCGACGGTGAAACAGTTGTTGCCTTTGAGTGTGGCGGCGTTAAGCCGGGCAGGGTTGGCAAGTGGTAAGAATGGAGCCCCTAACGGATCGACGAATCTTCTTCCTTATATATACGAACCCAGCGCGGGCGAATTGCTCAATGCGGTTCTGCCGCGCTTCACCCAGTTACAAGTGCTGCAAACGATCTTAGAGTCACTCGCTTCTGAACATAGTGCGCGCATGGTGGCGATGCAGAATGCAACCGACAACGCGCAGGAACTGGTGGCGACGTTGCAGCTCGATTACAACAAGGCTCGTCAATTGGCGATCACCAGCGACTTACTCGACATTGCCGGTGGCGCGGAAGCGTTGGCGAAGTCATTACAAAAACACATATAGCAGATGGCAAATAGCAAATGGCTGATAGCAAAATGCTATACGCCATCGGCTATCGGCTATAGGCTACAGGAGAATCTTTCATGGCAAAATCAACAGGCAAGATCGTTCAAATTCAAGGCGGTGTGGTGGATTGCGAATTTCCGGAAGAGCAACTTCCTGAAATTTACGAAGCAGTGGAATTGCCTCAACCTAAGGGCGAGCCGCTTATCCTTGAAGTGCAAAAACATCTTGGCAACAATTGGGTGCGCTGCGTCTCGATGGACACCACCGATGGTTTGCGACGGGGTGACACCGCCGTGGCAACAGGCTCGCCGATCATGGTTCCCGTGGGTCCCAACACACTCGGACGCATCTTTAATGTACTGGGTCGCCCGATTGATGAAAAAGGCACGGTCACCAGCGAACTTAATTACAGCATTCACCGTGCTGCACCAAAATTTGAAGAACAATCCACGCGCATGGAAGTTTTGGAAACAGGTGTGAAGGCGATTGACCTCATTGCTCCCTTCACCAAAGGCGGCAAAACCGGAATCTTCGGTGGCGCCGGCGTGGGCAAAACGATTGTCATCACTGAATTGATCCGCTCGATTGCGACGGTTCACAAAGGCAACTCGGTCTTCGCCGGAGTCGGCGAGCGCACCCGCGAAGGCACGCAGCTCTATCGCGAAATGATCGAAGCCGACGTGATGAAAGACACGGTGATGGTCTATGGTCAAATGAACGAACCCGCCGGAGCCCGCTTGCGTGTGGCATTGACCGGGTTAGCGATGGCGGAATACTTCCGTGATCAGGGAAGAGATGTATTGCTCTTCATTGATAACATCTTCCGCTTCGTCATGAGCGGCTCGGAAGTGTCGGCGTTGTTGGGTCGTATGCCTTCGGCGGTGGGGTATCAGCCGTCCTTGGCAACTGAGATGGGCGAACTACAGGAACGCATCACATCCACTAAACGCGGATCGATCACTTCGATGCAAGCGGTGTATGTGCCTGCGGATGATTATTCTGATCCTGCGCCGGTGGCGACGTTTACTCACTTGGACGCCACCATTGCACTGGAGCGGGCGATTGCCGCGCGCGGCATCTATCCTGCCGTCGATCCTCTCACTTCAACTTCTCGCGCTCTTGATCCTCTTGTCGTGGGCGAAGAACACTACCGCACTGCGCGTGAAGTGAAACAAGTTTTGCAGAAGTATAAAGATTTACAAGACATCATCGCCATCTTGGGCGTGGATGAACTTTCGGAAGATGATCGGTTGTTGGTCGCCCGCGCCCGCAAGATCGAGCGCTTCTTCTCACAACCGTTCTTCGTCGCCGAGCGCTTTACCGGCACGCCGGGCGCTTATGTGCCGATGAAAGAAACCGTCCGCTCCTTCCGCGAGATTTTGGATGGCAAGCACGACGAGCTGCCGGAGCAAGCCTTCATGTTGGCTGGCACGATTGAAGATGTGATTGCCAACGCTAAGAAATTGCAATGAAACTCCAAACTCCAAACTTCAAAGACGGCATTTTTGGAGTTTGGGTTTTTGGGATTTGGGATTTTATCTATGC
>Ga0172368_10006621_pt1 | contig 12401 bp, 8 predicted proteins | sample Lak11m_FD_114540 | JGI IMG/M metagenome (GOLD analysis project Ga0172368, IMG submission 114540) | Freshwater microbial communities from Kabuno Bay, South-Kivu, Congo - kab_022012_11m | ecosystem: Environmental > Aquatic > Freshwater > Lake | place: Democratic Republic of the Congo: South-Kivu...
CCCTTGCTGCGCGCGCAGATCGCCGCCGCGCTGGGGTGTATCGGCGATCCCCGCGCGCTGCCACTCCTGCTGAACATGCTGCAGGCGGGCACGCCGGACGAGCAATACGCCGCGGCATGGGCGCTCGGGCAGATGGGCGATATACGCGCCGCCGACCCCTTGCTGGCCGCGCTGAAGGTGAACCCCGACGACGGCGTGCGCGCGATGGCTGCTCGCGCGCTCGGTCTGCTCGGTGATAAACGGGCAGTGGAGCCGCTGCTGGCCGCGCTGGAGGACAATGACCGCGAATTGACCGCGGAAGCCGTCCGCGCCCTTGCCGTCCTCGGCGATCCCCGCGCCATTCCGCCGCTTGCGGCCATGCGGGAAGAGATCGGCGATATTGTGTACCGCCACCGGTCGGTCGGCATCGCCGCCGCGCTGTCGCGCCTGCAAGGTCCCCCGCCGCTGCCGGACGATCCCCTGGCGGCGTATCAGACCGCGAATCGCTATATGAAATATCAAGCGCTATTGCAGATCGGCGATAACGGCGACACGCGTGCGGTGGAGCCTTTGATGAATATGCTTGCGCCGAACGCGCCCGAGCTGACGGCTATCCTTCACGCGCTCGGCGCGCTGAAAGATCCCCGCGCGGTCGATCCCCTGCTCGCTTTGCTCCGGCAGGTCGCAGGGAGCGCGGCGCAGGCACAGCAGAATGCCTACCTGATCGAGTTGATCGCCATCGCGCTGGGCGAGATCGACGATCCGCGCGCCACCGGGCCGCTGCTCCAGGCATATGCGCTGCAGCCGGAAGACACCGGCATCGCATTCACCCGGACCAACCCTCGCGCGGGATTCCTGCCGGCGTTCGGCAAGCTGCGGGCCGCGGAGGCGTATGACCGGGTGCTGGCCGCGCTGGCCGATCCGCAGCGCGAAGTGCGCGCCGCCGCCGCCCAGGCCCTCGGGCAATATGGCGATCCGCGCGCGGTCGAACCGCTCATCGCCGCCCTGCGGGATACCGCCGCCCCCTGGCCGGCGCGTCTGTTGTTCCGCAGCGGACTCGATCCGGTCCCCCTCGCCCCCACCGTCCGCGAGTGCGCCGCCCGCGCATTGGGCGAGATCGGCGACAAACGCGCCGTCCCCCCACTCATCGCCGCCCTCGATGCCGGCGCCCTCCCCAACCGCCGTGCCGCCGCCGAAGCGCTGCACAATCTCACCGGACAGGACTTCGGCCTGGAGGCGGCGAAGTGGCGGGCGTGGTGGCTGGCAAAATAGGTTTAATATGTATAAAATTAGGATATACAAGGAGTATCGGTTTCATTCGTTCACCGGTCGTCCGGACGGAAGCGTTCATTTGGGGGGAGATCGGCTTCACCCGGCGTCCGAGCAGAACTCGGTGGTTGACCGCCGGGAGGCTGCATTTGCGGTCGGTTTTGCACACTGACCACGAGTGTAAACCCGTAGCCGCATCCCTTTACGGGTGCGGTCGGCTTTGTATTCCGGTATCGGGTGATGAGGATACCCGTGGCGTGCATCGCACGTAACCGGAGTGCAAGGCCGACCGCACCCATCAAGGGATGCGGCTACGGGTTTCACCCAGCCCGCATCAGGCGGTGAGGTCGAGATCGATGCCCGCGCGCAGGCTGGCCGTATCGAACGCGTCGAGGTGTTTGCCGTTGATCGTGAGCGTATAGGCGTCGTCGGAGCTGTCGAGTACCAGGCGCAGGCGGGTGGCTTCCGGCATAACGGTCAGCTCTAGGCCGCCCGGGGTGAATTGCGCGCCGGTCACTTCGGGGCCGGACAGCGACACCAGCTCCGCGAAGTCCGCCTGCACGTACAGATCGCCGAACGCGGGATGCAAATGGCCGAGCACGACGGATTGGACATCGGGCGGCAGGGCGTTGAGCGCCGCCTGCGCGCGGGCGCCGTATTCCGGACTGCCGGTAAGGCGGGCGGCCTGCATCAGCAGGATCGGCATCCATGGCGCGGCGGTGTGCCAGTCCGTTTCCGGGCCGAACGCGCCGAGGGTCGTGGCGCCCGGCGTGCCGCTGGTGCGCTGCTGCAGGCATAATCGATCCAGCCAGCACAGTCCATCTTCCAGCGTCTGGCAGTCGCCCGCCGCTGCTTTCGCCAGGTATTGCCGGACGGCCGCCACCAGCGCCGAGAGCGTGCCTTCCCAGATGAAGGGGTGCCACTCCTCCGCGCCGTCGGGGGCGGGCAACTCGGGCAGCGCGCCTGCGGCGGGCTGCGCCTGGCTGCGGCCCGGCAGCGCCAGCTCCTCGCGGCTGCCCAGCAGGCGCACGACCTGTTGAAATCCGCGCTCCGGCAGGGCGCGCGCATCGAGGCCGAGATGGAAGGTCAATTGCAGGGGCGTGTCCGGCAGGTTGGCCTCCCCATCGTCCCACAGGCCATACTCGAAACAGATGGGATCGGAGGTGGTGACTTCCAGGCCGCAGCACGCGGGATCGTCCTCCCCCAGATCGACGACCAGCGCGGCGAATACCGGGCCGTCCTGCACAAACGCGGCGGGAGAGTAAGCCAGCGCCTCGCCATGGGTGGCCGCCGCCGGCCAGCAAATCTCCGGCGGCGTCTCCCCGGGCAGCAGCCGCCACTGCTGGGTCAGACGCCGGCAGGCCGGCGGGATGCCGCTCAGCGTCAGTTGCAGTCGGCACCAGGTGCTGATCTCGTCCAGCGTGGCGGTGAGCGCCAGCACGCTGTTGCCCAGCCGGCCCTGCAGCGTGACGCCGCGGGTGGCGCCGCCGATCTCCAGCGGGTTGAAGGTGAAGAAACACCCGGCCTGGTCCGCGCCGTCCGCGCCGGCAGCGTGAATATCTTCGCCGCTCGACGCGAAGGCCAGCGTGCCCCAGCACATATCCAGCCCGCGCGTCTCGATGACTAACCCGAGCGAGCGTCCTTCACGGATCACGCGTATGCGAAGATGAGTATTCTCACAGATGAGGCTGCCGTCTTCCGAACGACGGCGTTCCTGCCTGGCCGCTGTCATACATTTCCTTTCGTCCCGCCGCCGGCCGCGGGGGTGATGGACTCGTACCGTATCAAGCCGGTACATAGTGCCTTGCGGAAGGATGTCGCGTCCGCTGTCCCTGTGTTTATTCCATACTCCATATCATTCATTATTCCTCCTGTCCCGGTGAAATCGCGGGGGCAAGGGGGTTAGGTGCTCCCGGTTTTGCAATTGCCTCAATAGTGAGAGTGAGAGTCAGAGTCAGAGTCAGAGTATGAGAATGGGTATGAGTATGATACATACCCCTAGATGGATGCCAATGGAGGTTACTCCCGCGATATGCCCGCCGGCACTTTTTACCGGCAACGGCAAAAGAGCGTAATATCGGGTATAATGCAGACAGTCCATATCATTCCATGACGCCGCGGGATTGACGGGAATGGTGGGGCAGCATCGCCTGGAGGTTCGGAATGAATTATCGCCTTGTGTCACTGTTGATCATCGCTGTCCTGCTGGCCGGCGCCGTGTGGGCGGAAGGAAAATCCCGCGTGAACCCGCAAACGTTCATCAACCGCTCGGACGCGGTGTATTATTACCCCCAGTCGCACGGGGTGACCGATCTCGCGGTGGATATCAAAGTGGCGCAGCTTGCCAACGATCAGGTGGCCGGCAGCGCGCGGATCACCTTCTGCTTTCTCGCGCCGGACCGGCGCGAGGTTATCATCTCGAACCTGACCGAGCAGCAGGCGAACGTGCGCGCTGCGCTCCTCGGCCTGGTGGCGCCGCTGGGTGAATATGTGGTGCCGCGCACCTCGGCGGAAACCTTTACCGGGATGAAGACCAGCGCCATGAAAGTGCTGCGCCAGCTCGCCGGCTTGCCGGGCATGACCTATTACCAGCTCATCGGCACGCCGGACGATGCGAAATCCCCCATGAAGGAGTATCGTGTGCTGGTCGACGAGCAGGGGTTGGCCCACCAGGTCGAGACCGAAGGACAGGACGGCAGCGTGATCTCCGCCCGCATCATGAATACCCGGATCGGCAACTCCTGGTTCATCACGCAGATCAGCACCCGCATGATGAATAAGGACAACGCGCAGTGGGAAATCGCCACCATGAAATACGGCGAGGTGAACGGCATTACCCTGCCGCAGGAGATAGTCGTCCAGCACCGCGATCCCTTCAATCGCCCGATCAAGGAGATGCCGGACTTCACCTTCGCCTTCACAAACTATCACATTAACGACGGCGCCGCCGCCAAACTGCTTCCCCCGCCGGCGCCGGCCGCAGCGCCGGTTCCCACCGAGACACCGGCCTCCGCCGGCGCGCCGGAAGCGAAATAACGAAGAATCCGTGACTCGGGAATGGGAGAGTGGGGGAGTGGGAGTAAAGGTCTCCCACTCTCCCACTCTCCCATTTACATTCATCCGTTTCTGTGAATCGAACAGATTACACTGACAGAGTCTGAACCTATAGAGCATCACCCTGCGCCTGGTGTAAAATGACGTTTGAGATGTCGTGTTGAATAATGAAAGATACTTCATTATCTGAAACTTCTCCTTACCCACGGTGTCAATGAAACTGGTAGAAGGTTGTACAGGGTAGGCGAGTAAGATGCACTGTCCAAACATGTCGACAATCTGGTTGAACGATGCGCCCGACGCGGATTCCCAGGGGGGTGACCACCTGGCATCCTGTGCGTCGTGCCGCGCGGAAGCGGATCAGGTGGCGCGTCTCCGGCAGGCGATGCAGGCGCTGCTACAGCAGGACGCGCCGGCGGAAGTCGGCGCCCGGCTGCAGCAGTTAACCGCGGCGACGGAGGGCAGGAGCCTGGAGTGCGAGGAAACGCTGGAATTGCTGGAAAGCTATCGCGACGGCCTGCTCACCCCGGAGATATCCTTCCTGGTGGACGATCACCTGTTGTGGTGCCCCTCCTGCGCCGAGGCGCTGGAGGCCGCGGACGAACTGACGGGCGCCCTGCGCGCCCTGCCGCAACTGACGCCGCCGGAGAGCATCGCTGAGCGCATCGCGCTGGCGCGGCTGCCCTGGTGGCAGCGGCTGTGGACGGCCCCTGCGCCTTCGTGGGGGTTCGGTCGCCTGCTGCAGGTGGGCGGCGCGATGGCGGCGGCCGCGCTGCTGTTCGGGGTGATGGTGCATTTCCATGCCCAACCCGGCAAGCCAGTCGCCAGCACCAATGGGGTGGGGCATAAGCCGCCGGTCATTACAAAGGTTGCGCCGAAGATCAATGCACACCAGAACGTGGTGAATATCGGTCCGTTTCTTCCCGAAGGTTTCGCGTTGACCGGCCCGCCGCGTTCCGCCGAGATTGGACAAGCGACATCGATAACGGCAGCGATCAATGATATTCACGAACGGCAGCATCCGGACACAGCACCGCTTCCGGATGCCGACCGGATGCCCACGCCGATGTCGAAGGCAATTCCCCTGCTGGCGGCGCTGCGGCCCGAGACAACGATACAGCCGCGCAGCGGCCCGAAGGATCGCCCGATTGAGCCAATGGTCAGCAAACTGCCGGATGATTCCTGGCACTGGGATCCGATGCCGAAGCCGGAACCGCCGAAGGTGGTGGTGGCCAGCGCGCGCGAGATGTTGCTGAGTATGAACCGTGATGACGTGTTGGCGCGCAGCGAAGAGGAGAGTTCCTCGGTGCCCGATACATTTAAACTGCCGGCCGCCGATGCCTCCCCGTATGCGTCCCGGCCCACCGGTCCCGCGTTGCTGCCCGTAGCCTCGACCGTCGAGGTGAACCGATCGCTCGCCATCGATTTGAAGCAGAACATGGCGCCCCCGACGCCGACGCCCATCGTCGTGAAGAGCGTCCACGCGGTGTCGCGAAACGCCGGGGTGCCACTAGCCCGATGGGGATCCGACGGATAAATATCGCCCGGATTAGTTTGTGTCGGTACTTCGGCACGATGAGTGTTACTGCCCTGCAGACGGCGGGTACAGAGTGAGCGCAATGCAACGACTTGATGAGACAATACGGCAGGCTCTACGGCACGCCCCCCGCGTGCTGCGGTGCTGCGCGTCTCTCATCTTGCTCGCGCTGGCGGGGAGCGGGTGGGCGCTGGACAGCGGGACGAGTGCCGAGGACTCGCTGCAGTTGCCGCTCGCCCCGATGGTCACCCCGATGTACCTGGAGAAGACCGTCAACCCGCTGTCACTCAGCCAGGACACCGGCTGGCAGCTCGGTGGCCTGAACACGCAATTCGACACTAAAGGCAACGACGGCGCGCTCAGCCTGCGCGGGGGACTGTTTTACAGCCGCCAGCTCGGACCGCGCCAGGTGCTCGATTCCAATGCCGTACCGAATAATCAGTTCGGCCAGCAGGAAAACGGCTTCGGCGCGCGAACGCTCGGCCTGCCGCAAGGGTTGCTGTTCAACGGCACCGGCGGCAGCGCGATGGATCAGGTGACTTACCAGCGGATGAGCTACCAGGGGCATGGCCTGTCGCTGAACGGCAGTTACGCCCAGGTTGGCAAGAACTTTCAGGGGCTCAATGAGCTGGTGCAGCAGATGGCGCCCGGCGATGCGCAGGGCGCCAGCCTGCTGACCCAGGGGATGACGCGCTCCAATCTCAACGCCACGTATACCGGCGTGCGGGGATTGGAACTCACGCATAACGTCAATAACCTGGTGAATGAGCAGCAAGGGAACAAGGAATACGGCCTGTCGCGGACGGAGCAGGAAGATAAACTGGTCTACAACTTCGGCGATCGGCGGAGCTTCACCTATCGGCAATACAGCAAGGATGATAGGTGGGATCCGGCACTCGCGCAGAAACCCGGCGCCGCACTCCGGCAGGAGCAGTTCGGCCTGCGTTACGGATTGGCGCCGAAGTCGGAGTTCTCGCTGAACCAGAGCACGACCAGCACGACTGCCGGCGCCATGGAAACGGACACCCGGCAGCACAGCCTGGCGTTAAGCTGGAACGAGTGGCAGAACTTCTCGTTCTCCGGCAACTATGCCAATACCGTTACCGGCCGGACGAATGCGGCGAATCGCGCGCTGAACCTGGCGGTGTCCACATCGCTGTTGCCCCACGTGAAAATCACCGGGAATCTGGTACAGAACGAGACCACCCAGCCGGGCGTCGCGGAAGTGAAGAACAACCAGGCCAATCTCAACGTGGTCGCGCAGTTGGCGCCCACGCTGCAGCTCAGCAGCCAGTATAGCAACGTGGTGGCGCCGGACAAGGGCGAGGTGACCACGCGCGACCAGCAGTTGACATGGGCCTTTTTACCCCGCTGGTCGTTCACGACGCACCTGTTGAATACCGACAACTCGCTGGCCGGCAACGCCGACCGGGTGGAATACAACCTGACCGGCAAACTCGGCTCCCGGGCGCAGGACGGACAGGTCACCCTGTCCACGCGCACGGATATGCTACCGAACGACATCCAACAGCGCCGCCGCGAGGTGAGTTACCAGCGCGCGATCGGCTCCGGCGAGACGCCGACTGCCTTGCGGGTGCAGGTCGGGCAATACGATCTCACCCAGTCCGATTTGAGCAAGGATGGCAATCTGCTGACGGTGCAGCTCCTCACCCTGCATCCCTTGCCGCGCGCCACCATGTCGCTCGGATATTATGACGGCCCGACGCTGGGGGCGAATTATCTCGCCTATCGGTCGTGGGGACAGAAGCCCTCGGGCAATATGGGCATCTGGGACCCGTCGAATTTCGTGCAATACCGCGAAACAGGCAGCCAGTTGACCTACGCGCTGACCGACTCGACGAACCTGGTGATCAAACAGCTCTTCGGCGAGCGTGAAGACACGGGCCGGGTCGATACCTCGGAATACGGCGTGGAACAGCAGCTCGGGCCGGTGCATTTGCTGCTGGGCCGGCGCGCGACCGCGCAGACCGGGAACGCCGCGGACCTGACCGAGAACTGGTGGCAGGCCAACTGGGGACTCGCGAAACCGCTGCCGGCGTGGGCGGCCAACTCCCTGCGCCAGACGGTGTTCAGCGACAGCGCGGCCTGGGGACTGGCGCAGGCGCCCGCATGGGCGACGGCGCCGGCCGCGGGGCTGACGGTGGAGCGGCATCGTGAACAGGCCATTGCCAACCGCGCGGACGTATATACCGCCCGCTTCGCGCGGATGCTTGGTCCCCGCCTGTTCCTGCAGTCCAGCTACGAGCGCAACCCGCGCAAGTCGGATAAGCCGAACGAGATCGATCTCGTCGAGCGCGAACTGTTTCACCTGGGGTATGCCGTACGGCCCAACCTGCTGGCCTATGTACGTTATCTGCGGGAAAATCGGCTCGACGTGCAGCCCGACCTGCTGACCCGTTCCGTCGGCATCGTCGGCACTCTCTCGAAGAATGAGAAGCTGCACCTGCAGGTGGACCTGCTGACGCGCACGAACAATGGCGAGGACCAGTGGGGCACGGGCTACATGGCCGGCTACGAGCGGACGGTCAGCGCGGATAATGCATTCTCGCTGAAATACCGCTACCTGCCGGAGGCATTCAGCACGCCGGGCAACGCCATCCGCGTGGAAGCAAGCTTGCAGCACGCATTCTAATGATCTCCATCGTCATTCTCCATTGGAATAAGAAGGCGTATTCGCGCCGCTGCCTGGAGAGCCTGTTGTTCACCGAAGGAGTGGAGTTCGAGATCGTCGCGGTGGACAACGGCTCGACGGATGGGACGGCGGCAGTGCTGCTCGCGTTCCGACGGCAGGCCGCCGAACGCGGCGTGCCGATGACGGTGCTGCTGAACGATCACAATGCCGGCGCTGCCGGGGCGCGCAACCAGGCGCTCCGGTTGTGCCGCGGCACGGAAATCGCCTGCATCGACAACGACATCGTGGTGCGCGACCGCGGTTGGCTCGCCCGCCTGCGGGAAGCGTTGTATGCCGATGCGCGGACGGCGCTGGTCACTCCCAAGCTGGTCTTCCCCTTCCCGCCGTATGACATCGAGCACATCGGCGTCGCCATCTCGCCCACGGGCCGCGTGGGCTACCTGGGCCGCGGCGCCGCACGGACCGATCCGCACTTCACCATGCCGCGCGAACTGCAGAATACCACCAGCGCGTGCGTGCTGATCCGTCGCGCGGTGCTCGATGAAATCGGCGGCTTCGATGAGACCTTCGATCCGGCGCAGTTTGAGGACCTCGATCTCTTTTATCGTATGCGCGCGCACGGCTATCGCCTGCTGTATGAACCCTCGGTGGAGATGTACCACTTCGAGAACGTGACCACCGACGGCTCCGCGCAGCTCAAATTTAAATATCTGACCATCAAGCACGGCATGGAATTCAAGCGCCGCTGGCAGCACCTTTTTACCGCGGAAGAAGGTCCCGCGGACGACGCATTGCGCTGGGAAGAGCTGCCGCGCCTGCGCATCGACGAGATCGACGAGCTGGAAATGCGCCCGTAGTCCATCGCTTTGCAACCGTTCACGGGTGTATCCCTCTTACTCTCACTCCAAAACCGGCAGAGCCGGTACCTGAATGAATCCAGATGAGTCGAAATACGGCCATTTTCTCGACAAGCTGCTGAGAATTTCACCGAGTAAGGGTTACTCTTACACCGGCTGAGCCGGAGCCCGGATGAGTGTAACTGTCTGTAAATGCCCCGGAAACCGCAATTTTTCAGGGCATGTGGTGATTTTCTCGACAGGCTGTTGAGAATTGCGGCGAGTAAGAGTAAGAATATGAGGCATACTCCCGTGAATGGTTACGCTTCTTTATCCGGGTATGTCGCAGCACGCGTCCCTTCCACCGCATTTGCTTCAGCTTCCTCACACCTTTTTCTATGCTGATCGGGTAGAAAAAGGGTGGAGGGAGTGAAGATGGCACGGCTGCTGCATATCCTGGCGCATCCCGATCCGGACCATTCACGCACCGGACGGCTGGCGGCGGCGTTTCTTCGGCAGTATGCCGACCTTCACCCCGGCGATACAATTCACCATCTCGATCTGTATCAGGAGCGGATTCCCTTCATCACGATGCACCACCTGGCGGCATTCCGCAAGCACCGCGCGCCCGGCGAGATGAGCGAATCGGAACGGCAGGCCTGGGACGAAATTTCCACGCAGATTTATCGTTTCACCGAGGCCGACAAATACCTGGTGACCGCGCCGATGTGGAACTTCACTGTACCGGGCATCCTCAAGGCCTACCTCGACCTGATCATGGTGGCGGGGCAGACCTTCCATTTCGACCCGGCGGGCGCGCCGGTGGGCCTGCTGGCGGGCCGGCGAATGGTGCTGGTCAGCACCTGCGGCGGCAGTTGCGCCCTGCCGGAGCCCCTGGCGCTGGAGATGAATACCCGCTACCTGCGCGCGGTGTTCGGGTTCATGGGGATCGAGGTGATCGGCGAAATCGTCGCCGAAGGCACCAATCTGTTGGAAGAGCAAGAAGCAGACAAAATGCTGGAAGACATCACCGACCAGACGCGCGAGCTGGCAGAGCGGTTGTAATTTTGGATTTTCGATCTTTGATTTTTAATTGCCGCTGATTCGGTTGCATCCCGGTCGGTCGCGCGCGATTAACCGTAAATATTTCCCTTATCCTCTTGACATCCATGAAGAAGGCCGATATTATTCTTTGTATTCCGATAAGGAAACACAACTACACAGGCGCGACAGCGCCGACTGGCCTTCCCGATCCCGGCGGACGGGGAGGAACTAAACTCGAAAAGGAGCTACCATGAGCGACTACCGTTTCGAAACCCTGGCCCTGCACGGGGGACAGGAGCCCGACCCGACTACCGGGTCGCGCGCCGTGCCGATTTACCAGACGACGTCCTACGTCTTCAAGAGTCCCGAGCATGCGGCCAATCTGTTCGGCCTGCGCGAGTTTGGCAACATCTACACGCGCATCATGAACCCGACCACCGATGTGCTGGAGAAGCGCGTGGCGCTGCTCGACGGCGGCGCGGCGGCGCTGGCGGTGTCCTCCGGCCAATCGGCGGAGGCGCTGGCGCTGCTGACTATCGCCGGCGTAGGCGACAACATCGTGAGCTGCGCGTCGCTCTATGGCGGCACTTACACGCTGTTCTACCACACCTTTAAAAAGATCGGCATCGAAGTGCGCTTCGTGGATGCATCCAACCCGGCGAACTTCGAAAAGGCCATCGACGGCAAGACGAAGGCGGTCTACGGCGAGATGCTCGGCAACCCGCGGCTGGACGTGTTCCCGCTGGAGGCGGTGGCGGAGATCGCCCACGCGCACGGCATCCCGTTGATCATCGACAGCACCTCGGTCACGCCCTACCTGTGCCGTCCTCTCGAGTGGGGCGCGGATATTGTGGTGCACTCACTCACGAAATACATGGGCGGTCATGGCACCTCCATCGGCGGCGTCATCGTGGACTCCGGCAAATTCGACTGGGGCACCAGCGGCCGCTTCCCGGTCTTCACCGAGCCGGACGAGAGCTACCACGGCATGACCTGGTGGGAGCTGCCGGAACCGCTGAAAAATTTGAGCTTCATCCTGAAGACGCGGGTGAGCACGCTGCGCGATATCGGTGCGGCGCCGTCGCCGTTCAACTCGTTCCTCATCCTGCAGGGCATCGAGACGCTGCCGCTGCGCATGGACCGGCACTGCGCGAACGCGCAGAAAGTGGCGGAGTTTCTGGAGGCGCATCCGCTGGTGGGCTGGGTGAACTACCCCGGCCTGCCCAGCCACCCGTCCCACGCCCTGGCGAAAAAATATCTGCCGAACGGCGTCGGCGGCCTGATCGGCTTCGGCATCAAGGGCGGCCTGGAAGCGGGCAAGGAGTTCATCCGCAACGTGAAGCTGGCCTCGCACCTGGCCAATATCGGCGACGCTAAAACGCTGGTCATCCACCCGGCGAGCACCACCCACTCGCAGCTCTCCGTGGAGGAGCAGACCCTCACCGGCGTCACCCCCGACTTCATCCGCCTTTCCGTCGGCATCGAGAACGCGGACGACATCATCGAGGACCTGGACCAGGCGCTGAAAGCGGCACAGCTCGCGAAGGTCTGACAGGCGGTGACTTCACACAAAGGGCAGCTGCGCCGTTACCAAATACAAATCTGCGCGCAGTGGCGAGAAATCGCGGATTAGCAATACAAAGGGCCTCCCGGAAGGGGGGCCCTTTTTTCGTGCCAACGCCCCATACCCAGACAGCGAGCAAAGAAGGATTACCCTTCTCAACCACGAAGCTACTTTCAGTATCTTTGCATGGGAGATGTGTATAGCATGGTCACCACGACGAAGAAACCCGTGGTCTGGGGCTGGGAATCTTGCGACCGCTACGACGATCCGGTGAGCGGGGCGCGCATCATTCAGCTCACCAGCGCCGCGGCCATCAGCAACAATATTTACGGCGAGCAGCCCTATTGCTCGCCGGACGGCAAGCGGCTGGTCATCGCCCGCTGCCAGGATTTTTGCTTTGATGAGGAAGGCTCGCTGCTGGTGCACGAGCTGCCCACCCTGAAGATCACCATGGTGGTGAAGAAG
>Ga0172368_10006622_pt1 | contig 12399 bp, 3 predicted proteins | sample Lak11m_FD_114540 | JGI IMG/M metagenome (GOLD analysis project Ga0172368, IMG submission 114540) | Freshwater microbial communities from Kabuno Bay, South-Kivu, Congo - kab_022012_11m | ecosystem: Environmental > Aquatic > Freshwater > Lake | place: Democratic Republic of the Congo: South-Kivu...
CCTCCTCGAGCGTGAGCGCCGCCGCCCCGGCGAAGGCGGGGAATACCACCACGATAAAACCTATGAGGATGACTTTTCTAATCATGCCCCTTTCCATACCCGACGGCCGCGTAAAAAGTCAATATGCCGATCGGAAAAGAAAGGGCGCAGGAGGAAGTCCCCTGCGCCCGATGACCTCTTTCGGGGCGATTGACTGTCCCGGTTATGTTAGCAAATTTCTTGCCTTGTCCCCGCAATTAATCCCGAACAAGGGACCTTATGCCCTTCTCCTCCTGTAAACGACCGGCGCCATGATCAAGCACAGGATGATCAGCACGGCCGCCAGCGGGTATTTGACGCTGAAGATCACCGGCGCCAGGGCAAGTCTTGTCGCCGCCCTTAAACCTTCGTGTCCCGCAATGAACTGGGCCACAGGCGGAGAGACCCTGTAATAGAAGTTAACAAAGGCGCGGCCCGGGGTGTTGGTCATAAGCCGGTTGTCCCTAAACTGCTGGAGCAGGACAACGTCGGACGCCATGGGACTTCCGAAGGCCGCCGTGGCGACGAAGCAGCCTGCCTGGGGGAACGAGTGCCCGGTGTCGGCTGAGGCAACTGCGGTTGGCGTTGTGGTTTCATCGCCATCGAATCCCGGCGCACCCGGGTCCTTGATCTTCCCGGGGGTGGGATCCGTGTCCTCGGGGCCATTGTCTTTCAGTGTCACCTTGATCGTGTTCTTGTTCTTATCGATTTCAATCGGGATGCTTCCCTGTCCCTTCCAGGTGGTCCCTTCCTCGATTTTAAACCACTTGAGGCCTTTCTTGATACTCCCGTCCGCATTGATAAAACTGTCCTTGTTGGTCGGATCGAGGGCGCCGGCGGGCACCACGACGGACAGAACGGTGGTTCCCCCGGACGGGACGTTGTTCAGGGTGAAATCAAAGGCGCCCACGGGCAGAGTGATCTCCTTTGCCTTTTTGGCGATGCCGATGTTTTTCCTTTCCGCGTTGGTAATGGTCACGCCGCCCGTCGTTTGAAGCGTGACGATCCCTGGAATAGGGGTAACGGGGTCGTCTTCCGTAGGGGTCGCCGGAGGCTCTATGGGCGGGAGAAATTTTTCTGGACTTTCCGTCGCGGGATTGGCGAAGGCAAGGGCCATCAGTACCCACGAAGTATTCATGGTTGCACCTTGGTAATCGGCTTTCCCCCCCAATTCCCATCCGCAGGCCGTAACAGGGTCCGTCTGGGGAACCGGGGGCTTTGCCGTGCTGATCTGATTCCATAAGTGGTTTTTCAAATCCTGGACCCAGTTATGTGCACCCACCAAAGACGAAGTTCCTACAACAGCCGTCAGGGCCTTGGCCCAGGCAAAGTTGCCGTAGTAGGAATTCTCCCACCCGTTGACAAATGTGCCATCACTTACCATCGCGTTGTAATTCGTATTGTACCAATCGATGACCTTTTGTGCCGGCGTGCCGGCGCCGAGCGCCGCCTCGTCGATCATGGCCAGGGCCCAGAGACCGCCGCCCGTCTGTTTGGATATGGTATAAGTGTCACCTGGCGTGTAGCCGATGGAACCGTCTGCATTCTGGGAGGCCTTCACATAGGTAAGAAGGTTGGTTGCCCATGTCTGGCCCTTGATGGGCAGCCCCAGGTACCGGGAGCCGTAAAACAACCCCATTGCGGCAAATTGGGTGTTGGACATATCCGACCATGAGCCGGTCTTATAGCTGCCGTCATACCCCCAGCCGCCTAATGCCGTGGAGGTGCTAACATTTTGAACACTTATGAAATAGTTTACAGCGTCCTGCACGATTTTCTTGTAGGCGTCATTCTGGGTTGCGGCCTGACCGTATAAGGCGAGAGCTGTAATCGAAATTCCGGTCTCATAGGTGACATTGCTTTCATAAATGGAACCATCGGCTTTTACAAAAGTTTTTATATAAGCGATGGCCTTGTCGATAATGGCCTTATAGGCAAGATTGCTGTAAGCGCCGGTTTCCAAGAGTGCTGCAACGGCAGCACCCGTATTCGATAGGCTCGTGTCATAACAGTAAGCGTAGGAAGATCCGTACTCGCTGTCGCAAGTGCCCCGGGCAAAATAGCCTGTTCCGTCACCGTTATCATGAAAGTTGTCGTAGATATACTTCTGCCCCCTGCGATGGCCGCCGCGACCTGATCGTCCGTCACATCCGCAGCTTGCGCGGGTGAACCAAATGCAAGAAGCAGGGCAGCTATTGAAAAAAAAACGATCGTCCGAAATGATGATTTTCTTTTTTTCATGGCGCAACCTCCCTGATTGTATTTCTTTTCACGAGCAGTGTCCCGTTGATCCCGATCCCGTTTCCCCTGTGGAGGAAAAGCGGGAGTCACTCCGTCATTCGATTTATCTCGCCGTTGCCTTCAGTCCTCCTTTCCGTTTGGGAGTTGCAGTGTATCAGATTTCAATCCTTGCCTCAAGGAACTTTTGAGGCGGAGCGGAATCCGAAATAGGGGGCCGCATAAGTGGGCGAGCGGAATACCCGCTCGAAGCAACGGAGATAATCGGGGCCGTAAGACCAGCCCCCTCCGCGTCTGACCCTCGTCCCCGTGGAGGCATCCGGCCCGCGAGGATCGGCGATCCCGTCCGGGGCCCAGGAATAATCATTGGAGCTCCAGTCCCAAGTCCACTCCCATACATTGCCCGCCATGTCGTAGAGGCCGTAGCCGTTGGGAGGATAGACGCCGACGGACACCGTTCTTCCCATGTTGTAATTGGCGTTCCCGGTGCCCAGATCGTTTCCCCAGGGATAGCGCCTGCCCTCGAAGTCGCCGCGTGTCGCCTTTTCCCATTCCGCCTCCGTGGGGAGACGGTAGCCGTCCTCGTCCCATTTGACGGCGGAATTTGTCACATCCACGCGCCCCGTCCGGTACACGATGGTTTGGGAGGAGTCCGTATAATAGACCGGGGTTCGGCCCTCCTTCTCGGAACGGGCGTTGAGCCACTTCACGACGTCGTACCAGCTCACCATCGTGACGGGCATGTTCGTTCCAGTGGCAAGTGAGCCGTTTCTGCCGGGACTGTCGAAGCTGTAACCGTTCACAACCGCCCAGTCGTACACCTCCTTCCACAGATCGTAGGTCGTCTCGTAGCGGTCGATGTAGAACTCGTCCACCTGAACCGTATGCGCCGGCATCGCATAGGTCGTCCCGTCGAGGTTATCGCCCATCTGAAACGATCCAGCCGGGATTTCAACCATCGCTGGTACGGGCTTCTCGGCAAGTGGTGTGGCCGAGACTGCGGCCGAATCCGCGCTCTCCCCGCCGCCGTTGACGGCGGTGATAATGAAAAAATATTCCGTCTTGTTGGTCAATCCCGTTAAGGTGCAAGGGCTTGTGACGTTCGCGACCCTGGTCCCCGTGTTTTTCGTGACCAGGTTATCCGTAGCGTAGTAGAGGTTGTAGAAGGTGGCGCCGGGGGCGGCCGTCCAGGAAATTGTGGCCTGGCTGTCGCCTTCGACCGCCGTCAGACCGCTGGGCGGCGGCGGCGGCGGGCTGGCCAGCGGCGTCGCGCCCGTCTCGAAGGAGGCCGCGCTCTCCCCGTTGGCGTTGGAGGCGGTGACAATAAAATAGTAGGCGACGCCGTTGGTCAGTCCGTCGATTACCTGCGGGCCGGCAGCTACCGAAACTTTGTCGGGGCTCGCCTTTGTCACGCCGGGCGCCGTGGCGTAGTAGACGGTGTAGGCGGTCGCGCCGGTCGAAGCGGTCCAACCGACCCGTACCTGACCGGTCTCGGGAACGGCGGTCACGTTCGTGGGGGCGTATGGCGGGGGTGTTGCCGACGGCGTCGCCGAAACTTCTCCGGAAAGGGCGCTTTCGCCTGTGCCGTTTACCGCCGAGACAGCGAAATAATAGGCCGTTCCGTTGACCAGATCCCTCGCGGCATAGGGGCCGTGCTGGTCGGCGACCTTGATGGCGGTCGCCTTTGCCACCCCCGGCGCGGTTGCATAATAGACGTTGTAAGAGATGGCGCCTGCCACCGGCGACCAGTTCAGGATGACGCGCTGGACGCCCGCATCGGCGGTGAGGGCGGCGGGGGGACTGATAGTTGCCGGGGTTCCCGAGCTCGCGCCGCCTCCCCCCCCTCCGCCGCACCCGGAGACGAGGCCGATCGCCAGGCCTGCAAGGACGGCGGTGAAAAATGCGTTCATAATCCGCTGCGGCATGATCCTGTTCTTCATGAAATTGCAATCCCTTTAAAAATGATGCCCCCGTAAAAAGTCAGCCGAACCGTCCTACCGGCGCAAGCCGGTATCCGGAACCCTATGGAATCACCGGAATCCGGATCAACTCCGGAATGACGGACGTGGCTATTTGCGACTTTTATAGTCCCGACCGACTTGCCTGCATAACTGTCGCGCGCGTTCCGATGGGAAGAACCCTCTCTGCCTGGTCTTTATATCCCTCACAAAATATAGGCGATCTCAGCGATCGCCTCTAACGTGATCCTTTCCTATCGCAACTCGATTCTGTCGCAGCAGCTATTTTGCTATACCTGCAGCGGTTCCAGAGATACTGCCGGGATAGATAGATGAAGCACCCGTCCCTGCGCCCGCGCCTTTGAAGCTGGTTGAGCCGTTAAATCCTCCAACGCCATTGTCAATGGTTGAGATCCATTTACCGGTAAACGTATCCCATTTTCTGAATGTAAAATCGGCACTCAGCCCGCCACCGCTTAATGAAATGGGAGTATCGAGATTGATGGGTAGCATACTATAATTTCCACTCACATTACCGGTGGCCCATAATTGGGCCGGCGCTCCGGTCGAAGGGGCAAAGAACGTCACATCGGTCATGGAGAGAGAAGTGAAGTTATTGCCTGAGCCGGTCAGGGTCACCTTCCCCACCTCTATCGCCGGAATGTTGAGCGCAGCGAGTTTCGCCTGACCGCCACCAGTGGAGGCATCCGCCGCCATCTGCAGGAACTTGTTCGTCTCTATCCACGCCCCGGTCTGGATTAACTGCCAGGGAGAATAGATGGGATCGAAAGTCCCTATTGTGTCGCCGACGCTGATCCATGTTATCGGCGTGCTCGCAGCAATATCGGCGCCATAGCCTAAAGTCGTTCCCGCAATATTTACACCCGACCACTGGGTCCCCCGCGTATATGTTCCTCCAATGCCATAAACAGTCTCTATAGTTCCATGCTCCAACAAGAGGTCCCAGGTATTCGACGTCGTCCCTGAATAATCTCCTGCCGCTAGGACCTGCCAGATGCCCCAGTCCTTATTGGCGGGGGCGGGAAGGGAGTATTTCCATCCTTGCACATTCCAACCGCTTATGGTTCCTCCGGCAGTAAATGCACCGGAACCAGATATTAGATAATCAAAATGTATATCTGGCGAATAGGTAAGAGAAGCTGACCCCAGTATTATCGGGCTCGGCCCCGATTCCATTTCTGTAGTGCGCCATAATCCCAAACCAATGTCATCGGCCGTAAACATGCCGAGTTCGGGATAGTAATGGCCTGCAAGGTCGCCTCTCCATATCCCGGCTCTGCCATCCGGGCTTATGTAAAGGGCGTAGAACCTTGCATCGATACCCCCGTCTTGCCATACCCCTCCGGTGAGCCCCCAGAAGGCCCCCCCGTCATAAGTATAGTGTTGGTAGGGGTAAGCATTTACATCATAGCTGTATATGGATGCATTCCAGAGATACGGATAGGCATTTGCACCGAAATCGTTATACGGTCCCATCAGGTGCAAATAACCCCCTCCTCCCCAGGGAGTTATCGTACTGCCTAATAAACCGCCATAGGTGTCGCCCATGCCGAGAAGGCCGTCACCGTTGTTATAAAGTCCATAGTCGTTGAAATCATAATCTATCTTGCCGCTGAAGGCCAGGGTGCCGCTGTAATACAGGGGCAACACGGCCTCGTAATACCCGGCGCTCACGCCGATCCAGTTGCCGGACAAACCCGGGTCGGCAACGCCGTAGATCTTGCCGCCTATGGACCCGACATGGTTCGGTGTGAGGTACCTTCCGAATCCCGTGGTGTCATTGAAGCCAACAGTCCCCTTGATTTCACCCGCATCCGACCACGTTCCATCCATTGTGGCCAGCCAGTAGCCGGAATCCTTTATGCTATCGGAACCGAAGACGCCCTCGCCGCCGATTATTCCCGACCAGTTGGCAGTGCCGACCGGCTTCCCGGAGAACACGTTGCCCGGACCGAGAGAAACGTTTTCCAACGTCATTTCGTAGCTCCCCCACGGGAGGCTCTGATTCAAAGCGCCGGATTGGTACAGGTAGCTTGGATATCCCACGGTCATAGCATCACCGCCGGAAATCGACGAGCCGCCCGCCCCGGCAAAGCTGCCGGCCCAGGTTGCGGTGAGGTAACCGCTTCCAAAATTGGGAGTTCCATAGGTAGGGTCGAAGATCTCGGCCGCGTTGAGATTCGTTGTTTGTATCAGGGTCGGTGCATAGCTGGGCAAGGCGATCGGCCCAATGGTGTTGTCCAGGACCGACCACATCCCGATTCCAGGGTAATAACTGCCAGCGATGTCGCTTCCGAAGACGCCCGCCGTCACGAGGCCGGAGGAAACGGGCGTGAGGTAGATCCCCCTCATCGCTCCCGTCATGCCGCCCCCGCTCCAGAGTCCGACCGTGGTTCCTGTGAAATAACCGTTGTTGTAAACCGTCGCGGCGACTGAATAACCGGTCCCGCCTTCAACAAAAGTGTACCACAGATGTGGCGAGGCCTCTCCCGGTCCTCCGAGTTCGTAGTAGTATGGACCCATGGCCGTAAGATCTGCCGTTCCATTCCAAGGGGGTGCAATCCCTCCGAATATTCCGTAGCTCTTTCCGTCGTGGGTCATAGCGCCTGCGGCATTGTAGTAGAGTTCCCAGTTGTCAGAATTTTCCCAGGTCCCGTTGTAGGCAAGGGGCTGCTCCGTATATGTCCCCAGTCCCAGGTCCTTGGCCTGCCAGGTTCCGCCGCCGAAGGTCCCTGTCAAGGCGCCGCTGCCCGTGCCGAGTGTCGTTGCCGACAGATAGGTGAAATTCGAAGTGCCGGTCATGGCGCCGGCGGAGGCGCCGGCCGTGATCCGGGAGAGCCAATAGCCGTCCGCAGACAATGAGGTGAAGTCCGTCGGGACGGTATCGGCGGGGGTGTAGGGGCCGTACCCTTCTCCGCCCGCCGTGAGATTCGCCGAGGTCGGCGGTGTCGCGTACGTGCCAAACATATCGACTATCCAGGCGCCGGTGGTTCCGTTCGAGACGGCGCGGATGCCCTCCGAGGGGATTCCCTCCGGGGAAACATTGGCGCTGCCCATCAGATCGCCTGTCACCCCGCCGGTCGTGCCGCCGGCGACATCCCGCAGCACGTATTGCCGCTTCCCGATGAACCACTCGTAAGGAGAGGTCGCCGACACGTTGCCCGCCAGGTCGTCGGCCTTGAATTCGATGGTTCTCTTCCCTTCGCTGAAGGAGAGCGCCGAGCCGTCGAAGGGCTGCCAGGCGCCCCCATCCACCCGGTAGTACCGTGCGCCGATGTGGGTGTCCGTCGCGGTAAACGTGAAGGTGTTCGTGTCGCTCCCCGTCACCTTCGCCGGCTCCCCGGACAGCGTGACGGCGGGCGCGGTGGCGTCCACCGTCCAGGAGTGGCTGATCGCGGCGGTGTTTCCGGCGGCGTCGGAACCCAACACCGCCACGGCATGCGTTCCCTCCGAGAGGCCGGCAAGCGAGAATGCGCCTCCGGTAGCGGTGAATGCGCCTCCGTCAAGGGAATAGGTATAGGTTGTGCCGGCATCGCTGGAAGAAACGGCGAAGTCGGCCGAGGTCTGGTTCGTCAGGCTGGAAGGCGCGCTGCTGAAGGAAAGGATTGGCGGAGTGATATCGATGTTTGCCGTGATGCCCGCCGCCGTGCCCGTGAACGAGCCGTTTGCAAACTGCTGCCCGGTGGCGCCGCCCTGGAACTGGAATCCGTCCGCAAAGAAGCCCGCCGTGCCGGGCGGTACATTGCCGCCGGTGATTGTGGCGCCCCATGTCCAGGTCGTATTCGACCAGGACCGCAGGTTGAAGGTGGCTGAAATTCCGTTTGCCGTCGTCGTTCCCGGCTGATAGCCGACCAGGGGGAACCAGGTCTGCGTCAGGGGATAGGGAGGAGTCCCTGAAATGGGTACGGGTGTTCCCGTGTATGTCCCGTTGACGCTGATCCCGCCGGAAGCCCAGATCTGGGGCTTGGCGCCGGACGTGGGGGCGAAGAACGTGGCGTTGCTGATGCCGAGATAGCGATTATTGGCGCCGTCGAAGCTCGCCATATCGATGCCGTTGGTGCTGTTGGTCCAGCTTCCCCTGAGATCGGTCGCGCCGACGGCGTAAGCGGGAATGTACGTCGCCTGGTAGAAGGCGTTGCGTTCGGCATCTGTCGTAAATGATCCCACTTTATTCATGAACGCGGCGGTATCCATCCCCGTTGTGAGTGCGACGGCCTGCCACGTGGAAGAACCCGTATCGAACACCCCCTTCATCTGTCCGCCTCCCACGGCGGTCAAGGGCCAGGGGCCGGCGGCATCGCCCCAGGGGATCGTTGCCCCCGCCAGCCGCGCGTCGAAGGCGTTGCCGTTGACGGCAATGATCTCAGTGCCCCATAACGCTTGGCCTGCTGTTCCCCTATTTTCAAGCTGGAGCCATTTTGCGCCGGCCGCCGGCAAGCCGCCGCCATAGGTCCCGCCGATAAGCCGGGCGATCGCCTCTGTTCGCCAGGGATAGGGTTGGCCGTTGAGATAGAAAGCCAGGACCTTTTCATAGCGGGCCTCTTCCGTCCAGGAACCTCCGGCCCATCCCTCGATGCCCTGGGCCGGGATCGGGGCAGAGAGGGGCACGGTACCGGAATAAGACTCTTCAATCGAGGGATTGGCAGTCATTGTTTCCCCGCCGTACAATTGATACGCCTGGAGTTTAGACCCCGTGGCGAGCTCCCACATCGCCAGTGTCGGGTACAGCGAGGCCGTGGCGCCTCCGTCGTAGGAGAGGAAGCCGAGCTCGTAGATTCCAGCGCCGGTCTGTCTCCAGTAGAGGCCCTTCATCATCCCGGCGAGGGCGGGGGTTGCGCCGCTGCCGTTGAAGATCCCGCCGAAGAGCAGAGCGTTGCCGTTGGGCGTCGTATCCGGATTCCCTGCCCCGTCGATCCGAGCGAGGAACAACGGGTAGGACGCGGGAGCGCCGGCATAGGCGCCGATCCCGACAACATTCGCTGCGGTATAGTTGCCGTCGGCGGCAAAACCGCTGAAGAGAGGGGCCGTCCCGCCGGTAAGGCCTTCCAGGCTGCTTGCAGGGTCGTTCTGGATGGCGTATCCGCCGAGGCTGGACAGGCGCCAGAAGTAATTCGGACTGGCGGCTGCGTGCTGCGTCATCCCGTAGAAGGCCAGCGGCGTTGAGACGATCGAGCCGAGGCCGATGCCCTGGTACTGTTGTGTTCCGTTGTAGGTTCCCAGGATGTCCGCCGAGAATGTTGCAAGGTAGTTGTCTCCGTCGGAGTCCACGTTCAGTTCACGGCCGGTCATCTGGGCGGTGAAGGAATTGTTCGCAGCGTTCCACGCCCCCCCGGTGATGGTTCCGATCCAGTAATTGTTGTACCAGTATCCTCCCCCGGCGCCGGTCTCGCCCTTGCCGACCTTGGCGCTCCAGTTGCCGGCGGGGACGGCGGTGTAATTGCCGCCCGTGCCGAAATACATGATTCCCCAGGATTGATCGGGAATGAACAGGGCATCGCCGGAAACCTCTCCCGTGATCGCCCCGTCGCCGATCGGGGCGGTAAACATATTTCGAGTGAGATTGATGTAATCGCCGTTGGCATCCATGACCGCCAGTTCCGCAGGCGTCAAAGCTGTCGTTCCCAGCTTCGTTGCGGTAAGACTTGGCGAGCCGCTGGATTGCCAAAGCGTCAGATCGGGGTAGAGGGTTGCGCTGATTGCGGTCGAACTGATAACGCCCGTCTCATAGGGGGCGGCCGTTCCCTTCACGTAGAGACCCAGCCCGCGGCCGAGGAGGGAATCGCCGGTGCGGATGCCGCCGTAAACGGTGATGAACTGGGCATCGGAACCGGCCGAGCCTGCAGTTTTCAAGCCCCACAGGCGGTAGTTTGACGCTGTAGCGGGGTCGTAGCCTCCCATGCCGATGAGCGACGCGGCCTGATACTCGCCGGAGGAGGCGTTAAATCCGGTGAACAGGGATTCGGTTCCGGCGAATACGCCGCCGACGGGCGAAAGAAGATTGCCGGAGGCGTCGTCAAAAATCAGATAATCAGGAAGCAGATCGGGGAAATCCCAGTAGGTGAATCCCCCGTATCTGACGACACCGCTGTAGGCGAGCGGGTTCAGTATATAGACGCCCGTTCCGACTGTAGCGTAGGAAGCGCCCGTATAGCTTCCCCGGTACCGGAGGCTGAGGGCGCCGTAGTAGTATTGATCCATGTAGGAGAGGTTCGTCCCCTCGAGGGTGATGTGTCCCGCGCCGTCGTCCGTTCCGGCCATGTCGCCGAGGAAGAAGAAGGGTGCAGCCCCGCCGTAATAGCCGTAAGTCCCGGTCCAGGTGGGGGCGATATAACTATAGCTGCCGCCGGTCGAGGAGGTTCTCCCGATTCCGATGATCCCGCCGGTCGGCGTTTGATAACCGCTGACGACGCCGAAAGCGGAAGTCGGCTGTGCGCCGGCGGAGATATCCGCAAACACCGGCATGCCGATGTTCGGGAACGAGGTAAGGGCGCCCACCGTCGGATACGCCGTGACGCTGCGGACGATGGTCCCGGTGGCGTTGAGCGTCGTGCCGGTGAAGGCGGGATCGCTCATTGTACCGGTCAGGAACTTGACCGTGTCCCCTTTCCAGTAGAGGCCGGCGAACAGGCCTTCCCAGGAGCCGGGGACGCCGACCAGATAGGCGTCATAGCTGCTGTCGGCCGTCGGCGAGCCGGAGAGGACGATATCGGCCGGACCAGCCGCGGTGAAACTGCCGGCGAGCGAGAGCGTGCCGCTGTCGGAGGTGTCCGATATCGAGCCGGAAAAGGTCCCGGCGAAGTTGCCCGTGCTCACCGCCACCGGCGGCAGAGAGGTCTGCGGCTCCGCCGGTGCGACAGGTTCCGTCGACGGCGGCGGCGGAGGCGGCGGCACAATCGGCGGCGGAGGCGGTACCGGAACCTCCGGCGGAGGCAGCGGAGGCGGAGGTGGAGGCGGCGGGGCCTCCGGCCCCGGGACCGGCTCAGAAGGAACCTTTGTCTGCTCCTCCAGCGGGGTGGCCGTGGTGTCCATCTGCTGCCGGTTGATCTCATAGGCAGGGGCGGGTCGGACGACGGGCGGCTGCTCGGGATGGATGACCGTCATGGTCTGCCCGGCCCGGATCGTTACGACCACTTCGGGACGCTGCTTGCTGTAGCCGTAGCCCACTCCGCGTTCGAAGTAGAATTCGCTCACGCCGTTTTCGAAGGAGCCGATCCAGATCGTCCCGCGGACGCCGGCGACCGCCGTGGGCGTGTGCAGCTCGATGGCGGCTTTCTTGGCGATGTTGTTGACAACGACCCTGGCCTTTCCCCGGAAGAGATCGAATTGGTTCTTGCTGTCCTCCTTGTTTTCGTATGCGGAGATCTTCAGGCGCGATCTCTCCGCCAGAAAGACGGTATTCCCGTCCGGGAAGGCGACCTCGACCTTCGATTTGGCCTTGGTGCGCAGGATGTCCCCCTCGCTGACAGGATCGGCCAGCTTGACGAGGGCGGTCTTGCCGTCCGGCGTGGTCACGTCGGCCTCCCCCTCCAGATGGCTGATCTTGCCCACCGGCGCAGCCAAAACAATCGCCGGCAGCAGGACCGTCAGAAGCGTCAGGATAATCGCCAGACCCAGCGGCTTCCGGATATTTCGCAACATCGCATGCCTCCCTGCAAATCGGGTTTGTATGTTTGTCCGTTAAAACCGGAGCTCGGCGCCCGCCGAGTAGATGCTCCGGCTGTAATCGTAGAGGAAGATGTTGGAGTTCGCCCTGATGCCCGTGTACTGAAGCATCAGGCTGAAGTTCTTGTTGATGTCCCAGATCAGCCCCGCCATCCCCGTATAGATCGCGTCCTCGCGTTTTGCCCTGTTGAACGCCGGGATCGTGCTTTCGTTCAGGTAGTCGATCTTGTGGGCCTCCGCCCCCAATTGCAGCTTGAGCTTCTCCACGAGTGGGACGATGCTGTTTACGGTCAGGTGATGGCCCCGGTTCGTCCAGTTTCTGCCCTCGGCCTTCTCCGCCGTGAAGCCGTATTTGAGGATCAGAATCGCGCCGTTCTCGAACCAATAAGGATTGATGAGACCTGCAAGGTCGCATTCAATCCTTTGTTCAAGAAGCCGCGGGCTACTGGTCAATATATAGGGTAATGCTTCGCCGGGGATATGCCGGAGGGGGAGAAAATCG
>Ga0172368_10006623_pt1 | contig 12398 bp, 12 predicted proteins | sample Lak11m_FD_114540 | JGI IMG/M metagenome (GOLD analysis project Ga0172368, IMG submission 114540) | Freshwater microbial communities from Kabuno Bay, South-Kivu, Congo - kab_022012_11m | ecosystem: Environmental > Aquatic > Freshwater > Lake | place: Democratic Republic of the Congo: South-Kivu...
ACCACCGCTGGTTTTACTGGGTACACGGCTTCAGATGTGTCGGGTGCTTCACTTATACAGAGTTATATTAATTTCTACGTTCATTCGCGAACTGACGGCTACGACTCTTTGCCGCCAACCGATCGAGCCGAAAATTATCTGCGTTCGATGGTGACAATGCGCAATTATGGAAGCTAATTTTTCTGCACCCAGAATCTCCTTGCTTAAAATAATTCTTTTCGCTATCCTCTAACTATCGAATTAATAAAGTAATACTTCTTATGAAAAAAGTTTTTTCTGGTATCCAGCCAAGCGGCATTATTCATCTCGGTAACTATCTCGGAGCGATCAAACAATGGGTTGATCTGCAGGATCAGGTAGACGAAGCGGTTTTTTGTATTGTCGATTTGCATGCGATCACCATACCGCAAGACCCGGCAGAGTTGCGCAAAAACATTTTATCGATGGCATCACTTTATTTGGCTGCCGGCATTGATCCGGAAAAATCAATTGTTTTTGTCCAATCTACCAGGCCTGAACATGCTGAACTAGCTTGGATTTTAAATACAGTGACGAAGATGGGGGAGCTGAGTCGGATGACCCAATTTAAGGATAAATCCCAAAAAACCAGTGCCGATTCTGCTTCTGTCGGACTCTTCGATTATCCGGTCTTGATGGCAGCCGACATACTTTTGTATGGTACTACTCATGTTCCGGTAGGAGAGGACCAAAAGCAACATGTCGAGCTGGCGCGAGACCTAGCAATTAGGTTTAATTCAAAATTTAGCGAAACTTTTACAGTTCCAGAGCCGATAATTCGTAAGGAGTCGGCGCGGATCATGGGACTCGATGACCCAACCAAGAAGATGAGTAAATCAGCCAGTTCACCATTAAATTACATCGCGATTACTGATGATGCGGCGACGATCACCAATAAAATCAAGCGAGCTGTGACTGATTCCGGCAGCGAAATCAAAGCCAGTGCTGATAAACCAGCGATGACGAACTTACTCAACATTTTTTCCGAGGTTACCGGCAAAACTGTTTCCGAGATTGAGAAAGATTTTGCAGGTAAAGGTTATGGCGAATTCAAGGAAGCTTTAGCAGAGGCGGTTATTAGTTATATTACTCCGATTCAGGAAAAGTATGAAAAAGTCTTACAGGATAAAGAAAGCCTGGAAAAAATTTTAATTACCGGCAGCCAACGAGCGGGACAGATTGCTAAAAAAACTCTCGCAGATGTTAAACAAAAAATTGGACTTGGTTTTTAGATGAATCAAATATTTATCAATACAGATGGTGGTTCTAGGGGGAATCCAGGGCCTGCGGCGATCGGTGTCGTTATTGCTGATTTGTCTGAAAATATCATTCACACATTCAAACAGGCCATAGGCATTGCCACCAATAATGAAGCGGAATATCGTGCGATCATCGAAGCTTTGAAAATTTTGAAAAGCAGTAGCGCTGTTAACATGGATGAGTTTGAGGCGGTCGTTTGTCGTCTCGATAGTATGTTGGTGGTTGAGCAAGTGAGTGGAAACTGGAAGATCAAACAGCCACATATTGCGAAGTTCAACCTTGAAATTCATCAACTTATTAAGGAACTCGACCTGCCCATTTCTTTCACTCATATTCCAAGAGAGCAGAACAAATTAGCAGATAAACTGGTCAATGAAGCTCTTGATGAGGCGAAAAATTGAACCAAGAAAAATATTTTATTAGTGCAGTACCAAATGCTAAGAATGATGCTGTCGAGCTTACTGCCCCCAATGTTTTGCGGGTCAGAATAAATGCCAAGCCGATAAACGGTGAGGCAAATCGGCGCCTAATCGAGATATTGGCTGACTATTTTGATGTTCCCAAAAGTTATATCGAGATAAAAGCCGGTAACACTTTTAAGCAAAAAATTGTTTTAGTTACCAAAAATTGATCTATTCTATATGAAATAGCATATTATGCCGAACAAAATTAAAACTTTTGATTTTAGTTTGATCGTCATCCCCATTATCTGCACTGTGGTGGGTATTTCAGTCATCTATAGCTTGGTTTTAGGTACGGCCAGTGATGGTCTGGCCACGAAGCAAGCAACTCTTGCTCTTGTAGGGGTCGTTGTCATGCTTGCAGCATCATTTTCCGATTATCGTTTTTTTCGCGGTATAGCGCCGATAACTTATACGATTTCACTTATTTTATTGGTCTTAGTGAATTTTATCGGTAAAACCACAAACGGAGCTGAAAACTGGCTCAGTTTAGGTTTTTTTCAGCTACAGCCCTCAGAGATTGCCAAGGTATTTTTGATCGTATCGCTGTCAGCATATTTTGCCAAAATTATCGGAAAAATACGGTGGTCACATATTTTTGTATCGCTTTGTATGCTGGCTCCACCGCTTCTTCTAATCCTAAAGGAGCCGGACTTTGGAACGGCTGTGGTTATAGTAGTTGCTTATCTGACGATTCTACTTCTGGCAAAACCAGGGGCACCAAAGGTGATCACGATATTGTTGGTGATAGCAGCTGTTTTTGGCGTAATCGCTTTGTCATATAAAAATGTGAAACCGTTTGACAGGCTGATGGCGACTTACCAAAAAGAGAGAATTGCGGTATTTCTCGACCCAAGTCTCGATCCATACGGGCGAGGTTATAATATTAAGCAGGCGCAGATCACAGTCGGTTCTGGCGGTGTTTTTGGCAAAGGATTGGGCAAGGGATCTCAGAGCCAGCTCCAGTTTTTACCAGAAGCACACACAGACTTCATTTTTGCTGGGATAGCGGAATCGTACGGTTTTTTGGGTTCTCTTGTTTTGTTGATTATATATTGTTTCTTTCTGGTTCGTCTTATTGATATTTCGTCGCTTTCGAAGGATAATTTCGGCATGCTCTTGGTTTTGGGCCTGTGCTCAATGTTCTTGGTTCAATTGGTGATTTCAGTTGGAATGAACTTGGGGATTTTGCCGGTCACCGGAATTCCATTACCGTTTTTGAGTTATGGTGGTACCTCGCTTCTGATTAGTTGCTTTTCCATTGGCCTAGCCCAAAGTGTCTATATTCGACATCACAAAATAAGTTTTTGATTTTTTGTATGCTGGGCGATGACTATTTATCTATTGACAAAAGATATGGATGTGCTAAGATTGACCAGTACTAGCCCTCGGGCTTTTTTAGATTAGAAGAGAAATTGATGGAGTAAAATGTTTGCGATTATAAATCACAACAAAGAACAGTACAAAGTTGAGCCTGGCAAGACCTATCGAATCGATGGCCTGGGTGATACAGATGAAAAAAAAGTTAGGTTTGACGAGGTTCTTTTGGTCAACGACGGCAAGACCACTAAAGTTGGTGACCCTGCAGTTAAGGGAGCAACAGTTGAGGCGGAGATAGTCGGAAGAATTAAAGACCAAAAAGTTGGTGTTCTCAAATTTCACCCCAAAAAACACTACAAAAGATACAACGGCCACCGACAAACCTACACCGAGATAAAAGTTTCAAGCATTAATTCTTAATTATGAAATCGATTCCAAATTACTTTCGAGGGATCTGGAGCGAATTAAAAAAAGTTACCTGGCCGACAAGGCAGCAGGTTATAAATCATACGATAATTGTGTTAGTATCGGCGATTGTCGCCATTGCTGTTACATCACTTGTAGATACTGGATTAACATATCTAGTCCAATATTTAGTTCAAACTAGGAGCTAAGGGGATGACAAAAAAAGACGAAAAAATTGAAAAAGAGATTGAAGAGATGGCTGGAACAACAGCAACTTTGGTCGAGGACACAGACAAGGTTGGTGAAAGAGACGTGGAGGAGAAATCAGTAAAATCTGAGACCAAAGATAAGAAATTTCTAACTCTCAAGCAGACGGGTGAACAGAACTGGTATGTTATTCACACATATTCTGGTTACGAGGAACAGGTTGCTGAATCACTGAGACAGCGTATCGAATCAATGGACATGTCTGACAAGGTTTTCGATATCATTGTTCCGAAGGAAAAACAGATTGAGATCAAAAACGGCAAACGCAAAATCATCGAGAAAAAGATTTTTCCTGGTTATGTTTTCGTCAACATGATTGTCACTGACGACTCTTGGTATGTTGTCCGCAATACTCCAAATGTAACTGGTTTTATCGGTTTTGGTGTTCGACCAACCCCAGTTTCCAAAGACGAGATTGACCGGATCAAGAAGCGAATGGGTGTCGAGGAGCCAAAATACCAGATCGATTTACGAGAACATGATCTGGTCAAGATTACTGACGGAGCTCTTAAGGGTTTTGAGGGCAAGGTTGAGGAAGTTGATCAAGGCAAGGGCAAGGTCAAGGTGCTGGTGAGCATGTTTGGTCGAGAAACCCCAGTTAATCTCGATTTCTTGCAGGTTAAAAAAGTATAAACCATACAGATTGCGAATTTGACTAATTAAACTAAAAAACTAATTAGCTCTTTCGTTTCATTTGTTTAATTAGTCATTAGTATTAAGAAATTATGGCAAAAGAAGTAAAGACAATTGTAAAATTGCAATGTAAGGCTGGTAAGGCGAATCCAGCACCTCCTGTTGGTACCGCACTGGGACCACATGGTGTTAATATTGTTGAGTTCTGCCAGCAGTTCAACGAGGCTACCAAAGACAAGGGTGATATTACTATCCCGGTCGTCATCACTATTTATGAAGACCGAACTATCTCTTTCATCTTGAAGCAGCCGCCGGTCGCAGATCTTATCACCAAGACTTTAAAAATTGAAAAAGGCTCTGACAACTCGAAGAAAAACAAAGTTGGCAAACTAACAAAAGACCAGTTGAAGGAAGTTGCTGAAGCCAAGATGAGCGATCTGAATGCCAATGATATCGAAGCAGCAATGAAGATTGTTGCGGGTACAGCCAGAAGCATGGGTGTCGAGATAGAAAAGTAAATCGCTTTCTTTAGTGAAATTTCTGGGCGCTCTCGGGAGCTATATGCGCTTGCAACCGTTGAAATTTCACTAAAGCTTCGCTCTTTGGGAAAAATAAAAAAGAATAGATAAAAGAAAATCCCGCTTGCGCGGGATTTTCTTTATAAAGTAGGTGCCGTCTGTGAGTTTAAGTGAAAGGAGGGGCAACACTTGCCATCACAGACAACATGACTTTATACTTTGAACATTGTAGCAGATTTTTTTATCATCAGTCAAATGGACAAGGGTTTAATTCTAAAAGTAGGAAAAAATCATACAATTGCTGAAATCGCTGCTCAGTTAATTAGTTTTGGTTACGAAAAAACCAGCCCTATATTATCTTCGGGGCAATTCCATTATCTTGGTGGTGATGTCATTATTTTTCCAACCAATTCGATAATGCCGATACGACTGGAGTTTTTTGGCGATGATTTGGAATCAATTAATTATTTTAATCTTGAGACTAGCAAAAAAGGGAAATCGGTTGGCGTTGTAAATATTGAAGACAATTTACTAAGAATAGAGGGCAGTAAGACTAAGCCAGGTGACTATATCGTTCATATCGACCATGGTATCGGGCTTTTTTCTCACAGGGAGACAAAGAAGATTAATGACGAGGAGATCTCGTATATAGTTGTAAACTATCTCAATCAAGATGTGCTTAGGGTACCAGTTGGACAGATTGACAAACTGTCACGTTATATTGGTATCGGTAGGAGAAAACCTCGTCTCAACAAACTAGGTACCGCGACTTGGGAGAGAACCTATCGTAAAACGTACAATGACGTCATAAAACTGGCTCGAGAATTACTTGAAGTTTATGCCTCAAGAAAAATTGCTAACAAAAAACCGCTACATTTTAACCAAAAATGGGAGAGTGAAATTGTCAAAACTTTTGGTTTTGTCGAAACTTCTGATCAGATAAAAACACTCGAGGAAGTTTACCTTGATCTACAAAAAAATGTGCCGATGGATAGGCTGATCTGCGGTGATGTTGGTTTTGGTAAGACCGAGGTCGCTATCAGGACAATTACCCAAGCTGCTGCCAATGGCTGTCAATCAGTTGTACTAGCTCCAACTACGATCCTGTGCGAACAACACTATCGTTTATTTGAGAAAAGATTTGCCGATCTCCCAATTAAAATTGCCAGATTGAGTCGTTTTACCAAAAAAGATGAAGCAGAAAAAATTTTAGCTGAAACTGCTACAGGCAATGTAGATGTTCTCATATCAACGCATAAAATCTTGCGCAACAATCCAAGCTTCGAGAATCTCGGGCTTTTAGTTATTGATGAAGAGCAAAAATTTGGTGTTAAGGACAAAGAGAAATTGAAAAAACTTAAGGAAAATATTGATGTCCTGACACTGACCGCGACTCCGATCCCGCGAACATTATTTATGTCACTGTCTGGATTGCGTGACATCTCGCGACTCTATTCTCCACCAGTAAATCGCCTGGCGATAAATACTCGAGTCGAAAAGTATGATGATTTCATAATTAGTGACGCCATAGCTAAAGAAACTGGCCGCGGTGGCCAAGTGTACTATTTACATAATGAAGTTGCGACAACAGGAGGAGCGAAGCAAAAGCTTGAGAAAATGCTGCCAGGATTAAAAATCGAAGTAGCACACGGGCAAATGGGGGAGTCAGCATTGATGGGGACAATGTCAAAATTCACTGCCGGTGAAATCGATGTGCTGGTCTGTTCGACCATTATTGAAAACGGTCTTGATCTGCCAAATGTTAACACGTTGATTGTCGATGAGTCAGATAAATTTGGCTTGAGTCAGCTCTATCAAATTCGTGGTCGTATTGGCCGAAGCTCGAAACAGGCTTATGCGATTTTTACTTACAGGGATAAGAAATTGACACAAAATGCTCTCAAAAGATTGCGAGCATTAGCTGAAAATACTGAGCTTGGCACCGGGTATGAAATTGCGCTCTCGGACTTGGAAATTCGCGGTGGTGGCAATATCCTTGGTCGTGATCAACATGGCAATATGGAAGCAGTCGGCCTCGTCCTATATTCTAAACTACTTGAGGCCGCTGTCACTAAATTTAAAAGTCAATAAATTTTTTCTGTCGACATATTTTGTTAAAATTATAGTATGTTCAGAAAAGTTGAAGGGAAATATCTGTTAGCTCTAGCTGCTAATCCCAAAATTGGTAGTCAAACACTGAAAAAAATTACCAATGTTTTTGACGATCCAGCGGAAATCTGGCAAGTTTCTGATGGTGAGATAAAAGCTCGACTGGGTGAGAAAATCGCTCCAAATGTACTAGAGGTGCGAAAAAAATTTTCACCGGAAAAAGAGATAGAAAAATTAAACAATCTGGATATCGGCTATTTCACAATATATGACAAGGAATACCCCCAGCTGTTGCGAGAAATCCCTGACTGTCCGGCAATTTTATTTATTCGTGGCAATATTGAAGTATTGCGACTGCCATCATTGGCGGTTGTGGGCAGTCGCAAATATTCAAATTACGGAGCAAAAGTAGCCAGGAAACTGGCGGGTGATTGTGCTGCCAATGGTCTTTCTGTAATTTCCGGATTAGCACTAGGAATTGATGCCATTGCGCATCGCGCGGCACTAGACAATCGCGGCAGCACAGTGGGTATAGTCGGTTCAGGTCTGGATCGGATATATCCAGTGTCAAATTATCAGCTTGGTGAAGAGATTATCTCTTCTGGTGGCGCTGTCATCTCAGAGTTTCCACTTGGTATGCCGCCAATGAAACAAAATTTTCCAATGCGTAATCGGATTATTGCCGGCCTATCCATTGGGACATTAATTGTTGAAGCTGCTGAGAGCTCGGGTTCATTGATCACCGCTGGTCTGGCTCTTGAGTATAATCGTGAAGTTTTTGCCGTACCCGGGAACATTGATTCTCTGACCTCGGTCGGTACTAATAAATTGATAAAGGATGGGGCTATACCAACAACCGAAGCAGGGGATATATTGAGAGCTCTAAACATTAAGGAAAAGACAAGTGAGGCCAGGGCAAAAGAAATTTTACCGGAAACTCCAGAAGAAGTGGCTGTTGTTGAAGCTCTTAATAGCGGAGAAAAATCTGGCGATGAGCTCGTGCAGTTGACAAAACTCAATGTTATAAGCTTAAATATGACACTGTCGACCATGGAGATGAAGGGGCTGTTGGAGAGTGCTGGTGGAAGATACAGATTAAAATAGTTTCCAGTTTCCAATTATCAGTTTTCAGTTGGTTCTTATATTTATAAATTTGCATATTTTCTGCTACATTAGATAGGTAAAACAAATAGAAGGGAAAACAAAAAATGAATCTAGTTATTGTTGAGTCGCCGGCAAAAGCAAAGACAATAGAACGCTATCTGGGCAAGGATTTTAAAGTCCTGGCCTCCTTTGGTCATGTCAGGGATTTACCGCAAAAAACTCTGGGGATAGATATCAAGAAAAATTATGAACCAGAATACGAGATCTTGCCCAAGGCGAAAAAGACTGTCTCAGAGCTCAAGAACGTTGCAAAAAATTCTGATACTATTTATTTGGCAACTGACCTTGACCGTGAAGGAGAAGCGATCTCTTGGCATCTGGCAACAGCGCTGGGTCTTGCAAAATCTGCCAAAACCAAGCGAATAGTCTTTAATGAAATCACCAAATCGGCAGTTGATAATGCCGTCAAACATCCCCGCGACATTGATATTAAGTTGGTGGATGCCCAGCAAGCACGTCGAGTCCTGGACCGATTAGTCGGCTACAAGCTGTCGCCGCTACTTTGGAAAAAGGTAAAGAAGGGGCTGTCGGCTGGACGAGTACAGTCAGTAGCAGTTCGTTTGGTGGTGGAAAAAGAGCGGGAGATTGAAGGATTCAAGCCAGTTGAGTTTTGGGTTCTTGGCGTCAAGTTATCGCAGAAAGATAAGGATTTGATTTTTCCAGCGTATCTTGCTGAAATCGACGGTAAGTCAGTTGGTAAATATGACGTCAAGACAAAAGCGGCAGCAGCCAAAATTAGTTCAGACCTAGAAAATGCCAAATATATAGTCCAGGATGTCAAGCATGAGGACTCCATTCGCAAACCTGCCGCTCCGTTTACTACATCCACTTTGCAAATGGAGGCGTCACGCAAACTTGGTTTTTCGCCTAAGCAGACTATGATGTTGGCCCAAAAACTTTACGAGGCCGGTCATATCACCTATATGCGAACTGATTCGATCAATCTGTCCGGCGAAGCGCTAGCAGCGATAAAGAAAACCATTCTTAGTAATTACGGCGAAAAATATTTATCAGCCTCTGCTAGGGTATATGCAACCAAGACCAAGCATGCCCAGGAAGCTCACGAAGCGATCCGACCGACGCACTTTGACAAACTTGAAGCGACTCCTGACCGTCGTGGCCAAAAGCTCTACGACCTGATCTGGAAGAGGACAGTGGCAACGCAGATGAGCGACGCTATTGTGGACATCTTGACTGTGCGGATTGGTGCAAAATCAGATAAATATATCTTTGCAGCCAAGGGGGAAGCGATAAAATTTGACGGTTTTATGAAGCTGTATCTTGAAGGTAGGGATGATGAGCAGAATAGTGAAAACAGTAAGATTCCCGAGCTGAAGAAATCAGAGGAGCTAAAATTTATTGAGAAGATCGAGGAGCAGAAATTTACTGAGCCACCGAAGCGCTACTCTGAGGCGACTTTAGTCAAAAAATTGGAAAGTCTGGGCATCGGCCGACCGTCGACTTATGCGCCGACACTGGAGACGATTCAAAATCGTGGCTATGTCAAGCTGATAGAGAAAAGATTTCAGCCGACGGATATTGGCAAGATTGTCACTGATCTCTTGGTCAAACATTTTCAGGAGGTTGTCGACTACAAATTTACGGCCGAGATGGAGGATGAGCTCGATGACATTGCTGATGGTAAGAGGCAATGGCAGACAGTTATCGATGAATTTTATCAGCCGTTTGCCAAGAATCTAAAGGAAAAAAATAACGAGATTGATAAAAACGATATCATGCCGGTCGAGAAAACCGGTGAAAAATGTCCGGAATGCGACTCTGAATTAGTCATCCGTCATGGCCGTTTCGGAAAATTCATCGCTTGTTCCAACTATCCGACCTGCAAATATTCTCGACCACTTGATAATAAAGAAGAGGCAAAGAATTCCGAAGTTCTTGGCAAGGATGGTGACACTGAGTCGCTGAAACAAGCAGAGAGTGAAAAATGCGAGAAATGCGGCGGCAAGATGGTCTTGAAGGAGGGTCGCTTCGGTAAATTTTTAGCTTGCGAGAATTATCCGAAATGCAAAAATACCAAAACAATAGTTGGCAAGACGGGGATAAAATGCCCGAAGTGTGGTGATGGTGAGGTGATCGAGCGTCGGACAAAGCGTGGCAAGAAGTTTTGGGGTTGCTCGAAATATCCCAAGTGCGACTATGCTAGCTGGAATGACCCGAGCAAAAGCAAGGACGAAAGCCAGACGACTGATGACTAAGGCTTAAAGATCAGATAGTTAAATTAAATATCAAATAAAGAATTAAACCTGCTACAGGCATTGGTCTTCCGACTTTTGGCCCTAGGCTTTCAATTATGCTTCCTGAGTCTGTGCAAAATCTGATAGATGAATTTTCCAAACTACCTGGAGTTGGTCCAAAGACTGCCGCGAGACTGGTTTTTTATCTCTTAACTAAACCAGAGCAAGACCTCGAATCACTTGGACAAGCAGTCTTGGGGTTGGCGAAACACCTTGTTTTGTGCCAAAACTGTTTCAATATTTCAGAGTCAGAGATTTGTTCAATCTGTGCCAACGACAAGAGAAAACACACAACCATTATGGTAGTCGAAGAACCGTTGGATGTCATCGCTCTAGAAAAATCATTTGGCTTTGATGGTGTTTATCATGTGCTTGGAGGAGTAATATCACCGATAAATGGCGTCGGTCCGGAAAATTTACGAGTCGAGCAATTACTAAGTAGGATAGGCAAAGACAAGATCGAAGAAATTATTTTGGCAACAAACCCAAATCTTGAAGGTGAAGCAACTGCAGCGTATTTAAGGGACAAGATAAAGGAGGCTGATAGCTCTATTGCAATAACCAGAATAGCTCGGGGTTTGCCGATCGGCGGCGATCTAGAATACGCAGACGAGGTCACATTAAAACGTTCTCTTGAAGGCAGACGAGAGTACTAGATAACCGCTGAAATACAAAAAATACGGAAATATGAACTCAGGTTGTGCGAATTTAACAAATCCGCTCTGGTTATTTTTCGTATTTTAGTACCGTTAGTATTTCCGTGCTGATTATCATACTTCGTAATATTTTAGTAATAACTGTTGTCAGGGACAGGATAAACAGAGCACTAAATTTTGTACTTCTCATGATGATTGACAAGCGATTATTTGAGTGTATAAAATTCATCTTGAGTTCGAGAAGTTTGATATTTTAAAACAAAAAGAGGAACGATGAGGGAAATTGAGAGATTTGTCTGCCCCAACATGGACTGTAATTTTGTGGGGATCTCAGACGGAGAGTGCCCGGAGTGTGGTAGTCAGCTAGAAAAACCAAAGGGCGATGAATATCGTTACTCGCGCGATTTCGATGACGATGCTGGTGGACCAGTACTAAACTCTGAGTATGATGATGATCCGGAATCAGTGCTTTGGTACAGTGACGGTGAAGAGGGCTATAGCACGATGTGATGACTGCAGATCGTAATTACACAGATAAGACGAAAGCTCGGGCCATAGGCTCGAGTTTTTTTTATGATTATGATAGATTATATTTATAAAACTACAAATTGATTACAAATACCACAAATATTTTCAGGCCACGATTTGTAGAATTTGTAGCTGATGTGTAGATATGTAAATATTTGGGAACGCCTATGAAATTTTATAACACGTTTAATCATAAAAAGGAAACTTTCGAGCCAATAAAGGCAGGGGAGGCTTCGATGTACACATGTGGGCCGACAGTTTATGATCTAGTCCACATTGGCAATCTGCGTGCCTATATTTTTAATGATCTCTTAAAAAGAACATTGCTGGTAAACGGCTACGAGGTCCATCACGTCATGAATATTACCGATGTTGATGATAAGACAATCAAGAAATCACAAGGTAAAAAGGAAAAGTTTGCTAAGCTGACGAAGGAATTTGAAGATAAATTTTGGTCCGACACAAAAGAATTAAACATAATTGCCCCAAGTAAGGTGACACGAGCCACAGAATACGTAGAACAGATTGTTGCCTTTATTGAAGTTTTGATGAAAAAGGGTTTTGCCTACAAGGCACCTGATGGCTCGATTTACTTTTCGATTGCTAAGTTCAAGGATTATGGCAAGCTCTCTCGGCTCGAAAGTCGTGAATTAAAACCAGGGGCACGTGTTATTCAAGATGAGTACGACAAAGAAAATCCAGCTGACTTTGTCCTCTGGAAGGCCTGGGATGAGGATGACGGAGAGATTTTTTGGGACCCCTCGACTTGGCTCGGGGCAGGTACCGCTCTTGGCAAGGGGCGAC
>Ga0172368_10006625_pt1 | contig 12396 bp, 13 predicted proteins | sample Lak11m_FD_114540 | JGI IMG/M metagenome (GOLD analysis project Ga0172368, IMG submission 114540) | Freshwater microbial communities from Kabuno Bay, South-Kivu, Congo - kab_022012_11m | ecosystem: Environmental > Aquatic > Freshwater > Lake | place: Democratic Republic of the Congo: South-Kivu...
CCGGCCACCACGCGATTACTGCGTGAACGCCGCAAAGCCTGTCGTTGAGTTGTCATTTTGAACCTCCAAAATTACAGGGTACCGCATAAAAAACCAAACCGGAATTCTGATTTTTATGCGCAATTTCCGCCAATGCAGTCTGGTAATTTATGCAACAAGCGGTGGTGTCATCCAAATATACGCACCCGCCCAAAAATGGATGCAATCCTACCGGACGATGAACATGCAATGCGGCGCGAGCCTTGTGCGTTGTTCCACATCCCGCCCCAGCAGTTCAGCCAGCATGGACGCATCCATCTCACACAACTCCGGATGCCCTTCGATCAATTTTGCATAGGGACATTGCCCGAATATGACATGCGGCCCCTCCGCGCCCGCCTCCCAGCGCGCATGATAATTCATCGAATTGATTTTTTCGATGACAAAAGCCAGCCGCCTCGCGATGGGATGCGCGGACAGATCCGCCCCCCCTGCCAGCCGTTTCCCCACCGCTTCCATCCGAACCCCGGAACCTGCCTCCGCTAAAAGTGCAGACGCCAGCCCCGCGAGATTGTCACCCAACGCCGCGCGGGACAGCGAATACAGTTTCTCCGGCCGCCCCTTCCCCTCACGCGGACGGAGCCCGGCAATCTCCACGCGCCCATCCGAGACCAGCACACCCAAATGGTGCCGCACATTCGGCGCGGACATCTTCAGGGCGCGCGCGATCTCCCGCGCTGAAATGGAGCGGTTTTTTTTCAAATGGGTGAGAACTTTATGCCTGGCAGTAAACATGGGTTTGCCCGAAGGGCCTCGTGAAAACAGCCGGGAGTGCGGGCTGTCGGGGAATCGAATGCCGCTCGAAAAGGAGAGCCCGCCTGAATTCCCGCGGGATGCGGCTGTCATACAATCCCTGTGATTATACTCACTTTTTTATTTTTGCAAATATATCTTTGCATAAGTCAATTGACTTTCCCTGGTCGAGTGCTATAATCCCCCCCGTCATTGCGCTGTCTTTCACTAATAATCACATGACCCTGACCTGGGAATCGACCTACGCCATTGCCCTGGAACTTCGCAGACAGCACCCGGATGTAAACCTGGAGGAAGTTTCGCTGGGACAAATTTACAACTGGACAATTCAACTTTCGGAATTCGAGGATGACGCCGCACTCGCAAACGACGAAATCCTTCATGCAATTTTTCAAGACTGGTTCGAGGAGAACATCAATGGACAATGAAAAACTAAGTTTGCCCGGCTACGACATTCCCGCCGACATGGAAAACATCGTTGCCATCACCACGCTGGATCGCATTTACAACTGGGGACGCCGCTCATCGGTGTGGCCGCTCATGTTTGGGCTGGCCTGTTGCGCGATCGAGATGATCGCCGCGCAAGCCTCCCGGTACGACATGGCGCGCTTCGGCATGGAAGTCATGCGCGCCAGTCCGCGCCAGGCGGATATGATGCTCGTTTCCGGCACCCTTACCAAGAAGATGCTCCCGGCCCTCGTGCGTTTATATAACCAGATGCCCGAGCCAAAATACGTCGTTGCGATGGGCGCATGCGCTTCCGGCGGCGGGCCATTCAAGGAAGGCTACAACGTCGTGGCGGGCGTGGACAAGTTCCTGCCGGTGGATGTCTACATCCCTGGCTGCCCTCCCACCCCGCAGGCGCTGATTGCAGGCATGATCAAGTTGCAGGAAAAAATCGACAGGCAGTCCATCAAGCGCGTGCGCTGGTATGACGGCAAAAAGCAGGATGCAAATTTCGTCCCCGAACCTGTTCTTGGCCCCGATTTGATCGACCCGCGCCGCAATGCCGAAATCAAAGCCGCCGCGGCTGTCAAGGAAGGATAACACGATGGCAACTCCGCTTCAAACCCAGACCGTTGACCTGGCCGCGCGTTTTCCCGGTGCTGTCGCCGCTGATACACGCCCCGGCTACAGCGGCTTCATCGTCGAAAAAGACAGGCTCGTCGAAACGGCCACCGCCGTCCGCGATGAATTTGGCTACGATTTGCTCACCGCCGTCATTGGCGTGGATTATCTTCCCGAAAACAAAATGGAAGTGGTCTACCACGCGTACAAGACAACCGGCGGCCCCGGGCTGGTCTTCAAAGTTCAAGTCCCGCGCGTGGACCCGGTGGAAGTCCCTTCGTTGATCGATGTCTATCCCGGCGCAGACTTGCAGGAACGCGAAGCCTGGGACCTGTTCGGCATCAAATTCACGGGCCACCCCGACCTGCGTCGAATTTTGATGTGGGAGGGTTTTGAAGGCCACCCGCTTCGAAAAGACTGGAAGGAGCCTTTCTACGAAGAGGATGCCAAGCCCTTCAAGAGCCGCTGGCCCGAGGGCAGGCATGTCTCCGCCGAAGAGAAGAATCCGTTCAAGGATAACGTCAATTACCCCAAAAACTTCGATCCCGAAAAATGGGTTCCCGAAGGCGAAGCCCTGCTGTACGGTTCGCTGGCGCGTTACACCTTGAAACAGGATGACGACCTCGGCACCGACCGCATCGTCGTCAACATGGGCCCGCAGCATCCGTCCACGCACGGTGTGTTCCGCGCCGCGATCACCCTCGATGGCGAGACCATTGTCGGCCTCAAGCCTGTGGTCGGCTACCTGCACCGCAACCACGAAAAAATCGGCGAACGCAATACCTTCCTGCAAAACATGCCCTACACCGACCGCCTCGACTACTTCAACTCGATGAGCAATAACTTTGGGTACGCGCTCGCGGTCGAAAAACTGATGAACATCCCCGTGGCTGAACGCGCCGATTACATCCGCATCATCATGGCGGAACTCAGCCGTATCCAAAACCACCTCATCTTTATCGGCATGCTGCTCAATGACCTCGGCGCGATGTACACACCGGCGCTGTATGCCTTTGAAGAGCGCGAACTCATCCTCGACATCTTCGAAGCGGTTGCCGGTTCGCGCATGATGTGCAACTACTTCCGCTTTGGCGGCGTGGTCCGTGACGTGCCGGAGGACGCGATGCAGAAGATCAAGGATTTGGTCTTTGAACGCCTGCCCGGCAAGACCGATGAAATGGACCGCCTGCTGAGCGAAAACGAAGTCCTGCTTTCGCGCTTGAAAGGCATCCATGTAATTGACGGCGAAACCGCCATTCGGTACTCCATGACCGGCCCCGTCCTGCGGGCCGCCGGCGTTCCGTACGACATCCGCCGCGCCGATCCCTATTCCGTCTATGACCGCTTCGACTTTGACGTGGCTGTCCGCCAGAACGGCGACCTGTTCGATAACTACATGATCCGCCTCGACGAGATCCGGCAATCCCTGCGCATCGTACAGCAGGCTGTCAAACAAATCCCGCAGGGACCGATCAACTCCCAGAAACCGCAATACCAGGTGCGCGTCCCGGCCGGCGAAGCGTATGGCCGCATCGAATCGCCCAAAGGCGAACTGGCCTTTTACGTTGTCTCGAATGGCAAGCCGAACCCGTGGCGCTATCACGTCCGTCCGGCATCATTCGTCAACATCACCGCCCTCGAGCAGATCTGCCTCGGCACAAAGATCGCGGACTTCGTGGCCCTGCTCGGCGTGCTGGACATCGTCATGGGCGAACTGGATCGCTAACACAGGAGAACAGATATGTACGGAAAAGGTATTCTAAAAGGACTGAGCGTCACCTGGAAGCGATTCTGGTCGACGTATACGGAAGACATCGCCTGGATGCTGCGCGGCAAAAAACGTTATTTCAATGAAGACGGCGTGAAGGCGCGCGCGGGCAAGGATACGCGCGGTATTTTTACGGTGCAATACCCCGAGGAAAAACTGATCACGCCCGAGGAATTCCGTTACGTGCCATTCCTGGTCTATGATGAGGGAGCGGAGGGCAAAAAGGAAATCCGCTGCACATCCTGCGGCATTTGCGCCAAGGTCTGCCCGCCGCAGTGCATCTGGATCGTCCGCACCAACGACCCAAACACCGGCCGCCCCGTTCCCGCCCCGGCCAATTTCTTCATTGACGCGGATATCTGCATGAACTGCGGCTTCTGCGCCGAGTACTGCCCGTTCGATGCGATCAAGATGGATCACGACTTTGAAATCGCCTCCTACGGACGCAATGTATTCAACCTCGAGAAATTGCTCAAGCCTGCCTCGTACTATGCAGGCATCCGCCCGCATAATGCGGCGCGCGAAGACGAAGCCCGCAGGGCCAAGGAAGCGGCAAAAGCCGCCAAAGCCGGGGCCGGCGCGGCATAATACACACGATTGGGAATCATCCGCAGATTTCGCAGGTTGCACGGATTGAAGAAAAAATCAACGATTGCACCCATTCCCAATAAAATCCATATTGACTGGTAGAGAAACCAAATGACAAACAAAATTACAAAGGAAGCAGTTCTTGCCGCACTAAGCAAGGTACAGGAACCCGAATTACACAAGGACCTGGTTACCTTGAACATGATCCGAAATCTTGAAATCGCAGGCGACAAGGTTTCACTCACTGTCATGCTCACCACGCCTGCCTGCCCGCTGCGCGGACAAATTGACAAGGAAGTGAAACAGGCCGTAATGACCGTCGAAGGTGTGAAATCCGTCGAGGTCAAAATGGACTCGGACGTTCCGAACGATGGCCGGATGCGCGGCCTGGTCAACATGCCGATTCGCAACGCCATCGCCGTCGGTTCCGGCAAGGGCGGCGTGGGAAAATCCACCGTCGCGGTCAACATCGCCGTATCGCTGGCGAAAAGCGGAGCGCGCGTCGGCCTCATGGATGCGGATATTTACGGCCCAAACATTCCCACCATGCTCGGCGTGGAAAAACTCCCGCCGCCGCAGGGACAAAAACTGCTCCCCGCCGAAGCCTATGGAATCAAAATGATCTCGATGGGATTGCTCGTCAAACCCGGCCAGGCGCTCATCTGGCGCGGCCCAATGCTCAATTCCGCCATCCGCCAATTCCTCAGCGACGTCGAATGGGGCGAACTCGACTACCTGATCGTGGACCTGCCGCCCGGCACCGGCGACGCGGCCTTGTCCCTCGCGCAGGCACTCCCGCTCAGCGGCGCGGTGATCGTGACCCTGCCGCAATTGGTCTCGCTCGAAGATGCAAGCCGCGGCCTCAATATGTTCAAAACACTCGAAGTCCCCATTTTGGGCGTCATCGAGAACATGTCCTACCTCGACCTGCCTGACGGCACGCGTATGGATATCTTCGGCTCCGGCGGCGGCGAACATCTCGCGGAAGCCTCGCAAACCAATTTCCTCGGCAAGGTTCCAATCGACCAGAACATCCGCATCGGCGGGGACAGCGGCAAACCGATCGTTGTCTCACACCCCGACTCGGCAGTGGCAAAAGCCTTCAACGAAATCGCGCAGAAAGTCGCCGCGCAAATCTCGGTTGCCGCACTCGGCGGCGGAAACGAACTGCCGATCAACATTGTGGAATAATCGAAGAAAGATGAAAGACCCGGCGGACATTACTTCAGCCGGGTCTTTTTCTTTTATAATTATTCCTGGCGACATAATCTCACGCGGCATAATCACCAGCAATCCCCATTTCAATTTGACCATGCAAATCAGGCAGAGACCTTTTTGCGCCCCACGAAGACAGTCATCTTGAAAATGGCTGTCTTTTTTCCTTATCAGAGCATGAACATGATCACAGGCAAAATTCTCAAGCTGAACGGCTGGCCCGACGGAAAGATCATCGGCCTGGCAAAGGATCTATCCACCCAACTGGCCTCGCAGGGATTGGACCGCGAGGCGATTCTCGCGCGGCTGGATGCTGTTCGGCAAAACCCCGGGCAATTCCTCGCCGACGAAACGCTGGCAGACCTGGCGCGCGAGTGCATCCGCCTCGCGAAAAAGGACGAGACCCCGATCAGCGAGTTGCGCGAGAGACCGCTCGAATACCCGGCCTGGGGACGCGAAAACATCGACGACGAAGCCATGGCCCAAATGGATAACGCCATGCGCCTGCCGGTCAGCGTGGCGGGCGCGCTCATGCCGGACGCGCACGTCGGTTATGGACTGCCCATCGGCGGCGTGCTGGCAACGGATAATGCGGTCATCCCGTTTGCCGTGGGGGTCGATATTGCCTGCCGGATGCGCCTCTCCGTTTACGAAGTCTCGCCGCATCTCATGGGACAAAAGAAGGCCCTGTTCGAGAACGCACTCTGGGAGCAAACCGCTTTCGGCATGGGCGCACAATGGAAGGGCAGCCGGCGCGCAGACCACGCCGTGCTGGACGACCCTGCCTGGAATGCAACGCGCCTGCTCAAAACCCTGCAGGACAATGCCGCGCGTCAACTCGGCACCAGCGGCACCGGCAATCACTTCGTTGAATGGGGCGTGTTTAACCTGCACGAACCATTGCCCGGGTTACGACCCGGCGAATACCTTGCCCTTCTATCACACAGCGGCTCGCGCAGTGTCGGATTCAAGATCGCCGACCGCTACAGCAAACTCGCCATGGAACTGCATCCCAATCTCGATAAGAGCGTGCGGCATCTTGCCTGGCTGTCGCTCGATTCCGAGGAGGGACAGGAATACTGGCTTTCGATGGAACTGGCCGGGCGCTTTGCATCCGCCAATCATTATGTAATCCATCACCGCCTCGCTGAAGCAATTGGCCTGAAGGAGGCGGCAGTTGTGGAAAACCATCACAACTTCGCCTGGAGCGAACAACTTCCCGATGGACGAACGGTCATCGTACATCGCAAAGGCGCGACCCCGGCAGGAATGGGAATTCTGGGGGTTATCCCCGGCTCGATGGGCGATGCAGGCTATGTGGTGCGCGGCAGGGGCGCAAGCGAATCCATCACATCCGCCTCGCATGGCGCGGGGCGTTTGATGAGCCGCAAAGCCGCACTTAATTCCATCAGCAAAATTGCACGGGATGCGTACCTGAAAGAACGCGGGGTCACCCTGCTCGGCGGCGGCCTGGATGAATCCCCACAGGCCTACAAGCCGATCGATTCGGTCATCGCCGCCCAGCATGACCTGGTGGATATACTGGGAAAATTCGCCCCGCGCATCGTCCGCATGGCGGATGAGGCTGGCGATATATAGTTTTCCGTAGTTTGGGATGTATGCTTCCAAACTCCTTTTTTCCTGCCTGTTTGCAGTATTTTCGGGTATGCTCAATCGATAAGGAAATAAACTCATGCACAAAACACTGGAGAAAAAATTTCAGGACAAATTACTGCTCTTCTCAAAAGAGACCAGCGACGCCGGGCGAAAAAAGATCGAAGCCGAACTGTGGGATGAATACGGCACGGAACAGGTCGTCTTTGTCTTGGATATGTCCGGCTTCTCGCTGTTAACGCGCAAATACGGCATCATTCATTATCTTTCCATGGTGCGCCGCATGCAATTAACAACCGAGCCAATCGTCAAAACATACGGCGGCAGTCTGCTGAAATTTGAAGCGGATAATTGTTTTGCGGTTTTCCCCGACACGCTCTCGGCAATCCATGCCGCCATCACCCTGCAACTTGCATTCGACGCATCCAACCTGCTCACAGCCGACGATTTCGATGTGCGCATCTCCTGTGGAATTGACTACGGAAAAATACTGATCGTCGGCAACGAGGATTGTTTTGGCGATGCCGTCAACCGGGCCTGCAAACTGGGAGAGGATATTGCCGCCGCAAATGAGATCCTCGTCACACAGGATGCGATCAAAACCATCACATCCGAACTGGATTTCAAACTGCGTGAGGTTAATATATCCGTCTCTGGGATTTACATCCCTGCCTATGCCGTTGGATATCGCCCCGATTAAATTCAAATCCCCGCACCAAAACGATGCGGGGATTTTGTTTACACAAGGCGCAAAGTTTTACATCCCCTCCAAAATCCCGATTGCCTTCTCAATGCGCGCCAACACCTTTTCCCTCCCGATGATTTCCATACTCTCGAACAGCGGAGGGCTGACTTTTTGTCCTGTAGTGGCTACGCGCAAGACACCAAAGACCTGGTTGGCGCTCAGGCCACTCTGCTCCACGTAGGCACGCATGGGTGGCTCCGCCGTTTGGTGAGTGATCTCAGGCAGGGAGGAAAGAATTTCATGGGCTTTTCGGGCAATCTCCGCTGACTGTTTCGCGTCCAGTCCTTTCGCGATCAATTCATCCGGTTTTGGGATGACATTTTCTCTAAAGAAAAATGCGCCGAAGGAAATGCAGTCATCCAACGTCACCAGGCGCTCGCGGATCAACGGCACGACCCTGAGCAAAGTCGAATTATCCACTTCAAGTTTTTCATTGACAAAATACGGCTTGACGCGCGCCGCCAGGTCCTGGGTGGAAAGCAGGCGGATCTGCGCGCCGTTGAAATGATCGAGTTTTGCAAAATTGATCGCGGCGGGCGAAGCGGTCAACGTATCGATGCTGAAGCGTTCAACCATCTGGTCGAGCGTCATGACGTCGTCTTCCGCCACGCCCCACCCCATCAACGCGACCCAGTTCAAAACGCCCTCGGGCGTGAAACCCAAATCCTTCATATCCTTGAGAAAAATCGAGTATCCATCCTTCATGGCATCGGCGGCCTCGCGTTTGCTCATCTTGCCCTTGCCGCTGGGTTTGAGAAACACAGAAAGATGAATCCAGACCGGCTCATCCCAGCCGAAGGCGCGCATGATGTTCACGTGCAGTGGAAAAGTGGACAACCACTCCGAGCCGCGAAAAACGTGCGTGATCTGCATCTCGTGATCGTCCACCATGGCCGCGAGATGATAGGTCGGCAGGCCGTCCGATTTCAGCAGCACGTAATCGTCCAGGTATTTGTTTTCCGTGACGATGTCGCCGCGCAGGTGATCGTGCGCAACTGTTGTCCCTTCGCGCGGCATCTTGAAGCGAATGACGTGCCGCTCGCCTGCCGCGATGCGTTTCGCCGCCTCGACAGGATCGAGATCCCGGCAGAAGCCATCGTAACGGAGTTGCTGTTTGTTTTTGTTCTGCTCCTGCCTCACCTTTTCCATCCGTTCCGGCGTGCAGAAACATGGGAAGGCGCGTCCCTTCCCGACCAGGATCTGCGCATACTTCTGATAGATTTCCCTGCGCCCGGTCTGGCGGTATGGGCCAAAATCGCCGCCGATATCCGGGCCTTCGTCATAGGGAATGCCCAGCCATTTCAAGCCGTCCATGATCTCCCGCTCCGCGCCTTCCACAAAACGCTTCTGGTCGGTGTCTTCGATGCGAAGAATGAACCTGCCACCCGTCTTTTTGGCTAGCAGGTAATTGTATAGAGCCGTACGCGCCCCGCCCAAATGCAGGTGGCCGGTGGGGGAAGGCGCAAAGCGCACGCGAACTGGTTGAATGGGCAAAAGATACTCCGTTTGTTCCTAGAATTCGATTTGCTTATGGCGCATGGTCACACTTTCGACGAGGCCAATTCCAAGCATAAGCGCGGTAAGACCGCTGCCTCCGTAACTGATAAATGGCAGGGGCAGGCCGGAGACGGGAACGATCTTCAAGTTGACGCCGATATTGACCGCGCCCTGGAAGAAAATCAACGTTGCCACACCATACGCGATCATCGCCCCGGAAACATCGCGCGCCTTTTGCGCGGCGCGCAGGCAGCGCCAGATGATAAACGCCAGGACCAGCATGACAGCCAGCGCGCCGATGAGGCCAAATTCCTCCGATATCGCCGAAAAAATAAAGTCCGTGTGGCGCACTTTCAAAAACCGCAACTGTGTCTGTGAGCCGTGACCATATCCCTTGCCGAGCAGGCCGCCTGAGCCGATCGCGATCAAGGCCTGTTGCACATTATACGTCGCGCCATAACTTGCATTGGGGTCGGGGAAAAGGAATGTCATCACGCGCGCCTGCTGGTAGGGCTGCAGGAATGGAAATGCCAGCGTACCGGCCAGGATCCCAACCAAGGCGCCAACCAACAACTGTTTCAATTGCAGGCCATTCAGCCATAACATGGAACCGAAAATGACCGCGATCACGATCACATTGCTCAAGTTCGGCTGGAGCAGGATCCAGATCAAAAGGAAGAACGCCCACAAAAAACCCTTAACGATCCATTTCAGGTCGCGCGGTTCATGCTGTGTTTGTTCAAAATACCTGGCAAGGATCAAAATCACCACGATCTTGGCAAACTCAGTCGGCTGGAGGAAAAGCACGCCCACCGAAAACCAGCGCGCCGCGCCAAACACGGCCTGGGCGCTCAGGAATAACGCAAACAGCAGGGCCATCATCACAAAATAGATGGGTTTGTAAAGCGCCATCCAGTATCGATAATCGATGGCCGCCACAAAGAAAATCACAACCAGCCCAAGCAGGGCAAAATACACCTGACGAATGATGAGAGGTTGAAGCACTTCATTCTCCGCGACGGCGGAACGGATCATGGCAGTGCCAAAGGCAGTCACCAGTACGATCGCGCCGAGCAGGAGAAAGTCAAAGTTGCGCCAGGAAAGTTCGCGTCCCATGTTGAAAAAAGGCACGGACACACCCGAAAGCCCACCGGGTTGATCCGTGCCTCCTGATTAGGAAAGGATCAACCTGCGCGGCGGCGGGTAACGCCCCGCAGGGGAATATCGGCCACCAGCCGCTGGGAACGCCCGTCGCGCTCCAACCCGATCTGCACCGCGTCGGGATCGATTTCAATATGGCGCGAAATCACCTCAATCAGTTCATCCTTCAATGCTTCAAGTTCGGCGGGCGTCAGGTCCGTCCTGTCGTGGATCAACACCAACTGCAGGCGTTCCTTGGCGCTCTCCGCACTGCGCTTGCGAGTGAACAGGTTCATCTTATTTCCTCCCCGCCAGTCGTTGAATGGATTGCCAGAGCCCGCTTTGAGGCTCCAGGTCCATAAAAGGAACATCCTGCCCCTGCATGCGCCTGGCGATGTTGCGGAAGGCCTGCCCGGCGCGGCTCTTTGTTTCGGTCACAACCGGCGTGCCGCGGTTGGAGCCAATGATCACCGATTCGTCTTCGGGAACAATCCCGATCAACTTGATGCCAAGCAAATCCAGCACATCCTCCGCGGAAAGCATGTCGTTGTGTTTGACCAATGCTGGATTCAACCGATTAATGATGAGCGACGGGGCCCCTTTTTCCTCCGCTTCGAGAATGCCCACCACCCTGTCCGCATCGCGCACCGCGCTGACCTCGGGGTTGGTGACCACTATAACTTTGTCCGCGGCGGCGATGGCATTTCGAAAACCGCGCTCGATGCCTGCGGGCGAATCGATCAACACAAAATCGTGATCGGCGCGCAAATCATTGCACAAGCGCGTCATGTCCGAAGGCGAGACCGCGCTCTTGTCCCGCGTTTGAGCAGCAGGAATCAGGTAAAGTTCGGGATAATGTTTATCACGGATCATCGCCTGGCGCAGTTTACAGCGGCCTTCGATCACATCCACAATATCATAGACAATTCGATTCTCAAGACCCATGACCACATCGAGGTTGCGCAGGCCAATATCGCCGTCGATACAGACGACTTTTTTCCCATCTGCGGCCAGCGCAACGGCAAGGTTTGCAACAGCAGTGGTTTTTCCCACGCCGCCTTTTCCAGATGAAATTGTAATTACTTGAGCGGTCATGTTAATTCCTGTAAAAAAATATTTTAACCGGCATTCCAGGCTTCCGCCTGCAAACGGCCTTCGCCATTGATGCTGGCCACTTCCGGTCTCGGGTCCTTCTGCGGCTTCAAAATTGCAGAGACCTCGTCTGCGATGCGCAATTGAGTGGCCGACAGGTCCAGGGCGCAAATCACAGCATCCCGGTTCCCTTTTGCGCCGGCATGGATCATCCCGCGCACACGTCCCCAAACGATGACATTCCCCTCGGCGACAATCTCCGCACCGGGATTAACATCGCCAAACACAACCACATGGCCTGAAAACTCAATCCGGTTTCCCGAGCGAATGGTCCTGTTCAGGAACAGGGCAGTCTCCTCGCCCAGGTCGGTTACTGAAAACCGGCGCTGTTCCTCCGGGCGGGGCCTGGAAATGCGGGTCGCCAGCCCGAGCAATTGCGCGGTCTTTTCCGTCGTTGGCGATTCGCTGACCACCGCCCATAACGAGATGTTTCGTTCGGAGAGTTGATCGCGCAGATCAACCAGGTCATTCACCTTGAGAATCTGCGTGCCCACATCCATCGCGAGACGGGCGCCCTGGAAAAATGACGGGCGCGCGTCGATCTGCGCAAACAGGGCAAGGCGCTGATCCTCCCACAACGCATCGGAGAGCGTCGCCAGCAAGCCATCACGCAAGCCCTTGATGTGGACGAGAGAAGTGGTCTCTTCTTCCATAAGCATCGTTGAATTATAGCAGATGTTTTCAGGCAAAATACGGAAGCGGATTCGATACGCTATGAAAGTGAAATGATATGCATCTTGTCTGCAGGGGCAATCCGCCCCGCCCATCTTAACCCCTGAAACGCGGGGGCACGGGGTTTTTAATGGTTTTTCTCAGC
>Ga0172368_10006627_pt1 | contig 12394 bp, 12 predicted proteins | sample Lak11m_FD_114540 | JGI IMG/M metagenome (GOLD analysis project Ga0172368, IMG submission 114540) | Freshwater microbial communities from Kabuno Bay, South-Kivu, Congo - kab_022012_11m | ecosystem: Environmental > Aquatic > Freshwater > Lake | place: Democratic Republic of the Congo: South-Kivu...
CCGTGAAGGGCGACGTCCATGACATCGGCAAGAATATCGTCGGCGTGGTGCTGGCCTGCAACGGCTACGAGATCGTCGATCTCGGCGTGATGGTCGCCGCCGACAAGATCCTCCACGCGGCGAAGGAGCACAACGCGGACGCGGTCGGCCTCTCCGGCCTCATCACGCCTTCGCTGGAAGAGATGGCGCACGTGGCGAGCGAGATGCAGCGCCAGGGTTTCACCGCGCCGCTCTTGATTGGCGGGGCGACGACGAGCCGCGCCCACACCGCGATCAAGATCGCGCCCAACTACCAGGGTACGGTGGTCTATGTGCCGGATGCCTCGCGCGCGGTCGGCGTGGTGACGAAGCTGCTGTCCCAGGAGCAGGCCGCTGGCTACAAAGCCGAGATCGCTGCCGACTATGACAAAGTCCGCGCACAACACGCGAGCAAGCAGGGCTTGAAGCTGCTGACGCTCGCCGCGGCACAAGCCAACCGGGCGAAGCTGACTTACGCTCCATTCAAGCCGCGCCGGCCGGACGTCCGCCCGCTGTGCAAGATCGACCTGGCGACGCTCGCCCGCTATATCGACTGGGGCCCGTTCTTCCAGACCTGGGACCTGCCGGGCCGCTATCCGCAGATACTCGACGACGCACGGGTCGGCGAGCAGGCGCGCAGCGTTTTCAACGATGCGCAGGCGATGCTGAAGAAGATCATCGACGCTCAGTTATCAAAACCGTGGCTGACCGCCAACGCGGTGTTCGGCCTGTTTCCCGCGAACTGCGTCGGCGACGACATTGAAATCTATGCCGACGAGCGTCGCGAGAAGGTGTTGATGACTTGGCATGGCCTGCGCCAGCAGCACGAGCGGCCCGCCGGCCAGCCGAACCTGTGCCTCGCCGACTTCATTTCCCCGAAAGTCGGCGCGGGCGGGACGGCGCAACCCGATTACATCGGCGCCTTCGCGGTCACGGCCGGCATCGGCATCGAAGCGAAGCTCGCAGAATTCGCGGCGCAACACGACGACTATCACGCGATCATGCTCAAGTCGCTCGCCGATCGTCTCGCCGAGGCTGCTGCCGAGTGGCTGCACGAGCGCGTGCGCATCGACGACTGGGGCTATGCCCGCGATGCAGAGCAAGGCAAGCTGAGCGCCGACGATCTGATCGCCGAAAAGTACCAGGGCATCCGCCCGGCGCCCGGCTACCCGGCCTGCCCGGACCACACCATCAAAAAGGACTTGTTCGACCTGCTCGACGCGCCGGCCAACGCCGGTATGAGCCTGACCGAGAACTTCGCGATGATGCCGGCTGCCTCGGTGGCCGGCTTCTACCTTGCTCATCCGCAGGCAAAGTACTTCGCTATCGGCAAGATCGGCGAAGACCAGCTGGCGGACTGGGCGAAACGCAGCGGCATGGATGTCGCCGAAGCGAGGCGCTGGTTGGCCCCGCTGCTGTAGTCCTAAACCTCCCAAACTGAGCGGGCGTCGCTCGGTTTGCGAGGCAACCGACTGCCGGTTCGTTCCAGTCGCTTCTCTTCGTGCCCTTGAAAATAAGACGATCTCTAACCAATTGAGATGTAAGCATTTCTGCTAATTTGCGGGTTTATTTTCAAGGGCGCTTGAAAATAAACCCAACTCACCGTCGGGTAGCGGCGAGGGCTTTCGATACACCGTACCCCGTTTCCCATGAGTTTCGTCGCCGAAACCGCCGGTGCCCTGCGCGACCGGCTGGTGGCCGGCGCCGGCTTCGAGCGCAAGGAGGCGGCGGAATTCGTCGCCGCGGCACGTTCCGAGCAAGGGCGGCTCGATCTGGCGGCGCATCCCGAGCGCATCGTCATGCACCCGGTGGCGGTCGATCTGCCGGAGAAGCCCGACCTGCGGGTGGTGGCCAAGCCGATCCGCGAGAAGCTGAGTTGGGACGACAAGGCCGGAACGCTGACGATCACCAGACCGTTGAGCGTCGAGGAGACGGCGGAACTGATGAAGGCAGTGGCGGGCGAGCCCGCTCGCATGGCTATCGAGCAGGCGGCGGAGATTAGCCGCACGAGCGCCGTTGAGTTCTTCCAGACGCCGGCCGAGGCGGGCGAGCGCTTTGCTGTGCCGCAACTGGCGTTGCGGGTGCAGGGCGAGCTGGCGCTCTTCGACGATCCGGAAGTGCTCGACTATCCGTGGGACCTGTCGCTCTACGATGCCGCGCCGACCGACGAGGATCTTGCCGCACTGGGCGCCGCGCTCAAGGTCTCGGAAGGCGGCGAGATCGACATCGACGCGACATCGGGCAAGGTGGTGCAGCGCTTCATTCCCGATCTGCAGCGCGATCTTGGCCTTGCCTACCGACCCGAGCACTGGGACGAGGTGAAGCTGGCCGCCTGGCTCTGCCGAAACCTGCCCGAAACGACGGTGACCCACGCCGCCAAGCAGGCCTTCGTGTCCGGCTGGCTGAGCAATCTGATACTGCGGCCGGGCTTCAGCCTCGCGCGCGCCAACCAGCAAAAGTTCCTGATCCGCAATCGTATCGAGCAACGTATCCGCGAGCTGCGCGTGGCGGCCGCCAAAGCGGCTTATCAGAAGACGCTTTTCGGCGAGGATCGGAGGGAGCGCTTCGCCGTCGACGCGGCCCGTGCCTTCGTGTTCCATCCGCAGGCCTATGCTCCGGTGCGGGACTACGACGGCCGTTTCGGTGTGTTCGAATTCCGACGCCACTACCATGGCCGCGTCGGAGATTTCGACAGCAAGGAGGAATTCGAGTGTGCTGTATGGCTCGATCGGCAGGCGCAAATGGGCCGAATCAAATACTGGATTCGTAATCTCGTGCGCCGCGAAGGCAGTTCGTTCTTCCTGCAGAAAGCCGACGGGCGCTTCTTTCCAGACTTCCTGTGCGCCCTGCCTGGCGATGTCGTGCTGGCGGTCGAGTACAAGGGCGCTGATCGCTGGGCCCTTGCGGAAGATGACCGCTTGATCGGCGGCCTGTGGGAAGAGCTGTCCGGCGGCCGCTGCCGCTTCGCGATGGTGAAAGACAAGCGTTGGGACTGGCTCGACGCCAAGCTTTGAGGGCATAGCGTGCAAAATATCGCCCGCGACCAGCTTGAAGATTGGGCGAGACGGAACAATATGCCATCATCCGAAGCCGAAAAATGGCTCGCTCCCCTGTTGTGACCCCCAGGAGATTTTCATGACCGAATCCCAAGAGAACGACGGCCGCCTGTCCTTCAAGGAAGCGATTGCTTTCGTGATGCAGAAGAAACAGGCGGCTTTTTGCGCCATGCCGGTGTTCGGCGACCGTACCGACGACGAGGCGCAGACCGCCGAGGGTGCGCGCATTTTCGTCATCGAACCCGATCCCGAAGCCGATGGCGGCGACTGGCAGCTGCGTTTCGTTGCCGGCCCCTTCTTCTCCAACGCCTATGCGGCCAACGAGGTGCTTGCCCCCGACGAGGTGCCGGACAGCGTGCGCGAGCTGCGCTACCTGCCGACGCGCAGCCAGGAAGGCTGGTACGAGGAGCAGATCCAGGTGTTGATCCAGAAACTGGTGGAGGGCAGCGGCGTTTCCGCGCAGATGCCGGATTACGAGAGCATGCCGAGCCGCAAGGCCGAAGAGCAGGTGGTGTTCCCGGTCAATTTCATCGGCCGCGACGACGGCCCCGCGTCGCACTGACCTGCAAGGTCGACTACACGCCCCAAAGTACTGGCTTGCCGGCCGCATGGGCCTGGCGGAGCGTTTCCAGCAGCGGCAGTGCGCGGCGAGTGAGGCTGATGTCGATGTCTGCTGCGTCAGGGCCATCAGCTTCATCTCCCACACTACCAGGTGCCTCGGCGAGCAGATGGGCACGATGCTGCGGCCGGTCGCGCTCGATGGCCGCCGCCAGCCGGAAGATTGCCTCCGGCAGCTGCTCGACCGTGATGACGCCCTGTGGCGTCGCTTCCTTCCCGATCAGTTCGAGGAGCCGGCGCGCGACTTCTTCAAAATAGGGCAGGTCGGCGCAGGCATCCGACTTGAAGACCATCAGCGCCATGTTTCTTACAACAAGCGATCGGCCGAGTAGGCCAAGTGCCCCTCGCACAGCGTGTAGCGCACTTCGCCGGCCAGCGTGCGGCCGAGGAACGGGGTGTTCTTGCCCTGGCTCCTGAGCCGGCCGCGGCTGACCGTGAAGCGTGCCTGCGGATCGAAAACGCACAGGTCGGCGGGCGCGCCCACCGCCAGGCTGCCATAACCCTGCGCCGTCAGGCCGAGCACGCGCGCCGGCGCGGCGGTGATTTTTTCCAGCGCCTGGGGCAGGGGAATGTTCCGCTCGGTGGCCCATTCGAGGGTGAGCGGCAGCAGCAGCTCGAGGCCGGTGGCGCCGACTTCCGCCTGGTCGAAGGGCATCTGCTTGGCATCATCGTCGACCGGCGTGTGGTCGGAGCACAGCGCGTCGATGCTGCCGTCGGCAAGGCCGGCGGCAAGCGCGTCGCGGTCGGTGGCGTCGCGCAGCGGCGGGTCGAGGCGTGTCTGGGCATCGAAATAGCCGATGTCGCGGTCGCACAGGTGCAGGTGATTGAGGGTGACGTCGCAGGTCACGGCAAGGCCCCCGGCGCGCGCGGCGCGGATCAGCGCCAGCCCGGCCGCCGAGGAGATGCGCCGCACATGCAGGCGCACGCCGGTCGCGGCGGCCAGTTGCAGCAGGGTCGCCAGTGCCACGGTTTCGGCAACGACGGGAATGCCCGGCAGGCCGAGGCGGGCGGCGATGGCACCGTCATGAGCGACGCCGCCGTGGGCGAGGTGGCTGTCCTGCGCCTGCAGCCAGACCGGCAGGCCGAGCGTGGCGGCATATTGCAGGGCGCGCATCAGCACCTGGGTATCGACGATGCTGTGGTTGGCCTGGCCGAAGGCGATGCAGCCGGCCTCGGCGAGTTCGGCCATCTCGGTGAGGCGCTGTCCGGCCAGCCCGACGGTGAGCGCGCCCAGCGGGTGCACCTGGGCGAAGCCCGGCTGGCGGGCGCGATACTTGAGCATCTCGACCAGCCCCGGCTCGTCGAGCGGCGGATCGGTATCGGGCGGACAGACCAGGCGCGTCACGCCGCCGGCCGCCGCCGCCGCCATTTCCGATTCGAGCGTCGCCCGGTATTCGAAGCCCGGTTCGCGCAGGCGCGCCGAGAGGTCGATGAGGCCGGGACAGACGATGCAGCCGGCGGCCTCGATTACGCCCTCGGCACGGAAGCCGCGCGGCGCCGTCTCGCCGACGCCGACTATTTTGCCGTCCGCGACGAAGACGCTCGCCGCGCCGTCGAAGCCGCTGGCCGGGTCGATGACGCGGCCGTTTTTGATCTCGATCTTCATGACTGCACCCCTCCGCTGCCGCCGGCGAGCATGCTCATCACCGCCATGCGCACCGCGATGCCGAAGGTGACCTGCGGCAGGATCACCGCCCGGTCGCTGTCGGCTACCGCCGAATCGATCTCGACGCCACGATTCATCGGTCCGGGGTGCAGGACGATCGCGTCGGGCTTGGCGAGCGCGAGCTTTTCCGGCGTCAGGCCCCAGGACTTGAAGTATTCCTGCGCGCTTGGCAGCAGCGCGCCCTGCATGCGTTCGTTCTGCAGGCGCAGCATCAGCACCACATCGACGCCGCGCAGGCCGTCGGCGAGATTGTGACAGACGGTGAGCGGCGCGCCTGGTGGCGAACCTTCGATCATCTGCGCTGCTGCCGTCGGCAGCAGCGTTTGCGGGCCGACCAGGCGGATGTCCGGCACGCCGAGGGTGACGAGCGCGTGCAGCTGGCTGCGGGCGACGCGCGAATGCAGGATGTCGCCGACGATGGCCACCGACAGCTGCGTGAAATCCTTCTTGTAGTGCCGGATCGTGAACATGTCGAGCAGGCCCTGCGTCGGGTGCGCATGGCGCCCGTCGCCGGCATTCACGACATGAATGTGATCGCGCTTCGTCGCGGCGAGGTGCTGGGCGATCAGGTAGGGCGCGCCGGAGGAGGCGTGGCGCACGACGAACATGTCGGCCTGCATCGCCGACAGGTTGTCGACGGTGTCGAGCAGGCTCTCGCCCTTAGCCGTCGATGAGGTGTTGATGTTGAGGTTGATGACGTCGGCCGAGAGGCGCTTGGCGGCGATCTCGAAGGTGGTGCGAGTGCGCGTCGAATTCTCGAAGAACAGGTTGAAGACGCTCTTGCCGCGCAGCAGTGGCACCTTCTTCACTTCGCGCTCGGCCACCGCGGTGAAGGGCGTGGCGCGGTCGAGGATGTCGAGCAGGATCTCGCGCGGCAGGCCGTCGAGGGTCAGCAGGTGGATCAGCTCACCATGCTCGTTGAGTTGCGGGTTACGGTTCATTTTTCGCTCAGGCGGAAGCTCAGTTGACCATCGGGGCCGCGTTCCAGGTCGAGGCTCTGGGCGGCCGGCAGCGGGGCGGATAGCGTCAGCGGGCAGTAGGTCGGGCAGATCGGCAGCTCGCGGCCGCCGCGATCGACCAGCACGGCCAGTTCGACCTTCGCCGGCCGGCCGTAGTCGAACAGTTCGTTGAGGGCGGCGCGGATCGTGCGTCCCGTGTAGAGGACGTCGTCGACCAGGATCAGGTGCGCGCCGGCGATCTCCGGCAGCTGCGATGGGCGCCCGCCGTTGCGCAGCCCGCCGCCGAGATGATGGTCGTCGCGATGGAAGGAAACGTCGAGGCTGGCCAGCGGCGTGGCGAGGCCGAGTCGCTGGTGGATCGCTTCGGCGACCCAGACGCCGCCGGTATGGATGCCGACCAGCCGGGTTGCCGGCGTGACGGTGGGCCGCAGCAGCGCGGCCAGCCGCTCGATGAGCTCAGTGGCCGATGGCAGGAGGAGTGGAGTGGGCATGATGTTCGTCGAACCAGGCTTGCAGGATCACGGCGGCGGCCTCGGCATCGAGCCGCGCCTTGTTTTTGCGCTTGTCACCGCCGAGTCGGGACTCGGCGACGGCAGAGGAATAACGTTCGTCGGCGAGTTCCACCGGCCGGCAAAAGCGCGCCGCCAGCTGGCGTGCGAAGCGCTCGCAACGCGCGGCGAGGGGATGGGGCGCGTCGCGGTCGACGTGCGCGGGCCGGCCGACGATCAGGCGGGCAGGCTGCCACTCATCGACCAGCTTGCCGATGGCCGCGAAGCGCTGATCGTTGGCTTCTGCATCGAGCGTGGCGAGCGGCCGTGCGCTGGCCAGCAGGGTCTCGCCGATGGCGATGCCGATACGCTTTTCGCCGAAGTCGAAGGCCATCACCGTTTCGCTTTCCTTGTGCTCGTCAGGCATGGCCGGCGACGTCGGAAAGCCGCGCGAAATCGATGCCCAGCAGCTGCAGCGCGGCCGGCAGGCGCTCCTCTGCGGGCAGGGCGAAGAGGATCTCCGGGTTGGCGGCGACGGTGAGCCAGGCGTTCTGCGACAGCTCCCATTCGAGCTGGCCGGCGGCCCAGCCGGCGTAGCCAAGCGTGACCAGCACGTCCTCGGGTTCGCCGCGCTCGCTCATCGCCTGCAGGATGTCGCGCGAGCTGGTCAGCCCGATGCTTTCGTCGACCGACAGCGTCGACTGCCAGTCGCCCAAGGGGCGGTGCAGCACGAAGCCGCGGTCGGTCTGCACCGGCCCGCCGAAATACACTGGCAGATTCTCGAAAAGTGCCCGCTGCGGCCCTTGGGCGAGCTCGACGCTGACGCGCTCGAACAGCGTGGCGAGGTTGAGGTCGAGCGGTCGATTGACGACGATGCCGAGGGCGCCTTCCTGGTTGTGCTCGCACAGGAAGGTGAGGGTATGAGCAAAATTCGGATCGGTCATGCCCGGCATGGCGATCAGGAAATGATTCGCGAGGCTGACGGATTCGATTTCGCTATTCATGGTGTCGGCGGCATTGTAATCTTTCGGCGTCCGCCTGCCTGTCCTTCCGCTATGACTTCCGCCCTCGTCTGGTTCCGCCGCGACCTGCGCGATTTCGACCATGCCGCGCTTGCCGCGGCGCTGCGCGATCATAGTCGCGTCTACTGTGCCTTTGTCTTCGACACCGACATTCTCGATCTGCTGCTGGCGCGCGGATTGAAGGCCGACCGGCGCGTGGATTTCATCCTGCGTGCGGTGCGGGAACTGGATGTCGCGCTCAAGGCCAGGGGCGGCGGCCTGATTGTCCGGCATGGCTGTGCGGCCGAGGAGATTCCGTGGTTGGCGGCGACGCTTGGCGTCGCTGCCGTCTATGCCAATCGTGACTACGAACCCTTCGCCCGCGAGCGCGATGGCCGGGTCGCGGCACGGCTCGCGGCCGACGGCCGCGGCTTTGTCGACGCCAAGGATCAGGTGATCTTCGAGCGCGACGAGGTGCTCACCCAGGCCGGCACCCCCTTCACGGTATTTACGCCTTATGCGCGGGCCTGGCGGGCGAAACTGACGCCGGCTGATCTGGCCGAACACGATTGCGTGCCGCGTTCCGGGCAGCTGGCGCTGCCCGACGCCGTCCCGCTGGCGCCGACTTTTACCTTGGCACAACTGGGTTTCGCGCCGACCGACCTGAAGATTCCCTGCGGCATGTCCGGCGGCGCGCAGCTGTTCGAAGATTTCCTGACACGCATCGACCGCTATCGCGAGACGCGCGACTTTCCGGCCGTGAAAGGCGTTTCCTACCTGTCGCCCCACCTGCGCTTCGGCACGGTGTCGATCCGCCGGTTGGCCGCCGCTGCTTTCGCGGAAAGTCTGCAACCCAGCGGGAAAGGCGCAGAGACGTGGCTCAATGAGCTGATCTGGCGCGAGTTCTACCAGATGATCCTCTGGCAGCGCCCCGCCGTGGTCCATCACGCCTTCCGGCGCGAATGCGACGCGCTGCGCTGGGATGTGCGGCCGGACCTGCTTGCCGCCTGGCAGGCGGGCCGCACCGGCTATCCGCTGGTCGATGCGGCGATGCGCCAGCTTTCGCAAAGCGGCTGGATGCACAACCGGCTGCGCATGGTGACCGCCTCGTTCCTGACCAAGGACCTCGGCATCGACTGGCGGCAGGGCGAACAGCATTTCGCCGACGGGTTGCTCGATTACGAACTGGCCTCCAATAACGGTGGCTGGCAGTGGGCTGCCTCGACGGGCTGCGACGCGCAGCCGTGGTTCCGCATCTTCAACCCGGTCACGCAGTCGGAAAAGTTCGACCCCCAGGGCAGGTTCATCCGTCGCTATGTGCCCGAGCTCGCGGACGTGTCCGACAAGTTCATCCACGCCCCCTGGAAAATGCCCACGCCGCCGGCCGGCTATCCGGCGCCGGTTGTCGATCATGCCGCGGCCCGCGAACGCACACTGGCGCGTTTCGCGCGGCTGCGCCACGGCGCTTGAGGGCGCGGGCTTTCGGATAGAATCGACGACACCCGCCGCTTCGCGGCTTTATTCGTTCGCCATGTCCGCTTCCCTGCCACCCGTCGTCATGAGTTTCGCCGCCGCCGATCCGACCTGCGGCGCGGGTTTGCAGGCCGACCTGCTGACGCTGGCTGCGCACGGCTGCCATCCGCTCACGGTGGTGACCGCGTTGACCGTGCAGGACACGGTGGGCGTCGAGGAGCTGCAGTCGCTCGAACCCGGCTGGGTCGCCGACCAGGCGCGTGCGCTGCTCGAGGACATGCCCGTCGCCGCCTTCAAGCTTGGCCTGCTCGGTAGCGTCGAGACCATCAGCGTGATTGCCGAGGTGCTCTGCGACTATCCCGACACACCGGTGGTGCTCGACCCGGTGCTTGCCTCGGGACGCGGCGACGTCTTCGCCGACGAGGAAACCATCGCCGCGCTGGTCGAGCTGCTGCTGCCGCTCACCGATGTCCTCACGCCGAACAGCCTCGAGGCGCGCCGGCTGGCGCAGGAACTCGGCGGCGCGACGCCGGTGGACCTTTCCGAATGCGCGCGGCGTCTCGTCAATGCCGGTTGCGGTCACGTGCTGGTCACCGGCACCCACGAACCCGGCGCGCGGGTCGTCAATACCCTCTATGGTTCGCACGGCCCGGTGCGGCAGGACGACTGGCAGCGTCTGCCGGGCAGCTATCACGGCTCGGGCTGCACGCTCGCCTCGGCGATCGCCGCCAATCTGGCCTGGGGCCAGCCGCTCGATGCGGCAGTCCGCACGGCGCAGCAATACACCTGGCAATGCTTGGCGCAGGGATTCCGCCCGGGCATGGGCCAGTATCTCCCCAACCGGCTGTGGCGCGCGTCCGCGCCCGCCGTCGATGCCGCGGAGCGTGCCGATGTCCGTATCTGCTGAGACGCCGCCGCGCCTGGCCGGCGTATATGCCCTGACGCCGGACGACAACCTGCTGCCGCGCCTGGCGGCGCTGGTCGACAGCGCCCTGCAGGGCGGCGTGCGCTGGGTGCAGTATCGCAACAAGGCCGCCACGCCGGCGCTGCGGCATGCGCAGGCGACCGAGCTGCTGCGCGTCTGCCGCGCCCACGGCGCACGACTGATCATCAACGACGATGTCTGGCTGGCCGTCGAGATCGGCGCCGACGGCGCCCATCTCGGCCGCGACGACATTCCCGGCGGTAGCCTGCAGACCGCCCGTGACGCCCTCGGTCCTAAGCGCATCCTCGGCGTGTCCTGCTATGACGAGCTGGCGCGCGCGCGCGTGGCCGTTGATGCCGGCGCTGATTACGTTGCCTTCGGCAGCATGTTTCCGTCCATCAGCAAGCCGCAGGCGACGCGGGCACCGCTCGACATCCTGCGCACGGCAAAGCGCCAGTTCAAGGTGCCGGTGGTGGCGATCGGCGGCATCACGACGAAGAATGCCGCCGAGGTGCTGACGGCGGGTGCCGACATGATCGCCGTGCTGTCTGACCTCTTTAACGCCATGGACATCCGCAAGCAGGCGGAAAAATTTCAAAAACTCTGCAAGGAACATCACTCATGAGCCGCAATGCCGATCTCTTCGACCGCGCCCAGCGCTGCATTCCGGGCGGCGTGAACTCGCCGGTGCGCGCCTTTCGCTCGGTAGGCGGCACGCCGCCCTTCTTCGCGCGCGGCGCCGGCGCCCACGTCTGGGACGAGGATGGCCGGCGCTTCATCGACTACGTGTGCTCCTGGGGCCCGCTGATCCTTGGCCATGCCGATGCCGATACCGTGCGCGCGGTGCAGGACGCCGCGGCCAAGGGCCTGTCGTTTGGCGCGCCGACCGCTGCCGAAGTCGAGCTTGCCGAGCTGCTCGTCGCGCGCGTGCCGAGCCTCGAAATGGTGCGCCTGGTGTCCTCCGGCACCGAGGCGACGATGAGCGCGATCCGCCTGGCGCGCGGCTTCACCGGCCGCGACATGCTGGTCAAATTCGAGGGCTGCTATCACGGCCATGCCGACAGCCTGCTGGTCAAGGCCGGCTCCGGCATGCTGACTTTTGGCAATCCGTCGTCGAGCGGTGTGCCCGCGGATCTGGCCAAGCACACGCTGGTGCTCGGCTACAACGATCCGCAGCAGCTCGCCGACACCTTTGCCAGGCACGGCGACGCGATCGCCTGCGTGATCGTCGAGCCGGTGGTCGGCAACATGAACCTGATCCGGCCGACGCCCGAGTTTCTCCGCGCGCTGCGCGAGCTATGCACAAAGCATGGCGCGGTGCTGATCTTCGACGAGGTGATGACCGGCTTTCGCGTCGGGCCGGGTTCCGCGCAGGGCCTGTTCGGCATCGTGCCGGACCTGTCGACCTTCGGCAAGGTGGTCGGCGGCGGCATGCCGCTGGGGGCCTTCGGCGGCCGTCGCGACATCATGGAAAAGATCGCGCCGCTCGGACCGGTCTATCAGGCCGGCACGCTGTCCGGCAATCCGCTGTCGGTGGCTGCCGGGCTGGTCACGCTGAAGAAGATCGCCGCCCCCGGTTTCTACGAAAACCTGACGGCGAAGACCCGGGCCCTGGTCGATGGTCTCGTTGCGGTGGCACAGAAGCGTGGCGTGAGCTTCAGCGCCCAGTCGGTGGGCGGCATGTTCGGCCTCTATTTCGCCGCCACGCCGCCGACCTGCTACGCCGAAGTGATGGCCTGCGACACCAAGGCTTTCAACCACTTCTTCCACGCCATGCTGGAGCAGGGCGTCTATTTCGCGCCATCGGCCTTCGAGGCCGGCTTCGTTTCGGCGGCGCACACCGAGGCCGACATCGCGGCGACGCTGGCCGCGGCCGACGCGGTGTTCGCCGCGGGATAAGAAAGTCGGTCCTGACGGGACGGCGCGAAGCACATGGATGATTCGCCGCGCAGCTTCAACCTGACGCGCTATTTCTCGCTGCTGTCGTTCATCCTGATCGCGCTCGCCGGCGGTCTGCTCGGTGTCTATTTCGAAGACCTGCATCTGCGCCTGGTGGCGCTGGCGGTGCTCACGCTGCTGTTCCTCTTCCAGCTCTTCGTGGTGCGTCGCGCGCAGGGCATTCTCGAGCAGCAGAGCCAGGCGCTCGAAGAGGCCAACCGCGAGCTCGACCATCGCGTCCAGCAGCGCACC
>Ga0172368_10006629_pt1 | contig 12386 bp, 9 predicted proteins | sample Lak11m_FD_114540 | JGI IMG/M metagenome (GOLD analysis project Ga0172368, IMG submission 114540) | Freshwater microbial communities from Kabuno Bay, South-Kivu, Congo - kab_022012_11m | ecosystem: Environmental > Aquatic > Freshwater > Lake | place: Democratic Republic of the Congo: South-Kivu...
AAGGTGAGACCTCACCCCATTTTCAAGCGGGAGGGCGATTCCCTGCGTGTGGACATGCCGGTCACCATTGGAGAGGCCATGAATGGCGCAGAAATTACTGTACCCACGCCGGACGGCCCTGTCCAGCTCCGAGTGCCAAGAGGCACAAGGTCCGGTCAACGGCTGAGACTAAAGGGCAAGGGAGTCCCGAACCTCAAGACAAAGACGCCGGGAGACCTTTATGTAACGGTGCGAGTACAGATTCCTGCCACCGATGAACAGGAGGCATTGGAACTGGCGAGAAAACTTGATAAGTTTTATAGGGCAGATATCCGAAGAGATATCAACCTCTAAGTGAATCACAACCGACTGGACAACGATCTGGTTAGAGGCAGGGAATGAGCCAGGACTACTATTCGAGGCAACAGGTTATTGAAATATTTGGCTTTGACGAGCGTTTCCTCGACGAGTTAGAAGAGGAAGAGCTTGTTTTTTCACTCGAGATAGACTGCTGCCCAGAGCGAGTGTTCACCTTCGATCAGATAGATCGCATCCGGATTATCAATAATCTCGTATCGGATCTCAATGTGAACCTCCCTGGCGTAGAGGTCATCTTGGAGATGAGAGAAAATATGATCCGCATGCAACGCCAGTTTGACAAGATCTTGGAAGCCATTGTGAAAGAATTGAAGACACGGCTTGGCGAAACCCCATGATCAAACCTTTCCGCTAATACAGGACTTTTTGGACTCCTCTCGATGCTGCTTATTATAGAGGCATCTACCAAGGATTGAGGCCTCCTCTGAGTACTAATTGAGACATGCTCGAACCTAGTTGCGAATTTAGGTATCCTTTGGGCGTTTATGTTATTGGCATCCGAGCGGAAATTTAGCCACTACAGCAGCTATTCTCGAAACTTATCAAGAGATTGCTTGGCTTAGCTCGTGCTAACACCTCGATGGCCTTCTTATCATTGCGACGAGCCGAAGGCGACTAAGTCTTCTCAGTTCGCATCAATCAGGCAGCTAAGTCCATGACGAATTCACGTTCACTTTCGAGAAGCGTTATAATATCCTGGATGCAGGATTACGTCCTGCGTGACGAATCGAGCCTAGTATTTATAATAACCGAAGATGCCACATGCGTGCAGCAAGTTTCAAATATGATCGTGTCCAATTAGATCGGCAGGTGTTTTTGCCAAAGCACCTTCGCGAATGCCTGTCAGGGGAGTGTTGGGGCTCATCATCGCATTGTCTTGCCGTCACCCTACTCATCCTGCTGCTAGCCATTCACTGGACCGTGCTTGCCCCTTTTGCGAGCAGTGAAACCAACCCCGCAAAAATCCTAGCTCAGGTAAAGTCTGAAAAGAGCGCGGCAAAGCGCATCCTGGTTCTGGACGAAGCCCTAAAGGACCAGTCACTGAAGGGTAAAACCCTTTCAGGTTTTTTTTTCGAGCGGGCCATGGCTTACAAAGAAGTCGGAGACTGCTTCAAGGCAATACAGGATCTCGATTCTGCGTTCGCCCATTTTCGGGGGGCATTTCCTGCTTTGATTGAAAAGGCAGAGTGTCTCTTGCAGCTTGAGCAGGTTGACGAAGCATCTCGAATCCTTGAAATGCACCTCCTTTCACGGCCGAATAGCGCGCGGGGATACGTGCTGAAGGGAATTATCTTCGAGAAGGAAGGATTTCAGACCAGGGCTGAGGATGAATACAGTCGCGCCCTATATTATGACCCCAAGTTCCCAGCCGCCCTTGAAGCCAGGGCGAGACTTCGCTTAGCGCTAGGCAAGACGTCAGAAGCCCTGGCTGACTCTACCCACTGGATCGAGATTTTCCCCCGCAACAAAGAAGCCTTGCTGCTAAGGGCACGGATTCACGCGAAGTTCAAGAACTACGCCGACGCTTTGCGGGATTATACCGCTGCAGAGCAGATCGACCCCAACGACAAACGCATATTACGCGACAAGGTCGAACTTTACTTGAAGACCAATCAGCCTGACAGCGCTCTAGAAAGCCTCAGTGCCAGACCCAAAGCGGACGGAGAGACTCCTGAATTCCTCGTTTATCAGGCCCGAGCAATGACATTGAAAAAATCTTTCTCCACTGCGGAGGGGCTTCTAAAAAAGGCTGCGTCTATGGACGAGTCGTATGCCCCAGCCTTTCTGTTTCTTGGAGAGTCTCGGTTTCGCGAAAGAGATTATGACGGAGCCCTCGAGTACTTCAACCGCGCCTTGGGACTGGATCCAAAGCTGCTCGAGGCATACAAGCAAAGGGCGAGGGTCTTCCTGGAGCTAGGGGAACCAGCCAGGTCAGGCAGCGATCTTGCCCAAGCCACCCGATTGGACCCGGCAGACGGCGAGGTATCGCTCTTGAGAGGCAAGTCCAACATGGCGAGATTCCTTTACGAGGAAGCCGCGGAGGATTTTGGCCACGCTATCGCAAGTTTGCCCGGGGACGTCAGGCCTTTCTTTTATCGGGCGCTGGCCTATATTCGGTTAGCTGAGTATTCGGCTGCTCTTTTAGACCTGGATGCGGTTATAAAAGAGAAACCACATTCACCAAGGGCGCTGACTATGAGAGGCGTTGTCTGGTACTGCCTAGGACACAATACCAAGGCTTTGCATGACTTCAATCAGTCACTATTGATAGATCCGGACGATCCGGTGCTGCACAACAACAGGGGCTATTTTTTGTACAAGACAGGCCAATATGACGCCGCAATTAAGGACCTTGAAACGGCCCTGCGATTCAAGGATGATTATGCGACCGCTCAGATTAATTTGGAATGTGTTAAAAACTTGCGGAATGCGGAGCCGCTCTTTCAACATACGAGCAAGCCTTAAGAGTACGGACGACCTCCACAGTCGCTGCAATGATTGACCTCGATGACGCTGATGGAATAAGAAGACGTCTCTCCGACTGGGTTTATGATCTGTTGGACAAGTAGAAGAGGTGCGCGCGTAGCCTTTCATGGCGATTCCCAAAAGCAAACGCGGATTCCATGCGTTAGGTTGTCTTTTAATCCCCTGAAAAGGGAATTCAAAGGGATACTGTATGCCCGATCACGCCGGGCATCACAGGACATGAATTGAAGCGTTAATAAGGTGGTAGCCAATAGATTGGAGGCCATTTGAACGGCCTTGGCAGCCAACGGAAATAGTTCTCGATTCAGACACAACTATAGACAAATGCTATCGTCGTTAGCGCGCCCAGTGGGGGCGAAGATGGATGGTCAATAATCTTCTCATGGGATATATTGACGCTTTCAACCTTCAGGCGAAAGCGGGTTCCGTATCGAGGCCCACGACAAAATTTAATTCAAGATTTAGAAACTATCATGGGAACATGTAAATATAAGGCAGTACTAGCCGATCTCGACGGAACGATTAACCGGGGGAATCAACTAATCAGTGGGGCAGCCCAAACGTATAGTAGTCTCTGCGAAAAGGGCGTTAGGTGGATGTTTATATCGAACAGCGCGACAAGACTTGCTCAGGAACTGACCGAAAAAATCAATAGGCTCGGCCTCCCCGTTTGGCAAGATCAGGTCATCAACTCCGCGTCGGCGCTGCTTGAGGAGGTCACGAAGGGGTGGGCTGGTGCCAAGATTTTCGTGATAGGAGAGCCGTGCCTTAGGGCCGGGATAGTGGCGGCTGGTGGTATTGTTGAAGACGACCACGATAGAGTTGATATTGTGGTGGCGGCTATGGACGCAGATTTCCACTATAACAAGCTTAATGTAGCGTACCAGTTTCTACGAAAAGGGGCTTTGTTTTGGGCCACCAATCTCGATCCCACGTTCCCCACTGAAGGAGGCTTTGTACCGGGCGCAGGGTGTATCGTGGCTGCTGTTGCAGCGGCTATCGGCAGACGACCAGACAAAGTATTCGGCAAACCTGAGAATGACATGGCCTTGTTGGCGATGAAAAGACTTCATCTTTCACCCAGTGAATGCCTCATCGTCGGAGACAGGATGGATACGGATGTCCTTTTTGCACGGAACTCGGGGATAGACGCTGCTCTAGTGCTTACAGGAGCCACAAGTCGTGAGCAGTTGCCGCAGTATGACTTCAAACCAGATTACATCTTCGATGACATCAGCGGGATTCAACAATTGTTTGTGGAGAAAATCAGATGAATGAATTGGAAAAACTCTACGAAATGCTCAAGAGGGTCCAGGAACCGAAAGGTTACTTCTTTAACAAAAACAAGAGCAAGGTTCTTGAGCTCCTCGAAGGGCTCGTGGCCAACAAACAGCGCTACGGATACATGAGCTGTCCGTGTCGATTGGCTGCCGGAAATAGGGAAAAGGATAAGGATATTATCTGCCCATGCGAATATCGAGAGGCAGACGTAATAGAGTACGGGAGCTGTTACTGCGCATTGTATGCCACGAAGGAATGGAATGAAGGCAAAATTCCCGACGCTTATGTTCCTGAAAGAAGGCCTCCTGACAAATTTTATTGACTACGGTGTTTCTCTGAATTTGTGTCTAAATCAAAGGATGTCGTTGTAAGGTTTTCCATAACTGCTTAGGCACGTTGAAGGTGTTGGCGCTTTATGGAATTAGCTCTTCAGGCCATGTATTGTCATGCCCGACGCGATCAGGCATCCAGAGTTCCCGGCATCCCGTTTTCACGGGAATGACAGAGGGACAGGTGCATGGAATTCGCGCCCATTTCCGGGAATCGCTATAAAGGCGGTATGCTCCTACGTGGGAGATCGAGAAAACATCTTGCCGGGGTGCTGTAGAATCAGACCGCGCAGTTCCAGTTCAAGAAGCACTCCGGCTAGCTTACCTGCGTCGATAGTGAGATGTTCACAAAGGATGTCGATATGTACAGGGTCCAGGTCTATGGCATCGAAGACCTTTCTGCCCATCTCTGACAGCTCTTCTAAGTAGTCGATATCGATCTTCGGGGGAGGGGGGAGGGTACTCTTTTCTTGCGAGAAGAGTATTTCTATGACGTCTTGTGCAGACTCTACCAAGGCTGCGCCTTGTTTCAGCAAATGGTGAGGGCCCCATGAGCGTTTGTTGAATACACTCCCCGGCAGGGCAAAAACTTCTCGGTTTTGGTCCAGAGCGTGCGCCGCAGTAATGAGGGAACCGCTTCGGGGAGCGGCCTCGACGATGAGCGTCCCCTTTGTTAGGCCCGAGACGATTCTATTTCGCCGATAAAAGTTTGTTTTTAGCGGTGCTACGCCAGGTCTGAACTCACTAATGATCGCTCCTTGTTGTTCGATGACGCTTACGAGGTCTTTGTTTTCCCTTGGATAGCAAATATCAATTCCACAGCCCAAAACGCCTATGGTGCGTCCATCGTTGCGTATCGCCGCCCAGTGGGCCGCGGTGTCTATGCCCCTCGCAAGGCCACTCACAATTGTAACTCCTGCGTGAACCAGGTCCCGGGTAATCGCTTGTGCCAGCTCAATGCCATAGCGTGTAGGATTTCTGGTGCCCACAACGGCAACTGCTTTCGAGTCTTCTGGGGTGAAACGACCCCGTGCGAAGAGCAGAGCTGGGGGATCGTAAATCTCTTTTAGGTTCTGAGGATACTCGGCGTCCCACCGAGTAATGACGTGGGCACCCAGGTTGGAGATGATTTCCATCTCCTTAAGGATTTCAGAGGCGTCAGGACTGAACCCAACAATATTATCTGCGACGCGCTCAGACAATCCAGCTTGTGATCGTATGTCTTTCTTGCTAGCCTGGAAGATCTTCTCGGGAGATGAAAACGCTCGTATCAACCGTGCGATTGATATAGGACCCAACCCGGGCACACGCTCCAGCGCCAACCAATAAGACAAAGGGGTGTGAGCATTCGTCTCATTCACTACAGAGAGATCCTCTCAGAATCCTAGGCGAGAGATTGGCGCCGCGTAGATTCAATCTGACACACTCTTGACAACATCGCCTGGCACAATTTCTTCCCGGCAGCGTGTGATAAGAATGGTCGCATTCTTGTCAAAGGTTTTCAAGACAATCCCCTCCCCCATGTAAGCATCCGGGTTCAATGTCCATCGAGGAAAATAAGGATCAGCAACTGGCTCTGCCGGTCGATAGATGTTTACCAACGTTCCATCACTTACACCGTCGCATTCTCCCCGGTCAACGAAAACTACATCATTTTCTGAAGAGCTGTTGAGAAAAGAATAGCCCTCCTTGTTGGCTGTCGCCAGTATTACGCCGGTGAACAACCGATGAGTCTTTGAAGGTACTATCTGCTTGGCGCGAGGCACGTAAAAACATACCTTGTTTCCCCGTTCTATCTCAGCATAGCTCTCCAAGACAATGCCCGTTATAAGGTCGTGGCCGGTACTCACGATCTCCACCTCCCCTACAACGTCCGTTAGGTACCCAATCTCCTTGGTGAAATCTACTGGATGATACAAAGGTCCTTTATCCCGATAAACGCCAAAACGATCCCCCACAAGTATCTTCTGTCTTTTGGATGGACGAAAGCGGATATAGATAAGATCTCTTTCTAGAAAGCGCTCTTTGTTCCGATCAACCCCGCTGACGACATAGCCCCATGCTAGGGTGGGAACTGAACTCAAACGGTATCTAAAATACTGTTTGTCATACGGAATACCTTGAAACGGGACCTTATTGACCAGATAGAGGACCTCATCCGGCATACCCGTAGGAGGGTTGTACCTTTCATCTGCGACTACCGCTTCCGACCTCGAGTCGTATAGGTACAGCTTCGTTCCAGGGATGAGTTCTCGAGTGACTGCACCTCTAAACCCGCCCGGTCCCAGCACTGACGGGTTCTGACTCCCAAGCGCTCTGCCGAGGCTGGCGTCGCCATAATACTTGCGTGCAATCTTGGCGAGGGTATCTCCCACTGCTGCGACGCATTCATTTATGGGACGTGGGAAGATCTCGAAAGCGTAGGACAGATCGTTTTGCGCGATTAAGAGGGCGAAGGCAAGTATGACAAGGGGGGTTGTTGTTTGTTTGGTGGATTTCATGTCGGGGGAGGCTCTTTAGTCAAGTATTACATTAGTTATTATTCCTAACTATGATAAACTATATTATTTTCTATCTAATTTGATGTCAAGTGTTTTCCGCCTTTCCCCTGTCGCCAAAATCCTCGCATATAGCGGCTTGAAATTGACCGCGAATTCGACAAGGGCACGTGAGAAACTGGACAGTACTTTCGAGAACCGCTGTAATGACGCCAATAGAAATAGCTGATGGGATAGGCTCATTCTCATTTACATGTATGAGAATTAGATGTTACTTGGACATATTTTGCAATACTAAGTTGTCCACGGACATGAGGACGAGATCCCTAGGAGTTACCTTCTCGAGGAAGCCTTCAACTGAGTAGGACAACCCCGTGTCGTCGAGGCGTTCCATGAGTTCATAATATCGGTTCCCGAGGCAGCGCAAAATTCGTAGCTTCTGCTGAACGGATGCGCGTTGGGCGAATACAACGTGGAACAGTAGGATTCCAGTGCAATCGTCACTCTTGTCTGGGTAGAGGGGGATGACGAGTAAATTTTCTTGTCCGAGCCGGCCGGAACTCCAGATGGCTCTACGAAGCCTAAGGGCTGTTTTCTTGCTTCCGCCCGCGCAGTTAGGAGCGTCGTAACGGGATTCTTTGCCTTCGCATATTCCTGATCTTGCGATGGTCTTAATAGCGGGAGAATCCGGGGCGCATGAAGGTGCCTTCGTATCGGTTTCGTACAGCACTTTATAGTGAAGGCCTCCTGTTACGTCAGAGATGACTGGTCCGAGATTTTTCAGCATGCGTAGGTCTGCTTCCTTTATTTCTTGGATGTCTGCCGACAATTTCTCCATTGTCTTCAAGAAGACTGTGGGCAAGACGACCTGAGGTCGCGATATCCCTACCGTGACGGTCTTGGCCTGGTGCCGAATTGTGTCAATCGGGCGAGTCACTTCGTCCAAGGCTTGCTTGAGGGTACCTATGCCTTCCACAAGGACGTCAGCGGGCGCTTCTTGGAGGGCTTCAGCAAGAACTCTATCGCGGGAAATGAAAAGTGCAGCCACGCTGGATGCGGGCAATGAGGCGTTCATTTCGCCCTCTTGTATCATGGTGGATAACTCCTGCCAGGCCGCGCGGACCGCGGCTGGATTCCAAGCGCTAGGATCCTCGAGGGCGACGGTAAGCATCGTGCGAAGATTTCTTATAATATCTGCATGGGCGTCAATGGCCTTGGCTGCGTAAAAACCCCACAGGTGCCCGGCCACCGTGGCTGTAACGAATCCCAAGTCAGCTCCTGTTGTTGGCACTTCAATGACGCTTTCGGCGTAGCCGTGGAATCGTTTTTCCCCGCGAGCACATATAACCAAAGGCCTGCCGTTGTGAGCCTTAAAGATAGACACTTCTTTAGCCGTGTCCTGCACTATCTCTTCGGGGAGTTCGTTTGCCACAACTATGGTAAGGGGTTCCGTGGACAGATCGATGTGTTTCTTGTCTTCGGTAAAGTCACAAGGTATGGATTTGTAACATAGTTCGCTCAGTTTGATGCGAATTTCGTCCGCGGCGATTTTGTTTGGGCCATTCCCAACGACGGCCCAATTTCTGCTGGTGGGGCCGTAGCGTTCTGCGAGTTTCTGTATGGCCGGGGCGTGATCGAGCACCCATTGAATGTCCGATGGCAGTCTCTCCAATTCCTCTATATCATGGAAGATCTCATCTTCAGAAAGACTTCCGAATTCTTGGGCTAGCAGCAGAGCCGTGAGTTTGCCTGCTGCAACTTGTGAATAAAATGCCTTGGTGGACGCCACCGCCATTTCAACGTCTCTGCCGTCGCTGGTGTAGAAGTATGAATGGGCTTTTTCTACGAGCGGAGAGTTGCGTCTGTTGACAATGGCATGAATCCATGCCCCCTGGGATGCAGCCACATCCACGGTTCGATTTGTGTCTGTGGTGGTGCCGCTTTGAGAAATTGCGATAAGCAGTGTATCCACGAGTGGTTCAGTGGAGAGGAATCCGGACATTTCCGATGCCTTACTCCATTGAACAATTATGCGAGATTTTGCCAGAGATTTTGCCACAAGATGCGCTACGCCCATTGCCGCCACGGAAGCGGTACCCTGTCCAATTACCATGACTCGTCTGATAGTTGGGAGGCCGGCGTCCCTGATACGGCTGATCAGGGCTCCAAAGGATTCGTAGCCCTCGGCATTGAATTCGATCCTGCCGATGCCCTTCCTGTACTTGCCTTTTATGGTCTTGAAGACGCTTAGGGATGCTTCGTGAATTTCCTTTTCAAAGTAGTAGTCATACCGCCCGCGAAATATGTCACGCGAGTGTATGTAAATGGGCACTGCTTTGGGTTCGAACAGCCCTTTGTCGTCGAGATACCTTCCTTGGAACACAAATCCATCATGACCGTCTGGGGCGACAAGGACTTGAGTCCCGCCGCGCTCCGTCCCGACTAGGCTATAAGAGGTTCTTGTCAGGGATGCCAAACCGTAAACCTCTGAGGCCAGGATAATCCCGTCTCTTACTTTCCCCAAAAATAAACTCTGTCCGCTGCCCTTCTCCCCTAGGCTCAGAGAGGAAGGAGCTAATGGGTGCTGCATCACCACAGCCAGAGACCCTTCACACAACTTCATCACATCTGCAAATCTATCTTGAAGCTGCTGCGTGCGGTCCGTGCCTAACCGAAAGACAAGGGGCAATATTTTGGCGTCTGTGGTGACAGTGGAGTCGATAGAATACCCCCGAGCTTCTACCAGGTTCGAGCGGAGGTCGTAGTAGTTATCCACATCACCGTTGAGAACGAACTGAGCGGCCCTATCGGCCAGCGTTGGGTTATGTTCTGCGCCGGCGAGACTCCCATCAGTGGGATGACAGTTGGGTAGGCTGATGATCCCATTGGACGCCCACCTGGTATGCGAAATGATATTCACCTGACGGAGCTTAGCACCTGCGTCCCACAACAGCGAATCGCGCCGAATGCGGGCTCGCAACGCGCTGGTGTTGTCTCCTAGACGGCCAACAAGGTTGGCCACTTTGTAAGTGAAAGTTAACGCTGCGGTCTCCTCATCGATCCTCACAGCATGGACGCTTCGTTTAACACCATTTTCTATGTCTTCAATTTCCTGCCCAATAGCTAGGCTTCCTGGAGTGCTTTGTTGCCGGTCGAATAACGGCTCTGAAATAAGGCACTGAATAGAGATACCGGCTGAATCGCGTCCACGCACCTCTAGGCGGTCAAGGTTCTCCAACACTTGTTCGACGCTCCAGGCCAGAAAGGCCAATCCTTGAGACTGCTGAACGTGGCGCAGTTTTTCGGGAAGTAATTCGAGGGCTCTGGTTGCTCCACCCAACACCTCCCTCTCCAATTGCCATGAAAAGTCTCTAACCAATTCGATGAGCCTCTCGAGGGTCTCGGACGGCCCCTGGGAGGCCACTAGGGATTCCAAGTTTTGCTGCGTTTCCTCCAACAGGCGTCTGGCGTGATCGATTTTGGACAGGGTGGTTCCACGGGTCATCAGTCGATAGTGGAGACCGAAGGACATCAGATGGTCAAATTTGGTCGTCAGAAGCGACAAGGAGCGATCGATGCTATCTAGGTGGTCGGCTGTCTCTCCCAAGGCTGATTCCAGCGACTGCACAACGGCGTCGATCCAACCTAAGTCAACTTCCCTATTCCACAATGTGTTGCTCACAAAGCCAGCAATTCCACACACATCAATTTCCTTTCAGTCTTGTTTTACTTGCCGGAGGCAGGGGCTTGTTTCGGCAACGGCGAAGGCTTTGTCTTAATGGAGGGGGCCAGTGGAGCAGGCCGAAACATGCTTTTTAATTCCGCGAACGTTGAAGAGGAAATGAGCCTCTCCGCTTCTAATTTGACCAATTTATCTCTTTTCGTGCGAGGATCCGCTCTCAAAAAAGAGGGATCTGAAGTAAGCAGTCGCCACGCGGGGAGTCTTTCAAGATCGCGTTTGCTCTGGAGACTTATAAGGCCTTTCTTTTCCCAATCTCGGAGTCGAGACAATCTCTCGAGAGGAGATCCGGCTTGGTAGTCTTTATCTAAAGCGACCGCTTCGGCAGCGAGAACTGTTTCCACCGGCATGCGGTAGTGCCAGCCGATAAGCCGTCCATCTTCAAGCTTTTTCAGCGTATTTAAAGCTTCCAATGGGCTTGGGATTGGGTCATTTCTGGATCCAAATAGCACTGCGCCGCCGTACAGCCGTGCGTAAGATAATGCCACAGAATCTTCCACCAACTTGTTGCGCTCGAGCGCGGAAATGATCTCCAGTCTCTTTAAGGGCGAGGACTTGAGATATGGCGTCTTTGCCACAAGATATTCTGCCAGTAGAATACGGTTAAGGAAGTCCCTCGGTATCTTTAGTTGGCTGAGTTTGTCGTCGCTGTTTAACTGAGTCCACCGCTTAAGACGTTCAAGCGGATCAGAGGGTTCCCTTAGATACTGGTCGGCCCAATCCAAGAGAACGAAGGAGAGATCAGAGCCTTTGAGCTTCTTTTCGTGTAATAGTTCGACAGCGAGCCGGAGACTGCTCAAGGGGTCTTTGCCCTTGAATTGAGGCGAATCTATGACGCCAGGAACTACGTCCATAAGCTCGTAGGCAAACAGACTGGGGTTTAGCGTCACGGAAAAGACAAGAGTAATTGTCCATGCGAGCACAAAGAGAAGTCCGCGATTCCCGCATTCTGGTGGTCGATGTTCCTGAGCGGTAAACATTGCAATAAAATAGGCTTTATGGCTTCTGATCATCTTGTTGGCATCTTAGACCAAAAATGTGCGCAGGCAAAGATTTTTTTGCTGAGGCTCGTCTTCCAATGGAATACGATTAAGGAACTTTCATTTTGGGAACTCTCGTTATATCAAGAAGAAAAAAGTGGGAGGTCCGTGCATGATTGATTTTCACACTCATACACTGTTCAGCGACGGCGACCTTAACCCAAGCGAATTGGTCAGGCGTGCCTTGGTAAAGGGATATCGCGCAATAGCGTTGACGGATCACATTGACGGTTCTACGGTGGACTTTGTTCTGCCGAGGATTATTAAAGTAAGCAAGGAGCTTAATCGGTATCAGCCCACTCTCGTCCTTCCAGGGGTTGAAATAACCCATGCGCCCCCTGCTCAGATTCCAGATCTCGCTGAGGAAGCGAGGAGGCTCGGGGCTGTGGTTGTTGTGGTTCACGGAGAATCTCCGGTGGAGCCTGTTGCGCCCGGCACAAATCTGGCGGCCATTCAGGCAGGCGTGGATATTCTGGCGCACCCTGGTTTTATTACCCCTGCTGAAGTGGAGTTGGCCACAAGAAACGGCGTCAGACTTGAAATTACTGCCCGAGGCGGACACAGTCTCACCAATGGTCACGTAGCCCGGTTGGCTCGTGAGTCCGATGCAATCCTCGTCATCGATACGGACACCCATTCCCCAGAAAATCTTATC
>Ga0172368_10006635_pt1 | contig 12381 bp, 17 predicted proteins | sample Lak11m_FD_114540 | JGI IMG/M metagenome (GOLD analysis project Ga0172368, IMG submission 114540) | Freshwater microbial communities from Kabuno Bay, South-Kivu, Congo - kab_022012_11m | ecosystem: Environmental > Aquatic > Freshwater > Lake | place: Democratic Republic of the Congo: South-Kivu...
TCTTATCCTTCAAATCTTCTAAAGAAGTCATAAAATTCTCTCCAGTAGGATTGGCACTCGTTGTAATAATAGGCTTACCAAAATCAGCAACAATTTCTGAAAACCAATGATCCGGAATTCTAACACCTATAGTTTCAACACCTTGAGTAACATTCTTAGCAACAGCAGATTTATTTTTTAATTTTAAAATAATAGTAAAACAATGTTTCTTGTCAACGATGTTAATTTTTGAACCTAAATTTTCTACATATACTTTCTGCCGTTCGCCAACTTCACAGTTATCATAAACCCATTTTTTAGAAGGTGCAATTATTGAAAAAGATTGCAAATTGCTCTTCTTCATTCTTCTTATTTTTTGAACAAGATCTTTATTAGTTGCATCACAACCAAGTCCGTAAATAGAATCAGTAGGATAAATAAAAGCAGACGACTCCAATAATTTTAAATACTTCCTCTTTGATTTCAACACTTCCTCTTTTGAAACAATACCCATAAGGCAAGGTAATGAAACCATATTTAAAAAGTTATTTGAAATCAACAAATATTCTTAATTGATTGTTTTCTCACACGTTGCTGCCACACAAGTAAATCTAAAAAATCAACTTTCTCTTTGTAAGCACTCCAACTGTAATATTTTGTTTTTTTTCTGAACAGATTAAGCATCTTCTTCACCCCTGTAAACGAAGTAATCTTCAAGTAAATCTGTTTCTGCATTTATCAAATTGTGTTCCAGTAAAATTGGTATTAATCTCGCGCTTCCGTGTTGTCTAAACATTTGTCCACCTCAGTCGTATTGTTCGTTGTTCTCTCAATTCTTAATCTATCTTGCTCTTAGTGTCAACGTTTTAATTTGTTGATAAAATAAATTTCGTATAAATTCCGTGTTGTTGTGTTCGTTCATCAAATCACCTCAACAAAGTTTGAGTTAAAGCGATTTAAATACCCGGCGCGAGAAGATGTCCAGTGCTTTTTTTTGAAACTATTGGTGAGTAAGTACTAATAAAAACATATTTAAATTAAATGCAGTTCTCTCAGAACATGAATAACTACAAAATATTAGATGTAGCAGATGAAGTTGTTTTATTAAAAAAATGGTATAACGCAATAAGCACATCTGAAGCACATAGCAGCAACCTAATAAAGAATGAGTTCGAAAAACTAAAAAATTTACATATTCCACAATTAGATAAAACAAAAAAAACCATTTCAAAATTTGAAAAATTACATGCAGCAGCAAGGTTAATTGATTCTGATTTCAATAATTTTAATACACCAGGCACATTTACTTTATTCTTAGAAGAGAATTACTTTAAACCATTCTCACTTAGCAAAGTTTCAGTGGATATACGACCATATTCACTAGATACACTAATGGAAATATCTGAAAAACTTGTCCACGCTAAAACGAGAGACACAAACATAGAGGTTTCTAACAAAAATTCCTCAAATACACCAAAGTATAGACACTTAAGTGATTTCATAAAAAGACAAGATCAATTTCTAAGTTATGCTTTACTCAAAATAGCCGAAACAAAAAATGTTAATCAATACAACGCTTTAAAAACGTTGATTGGTGAACAAAAACTAAGCCCTGACTTTTTTATCAACTACCTAGCAAAACGAGCAGAGTTCGGAGCAGACTTAGTAAAATATGAACAAAAACTAGCAGCAATTAATCAAGATATTAAACTTCCAGAGTTAAGCGTAAGAAGATTTGTAAAAGAACAATACTCACAAGAAGCTCTTAAAAATCAGTAATTTTTTTCTCAACTATCGTGGTGTTGCCACCAGCACCTGTTTGTTTTATCGTCTGAACAAACTTCCCCTCCTCAAGCTTCGCAATTTTTCTCTGAAAAGTTTTATATGAAGAAGCGCCACCTTGTTTCTGGTACACTTTGTAAAGATCACCGATTTTCTTACCTGAATGTTCCTTAATCAAATCGTAAATGATTTTAGTCTCTTCCTCAAGCAAAGCTGAGTTCTTAATAGTAAAGTCATCAAGTTTTTTTATTGCTGCTTTAACATTTTCAACAAGAATCTTTTTCTGACTCTTTTCTTCAGCTTGAAGCGCAGATTCTTTCAACAAAAATAAACCCGAACGTATATCCTTTAGCTTCGAAGTCTTTTCAGCAACAAGATCAAATGCCGACTGATCCCAAACACTAGAAACAAATGCTTCATCTCTTCTCAATTTCATAATTCCAAGAGTTTCCGTAACAGAATACTGTCTAAACTCTTGAAGTTCAGGAATTAATCTGGATTTAATGCGCTCATCAAGATCAACTAACCAAGATTTATAGTTAGTAATTAAGAAAATAGTTTTATGATAAATCTCTTCTGAAACAAAATACAAAAAATCAAATTCCTCAGCTTTATCAATTTCGTCAAAAACAATAACTGCTGCAGACTTATTAATAATTTGAGAAACCACTTTGTAAAGATCAACAGTTTTCTTATTCTGAGTAAATTTATAACCAAGCTGATCACACATCTCCAATAAAACTTTGTAAGTTGTATTATGCTGCCAACAATTAATGAAAACAACATTAACCTCATCAGTCTCTTCTTCTAGTTGTCTTAATACGTGTCTAATTGCCGCAGTCTTACCAATACCAGGAGGACCAAAAATCATGAGATTTCTACCAGAGCGCTTGTGAAACAAAGGTTTCATACATGTAGCGAAATACTGCTGCTCATTCTCTCTGTAAGGAAAAGATCTAGGCAAATACTCATAATCTAGAGCAGCCTCATTCTTAATTAAACTCTCATTAGCCTTGAGAACATCATCAAACAAACCCATGAAGAAATGTAATCTTTCTTCGTTATAAAAAGTTTGCTGTGAAACTTAAAGAAAATCAATTTCAACTTCAAAAGAATCTTGAGTAGGATACTCTTCACTAATTGCAGGAACAAGCCCCAATCTTTTCAATTCTTCGGCATACTTTTCTACGTTTTTCTGCGATAACAATAATCTAGGTTTGTATTCATCTACAATTATGTCTTTTTCTTTCAATAATTTTTGATCAATGATTTTTTCTCTTAAAATTTTTAATTCTTTCCAAGCAGAATCACTAACATTCTCCAGCTTTTTAGAATAATTCGCACCAGGTACAAACTCCTTTTGATACGCAACACCTCTAATTAACAAACCTTCACTTGTGATCTTATCGAAATGTTTCGCAGCATTCTTCGCTCTTATTTTTAGACGATTCCCAACCTGCGTGGAATCTTTTAGTTTCGCAGTACAAAAATGTGCAGGAAAATTCTTAGTTTTAGCATAATTAACCATAGCAACACCCGTGTCTTTGCTGCCGAGAATTCCGTAGCTAATGGAATCTTTCTGCTTAAAATCCATTTCATGCAATTTGTAGTGTTTAACGGTCGTGTCTGAAAGTTCTAACTCATTTAAATTAATAAACTCAACTTCATCTTTGATAAAATCAATAAGTTTCTTAATTTTTTCATCAGTACCTGGAACAACTGGAATTTCTACACCCACACTCCAATTAAATTTTTTCGCCAAACTAATTTTATACCACTCTTTGTCATCATTAATATCCGGATGAAAACGAATCTCATCTAAGCCAGCATCATACAACTTTTTCAAAGAAGATTCTGATACAAGAAGAAGGGGAGTATAAAGATGAATGTGAAATGATTTACCAAACTTATCCTTTAGAATTCTAATGTATTGGCACGTTCTGTCAAGTTTCACTAATGGATCTCCCCCAGTAATTCCAGCACCTTTCGCACCAGTAAGTCTTGCCTCTTCCAACAATTCTTTTGGATCATCAGGGTTTTTTATTTTCCACTCATTAGCATAAACAACATCTTTTCCGAACTTATCCTCATTTACAGGACAATAAAAACATCTTTGTCCACACATCCCAGTTATGAATAAAACAAGTTTTCTTCCTTTAACACAAAGTTTACAACCCTCTGCAAGATTTCCAGAACACCAAGAATGCCATTTATTTTCTTTAACTTCCATTACAAACTGAACAAAGCTCCATTTTATAAGCTTTTTTAAATGAATTTTAAAAAAAAATCAGCTAAAACGTCTAAAACAAAAGTATTGCCTACACACAGCCGCTTAAACCGAATTTGGAAAAACTTAAGAAGTAAAACCTCTTCTAGAGTAGACACTCATAAAAAAGTGAGACAAATTAGTTCAGAGGTGTAAGTAACATGGCAACAGCAAAGGGCCCTGTAAAGGGAAGATGTATGAAGTGTAAAGCAGAAGTAGAAATAAAGAATGGAAAAGAGACCGTAATGAAAAATGGAATGAAAGCAATGAAAGGCGAATGCCCTAAGTGCGGAACCAAAGTCTTTAGAATCCTAGGAAAAGCATAAGCTTTTCCTTTATTTCTCATTTTTTACCGAAATATTTTTATATCTTGTTCTCACTCTTGAGTTATGATTGATTTAATTAAAGAACCTTTACTAATATTTCCATTTTACTCTGAAAAAACAGATTTGGAAAGAGATTTGAAAACAGCAATGAGAGATGGTCTAAAACAGACAGACGTTCGCGAAGGAGAAAATCACTCATCTACAAAATATACTAATTTATTTGTACAAGGATTAAACGAACCAATGCCTGAATTTTCTACAGCCGCACTAGCAATAACTTCTGATGCAATTAACTTAAACAAACTATTCAATTACAGCATCGACATGAAAAATACGGAAACGTTCAAAAAATTTGTAGGAGAACATGACATATTAAGATTACAGAAAAACAATAAAGTATATTCTACTGCAGAAAAAAATAGGTTAATTTTACTCGATGATCAAATACAAGAAAAAGATACGTTGTTCATTTTAATTCCAAAACATTCTCTTGTTAGCGGAGCAGCATATCAATACGCATCTAGTTTAATTCGGGAAGAAATTCAAGGGATACTCTATTACAAAGTAAAAGAAGAATTTCCAAGTACAACTGTAGATGTATTTCCCATAAATAAAGCACTAACAGACATCATACACAGTCTTGAACCACTCAGAAAACAAATTGAAGAGAACAGAATAAAATATAAGTCTTCAGAAAAAATATTTTACGACGAATAATTACTTTCTAACCGGAGTTGCGCAGAAAGGGCATTTGTTAGGATTATTACGCTCTGGATCGTACTTAAATTTATATTTGCACTTAGGACAAGGATAAAGCAATTTGCCACTATCGAGCTTAACTGCTTTAACACCTTCACTTACTACCTTTTTCCCAGCCGTTTTCTCTAAAAATTCGTCGTCCTCATCCCAATCAGCAGCAGCCGACTGTTTACCTGCGTTCTGCGAAATAGTTCCCCGATTCGTAGCATTCTGTAAAACTGTGCTCTGACCCGCCGCAGTCTGTCTCGGTTCGGACATAATTGATTTAGACAAAGGTGAATTTTTAACAGGATGAGTTGAACTATTTGATGAAGCTTTTCTCTCACGAACACAATTAGCACAAACAGCCATCTTATACACATAATCAACTGTGAATTCGTTAGCTGGAGCATCTCTTCCGCATCTCCTGCATTTTACTCTTGTTTCAATGACCATACTAAATGTAGTGTTTAGTAAATATTTAATCCTTTTCATTCAATACGACAAAAACTAGGGCTAGTGTAGACCAAAAAGGCCAAACACACTAGGGGTTGTGTCCCGTTATGAGGAGCAAAGTATTAAAATGATCAAAAATTGCCATAAATTATGAATAAAAAATATGAAGAACTTAAGCAAAAGTATAATTTACCGAATTTCAATGAGTTGAACTCAGATTTTGAGCTATATTCAATCGATGAAGATGATGATTTAGTTAGAGAAATTTTAAAAAAAATATACGAAAAAGTTGACTCATACACTAAGTTTCTAGAGGATTTACTACAACCAGATTCACGACTAAGTTTAATGAGAGAAGCCAGCACTTTGACTCCTGTAGACCAAGCCCTGATAACAAAACTTCACATGAAAGGAATGCTAATAACAAGAGAATTACTGGAATTAAATCTAGAATACACTGAAGCTGTTGCTGCAAAAATAATTAAAAATGATTATGAAGAATGGCAAAAAATGAAACTGGAATTAAAGAAAATAGTAATCAAATTAAAAGAAAGTTGGATGAAAGAGATAAAAACAGAACAGGATCGAGGATATTTCGGATGATAGGGTTAATTATTGGACCGCAAGGATCTGGAAAAGGAACGCAAGCGGAACTAATTTGTAAAGAATTTGGATTCCAACACACATCAATGGGAGATCTTTTGCGAGCTGAAGCCAAAAAAAATAATACTCAAGGAAAACTAATTAGAGACCTACAAAAAAAAGGAGAACTTGTTCCGACAAAAATAACAAATGATCTGGCAGAAAGTATTCTTAAAAAAGAAAAAAATGTTCTACTTGACGGATATCCTAGAAGTGAGGATCAAGCAGAACACCTGTTGAGCACACATAAAATAGATTTTGTAATAGTTCTTGAAATAAGCAAAGATGAAACAATAAAAAGACTTGAAAAAAGAAGAATGTGCACTGCAACAAATAAAATTTTCATTTCTGATAAAATAACCGCGCAAGATATTTCTGAATGTAAAAAAATTGGAGGAGAAATAATCCAACGAGAGGACGACAAACCAAAAGCAATACTTGAGCGTTTAAACATTTATCACAAAGAGACTAAACCTCTCCTAAAAAAATATCATTCACAAAATGTTAAACTAATAAAGATAAACGGAGAACAAAAAGTTTCTAAAGTTTACTCAGATATCAAAAAAGAGCTTAAGAAAATAATTAATTAATTTTTTCTAAAAAAACATCAGTACAATTATTATCAATACCTACAATTACTTGATCACATAACATATACATCGCTTTGAATCCGCGTTTTCCATTTTGAAATTTCAAGAAATTTTGATCTTTAATTTGTTCTTCAACTATTCCGAAGTCAAAGGGAGAATCTCCTTTACTTATTACTGAAACGATGTATCTAGGTTTAGAAAAAATTGCAGTAACGACAACATTTTCTCCCGTTTTGTTGTATCCATGTTGCTGTGCATTCTGAATGGCTTCATAGATTGAGAATTTAAAAAGATTAGCAGAGGACTCGTCCATACCAAACTCAATCATTTTCTGTTCAAGTTCTGAAATGGTACTAGTCATCGATTCCTGAGAACCGTCCACATTATACATTTCATGAAAAAAAGGACCCTTTTCGAATTTTAAGTTATTAATGGAAGGATTTGATTTGAACGCTTTATACATAATCTGTTCCTCCATGCATATAATTGCATCATTTACTATTTAATTTTTGTTACAATAATATTAAAAGGTAGGAAGAGACTGGAGAGACTAAAAAGAGGTGAGGTGTTTTAGGGTGAGAGGGTGTATATAACCATACTCATCTCTCCAGTCATTCCTGAGCGCGATATTCTTTTTCTTGATACTGCTCTTTGAGATTCTTCGTGTATAAAGGATTATCTTTCCTTTGTTCTGCGTCCTCTTTGTTTACGAGCTCATCAAGTTTCATTTTAACTACTATTAAGTAATAGTAGTTCTTCTATTTAAATATTTCTATTATTTGACACCGACCGAGTCAAATTAATTATTTACAATATAGAACATAAATATAGAAAAACATAAAAACCCTCTCCGAAGCCAAAACAGACATGGAACCAACAACATCAGAATATATTGAAGTAAGAACATCAAAAATACATAACAAAGGAATTTTCGCAGCAAAAGACATACCTAAAGATTCAAAAATAATAGAGTACGTCGGAGAAAAGATTACAAAAAAAGAATCAGAAAAACGCTGTGATGAAGTTCTAGAAAAATCCAAAACAAATCCTGAATTAGGCGCAGTATACATCTTTGAATTAAACAAAAGATATGATATAGATGGAGCTGTCCCCTACAACACTGCAAAATACATCAACCATTCTTGCGAACCTAATTGTGAAGCAGAAATAGACAACAATCATATTTGGATAAAAGCATTAAGAGACATAAAAAAAGGAGAAGAACTTGGATATAATTACGGGTATTGTATAGACGATTACAAAAACCATCCTTGCAAATGCGGATCATCTAGATGCGTAGGATATATAGTAGACGAAGATGAATGGCCTAAATTAAAAAAAGAATTAGAAAAAAAATAAAAAAAATAATTTATTTTTGTGCAAACATCTTAAATCTTGCAGGATCATATTTCCAATCTTGAGGAACTTTTCCCGTAACTTTATAATGCTTGACTAATCTATTAATTTTAGAATTTGTAAGATACAGACCTCTCTTGCTAGAAAAATCCTTCTTATTTAATTCCATATGCTTAGTCAATAAAACAGATTTTCTAATCAAAGCCATTAATTCCTCAGGCAATTCTAAACTAAGATTCTTCTCTTTTAAAATTTGAGAAATCGTCTTACCTGTTAAAATTTTAACATCAGGAATACCGTATTCATCTCTCAAAAATAATCCTATTTGACTAGGTTGCTTTCCTTCCTTAGCATACTTTACTATAAGTAGCTCTACTTCTTTTGCTTTATACTGAACCCAACCCGGAGTAACCTTTTTTGTAGGTTTAGTACTTCCAGATTTACCTCTTGCTCTAGAGTGCATTCTTGCCATGTTTACTACCTCAATAATTTTTTATTCGGAGAAAAAGTATTTCCCCGGTCTAAGCCAGCCTAAACCAACTTATCCATTACAAGCCAGAAACGAAAATCGTTTTATAAATATTCTGCTTTTTCACTGAATTTCAAACTTATTTCTAAAGACAAAGCCTGAATGTAGAACAATTCTCCTTCTCGTTCAGCATACTTTCGCATCAGCTCTCTAAATTCATAACTTATCAACCGTTTCATCAACAACACTTTTCTATCATACTCTTTTTTATCAAGAATCGTTGTTTTAGTTTTTACAAACATTTATTGAAAGAAAAATAAATGAATAAAAAGCTTTATCCAAAAGAATTCAAAAGAATTACGAACTTTCTGGAACTTTAATATAATCTTGTTTTTAATTCCGCAAATAAATTTGAAGAACTATTTTTCTCTTTCAAAGAATTACTAAATAATGCAGAAATTTCCTTCTTATCAAAATCTCCTTTAGTATATTGTTGAAACAATCTTTCACCTAAAGCGTAACCTTGATTATAAATTAAAAATTCTCCAAACTCTTGATTTTCAAATTCTTTTTCAAACTGCGTTTTAATTTCAGCCAACTTAGATTTATTCACATACAATAAATCCCCATATCTTTTGAATTTTTTCATAGACCTTGAAGGAGTAATTAATTTAGACGAGAAAAATCCCAACATCTCAATCAAAGTAGAAATAAAAAAAATCTCTTGTTTAGACTTATTCTTATACTTTACACCCGACAGATTCAAATGAATAAAGTGTCCGACTTCTTCTGCAACAACATAATTTATGTCCTTCGCAATAAATATCGTTCCTTCTCTTAAATCCAAATAACTTTTCTCAGCATCCCTATAACTCAAAAAAGTATCCTCATCAAAAGATCTAGAAACCTCAAGTTCATCTGCAGATAAATCTTTTGATAAAAAATAAACTCTGGGCGTTTTACTAAAACTCAGCTCCAATTCAGAAACGACTCTGTCCAAAAAAATACTTGCCTTAAGCTCAACACTCTTCTGCAAATCCTTTTGAACTTCATTTAGAGACATTTTAATCTTTAAAATCTTCAGGCGAATCTAGATTGACTTCATCAAGTTCAGGACTGTCTTCAATCATCTGATCGATCTTATCCTTAAACTCTTGCTCACTGATAACGCCCTTCTCAATCAAAAGATCTAAAAGAACATTAAGTGCGTGCTGATTACCATAAACAACCTCTTCTATTGCCATCTGTTCAAATTCTGATTCTGCGTGTTTTTCTTCCATAATTAAGTCACCTGACAGCAGAAAATCTAAAACAAATATAAATTTAATCAAAAAAAGCAAGAAATTACTTCTTAACCTTTATGTGCAACTCATTAAGCTGATCCTCATCGACTTGGTTAGGACTTCCATCAAATGGATTTGCACCTTGTTTATTTCTCGGGAAAGGAATTACCTCTCTTATCGAATCAACATTTGCCATAATCGCAACAAGTCTATCAAGACCATATGCAATTCCGCCATGAGGAGGAACCCCATACTTAAATGCATTCAATAAAAATCCAAATTTGTTTTCCGCTTGAGCTTCAGTCAATCCAAGAGTTTTGAAAATAAGCCTTTGCAAATCAGACTCATGTATTCTTACTGAGCCGCCCGCAACCTCTGAACCATTTAGAGCCAAATCATGAGCAATACTCCTTACATTACCAAGATCTCCTTTTTTGAGAAGCTCAACATCATCAGGGTGAACATTTGTAAATGGATGATGCATAGACATAAATCTTTGCTCTTCATCACTCCACTCAAATAATGGAAAATCTAAAATCCAAGCAAATACGAACTCATCCTTCTTTATTAAATTTAAATCTTTAGCGATTTTCTTTCTAAGATTACCAAGAGCTTCTTGTGCTATTCTTTTTTCATCAGCGATTATAAAAACTGTTCCTTTGAATAATTTCTTTAATTCATTTTGAATTTTTTCATCTAGATGCTTTACAACACTTCCCTCTACTTTATCAGATACTTTTAACCAAACTAATCCTTTTGCTTTATTTTCCTGAGTAAACTTTGTTAAGACATCAATTTGACTTCTAGAAAATTCGGCCTCAACAGAAAATGCATTAATGTACTTGGCCTCTTTGAAAATAGCAAAGTCAGATTTCTTTAATAGCTCTGTAACATTCTTAAGTTCCAATCCGAATCGTAAATCAGGTTTATCACTACCATATTTTTCCATCGCTTCAGCGTAAGTTAATCTTGGAAATGGAACTTTGATATCCTTGTTTAAAACTTCTTTGAATACATACTGAACCATTCTTTCATTAACATCAAGAATTTGTTCCTGCTCGACAAAACTCATCTCCATATCAATCTGAGTGAACTCTAATTGTCTATCTGCCCTTAAATCCTCATCCCTAAAGCAACGAGCAACCTGAAAGTATTTATCCATGCCCCCAACCATAAGTATTTGTTTAAACAATTGTGGAGACTGAGGTAATGCAAAGAAATCTCCCACAACCCTTCTACTTGGAACTAAAAAATCTCTAGCACCCTCAGGAGTAGATCTTGCTAAAATAGGAGTTTCAATCTCTAAAAAATCTTCTTTGTCAAGAAATCTTCTAGCAGCCTGAGTAATCTTTGATCTTAAAATAATGTTATTTTTCAAATGATCTTTTCTCAAATCCAAATATCTATACTTCAAACGCATATCTTCATTAGTATTTGTAGAATCCTCCAAATCAATAGGCAAAGTATCTGCTTTCGATAAAGTTCTTAATTCTTCTGCCTGAATCTCTATTGCACCAGTACTTAACTTTACATTCGCTTCTGGTTTTTTCAGAACTTTTCCAGCAATAGCAATAACGGATTCTCTTTTCAAATCCTTTATCTCAGGATGTTTATTTGTATCAAGAGTTACTTGAGTGACACCGTATCTATCTCTTAAATCTATAAAACATAAACCCCCATGTAATCTGGTCTTTTGAATCCAACCACATAGCTTAACTTTCTTTCCTACGTGTCCTTCCCTTAACTCCCCACAAGTATGTGTTCGGTATACCATTTCCTTCAGTAAAGAAAGCCTTTATTTAAATCTTTTTAACAGAAGAAGTCTATTTTCTAACTAGCTCTGGACCATCATTTGTGTCTTTTATATTGAATCCTTTACTTAAAATTTCATCCCTTATTCTGTCCGCTTCTTTCCAGTTCTTTTCCTTTCTGAATTTCTCCCTTTGGCCTAATAAATCAGCCATTTCTTTCGAGAGAACTACTTTTTCAGCAACCATTCCTTCAAAATTCATTCCAAAAACCTTATCCATTTCTAACAACAAAGAATATTTCTCTTCAGGTTTTAAGGCTTCATCTCTTATTACGCCCCACATTTCAGCCAAAGCCACAGACGTATTAATATCATTGAAAATACTTTCTCTAAATTTATTTAAGTGATCTCCAGAAACTGTCTCGACTTCTGGTAGCTTTCCTTTTATTGCAGATTTTATCTCTATTATCTTTGATTTTAAACTATTGTACGTGTTTAAAGCACCAATCAAAATATTTTCATCAAACAAAAGTCTCTTTCTATAATGCGTTCCTAAGCACAACAACCTGAAAGCCATGGGATCATAGCCTTTTTCCATCAACGTATTTACTGTTAAAACATTTCCCAGAGACTTACTCATCTTAGCATCATCACTCAAAACCAAAAATTCAGAGTGCACCCAATACTTCACAAATTGTTTCCCTGTCGCACACTCGGCTTGAGCAATTTCATTAGTATGATGAA
>Ga0172368_10006636_pt1 | contig 12381 bp, 12 predicted proteins | sample Lak11m_FD_114540 | JGI IMG/M metagenome (GOLD analysis project Ga0172368, IMG submission 114540) | Freshwater microbial communities from Kabuno Bay, South-Kivu, Congo - kab_022012_11m | ecosystem: Environmental > Aquatic > Freshwater > Lake | place: Democratic Republic of the Congo: South-Kivu...
ATTGCAGTCCAAGGACCTGTGCCTTTGTAACTTACAGCAACTGATGAAAACATCAAAGCCATGCTTGCTAGTAATAAGTATATTGCGTAAATAAGTACAAATACTATTAGAAGTGTTGTTGCTTTTGATACGCTTGCATCAAAGATGTTTATGTGCATTAGGCTGGTTATTAATGCAAGCAGTAATAACAATATTATTGCAGGTATAATTATTACAAGTACTTGTAATATTTTTAGAACTAATACTTTGCCGTATAATTTAAATCCGCCTTGAATTTGAGTTCTTGCATCGATTTGTTTTTTTTCTAGGTAGTCTCTATAACTTGTTAGTGCTGCTCCTTCAAATATTATTGATATTAATCCTTGCAATACTGAAAATCCTAGGATTGTTAATACAACTGTTAAACCCAAGTTTTCTGGATTTGGTTGAGGGGTTATTAGCAAAAATATTGTACTTACTACGAATATGTACACGAATGGTAATATAAGTACAGGATTCTTGAAGAACTCTCCTGTTGATTTCATTAATTCTCCGAAATACGAAAATCTTTTCATTTTTACACCTCAAATGTTTATTTTGTTTGTCCTTTTAGATCGGGTCTTGTGTCTAGAAGCATTTTAACTCTAGGATCTCCTCTTGGTTTTGCTGCTTTTCCTAATTTGTAGTAAGTTTTCTCAGCCTCTCCTCCCCAGGAATAATCTCCTTTCTCTTTTTGGATTTCATCCACCTCAAATTCCCCAAGTGTTAATCCTTTTTTTAGATGATAGTAAATGCCTCTTAGGGTTATTTTTGGAAAAATTTGTTTGTAGACTTTGTATATATGATATCCGTGGGCGTTTCCCAGAAAGTAAACTATCTCAATCATGTTTTGGCGCACACTACTTCCTATTGGTCTGCCTCTATTCATTTTCTTTAATCTCGGTTTTTTAATTTAAAAAGTTTTCGTATTTATTTTCTATAAGGAAGATATTGGCCTGATTCTGACAATAAGGGGGCGTTTGACTCTACTCCGTAATGAAAAAATATAAAAGGTTCGACTTGTTTTTATTAGTCGGGTGGTTATTACTATGAATAAAAAACTCTTTATTACGTTTGCAATGTTTTTACTTTTATCTTCGTTTGTTTTTGCCGAAGAATACGATTTTAGCAAAGATATAGCATCGAATGTTTATCTTGCTGAAAACAATGTTGTTGTTAATAAGAGTATTTATGGTGACGCGTTTTTTGTTAGTGATAATGTTGTGGTAAATGGGCTTGTTGATCAGGACTTATCTGTTCTTTCCTCTGATTTTACATTAAATGGTACAGTTGGAGACGATCTTAGGGTGGTAGCAAGTTCAATAAATCTTAATGGTTATGTTTTTAATGAAGCATTATTATTTGGATCTTATGTGACTGTTTCTAAATCCTCAATATTGGGAGGGCATGTTAAAATTTATGCAAACACCGTAACAATTGATGGTGTAATAAAAGGAGATGCTAATGTTTATGCGGATAGAATAGTATTTAATGGTGTAATTGAGAAGGATGCTTATTTTGAATCTAGTGATTTAATTCTTGGTCCAGATGCTCAAGTACTCGGAAATATTATAACATCCAAAACCTCAGAGATAAATTCCTCCCAGGTTCATGGGCAAGTTATTAATTCGGAAGCTAAAGATAATGATGGTTTTGCCGGAAAACTCATTTCGTTCTTGATGTTGGTCGTAGTAGGATTTGTTGTACTTTTAGTTGCGAGAAAATTCGCAGTGAAAACAACTGATGCAATTCAGAAAAGATCTTTTGCGTCATTCCTTGCGGGGTTGATTATTTTGATTGTGACGCCTATTGTTGCTGTCCTTTTGTTAATCACAATTATAGGGGTTCCTTTGGCAATACTTTTGTTTATTGCTTATGGATTAGTTATATTCTTAGGAGCAATATATGGTGTCTTTGCAATTGGAAAAGGCATCCTGATGTTGATTGACCACAAAAAGAAATCATTATTATTGAGTATGTTACTGGGTGCAGCATTGTTGACTTTAGTCAGCTTCGTTCCAGCAATATTCACATTGATTGTGATGATTGTTATTGTTTTTGGAGTTGGTGGATTCTGGATAGCTCTCAGAAACAAGCCAAAGAAAAAGAAATAAGTGTCAGATCTTTTTTTATTTTGATTTTTTTTTGAATGAGCCTGCCCGGATTCGAACCGGGGATCTCCCGCGAGTCAGGCGAGCGTCATAGCCACTAGACCACAGGCTCAATGTGTCTTCGGAGCAGAATTTCTTTTATATACTTTTTTAAATATGGAGTGTTTTCCATTCAAAATGAAGGAAATTGAGATCATGGCTCCGGCTGGTTCTTGGGAGTCTTTAACAGCGGCAGTCAAAGCAGGTGCGGATTCGGTTTATTTTGGTGTGGAAAAATTAAATATGCGTGCTAGGGCTGCGAATAACTTCAAAGTAGATGAATTAAAAAAAATAGTTGAATTCTGCGATAAGCATAAAGTTAAATCTTATTTGACTTTGAATATTGTTTTATATGATGATGAATTGACTGAGATGAAATTGTTATGTGATGCTGCTAAAAATGCAGGTGTTTCTGCGGTTATTGCCGCGGATGTTGCCGCAATTCAGTATGCTAAGTTTATTGGTTTAGAAGTTCACATCAGTACTCAAGCAAATGTTTCAAATCTAGAAGCAGTAAAGTTTTATTCTACTTACGCTGATGTTATTGTTCTTGCTAGAGAATTAACTCTTGAAAAGATTAAATACATCATTGATGAAATAAAGAAACAAAACATCAAAGGGCCTTCTGGAAATTTGATTAGAATAGAATTGTTTATTCACGGAGCGATGTGTGTTTCAATCTCTGGAAAATGTTACATGAGCCTTGCTACATATAATCATTCAGCGAACAGAGGGGATTGTTTGCAAACTTGTAGAAGAAAATACAAAGTGACTGATGAGGAAACTGGAAATGAATTGGTTATTGATAATGAGTATGTGATGTCTCCTAAAGATATGTGTACTATTACTTTTCTTAATCAATTATTAGATTCGGGAGTGACTGTTCTTAAGATTGAAGGTAGAGGAAGAAGTGCAGATTATGTGAATACTGTTGTGTCATCTTATAGAACTGCTGTTGAGTTATACAAAAAGAAACAATTAACAGAAATAAAAGCAAATGAATTGTTAAAGGATCTTGAGTCTGTTTTTAATCGTGGTTTTTGGCACGGGGGTTATTATCTTGGAAATAAAATCGGAGAGTGGGCGGGCGTTTATGGTTCTAAAGCAACCAAGAAGAAAGAATTTATTGGTCAGATTCAGAATTACTATTCAAAGAATAAAGCTGCATCATTATTGATTGAAACCGCTTCTTTGAATCTCGGTGATGAGTGTTTGATTACAGGTCCCACTACAGGTGTTCTTCAGTTTAGACTTAAAGAAATTATGAAGGATGAGAAAATAGTTGGAGAAGCAGTTAAAGGAGATATTGTTTCTTTTGAAGTTAAAGAAAAAGTTAGAAAAAATGATAAAGTGTATGTGTTGAAAAAAGCTTGATTAATTCTTATTTTCAGCTAAGATTTCTAATATTGCTGCGTATGCTGGTCTGGTTACAAATACTCCGATTGTAACTCCTGCAATGGTTGTCAGTGCGAATCCTTTTAATAATCCTGCTCCTGCGAACCATAGTGGGACCATTGCAACAACCAGTGTAAAGTATGATGCCATCACTATGAAGAACGCTCTTGCTAGTTTTTGTTTCCAGCTGTCATCTTCTACATCTTTTTTCTTTTTACCTAGTGTTTCATCAGCAATGACTATTTGATCGTCTACTCCTGATCCTATTGCAATTATTATTGCTGCGATTGCTGCCATGTCCATTCTCCAACCGATTAGTGCTGCGAATCCTAGAACAAGTATTACTTCTGATAACATGGTTATTGACATAGGAATTGAAATTTTCCATTCTCTGTATCTTACACTTACGATTATTATAACAATGAGAACAGATAATAAACCAACAAGTACTGCGTTTTGTATGAATCCTTCTCCGAGTGCAGGACTTATAGTGTCTGTTTTTACTATTTCAAGTTTTACTGGTAGACTTCCTGTTACAAGAATTGTTTGTAATTGTTTCATACTTTGTAGTGCTACGCTTGTAGCTTCTTTTTGATTTGCTCCAGCTCCTGATCCAGAAATGCTTATGTCAGTTACAGGATTTCCTTTTAGATCTGCGCCGATTCTTAATTCATCTACTTTTTCATCATCTAAGTGTAATGTTAAATTTTCGCTTAAGTAACTTTGACCGTATCCACTTGGGACTACTGCTAAATCTTTTGTCACGTTGGCTTGTCTTTGTGCCGCTTCTTGGCTCAAGCTTATGCTGAATCTAAATCCGCAAGAGTATTCTCCTGCACTTGTTACTCCGCAACTTCCGGGAGTTATTCCTGAGCATTCTACGGTTCTACAAACGTACAGAATGTCTTTATTTCCTCCTTTGAATACGGTTTCATTTCCTATTTTTGCTTCGAATTTTCCCTGTTGGGCTAATAATTGCTTAACTTCTTGTTCGTTCACACCCGGTATTTCTACGGAGATGTAATTGTTTCCGAATAAGTCATTTGTAATTCTTACTGTGATGTCGCTCAATCCAAAGACGTTTAATCTTTGTTTTATGTTTGCAACAGTTAATTCTAAATCATCTTGTGAAGCTTCTTCTTGTGGTTGAAGTAATACTCTTGTTCCTCCTTCTAAATCCAATCCTTTCTGTATATTATTAGAAGGTCTAGGATATACATTTATTCCAATATCTTGCGCTTCAGTTGCGTTTCCTATTTTTGTGGTTAAGAAATAATTTGCTTTACTTGTTTTTATTGTGATTGTCTGATTTTCAGTTAGTGTATTTATTTGTGCGTAATATTCCTCTATTGTTTTTACAGGAACTCCATTTACTGATTGTATCACTTCGCGGTTCATAGGTTTTAAGCTAGGATCTGGAGAGGTAATTGCGTGAGGTAGTGCTTGTGCCGCTGAACTATTTTTATCTACGCTTCTTATTGCAACTCCTTCGCTTATGGATGGGCCTATTAATATGATTGATAATACTAAGAATATTATTAAGATTATGATTCTTTTATTTGTGAAGATTTCTTTAACTTTACTCATTTATATCTCTCCTTTGTTCTCCATGTGCCATCTTAAAATTACTGCGTTTTGTATCCATGTGTTAACCATATCAACTAATAATCCAATTAGTACAATTAACATAATTTCGTGAAGTACTGCTGATTCTGCTATGAATAATCCTATAACTACTGCTCCAAGAGTGGTTATGTTCATTGTAAGTCCTGTTTTCATTGCGCCGATGGTTCTTTGATAAACAGTTCCTTCTTTTCTTTTTAAAATTCTTGTACTTAGAACTATATCAGTATCTACGCTGTATCCAATTAACATTAATAGTGCTGCAATTCCTGCAGTTCCTACTTTTATTCCTAGTATGTTAAGTATTGCAACGGTAACAACTATGTCTGAAAATGCGGCAAGTATAACTGCTGCGCTTGGGACTGCAGTTCTGAAATATAAATATACTACTACTCCCATAAATATGAATGCGATTAATATTGCTACTAATGTTTGTTTGAAAAATGCATCTCCTAATGTTTGTCCAATTGTTTCTATGCTTAAATTATCTCTTTGTATTCCTGTTGCTTTTTGTATGCTTTCTATGAATGCATTTGATGTTTGATTATCTTCAGGTAATATGTCGGATTCAATTAGTACTCCGACTTGTTGTCCTGAATTTTCTAGAGTTCTTACATTGATTTCTGTTGAAGGATATTCTGACTTTAATTGAGCTTCAATCACTTTTGAATCTAGGTTTTCTCCAAGAGCTGTTACGGATGTTCCACCTTTCAAGCTTATTCCTTTATTTATGAAATCTCCTGTTGTTGCTAACTTTACGCCGATTAAAACCAGTGCAATTATTAACATTAACATAGGAATTATTAGAAGTTTTTTGTACTCTTTGTAATATATTGATTTGTGCTCTGAGTGATGTGTTTGTTTTGGTTCAGAATGTTCCACGTGAACTTCTTGTACTCCTTGTTCGTGTCTTCTTCGTCTTTCGTTTCTTTTCATCAGAATCTTCCTTATTTGCCTAATTTACGGATATTTATTTTGTTAATAAAGATTGTGGTACTTCTTTTATTTATAAATGTTAAGCATTTCTTTCTCGATTTCGTGTAATTTTCCAACAATTATGAAACTATGAAGTGGTGCTCCAAAATCATAATTTTCAAGTTCTGCTATTGTTCCCGACTTAATTTTGTGATCTTTTCCTAATCTTGCTACGCCTACGCACAAAGTCGTATCAAGTATTATTTTATTTTTTAAGTTGCGCTCCAATTTTTTAAGTATTTTTATGGCTTCATTTATTGTCATAAATCTTGGTTTTTCTGGTTTATTTAATCCTTTTTTTAAATTCTCTTTACTGGGCTCGGCAACTTTTATGTCTAGTAAACAAAGGGTGTGTAAGCCTCTCTCTGAGTTCTCTTTTATGACTTTGTAAGGTGTTTCTGGCAACCAATTATCGTCGTCAAATACTATGCTTGTTGTTTTTCCGAATTTATATATTTCAAGTCCCGTTATTCCAACAGCATTAATTATTGAAGTGTTATTTATTATTTTTACTTCAATGTCTTGTTCTTTTGCTCTTAAAAAAAGATCTGCATGAGTTGTCGCGCCAAATACATCTCCTACGACCAAAAATGCAACATTTTTTTCTTTTGCCGGTTCAAGAATCTTTTCTGCTTCTTTTTCTACAAGGTCTCTTGAAGCAAGTGTTATTTTTTTTTCATAGAATTCTTCTAATTCTTCGAGTGTGTTATTTAGTATGGATGTGTAATTTTCTAAGAATATTAATTCGCATTGTTCGATTGCGCTAAGTCCTTTGAGTGTTATATCTTCCTTGTCTCCAAGACCTAAGCCTATCATATATAATGTCATTTTGATTAGGATGGGTTTTATACTTATAAAATTAATCCTTGTCTTGAACATATTTTGCGCTGAAATATTCAGGGTGCTTTAAGACAGCTAGAACTCTGGGTGCCCAAAATCTTGTTTCTATTTGATGAAATTCATTGCCCCATAATTTTTCAGGACCATAATTTGTTGTTCTGCAAGTATTGTGCTTTGAGATATCTTGATTTTTGTACAATAGTTGTTTGTATCTGTATTCTTTTGGTGGTTTTTGTACTTCCAGTGTTAAATGAAGTCTTAGATCAAATAATTCAAAATGCAATTTTATGCCTTTTGATTCTATTTCTTGAACTAGATCTGTTATTGTTTTGTTTTCTTTTGAGGAATATAGTGTAAAAAGAGGATCGAACGTAGTCTGTTTATTATATTTATCATAAATCTTCATTTTATAGAACGCGGGGCTTAATTGCTTCTTTGTATTATCAGCAAGTCTTCTGTCGTTAGTTTCTTTTTCTTAGAAATCTTTTCTTCTACTTGTTTAGTCTTCTCTTTTAAGACTTCCTGATCTTCTCTTTGTTTTTGCTTTTGTGATTTTTCTCTTACAACACCGAGTTTTTGTTTTGATCCCTGTACTTGTTTAAGCTTTTCTTGTAAGTTTGAGTTTATTTGTGTGAATTCATTTTTTAGTTCTAAGAATTTTTTATATGCTTCTTCTTCCTTTATTTTTAATTCATCTATTTCTTTTGATATTTTGATGAGCTCTTCGTGTACTATCTGACTTTCGTTAGCGCTGGTTTGTATTTCTCTGTGAAAAGTATTTGCTTTTTTCTTTAATGAGTCAGTTTTCTTTGAAATTTCTTTTAGTTCAGAACTCATATGTGTAATCTGTACGTTTTCTTCTAATTGTTTTTTTAAGGATTTTAATTGTTTGACTATTCTCTGTTCTTTGTCAAATTTCATTGGCTCTGTTTGTAATTTGAATTCTAGTTCTTCAACTTCTTTTCTTATTTTTCCAACAGGGATTCTTTTTCCATCTTTGGAAGGTTGAGCGGGAATTTCTTTTTTGTTTTCAACAAGCGTTTTTATGTTTGTGCTAATCTCCGAGTTTAATTTATCTCTTTCAACTTTTAAATCTTTAACTTTGTTTGTTAGAGCGTTTCTCGTTTCTTTTAACTCTTTAACACGAGATATTTTTTGCTTTATTGCTTCAGAATATTCGTTTTTCTTTGAGTACCATGCCTCTTTCTCAGTATTAAGAGAATTTAACTTATTTTTTATTTCAGAAATACTCTCTTTAGTTTCTTCTAACTCTGCCTTGAGTTGTTTTGTTTCAATTGGATCTGTATCTGACATGTTTTTTTCACTCAAAAACTAAAAAACGTTTTTATTAAAATAGTTGAATATAAAAAAAATAAATAATTCGGATTTATTTATCCGAATAATGCGCCTAAACCTGCTGCTGCGTCTTCTTCTTTTACTTCTGGTTTAGCTTCTTTCTTTGGAGCATCATGTTTATGATCGCCGCCTGCTGGTGCTGCTGCTGGAGCTGCGCTTGCAAGTACTGCTGATTTGATTGCTTCATCGATATTTACGCCGTCAAGAGCTGCAACTAATGATTTTATTCTTCCGTCATCAGCTTTAACGCCTGTTGCTTCAAGTACTTTTTTTACTGAAGCTTCATCTATTTTTTGTCCTGCTTTGTGTAGTAGCATTGCCGCATATATGTATTCCATTTTTATTTCCTCCTTAACTAATTCTTTTTTTATTGTGCTTTTTTATCCACTTCAGCCTTTACTGCTTGTGCCTGAGAGTCTGCCTTTGCAAGAATTCTCTCTACATTATCTGCAGTTATTATTGATTGTGCTTCAGCCAACTTGTATGCATCTAGGTGTGCATTTTGTAGCATAAGTACAATGTTTTCTTTTGTTGGTACCTTTAGGGCTAGGCTTAACTTTAGTGAATCAGTAAATGCATTTTGTATTGATTTAATGAATGCTTCTTCATCAATATCAAGAACATTCTTTGTTAGAATCTCTCCGTTTTCGTATGCTGCAGTCAAATTTAGTCCAATTTCCATTGGTTGAATGTTAAGTCTTTGAAGAATTGCTGCAAGTTTGGCACTAACTACTTCGCCTTCTTTTGCTACAATCTTATCTTCTTTTACTGCGACTTTTCCTGCGTCTATTCCTGCTTTAATTCCGAATGCTCCTAATTCTCCAATTATTGGACCTGGTGCAAATCCTGTTGGACCTGCTTTTATTACAATATTTTTCGGAGCTTTTTGTCCTGCCTTTATTGGTGCAGGTGATTTGCTTTTCTTTAGAATTTTGAAGAGTGCGAAAGGAGTTTCTTTAGAAAATAATAATGCAGGCATACCTGTTAAGTGTGCTTTTAGAGCAACAATATTTTCTTTTTTAGAATTGTCAAGAGCGATGTTAATTAATCTTCTCTTAGTCATCCTTAGCTCTGCTTTTCCTCTTAAATTTGTTCTCATATTCATTAATTGTTTTGCAGGCAGATTTTCTACATCAACTGCAGCAATTATAGGATAAGAGTCTATTAATTTAGTAAATTCTTTTACTACTTGTTTCTTTTCGTCCGAAACGTGAGCTTTTACTTTTTTTTGTGCCATGTGATCATCTCTTATAAGTCAACCTTTATTGGCTTGCTCATTGTCAATTTGAGCATAGCATTTTTTATGTTGCTTTTTTCTTTTGGTGTATGATGTATTATTTGATTGTAAACAAGTACGATGTTTTCTATTATTTCTTCATCTTTCATGGATTCTGATCCGACTTTTACTTGAACTACAGGAGTTTTCTTTGCACTTATTCTTACAGTTTTTTGTAATCTTTCGTAAAGTGGTTCTACTTGTCCTTTTCCTGGAAGAACGCTTCCTAGTTTTGGATTTGGCATTTTTCCTCTTGGACCAAGAACTCTTCCAAATACTTGAGCTACTTTTGGCATTATGTCTGCCTGTGCTATGAAGAAATCGTATTCTGTTGCTAGTTTTTTTGTTAGTTTTTTATCAGATACATACTTATCGAATTCTGTTTGTGTTATTACAAGATCTACAACGCCTTTTGCTTTCTCTTGAAGTTCAGGTCCTACAAGTGCTGCTACTTTTACTTTTTTCCCAAGAGAATGACTCAACACTGTGAAGAAGTCTAATTGTTCTTCCGGGTTTTTTAGATTAAGATCCTTTAAGTTAACTATGAGGTCGAAGGATTGCGAGAATTTTTTCTTATGATCTTCTTTCCTCAGTTCCTTTATTGCATTTTCGATTGATTTTTTATTCATGATTTGTCCCTCCTACATGAAGTAGTTGTTCACGGGTATTTCCTCAGGAATAAAGTTTGATTTATAAATCTTGCTGTAAGTGAAACAAACTCTGAGGAGAGAATACTATGAATAGCACTCTATTGATGATATACAATAATGTAAATAATGTATATCTGGGCGTTTAAGCAAAAATTATTTAAATAAATATCGATTATCTCACATTTATTAGTTAAGTTCTAACAATTTTGATTGGTGGTAAAAGAATCAAAAAATCTAATAAAGGAATGTGATAAAATTCAATTTAATCAAAGTATTAAGTCAATCTGATTAACAGAGTTGATTCAACGAAGATCAACTCATTGAGGGGTATGCAAATGGATAAGAATGATGGAACATTTTTGAAAACAGGAACAACAACAATCGGAATTATTTGCAAGGATGTAGTTATTTTAGCTGCAGACAAGAGAGCAACTGCAGGAAATCTAATCGTTATTAAAGATACAGAAAAAGTTTTTCCAGTGATGGGCAATATGGGGATTACCACAGCAGGAACAGTATCCGATATTCAACTTACTGTAAAATATTTGAAAGCTGAATTAAATTTAAAGGAAGTAAGAACAGGAAGAAAGCCTACTGTTAAAGAGGCTGCAACTCTTTTATCTGGTATGAATTATACTAACATAAGGCAAATGGGCGGAATTTGTCAATTCTTATTTGCAGGATATGATAACAAAGGACCGCAATTATTTGATATTTATCCTGACGGTTCAATAACCAATATAAGTGCAGATGTGGGTTTTGTTGCATCTGGTTCTGGTTCCGTCTTCGCTTTCGGAGTTCTTGAGGACTCGTGGAAAAAAGACATGACTGAAGAACAAGGTGTTGAACTTGCATTTAGGGCGGTTAATGCTGCACTTCAGAGAGATACCGCTTCAGGAGAAGGTATTGATGTATTAGTAATTGATAAGAATGGAGCTAAGAAAATATTACATAAAGTTCTTAGCAAAAAGCTAAACTAAAGCTTCATTCATTTTTTATTAAAATTTATTAGGAAAAATAACCCGAGAATATAACGTTCGAGAAAAAACAAAATAAAAAATTTATGAGAGGTAATTCTATTGTCAACTGAAATTATAAAAGAAATATTGAAAGACATTCCAGATGGAAAAATAAGTGACGCGGTTTTTGAAGGCGCAAATATTGTTCTTTATACTAAAGATAAAGAGTTTTTAGCTAATGATGCTGGTTTAATTAAATCAATTGTTAATAAAATTAAGAAAAGAATTGAGTTGAGACCAGATCCAGAACTTTGTCATGCGCAAGAAAAAGCAGAAGTTGAAATTAGAAAAATAATTGATGTAGAGGCAGGAATTGATCAAATAATATTTGATCCACAGAGATCAGTCGTTATTATTGAAGCAGAAAAACCGGGTCTTGCTATTGGAAGACAGGGAGAACTTCTTCAAGAAATAAAAACTAAAACTTTTTGGGTTCCTATTGTTAAGAGAACTCCTCTTATTAGAAGCCAGATTATTGAAAATATAAGATCAGTTCTTTATCAGAACTCAGATTATAGAAGAAAATTTCTTCACAAAACTGGGGAGAGAATCTATAATGGTTGGTTGAGAGAAAAGAAACATGAATGGGTTAGAGCTAGTTATTTAGGTGGAGCTAGACAAGTTGGTAGAAGTTGTATTCTTCTTCAGACTCCGGAATCTAGAATTCTTTTAGATTGTGGAATGGATGTGTCTAGTCCTGATGATCCGTATCCTTACTTGGAAGCACCAGAACTTAATCTTAAAGAACTCGATGCAATAATCATAAGCCACCCGCACATTGATCATACTGGTTTAGTTCCGTATTTGTTTAAGTATGGTTATAGAGGCCCGGTCTATTGTACTGCTCCGACAAGAGATATTATGGCCTTGTTGCAATTAGATATAATTAAGATTCAACGTGGAGAGGGTAAAGATCCTATTTATACTGCAGATGATGTTAAAGAGATGGTTAAGCACACTATAACTCTGGAGTATGAAGAGGTTTCTGATATTACTCCTGATGTAAGAATTACATTATATAATGCAGGACACACGCTTGGAAGTGCGATGGTTCATATTCACATTGGTAATGGGTTACA